>ERZ808037.61-NODE-61-length-116769-cov-14.497018_pt1 | contig 116769 bp, 103 predicted proteins | sample MGYA00380190_ERZ808037 | MGnify/ENA primary metagenome ERZ808037 (study PRJEB31490, sample SAMN06133399) | mouse gut metagenome | isolation source: J9 | host: mice | place: China: Chengdu | collected 2015-05 ...
AATTTGTTTGGGCGATAATTACGATTTCATTCTAATAATACGATACTGCGGCTGTCAAGTGGTCTGCGGCATTGTTCACCATTTTTTCACAATCAGCTAAACGACGCAACCAAATTTGACGAATTGCGTTAAGGGCCAGATACACCGTATCTGGCCCTTAAATCGCTTAATTTAATGACATTGAACAAAAGGGTGTTGAAATTATCGAGACAGAAGCATGTCCAGATCATATCCATATGCTGGTAAGCATCCCGCCCCAATATAGTGTATCCCAGATAATGGGATATTTGAAAGGGAAAAGCAGTTTGATGATATTTGATAGGCATGCAAATTTGAAGTACAAATATGGAAACAGACATTTTGGGGCAAGGGGGTATTATGTAGATACGGTTGGCAGAAATAAATACCCCTTAAGGGATGGCCCGTGAAAGAAATGTGGTCAGCAGACCTTTCGGGGCCCCTTAAGGGGCTTTGTCCGTAGCAGGCTCTTATAGGGCCTACTCAAGCCTCCGGCTAAGCCGGAGGTTTTGACTGGGTAGAATGGGTATAGTAACCCCTTATTTCCAATAAGTGTATGGAAACGTACCACTTTGGGGGGAGTTCACGGTATGGGTGAGGGGGATGCCCTCTCAGTCAGCCTTGCGGCTGACAGCTCCCCCAAAGGGGGAGCTTTTGGGTGCTTTTCGGGAAGGCTCCTACCTCCCCCTTTGGGGGAGGTGGCACGGCGAAGCCGTGACGGAGAGGGTTGTCCCCTACAACATATAAAGGAGGAACAAACCTATGCCAACCAACCACACACCACATTACAACCTCAGCCAATGGGAGCGGGACGACCGCATTTTGATGGACGATTTCAACGCGGACAACGCCAAAATCGACGCGGCGTTGGGGGTGCACGCCGCTGAGCTGGCAAAGCTGCCCTTTTGCGGCAACTGCCAAATCTACACTGCTGACTACAAAGGGACCGGCGAGTGCGGCGAAACCCACCCCAACACGTTGAGTTTCCCCAAAAAACCGGTGTGGATTACCATTTTTGCACCGGATGGCCGGTCACAGTTCAACATTTTCCCCAATGATATCACCTATGGATTCAGTACCGCCAGCCGGGATTACAAGGTGTGCATCACATGGAAGGGCAATACTGTATCCTGGTATGCCAACGCGGTATTTGTACAAATGAATTATGACTATTACACCTACCATGTGATTGCGTTTTGTCCAATGGACTGAGAAAATGCAAGAAGGGACCCGCCCCTCTCGGGGCGGGTCCTCTCCGCTGAAATTTCAGCAAAGGATACTTAAATTACTTGGAAATCGTGAACGCACCATCCACAGGCAGTACGTTTGTGCCAGTGATCTCCCAAGTGTAGTCGCCCACAGCCAGGGGGCCCTTGGTCAGAGGACCAAAGCCGGTGCTGTTCGTTGTGGCATACCATTCCTCGCCGCTGTCCTCTCTATAGGTGACACGCACAACGAAGAAGTGTCCGGCACCAGTAGCACCATCGCCGTTGGCCTTAACGAACTGTTCACGGTAGACGACATTGCCGTCCTTATCCTTAATCACGAGGTTCGCTTTGCTGCTGTCCGCAGTGCTCTGCCACTTGAAGATAATGTTCTCGTTCAGATCACCATTAACATCTCCGTCCAGAACGGTGTTCTTGTTGATCTCATTGGGCAGAACATAGGCGCCGTCGTTCCAGCCTTTGATAACAGTCTGGTTGCTGTTACCAGTATTGCTGTCACCAGTCAGCTGATCGGCGGTGGGGGTCTTTACAAAGTCGCCGCCGATGGACACCTCGCCCTGGGGCTGAACAGTGCCGTCGTCGATATCGTCATCATCGTTATCAGCAGCGTCGGTACCGTCCACAAGGATGATAACCACAGCGTCGCCCTTGTCAAACACGACATTCAGCTCGCCAGTGAAGTTGCTGTCCAGATTCTTGATAGCATCCTCCAGACCCTTGCGGCCGGTGTACCGGTCGTCGCAATCGTCATACAGGTTGCCCTCGCCGTCGGACAGACACAGCACGGTCTTCACGTCGGGGGAGACGGAGAAGCCCTCGGTGTTGTCCTTCTTGGTGTACAGGGTGCCGTTCTTGTAGGTCAGCTTGTTGGTGCCCTCAACCATGCCAGAGACCTGCATGATAACAGTGTCCTTGGCGTTGACAGCATCATCCACATCATCCACATTGTCGATGCGGTCCGGATTGTCGTTTTCGTCGTACTCGTCAAACTCCTGCAGGGTGGCGCTGGTCACGTTGCCGTCGGCGTCCAGCTTCAGCTCGTACCAGCTGCCCTGGTCGAGGTCCTCCTCCAGCACGCTCAGGTCGGTGCCGCCGCCGACTTCCTTCAAGTCGGTGATCTTGCCGTCCACAATGGCCTCGCGGACCCAGGTCCACTCGTCGTTGGCCTTGTCGTAGCTCTCGCGCTTCACGTCGTCGCTGTGGATGTAGGCAAAGACCTTGTTCAGGCCGTCGTCCTCAGCCTCGACGGTAACAGCAGCGATGATGTAGCCGTTCTCTTTGTACAGGGTGTAGATTTCCTCGGTGATGGTCTTAGCCTTCTCCTTAGTGCTTCCATCATCACCATTGGCGGCCGTCTGATTTGTAACGGTTAGGCTGGCGTTGCGGGCGCCCACAACACGGGAATCCACATCGTTAATAATCATGTGCCAATAGTTGGTAGTGTTAGCGGTGACAGGCGTGGCCGCCTTAATGGCCTTGGTCTCCACGTTGAGGTAGATGGTGTCGTCGTTGCCGTAGGCGTTGCCGCTGACGGCTTTCAGAGAGACGTTCTTCTTGTCGATCTTGACCTCGTCAGTGTTCTCTACATTCTGGGCCTTCTGGGCGACCTTCCAGCTGCCCGACTCATCAGTAGCGACTTCCTTCAGGGTGTACACATCCTTGCTGTCCACGCTGTAGGTACACCAGGTGTTCATCTGGGGACCGCTCTCGGTGCCGGCAAGGAACTTGCTCTTGTCCACGTTGACCGTAACGGTCTTCATGCTGCCGTCCAGGAAAATGACATTGGCGTCAGCGTTCTTGGTGGCCAGGTCGCTGGTGTTGCCGTTCATGCCGGTGAGGAAGACGTACTGGTCAGCCTCCTCATTCTGCTCCAGGCCGATCAGGTAGCCGTACTGGTCCAGAATGATGTTGTAGGTGGTGTCCTTCAGGTTGGTCTGGGCGTACTCCTCCAGAACCTCCACGTCATACTTGGCGGTGTCGGCATACTCATAGGTCTTGCCCTCAGACACAACGTCAGAGTCCCGCTTAAAGCTGCTGATCTCGCTGTCGGCCAGCACCTCGGGAGCGGCCATGGACTGAATCTTGCCGTCAGCCACGGTCACCAGGAACATGTCGCCATCCACCACATCGGAGACGTCGATGTCCTCGTCCTCCACAGTGACGGAAATGCCGTTCACATCAGCCTTGATGTACTCGGGATTCTTGGTGGTGCCGGTGTTGCCCAGATGATAGACGTCCAGATCGACCTCGCCGTTCTTGCTGTCGTAGTCCTCGCTGGCGATGGCCAGGTAGGAGTTGACAATGACAACATAGGCCCGCTTGGCGGTGTTGTCCACATACACCTGGGTCAGCACGCCCTTGCCGGTGCCGCCCACGCCGTCCTTGTTGGTGCGGGTGATGGCGGTCTCATCAAACAGCAGAGTGTTGTCGGTGTCATCGCCGTCAATGGCTACGTCCAGAGTCCAGCCGCGGCCGTTAATCAGGGTGGAGCCCAGCTGGTCATACAGATCACGGCCGGTCACCTTGGCGGTGTACTCCTTGCGCAGCAGCTCCTTCTTGGCATAGGTGCCGATCTCCTGGCCGTCGTACTCCCAGTAGCGGGCGGGCCGGCCAAAGACGTCCTTGGAGCCCTCCAGCCGCAGGTCGCCGTCGTACAGCTGCTCGCCCAGCTGGATGTAGAACTGGCTGTTGTCGCCGCCGATGGTGGTCACCAGACCCTCGATGGAATCATACTTGGCATCGGTGCCGGTGCGGGGGGTGTACTCGGCGCGGTAGTTGATCTTCACGCCGTTTACATCAATGCCGGGGGTGCCGGTGAAGATCACCATGTTGGACCGCAGGGCGTTGAGCGCCATCTGAGCGACCTGGTTCCGGGTCATGGGGGTGTTGCCGTCGGAACCCACGCCGTTGAAGATGCCGATGTCGCTGCCCTGGCGGACAGTGGCCAGCACAAAGCCGTCGTCGTAGTCCTCGGTGTACTGGAAGTAGCCGAGGGCACGCATCATCATGCTGGCGGCCTCAACGGCAGTGACAGTGGCCTCGCCGTCGTAGATGCCCTCGCCGCGGCCGGACACAATGCCGTTGGCAGCGCAGGCACCCACCCAGCCCTTGGCCCACTCGGCCACGTCGGTGAAGGGACAAGCAGACGCATAGTAGTTATAATCCAGGTTCAGCAGCTTGCCCATGACCACGGCCATCTCATTACGAGTGACAGGGCGGTCAGGACCAAAGCCACGGTCGTCACCGACCATGACCTCGATGGTCTGCAAAACCTCGATGGCTTCGACGTTGTCGTTCTCGTCAACGTCGGAGTAGCCCGCAGCCGCACTGGTGCCGACGACCATCATGCCCAGGAGCATGACGGAGGCCAGAGTGAGGCTGAGGGCCCGCTTTAGGTTTCTCATTCGGATTTCCTCCTTACAAAATTTTTCGGCCTGAGAGGGGCCGGGATTTGGATAAAAGGTGGGAATTTGTCCCATTTGGTAGCCTCCGAAGATTTAACCTTTTTGAAACAATTTTCGCCGTTTTATCCAAAAATTTCGAGGTTTTTCAACATTCCGCCCCTGCCACCGCCGTGTCACTCCCCTTGCATCCAGGTCGCTCGGTTCGTTCCACAGACCGGACACGGCAAAAGGTCTCCTAACCTCTACGCGCATTGTAGCAAACGAAAATTTGAAAGTCAACACCTTCGGGGCAAGTGTAACAGAACAGTAACATTGCCGTAACAGACCGGGGGAAGTGTTACAAAAGGAGCCCGCGCCCGTCTTATCAATGTGGACGGCCTGCGAAAAACCCGGCCGGTCCGACCTGTAGGGCAGGGGTTCTACCCCTGCCTGTCCCCTCCGTCCCCCGCAGGGCAGAGCAAGGGGGAAGGCTTTGGCGCGTGCCTGAACCCCCTCACCCGGCTTCGCCGGGAGCTCCCCCACAAGGGGGGAGCCAGGGGAGGCAAGGGCAGAGCCCTTGCCCTACATGCGGCAGCTCAGCTTATGAGACAAGCGCGCAAAAGAGAAAACCCGCCGTTGACAAACGGCAGGGGGGTGGGTATAATATAGAGGAAGGGCGCCGCGGCGATAGTCAAAGCGGCTGGCCTTAAAGTGAGGTTATTTCAGTAAAACAACCGTCACCGTGCCGGGTGGCGGTTGTCCTTTTTTACCTTGATGGTCACTGTGTAACCAAACATATGAAATGTTAAGGTAACAGGCATACTCACACCTCCTTTCGGATGGTGTGCCAACCGCCATATGTTCAACTGTCGTTGCTCCACAGCGCCCAGCCTCCGCCCGGAGGCCGGGATTATTCTATCACAGCCTCTGGGCTATGTCAATTTCCGAAGGAAGAAAACAGAGGGCCGGTCTCCCGGCCCCTGTTTGTATTCACTTCTGGTCCGCTGTCTTGAGGTATACGCGGATCATTTTCTTGATTTCCTCCACCGTGTAGGTCTGCTGTGCAGGCGCTTCGTCCAAAATATCGAACAGGTCAAACGCCATCGCCTTTCTGGTGTCCTGCCGTTCCGCTTCAGTGCCCATATAGCTAACCTCCTTCTATTTAATCCTCCAGTGTGGCTTGGAGGTCCGCCAGAAGCGCGTCGATCCGTTCGCGCATCTTCTCTATATCGGTTTCGGCGCGGGCTTCCCTTAAATCGCGGATAATGACGCGAAGAAAACCGCCAAACGGCTTATCGGTCTGTCCCATGTCTAAACCCTCCTTTAGTATTCTATAATTTATATTGTATCCGATTTTTCGGGGCTTGTCAACCGTCCGGCCTGTACCTGGGCGGTATTTTCTATCCCCGGCGGTCCACCCGGATCACCAGGGCGGTGCGGTCGTCGGTGGCGTCCTGTAAGTCCCGGGTGACCAGCTCCCGGGCCAGGTCCTTGGGGCTCTCGCCGTCGAAGCCGGCCAGCCGTTCCCGCAGCCAGCTGTCCTCCGGACCGGGACACACCCCGTCGCTGATCATCAGCACGCAGTCCCCCGCCCCCAGCCGCAGAGGGAAGCGGTCCAGGGCGGTCCCCTCCCCCTCCGCCAGCCCGGCAGGCAGGGACTTGCCGCTCAGCCGCTGGACGTTCCCCCCCTTTTTTATATAGGTGGGGGCCGCCCCCAGCTTGAACAGCTCCCCCTCCCCGGTGAACAGGTCCAGCTGGAGCAGGTCCACGGTGGTGAAGCCGCCGGTCTCCTCCCCCCGCAGGGCCAGGGCGGAGGACAGAGTGGTGAGGGCCCGGGGGGCGTCCACCCCCGCCTGGAGCAGCTGCTCCAGCAGGCGGACGGCCAGGGTGCTCTCCCGGTTGGCCTCCGGGCCGCTGCCCATGCCGTCGCACAGTAAAAGGTAGAGTTTTCCATCGTGGCGCTTGAAGTAGGTGCCGGCGTCGCCGCTCACCGTCTCGCCGGTCTTTTTCCGGGCCGCCACCCCAGCCACCGCCATCAGCGGCTCCTGCTGAATCAGGGACAGGGCGTCCTCCCCCTCCAGCTCCACCCGCATGGGGACCCCCAGGGCGGCGGACAGCTCCTTCAGCCGGCCGGGCCGGGCCAGCACGGAGCACTGGGGGCCCTCCGCCTCCACCCGGAGCAGCCCCCGGCCGTCCCGGTAGACGGTGGCCCGGGCGTCCAGCTTCCACTCGGCGATCCGCTGGCGCAGCCGCCGGCCGCCGGCGGTGTCGGGGGTGAGCTCCCGGCTCAGCTCGGCCGCCGCCTCCCCCAGCAGGTCGGACAGCTGGGCATACTGCCGGCACACCGCCGCCCGGCTCTCCCGGATGCGGGCGTTGTACTGCCGGCGGTAGAACAGGGCGGTGAGCTCCTCATTCACTGCCGTCACAAATTCGGGAAAGTGGATGCACCGGTCGGCAAAGTGGCGGGGGAAGTCCCCCCGCTCCGCCCTGCCCCGCTCCACCATGGCGGGGGTGGCATCGTTGAGGGCGTTGAAGGTGGTATTGTAGTCTGTTTTCCAGCACCGGTCCCGGAGGGAGCACCCCCGGCACTGCCGCCCCGCCGCCCGGTCGAAGACGGTGGCCACGTCGTTGTCGTTGTCCGGGGTCCGGAAGGCGGAGCGCAGGGAGTCGCACAGGGTGCGGAAGGCCTGGGCAGTGCGCTCCAGCTTCTGCTGGACCAGCCGCTGGCCCCTGGGATCGGCGGCCGCCTCCGGGACGGGGCGGGCACCCAGCCAGTTCAGCACCCGCTCCGGGGCCAGCAGGGCCAGGATACAGGCCCCCACGCCCGCCAGGCCCAGGGCGGGCACGCCTAAAACCGATATGGGCGCGATGGCGGCCAGGCAGGCGCACAGCAGGGCCAGCGGCCCCACCCGCCGGGCGGCGGCAGAGGGCCTGTCCTTTTTCCGGCGGACCATGGGGGCCAGCGCCCCCCGGAAGGCCCAGGCCGCCGCCATGACTAGGGCTGCCTCCAGGGCCAGGCCGGCGGCCCCCTCCGGTGTCCAGCCCTCCTGAGCCTGAACGATCACGCCTGTAAAGACGGTGAGCGTCCCTGCCACCAGGGGCATGGCCCAGGGGCGGCGGAGGGCCCGCCAGTCGTAAAAGGCGAAGTGCAGGGCAAAGGCGAGGATGGCGGAGGAGGAGTACCGCAGGCCGGTGGAGAAGTCCAGGGCGGTGAGCGAGCCGAAGCAGGCCCCCACCAGGGCAGAGGCCCCGAACAGCCCGGAGCCCGCCGCCGCCACAAAGGACACCCCCAGCGGAGCCCGGCCGGCAAAGGTCACAGCTCCGGCCAGCACCGCCGCCAGCAGAAAGTGGATGCCCATTTCGGTCAGCACCGCCAGCGGGGAGGGGGTGAGGGTCCGCACCGGCCGGTCCGCCCTGGGCTGGGCGCGCAGGGCGCTTATCTTGCTGTAAATCGTTTTGGCTGTCATGCCGGTCTCCTCCTTGGTGTAGGTTGGAGCCCCATTATATTCCAGTTTCTGGAAATTATGCGTCGAAACCGGTTGCCTGCCCCAAGGAATCCTGCCCAGGCTTGGATTTTGGCCGACAGCGGTAGAAATTTGACTGTATCTGTGATAAAATTCCTTCCAGCAAACGGGACACTATTATTTATCACAAGGAGAGGAGCGTACCGGGATGCAAAAAGGCGTCTGCGCTGCATATGCCCGCAGGAAGATTGCTCAGGGGCTGCTGATCGGCCCCGTCTGCCTGACCGCAGGGATTGGTCCGGCGGTTCTGACCGGAGTGTTTTCAGGCCCGCCCTTGAAGGTGATGGAACAGTTTGGAAAAAACTTTGTCTATATCTTTGTGATTTTATTCCTCATTTTGGGCGGCGGGTATCTGCTGTTTTCCGGAGTGCGGGGACTCATCCGGACCGATAGTACTGATATCTGCCGGTACATCCGCCTGGAGCTCGCCTCCAACGCGGCCGGTCTGACGGGGGAGGAACTGCTTGCCCTGGTGGACAGGGACCTGGCCGCCGCCTGGACATTTTCCAGCGGAACCATCTTCATCGGGCGGGAATGGCTGTTTGTTCGGAACGCATGGGGTAAGCCGATTATCCGGCTGGAGCACATCCAGCAGGTGCTCCACCACCAGACACCCAAGGGGGATGTGACGCTGAAGTTCACAGACCGCAGCGGCGCCGGCCCTGTGACCAGGGAGCTTACCGCCCTTGAGGCCGGCCGCATCGAGGCCCACCTCCAGTGCAAGGTGGTATACCGGAAAAATTTCACCTGAAAAGGCCGCGGCCCCTCCCCAAAGGAGAAGGGCCGCAGCCATCGAAACACTTATAATTCATCATCCAGCAGTTGAATGACTTCCACATGCTGTATCTGTCCCGGGTACGTTTCCAGCACCTCCCCGGTAAAGGTAACGGAAATGTGGTCGCCCACCTCCAGGTCGTCCGCCGGAATATCCGTGTACCTCCACGTGATTTTTGTCTCTTTCTCAATAGAGAAACAAAACTCGCCCCGGAAATTGATGTCGTTCACCGTCAGGCCGGTTACCCGAAGGGTATCGCCTTGGATATCGGAAATCGCGGCGTAGAAGGTTTGAGCGTCAGGGGCGGGACGTTCCCTGCGGGCCGTTTGATACCCGATGAAATAAAACGCGCCCGCAATCGCTGCGCCGGAGCAGAGCAGGGCAAGCAGCAGGCCGGCTCTTTTTTTGTTCATATGCAGTGCCCCCTTCCAGATTGTTCTACTTATTCAGACGTAAAACCTCCGCAAAGGTTCCGGCAACTTTAGGCTTGTATTTTGCATGGAAATCGAATACAATATAGAATGTATATATATGAGTTCCCCTATCCTGACTGAAAGGAAGGTACTTCCCTATGAAACTGGAAAACGAGCTGGGCGAAATTCGCATCAGCAGCGACGTATTCACCACCGTCACCGGCAGCGCCGCCACCAACTGCTACGGCGTGAAGGGCATGGCGGTGCGGTCCACCACCGACGGGCTGGTCCATCTGCTGAAGCGGGAGTCCATGTCCAAGGGCGTGAAGGTCTACTACAACGCCGACAGCACTGTCTCCATCGAGCTGCACATCATCGTGGAGAACGGAGTCAACCTGATGGCCGTGTGCCGCTCCATCATGAGCGAGGTGCGCTATGTGGTCAGCAAGACCACCGGGGTGGAGGTCGCCTCGGTGGACGTCTGTGTTGACTCCATGCGCTTCTAAAAATCATTCGCAGAAAGGAATTTGCCGATTATGGTACAGAATATTGACGCGGCGGTCTTTCAGCGGATGATGATTCACGCCCACGCCGCCATCAATGCCCAGAAGCAGCCCATTAACGACTTGAACGTCTTCCCCGTTCCCGACGGGGACACCGGCACCAACATGACCCTCACCATCGGGGCCGCCGCCGCCGAGATGCGCAAAAAGCACTACGACACGGTGGGCCAGGCCGCAGTGGGCACCGCCTCCGCCCTGCTCCGGGGGGCCCGGGGCAACTCGGGGGTAATCCTGTCCCTGCTGTTCCGGGGCTTCTCCAAGGCCATCAAGGACAAGGAGACCATGGACGGCCGGGACCTGGCCATCGCCCTGGACTTCGGCGTGGCCGCCGCCTACAAGGCGGTGATGAAGCCCGCCGAGGGCACCATCCTCACCGTCTCCCGGCTGGCCGCCGCCCGGGCCGCCGGCTGCGCCCGGGAGGACGGCTCCTTCGAGGGGGTGCTGGAGGCCGCCATCCAGGAGGGCCAGGAGGCCCTGGCCCACACCATCGACCAGAACCCGGTGCTGAAAAAGGCCGGCGTGGTGGACGCCGGCGGCAAGGGCTTCCTTGTGATCCTCCAGGGCATGCTGGACGAGGTCCGGGGCCTGCCCATGCCCGAGGCCGGGGAGGACGGAGCCGCCCCCAACGACAAGGCCGACTTCGAGGCCGTCAACGTGGAGGACATCACCTTCGCCTTTGACACCGTGTTTATCGTGCGGAAATTCAAGGAAAACACCGATCTGGAGCCTTATAGGAAGTATCTCAACTCCATCGGTGACAGCCTGGTCATCGGTGAGGACGACGAGGCCTTTAAGGTCCACGTCCACACCAACACCCCCGGCTCCGCCCTGAACGAGGCCCAGAAGTATGGCGTGCTGGAGCTGGCCAAGATCGAGAACATGCGCACCCAGGCCGAGGACCTGGCTGCCGGCCGGCACGTGCAGAGCACCGACGACCTGGACGCCATTGAGGAGGAGCTGGAGAAGGGGCCCGCCGCCCCCGTCCACGCCGCCCCGGAGAAGAAATTCGGCTATGTGGCCGTCTGCGCCGGGGCCGGGCTGGAGGACGTGTTCCGGGACCTGGGGGTGGACGGCCTGGTAGGAGGCGGTCAGACCATGAACCCCTCCACCCAGGACATCCTCAAGGCCATCGACGCCACCCCGGCGGAGATTGTCTATGTCCTGCCCAACAACAAGAACATCATCATGGCCGCCCAGCAGACCATCCCCCTGTGTGAGGACAAGAAGGTGGTGGTCCTGCCCACCAAGACGGTGCCCCAGGGCATCTCCGCCATGCTGTGCGCCGACCCCGACGCCGACGAGGGGGACAACACCGCCGCCATGATGGAGGGCTTCGCCAACGTGCGCACCAGCGAGATTACCTACGCCGCCCGGGACTCCGACTTTGACGGCTTCGCCATCCATCAGGGGGACTACCTGGCCCTGGAGGAGCACCAGCTTTTCGGCACCGATCAGGACCTGTCCGCCATGCTGGACCGTCTGGCCAAGTCGGAGGGCCACCAGAGCGCCGAGTTTATCTCCATCTTCTACGGCGAGGACGTCACCGAGGAGCAGGCCCAGCAGGCCGAGGCCATCTTCGCCGCCGCCTGCCCCAACGCCGAGATCACCCTCCTGGCCGGCGGTCAGCCGGTGTACTACTTTATGATTTCTGCGGAGTAAGCGCAAAAAGCACAACCTGAAAGCACACGCCTAAAAGCCTTCCCCCTTAAAGGGGGAAGGTGGCATTTGCGAAGCAAATGACGGATGAGGGTGCGGCCGTTAGGCGTACTGCTTGCCCGCCCAGCCCCCTCATCCGCCCCCTTCGGGGGCACCTTCCCCCCGGAGGGTGGAAGGCTTACCCTGCGGGGGACGGAAAGATTTTGACAAGCTGAAAAATCCCGGTCCGAATGGACCGGGATTTTCCTATGCTATTCAGGGAGCGGGTACGACCTCCACGGTGTAGCCCAGGTCCTTCAGGCCCTGGACCACGCCGGTCTTGCCGATCATGTGGCCCGCGCCCACCGTCATCAGGCCGGTGTGGGCGCCGTCCTGCTTCAGGTAGCGGTCCGCCCAGGCGATCATATTGGGGTCACGGCCCTCAAAGAGCTTGGAGTTGAGCTCGTCGCTGGTGTTGGACTGGATAATGTCCTTGGGGTAGTCGTTGGCAAAGGCCTCGGTGTCCCGGGTCTTCCACTGCTCCATCCAGCGGCCCACCGCCTCGTCCTGCTCCTTCAGGGCGGCCTCATACTCCGCCTTCTCCTCCTCGCTCAGGCCCTCGGCGGCGTCCATCCCCAGGTACATGCTCAGGGTCATGGCCAGGTAGTTCTCCTGGTACTCGTCAGACAGGTCGTCGAAAATCTTTCCCTGGAAGGCGTAGGTCTCAATGCCCTCCACCTGAATACCCAGGTTGCTGGCCTTGGCGCTGACATACAGGTCCAGGGCCATGGCGTTGTCACTGCTGGTCTCGTCCAGCATGGACAGGGCGGTGAAGGTGTTGGCCAGCGCCCAGGGCTTGTAGCTGGCCACCTGCTCCTCAGGCATATCCAAGGGGGCCAGGGCCTCCACCACCTCCTGGTAGAGCTCCGGGTCGACGTGGTCCTTCAGGGTGGTGCCGTCGGAGTACACCTGCATGGCGGTGAACTCGTCGATGCCCTCCTGGCTGTTGAAATCCAGCTCAAAGGCAGCCAGCTCGGCGGAGGTGATGATGTCCCGCAGCTGCTTGTGGAAGGGGTAGAGGTTGCTCCGGTCGGTGTGGATGGAGCCCAGCAGATACAGGGTATTGCCGTTGCCCTCCGCCTTCCACAAAAGCCCGAGGGAACCGGCGTTCTGCTGGTCGTACAGGGCCAGGATCATCCGGTTGGCGAAGCAGGCGGCCTCCAGGAGGGTGCAGGGCCGGTCCAGGGCCAGGTCCGCGCCGTCGCCGTGGACCACGCCCAAGGAGGACAGGAACTCCACCGGCCCGGCGTCGATGTCCGCAAAGGCGTAGGGAAGGGCCTCCATGTACAGGGCGTTGAGCACGCCGCCCCGGGTGGTGTCAATCACAAAGGAGCCAGCATTGGAGCGCTGCTCCACCTCCAGCAGAACCAGCTTGTCAGCGGCCACCTGGGTCATCTTGTCCAGCTGCTCCTGGGTGATGGGCTTGCTGTGGTCGGTGTAGATCTCGTCCCCCACCAGTCCCAGGGCGTAGCTGTCGGCCACCTCGCCCCAGGCCCAGGCGGGCAGGGGCTCGGCCTGAGGCTCCTCTGCCAGCACCGGGACGGTAAGCAGCCCGAAGGCCAGCAGCAGGGAAAGTATTTTCTTCATTGGTGATCATCCTTTCTTGGGCAGTGCCCAATTGGTCAATGCTATTGTAGCACCGGGCCGGCATATGTCAAATTAAAATTTGCTGAAACCGGTCCTTCACACGATAGCACTTTTCCCCAAAAAAGTCAACAGGAAAGTGCATTGAATTTTCAATGCACTTTGTGTCATGGATTAAATGTATAAATTCACACTATAATGTACTCAAAAGAAGTGGGATGTGAGGCATTATGGAAAAATTTATTGTCACCCCCCGGGAGGACAAGACCGTCACCATGACCATCCGTATCGACCGGACCCTCCAGGAGCGGTATAACGACCTCTCCGCCCGCACCAACCGCTCCCGGAATGAGCTGATCGGCATGGCCCTGCAATACGCCCTGGACCACATGGAACTGCGGGACGACCATCTGCTCTAGGGCCGTCCCGTCCGGGCCGGCCCCCCGTCAGACCCCCAGCCACTCCGCCAGCTCCCCCAGGTCGGGGGCGATGTGGTCGGTGGGGAAGGGGGCAAAATCCGCCTCCGGCGTGGTGCCGTTGAGGACGGCGGCGAAGTGACAGCCGGCGTTTTGGGCCGCCCCGGCGTCCAGCACGGTGTCGCCGCAGAACAGGGTTTCCCCCGGCTCCACCCCCAGCCGGGCCATAACGGTGCGCAGGCCCTCCGGGTCGGGCTTGGGGCGCTTTACGTCGGCGCTGCCCACCACCATCTCCACCGCGTCCCTCAGGCCGTGGCTCTCCAGAATGAGCTCAATGGTGTCCCCCCGCTTGGTGCTGACAATGGCGGTCCGCACCCCCCGGGTCCGCAGCCCCCGGAGCAGCTCCGGGGCCCCGGGGAACAGGATGGTCTCGCGAATCTGCCGCTCCCGGGCCACCTCGGTGAACAGCGCCCGGAACCGGGCCTGACGGTCCGGGTCGCGGTCGCCGGTGAGCATGGTGTAGGAGTCCTCCAGCATGTAGCCGATGGTCCCCCGCACCGTCTCCCGGTCCGGCGCGGGAAAACCCAGGCCGGTGAGGCCGTGAACAAATCCGGCCACAATGGAGTCAGTGCAGTCCCCAAGGGTGTAGTCAAAATCGAAGCATACCGCTTTGAACATTATATTTCCTCCCGTCCAACCGTTTGCATTTCTGGGACGCATCGGGATGCGTCCCTGCGCAGGTGTTTGCGTTCCTGCGGACGCATCGTGATGCGTCCCTACACAGGTTTTTCTATCATACCACAGGAAGCAATCTGCCGCAAGCGTTTGACCCCGGGCGGTTTTTCCTGTATAATGGAGGCACCATAAAGGAGGCGCGAAATGGACAAGACAAATGTAAAGTATAACGCCTACCTCCAGATTCTGGAGGAGGAGCTGGTGCCCGCCATGGGCTGCACCGAGCCCATCGCCATCGCCTACGGCGCGGCCAAGGCCCGGGAGCTGCTGGGCGAACTGCCCGACCAGGTGGTGGTGGAGGCCAGCGGCAACATCATTAAAAACGTAAAGAGCGTGGTGGTGCCCAACACCGGCGGGCTCCACGGCATCGAGGCGGCGGCCGCCGCCGGGGTGGTAGCCGGACAGCCGGAGCTGCTGCTGGAGGTCATCTCCCAGGTGACGCCCGAGCAGCAGGAGGAGATGCGCACTTACTTAAAGGACCACCCCGTCCGGGTGGAGTTCCTGGACGGCGACCTGGTCTTTGACATCCAGATTACCCTGACAAAGGGGGAGCGCACAGCCAAGGTCCGCATCGCCAACTACCACACCAACATTGTCCGCATGGAGCGCAACGGGGAAATTCTTCTGGACCTGCCCGTGGAAGCCGACGACGAGAGCGGCCTCACCGACCGGAGCCTGCTCACCATGTCGGACATCTACGACTTCGCCCAGACGGTGGACGTCGGTGACGTGAAGGAGCTGCTGGACCGGCAGATTGAATGCAACACCGCCATCGCCCGGGAGGGCCTCACCCACAGCTACGGGGCCAACATCGGCCAGGTGATCCGGGCCGCCTCCCCCGGCGACGACCCCATCGCCAAGGCCAAGTCCGCCGCCGCCGCCGGGTCGGACGCCCGGATGGGGGGCTGTGAGATGCCCGTTATCATCAACTCGGGCAGCGGCAACCAGGGCATCACCGCCTCGGTGCCGGTGATTGTCTACGGCCGGGAGATGAGGGTCAGCGAGGAGAAGCTGTACCGGGCGCTGGTGCTGTCCAACCTGATTACCATTCACCAGAAGACCCGCATCGGGCGGCTGTCGGCCTACTGCGGCGCGGTGAGCGCCGGGGCAGCGGCGGGGGCGGGCATCGCCTATCTGGACGGCGGCGGCTATGAGGAGATTATCCACACGGTGGTCAACGCCCTGGCCATTGTGTCCGGCATGATCTGCGACGGAGCCAAGGCCTCCTGCGCCGGCAAGATTGCCGCCGCCATCGACGCCGGGGTGCTGGGCTACCGGATGTATCAGAACGGCCAACAGTTCTACGGCGGGGACGGCATCCTCTCCCACGGGGTGGAAAAGACCCTGGACAACGTGGGCCGGCTGGGCAAAATCGGAATGCGGTCCACGGATAAGGAGATTTTGCAGATTATGCTGCAAACCTGAGCCGCGCAATTGCCCCCCGATGGGGCGGCTCCGGGGAAGATTACAGAAAAAGAGCGCGTCCCGTTGCCGGGGCGCGCTCCTTCTTATACAGACTGTTATTTCAGCTTCCAGATATCCTCATTGTACTGCTCGATGGTGCGGTCGGAGGAGAAATAACCGGATTTTGCGATATTGACCAGCATCTTCTTCGCCCAGGCCCGGCGGTCGCCGTAGTCCTGGATTGCCCGGTCCTTGGCGGCGATATAGTCCTCCACATCCAGCAGGGCCATAAACCAGTCCTTGTTCTTCATGTCCCTCCACAGCTGGGACAGGCTGGCCGGGTCGCCGATGGCCAGCAGCTCGGGGGACACCAGGAAGTCCACCAGCCGCTCCACCGCCGGGCGGTGGTAGTACTCCAGGGGCCGGTAGCTCCGGCCATCGGGGGCGGGGTTCTCCTCCCCGGCGTACATGCGGATGACGGCGTCGCTGTGCTGGCCAAAGGTGTAGATACTGTCCTCCCCCACCAGCTGGGCAATCTCCACGTTTGCCCCGTCCAGGGTGCCCAGGGTAATGGCGCCGTTGGCCATGAACTTCATGTTGCCCGTGCCGCTGGCCTCCTTGGAGGCCAGGGAAATCTGCTCGGAGATATCGCAGGCGGGGATGAGCCGCTCGGCCCAGGTGACGTTGTAGTTCTCCACCATGGCCACCCGCAGCCAGGGCCGGACCTGGGGATCGCTGTCGATAAGCTTTTGCAGGCAGAGAATCAGGTGGATGATGTGCTTGGCCATCACATAGGCGGGGGCGGCCTTGGCTCCAAAGAGGGCGGTCACCGGCCGCTCCGGCAGCCTGCCCGCCTTGATCTCCAGATACTTGTGGATGATATACAGGGCATTCATCTGTTGCCGCTTATACTCGTGGAGGCGCTTCACCTGGATATCGAAAACCGACTGGGGGTCGATCTCAATGTGCTGCCTGGCCCAGAGCACCCGGCACAGCTGGTCCTTGCTGTGCTGCTTCACCGCCAGCAGCCGGTCCAGAACGGCCTCGTCCTCCTGGAACTCCAGCAGCTTCTCCAGCTTTTTGGCGTCCTGCCGCCAGTGGGGGCCGATGCAGCCGTCGATGAGGGCGGCCAGCTCCGGGTTGCAGGCCTCCAGCCACCGGCGGAAGGTGACGCCGTTGGTCTTGTTGTTAAACTTCTCCGGGTAGAGGTCGTAGAAGGGCTTCAGCTCGGCATTCTTCAGAATCTCGGTGTGAAGGGCGGCCACGCCGTTTACCGAGAAGCCGCAGTGGATATCCATGTGGGCCATGTGGACCCGGCCCTGGTCGTCCAAAATGGCCACCTTGGGGTCGGGATGGGCTGCCTTCATCCGTCGGTCCAGCTCCTGAATCACGGGCACCAGCTGGGGGGCCGCCTTCTGGATGAAGGCCAGGGGCCACTTCTCCAGGGCCTCGGCCAGGATGGTGTGGTTGGTGTAGGCACAGGTGCGGCGCACCTGGTCCAGGGCCTCGTCGAAGGACATGCCCTTTTCGGTAAGCAGACGGATCAGCTCGGGGATGACCATGGAGGGGTGGGTGTCGTTGATCTGGACCACCACGTGGTCGGCCAGGGTGTTCAGGGCATACCCCTTGGCCTCCAGCTCGGCCAGGATCAGCTGGGCTCCGGCGGAAACCATAAAGTACTGCTGATAGACCCGGAGCAGCCGGCCGGCCTCGTCGCTGTCGTCGGGGTAGAGGAAGGAGGTGAGCCGGTGGGCGATGTCCCCCTTGTCGAAGTCGATGCCAACCCAGGGGGCGTCGGCGGGCTGGGCCACGTCGAACAGGTGCAGGCGGTTGGCGCAGCCGTTGCCCGCCCCGGGGATGGCGATGTCGTAGAGCACCGCCTTCAGGTCGAAGCCGCCGAAGGGCACGTCGAAGGACACCCCGGTGGGGATCAGCCAGCTGTCCGCCTCCAGCCAGGGGTCGGGCTCCTCGGTCTGGCGGTTCTGGGCGAATTTCTGCCGGAACAGGCCGTAGTGGTAATTCAGGCCCACGCCGTCGCCGGGCAGACCCAGGGCGGCGATAGAGTCCAGAAAGCAGGCGGCCAGGCGGCCCAGGCCGCCGTTGCCCAGGGAGGGCTCGGGCTCCATGGACTCAATGACCCCCAGGTCCCGGCCCAGGTCGGCCAGCAGGGCGCTCACCTCGTCGTGGAGCCCCAGGGCCAGCAGGTTGTTGCTCAGCAGCTTGCCCATAAGAAACTCGGCGGAGAAGTAGTAGAGCTTCCGCTCCCCCTTGGGGGCGGGACGGTTCTGGGCCATATTCCGGGTGAGAATGAGCAGCGCCTCATAGAGCTGGTGGTCGTCACACTGGTCGGGCGCACAGCCGAAACGGGCCTGGGTGGTCTGGAAAAGCTGTTCTTTCAGTTGCATAACATACATCTCCTTGTTATGAGATTCTTGGGATTCGTGTCTGTAGGGGCGGACATTGTCCGCCCGCACAAACCGGTGTGATGGGCGGGCGCACAATGTGCGCCCCTACAGTCGGGTCTATTTGGTACGCTTGGCCTTCACAGCCGGCTTCTTGGGCAGTCTCTGATACACCCGCATCTCCCGGTAGAGCCGTCTGGCCAGTTTCTCGTCGAAGGTTCCGGGCAGGGTGCGCCACTTCCAGTTGCTGCCCAGGGTGGAGGGGGTATTCATCCGGGCCTCGGAGCCCAGGCCCAGCAGGTCCTGGAACTGCATCACCGCCAGCTCGGCGGGGGTGGCCCAGGCGGCGCGCATCATCCCCCAGTGGTAGCCCTCCCGCTTGCTCAGGCGCAGGTAGGCCTTGGCAAAGGACACGCTCCTCCTGGGGGCGGAGGCCATCCAGCCCTGGATGGTGTCGTTGTCGTGGGTGCCGGCGTAGACCACGCAGTGGGCGGGGCAGTGGTGGGGCAGGTAGTCGCTGTCGGCGTCCCGGTTGTCAAAGGCAAATTCCAGAATCTTCATGCCCGGGTAGCCCGAGTCCTTCAGCAGCTTCCGCACCGAGGGGGTGAGAAAGCCCAGGTCTTCAGCGATGATGTCCTTTTTGCCCAGGGCTTTGTTTACCGCCTTGAAAAAGGCGATGCCCGGGCCGGGCTTCCACCGGCCGTTGCGGGCGTTTTTGTCCCCGTAGGGGATGGCGTAGTAGGAGTCGAAGCCCCGGAAGTGGTCGATGCGCAGGGTGTCGTAGAGCTCAAACTGGAAGGCAATGCGCCGCAGCCACCAGGCGTAGCCCTCCTCCTTCATCCGCTCCCAGTCAAACAGCGGGTTGCCCCACAGCTGGCCATCGGCGGTGAAGGCATCGGGGGGACAGCCGGCCACCTCGGTGGGCAGGCCCTTCTCGTCCAGCTGGAACTGGGCCCGGTTGGCCCACACGTCGGCGCTGTCCAGGGCCACATAGATGGGCAGGTCCCCCAGGACGGACAGGCCCAGGCCGTTGACATACCCCTTCCAGGCCCTCCACTGGCTGAAGAACAGGTACTGCACGCCCTTCCAGAATTCCACCTCCCCGGCCAGCTCCTGCCGGGCCGCCTCCAGGGCGGCGGGCTGACGCAGGCGCAGGTCCTCGGGCCACTGGAGCCAGGAGACGCCCCCGTGTCTGCCCTTCAGGGCCATGAACAGGGCGTAGTCCTCCAGCCAGTCCTGCTGCTCCCGGCAAAAGGCGGCAAAGTCGGGCCGGCCCTGGGCCAGAAGGCGGTCGCAGGCCCTGTGGAGCACGGGGTAGCGGGTGGTGTACAGAAGGCCGTAGTCCACCGACGCGGGGGCGTCCCCCCAGGTCAGGCCCTCAAACTCCCCCCGCTCCAGCAGCCCCTCCTCCGCCAGGGCGTCCAGGTCGATGAAGTAAGGGTTGCCGGCGAAGGAGGAGAAGGACTGGTAGGGGGAGTCGCCATAGCTGGTGGGGCCCACGGGGAGGAGCTGCCAGCAGCTCTGGCCGCCGGCGGCTAAGAAATCGGCAAATTTCCGGGCCTCCGCTCCCAGAGTCCCGATGCCGTAGGGAGAGGGCAGGGAGGAAATGGGCATTAAGATTCCTGCTTTTCTCACGTTGCGATCACCTGTTTCCTGTTAATGGCGGCAGGGGGCGGCCTCTGCGCCGCCTGCCGCCTCTACGGGATATACTAGCACAAAACAGGGTGGGATTGCAATGGGCGATTTAACCCTTTACGGCCCCGGCAGCCCCCTTTTATGCTGTGTTTTTCACACATCCGGCCCATTATTCCAGCGGGCGCACCGCAGACGGCAGAGGGCTGTCCGGCGGCGGGGGCGGGCTCTGCATGAAATCTCTCAATAAACATGCCCAAGATTTTTATTGTCTTTTTGCCCGGGACGTATTATACTATATACAGGGAAAGTGTTTCCAGACGGACTATCCTTATACTTACAAACCATCTCATTGGGAGGTGTGATCCATGAGCAACTACGTAATCTCCATCAGCCGGGAGTTTGGCAGCGGCGGCCGCCTGATCGGCAAGCGGCTGGCCGCCCAGCTGGGCATCCCCTGCTACGACCGGACCATCATCCAGAAGACCTCGGAAAAAAGCGGCCTCTCCCCCGACTTCATCGCCCGGGCAGAGGAGCGGGCCCGCAGCCGCTTCCACCTGTCCATCGCCCCGGTGGGGGTGGGCGTTCCCGCCCTGGCCCACCAGGGGGTGCCGGTGAGTCACCAGGCCTTCTTCGCCCAGGCGGAGGTCATCCGGGAGCTGGCCGACGAGGGTCCCTGCGTCATTGTGGGGCGCTGCTCCGACTATGTGCTGGGGGAGCGGCCCGAGTGCCTGAAGGTCTTTGTCCACGCCGACATGGCCAGCCGGGTGGAGCGGTGTGTGGACGAGTACCACATCCCCTCCGACGACATGGCGCGGCGCATTGTCCAGATGGACCGGGGCCGGGCCAACTACTACAACTACTACACCGGCCACACCTGGGGGGACATGCGCCGGTATGACCTGACCCTCAACTCGGGCATCGTCGGGGTGGAGGGAGCGGTCAACCTCATCGTGGCCCTGGTGAGAGCCCGGGCCGCCCAGGACGGCCTATGACGGCGGGGCCGGTATACCTTCAGATATCCGGCGCGGCTGGGCGGATGGACAACTACTGCGCCGCCGTCCGGGGCGCGGGGGGCGAGCCGCTGGCCGGCTGCTGTCCCGCCCCCGACCTGCGCTGTGACGGCCTTGTGCTGTGCGGGGGCGGCGATTTGGAGTCCACCCTCTACGGCCAGGAGAACCGGGGCTCCCACCCCCCGGACCGGGAGCGGGACCGGGCGGAGCTGGCCCTATTCCGCGCCTTCTACGGGGCGGGCAGGCCCATTCTGGGCATCTGCCGGGGGATGCAGCTGATCAACGTGGCCCTGGGGGGCGACCTCATTCAGGACCTGCCCCCGGAACAGCGCGCCCTCCACACCGCGCCCGAGGGCGACCTGGTCCACACCGTCCGGGCCCGGCCCGGCGGGCTGCTGCACGACCTCTACGGCCCCTCCTTTTCGGTCAACAGCGCCCACCATCAGGCGGTGGGCCGGCTGGGGAAGGGCCTGCGGGTCACCGCCTGGTCGGCGGAGGGCTTCCCCGAGGCAATCGCCTGGGACGAGCGGCATATCATGGCCTTCCAGTTCCACCCGGAGCGGATGTCCTTTGCAAACCGCCGGCCCGACACCGTCGACGCCGGGGCCATTTTCCGCACTTTTCTGGAGGTCTGCCGGCAAAACAGACAGGAAATATAACAAGCCCCACGGATACATACAAAGGAGTAAACACCCATGCACAAGTTTAAAAAACGGCGCCCCTTCCAACTGCTTCTGACGGCCGGACTCTGTCTGGGGGCCCTGAACTCCACCGGAGCGGCCCTCTGGATAGAGGAGCCGGTCCGGCCTCCGGTGGCCCCGGTGGTGGAGATTCAGGAGACGCAGGTCCCTGTCCCCAGCCCGGAGGAGGAGGCCAGAGCGGCGGCGGAGCGGGCAGCCCGGCAGAGCCGGGCCGCTGCCCTGCTGGCCGGGAAGCAGCTGACCCGGGAGCAGCGGGAGGCCCTGGCCCTCCGCATGGGGGCGGACGACGCCCTGTTCCAGAAGCTGGAGCAGGGGGCGCTGAGCCTCTCAGAGCTGGAGTGGCTGGCTCTGCCCAACGCCCGGAACCACCGGCTGGACCGCTACGCCGCCTGGGCGGAGACCCACCCGGAGGACAGCAGGGAGGCGGCGGTGTTCCAGGTGAACCTGAACCGGGACCAGGCCTTTTACAGCCTGATTTGGGAGGTGGCCGACCCCGACAGCCTGGGCGTGCTGGTGAACAAGCACTATACCCTGTCCGCGTCCTACGTCCCCCAGCTGGAGGCCCTGGGGAGGGGCTACGGTTCCGGCTCCCTGCGGCCCGAGGCCGCCCAGGCCTTCCGGGCCATGGTCGATGGGGCGAAAGCGGACGGAATCGCTCTGCGCAGCGTGTCGGCCTACCGGTCCTATAACCAGCAGAAGAACACCCACAACCGCTATCTCAAGCAGTATAAGCAGGCTGTGGTGGACACCTTCTCCGCCCGGCCGGGCCACTCGGAGCACCAGACCGGCCTGGCCCTGGACATCAACGTGGCCAGCTCCAGCGCCCACTTTGAAAACACCCTCGCCTTCGCCTGGCTGAAGGAGCACTGCGCCCAGTACGGCTTTATCCTCCGCTACGACCAGGGGAAGGAGGACATCACCGGCTACCGCTTCGAGCCCTGGCACTACCGCTACGTGGGGGTGGAGACGGCCCAGGCCGTGATGGAGCAGGGCCTGGCCTATGAGGAGTACCTGGCCCTCCAGCCCAGCTGAAAAGACATCCCCCGGCCGCCGGCCGGGGGATGTTTTTCATATCTGCGGGGGCAGGGAGTCGTCCTCCCGGACCCAGTCCTCAACCTCCACCACGGAGTAGTCCGTCTCGGTGTTGCGGATGACCACCCGCTTGATGCCGGCGTTGATGATAAGCCGGCGGCACATGGAGCAGGAGGTGGAGTGGGGAATGAGGGCCCCGGTTTTGGGGTCCTTGCACACCATGTACAGGGTGGCCCCCAGCACCTCGCTGCGGGCGGCGGAGATGATGGCGTTGGCCTCGGCGTGGACCGAGCGGCACAGCTCATACCGCTCTCCCGAGGGGATTTTCATGGCCTCCCGGGTGCAGCGGCCCAGGTCCATGCAGTTCTTCCGCCCCCGGGGGGCCCCGTTGTAGCCGGTGGAGACGATCTCGTCGTGCTGGACGATGATGGCCCCGTAGCACCGGCGCAGGCAGGTGGACCGCTCCAGCACCGTTCCGGCGATGTCCAGATAGTAATTTTCCTTGTCGATGCGGTTCATAACGCGCCCTCCCGGATTCGATAGATACCGACAGTATAGCGCATATCCGGCCCCGCCGCAAGTATTTTCGGAAAAAGGGGCGAAACGGCCTTGAAATTTACACATTGTTTACGAATACCGCCTTGACGGCGCAGGCGGGAAGGATTATCATTAACCATGTATATTGGCAGGCCGTTGCGCCTGCCGTGTCCGTTCAGCCAAGGAGGCACTTTCATGATCCGAAACGCGATTCAGCGATTTATGTACGGCCGCTATGGGAATGACCAGCTCAACCTGTTTTTGATGGGCCTGTATCTGCTGCTCTACCTGGTGTATCTGTTCCTCCGGGTGGACCTGCTCTATCTGGCCAGCTTTGTGCTGTTGTTTTTCACGCTGTTTCGTATGCTCTCCCGCAATATGGAGCGGCGGCGGATGGAGAACCTCCGGTTTATGCGGGCGGCAAACCCGGTAATCAGCTGGTTCCGCCTGCGCCGCAACATCCGCCGGGACAAGGAACACGTCTATTTCAAATGCCCCAGCTGCGGCCAGCGGCTGCGCGTCCCACGGGGCCGGGGCAAGATTACCGTCACCTGCCGCTCCTGCGGCGCCAGCTTTCAGGAAAAAAGCTGAATATCCCTCCGTTTTCGGCCTGCCGGCTCCGGCGGGCCGTTGTGTTTTGGCCGGAGCTGTGTTATACTGACTATGTTTTCCTGTAGGGGGCGGCGCCCTCGCCGCCCCGCTGTTCTTTAAAACGGGCCGCCGAAGGCGGCGGCCCCTACAGTTTGAAAGGAGTACCCCCATGAACGCCAGATATGATGTGATTATTCTGGGCTGCGGCGAGGCGGGCATCTTTGCCGCCTATGAGCTGGCCCATCTCCACCCCGAATTGAAGGTGCTGGCCTTGGACCAGGGGGCGGACATCTACCACCGCAGCTGCCCCATAGTGGCGGGGAAGGTGAAGGAGTGCATCCACTGCCCCGTGTGCCACACCATGTGCGGCTTTGGCGGGGCGGGGGCCTTCTCCGACGGCAAGTTTAACTTCACCACCCAGTTCGGCGGCTGGCTCACCGACTTTATGGAGCCCGCCCACGTGATGGAGCTCATCGACTATGTGGACTCCATCAACGTGGCCCACGGGGCCACCACCCAGGTGTTCTCCACCGGGAGCGACGCCGCCAAAAAGCTGGCCCGCCAGGCCCTGGCCTACGACCTCCACCTCCTCCAGGCCCGGTGCAAGCACCTGGGCACCGAGAACAACCTGCGCATCCTCACCAACATCTATGAGGGTCTGATGGACAAGCTGGAGTTCCGTTTTAACACGGAGGTGGCCTCCATCGAGAAGGCGGAGAACGGCTACCGGCTCCTCCTGGCCAAGGGGGGCGAGGTGCAGTGCAAATACCTTATCGCCGCGCCGGGGCGCTCCGGGGCGGAGTGGTTCTCCAACCAGTGCAAGGATCTGGGGCTGGAGCTGCTGAACAACCAGGTGGACATCGGCGTGCGGGTGGAGCTGCCCGCCACCGTCTTTGAGCACATCACCGATGTGGTGTACGAGTCCAAGCTGGTCTACCGCACCAAGCAGTACGGCGACAGCGTGCGCACCTTCTGCATGAATCCCTACGGCCACGTAGTGGCGGAGAACGTGGAGGGCATCAACACGGTAAACGGCCACTCCTACGCCGACCCCGCCCTCCGCTCCGAGAACACCAACTTCGCCCTGCTGGTCTCCAACCGCTTCACCAAGCCCTTCAACGAGCCCTATCGCTACGGCAAGCACGTGGCCTCCCTGTCCAACATGCTGGCCGGCGGGGTGCTGGTCCAGCGGTTCGGTGACCTGGTGGGCGGCCGGCGCACCAACGAGCACCGCATGGGCAAGTCCACCGTCCGGCCCACCCTCACCGCCGCCGTCCCCGGCGACCTGTCCCTCACCCTGCCCAAGCGGCAGCTGGACGACCTGATCGAGATGATCTACCAGCTGGACAAGATCGCCCCCGGCACCGCCAACTACGACACCCTGCTCTACGGCGCGGAGGTAAAATTCTACTCCGCCCGCCTCCAGCTCACCCCCGAGCTGGAGACCGCCCTGCCCAACTTCTTCGCCGCCGGCGACGGCGCAGGGGTCACAAGAGGGCTGGCCCAGGCCGGGGCCTCCGGCGTCCAGGCGGCCCGGGCGATTTGTGAGAGGCTGTAAAATGGCTCCCTCCCTGAGGGAGCTGTCGCCGCCGTAGGCGGTGACTGAGGGAGTATTCCATGAACGAACTCCCTCCGTCACGGCTTCGCCGTGCCACCTCCCTCTAAGAGGGAGGCTTTCCGCCTGCGGGCGGGACGAGGAATATTTCAATGGGAGAGGCAAAATGATCATGCGGCTTTTCGGACTGTACGCCATATACCAGAACCAGGAATTCGAGCTGGTGGAGCACTCCGAGTCCCGGTGGAAGATCCCCGGCGACACTGAATACTGGCTGCTCACCGACAATCCTGGCGCTGCCGCTCTAGGTTTTGGGGAAGTCCGCCCGGGACGCTATAAAAAGAGAGTCCCGCCGGAAGATCTGTCTTTTGCCTTCCGGAAGGACACACACGCTACATACAAGGGATTTGAATTTAAAGCCGATCCGATGAAAGACGGACAGGTAGAATTGTTTGTCCCCAATACACCTGAGATGTGGGAGCTGTTCAGGGGACGGGAAATTGAGAACTATGACCGGAGCTTGAACATCGTAAAAATTCCCCTTGACGAGATTGAAACATTTACGCAGGTGTGGAAGCCTTTGAAATCCTGGCTGGTTTATATCAGCTCCAAAAAATAACTTGGGGCTGCCAAAGGCCGCCCCCTACACTCGAAAGGAGTTTTTATGCGCCCCTGGTTTACCACCGAACAGCTTGCCCCCGACACCTGGGTCATCAGCGAATACCGCCACTGGGAGGAGACCCACTGCTATCTCTTAATTGGCGCGGACCGCGCCCTGCTTATCGACACCGGGCTGGGTATCTGTAATATTTACAATGAAATACGCAAACTCACCGACAGGCCCGTCACCGCCATAGCCACCCACATCCACTGGGACCACATCGGTGGACACAGGTACTTCCCCGACTTCTACGCCCATGAGGCGGAGCTGCCCTGGCTCCAGGGAGAGTTTCCCCTGTCCATGGAAACGGTCCGGGAGATGGTGCTGGACCGGTGCGAAGCGCCGGAGGACTTTGATGTAAGTACATATACAATGTTCCAGGGAACGCCCACCCGCGTTTTAAAGGGCGGTGAAATGCTGGACCTGGGCGGCCGGGCGGTCCAGGCGCTCCACACACCGGGCCACTCCCCGGGGCACCTGTGCTTCTGGGAGGCGGCCCGGGGCGACCTGTACACCGGCGACCTGGTCTATCTGGACACCCTTTTTGCCTACTACCCCTCCACCGACCCGGAAGCCTACCTGACCTCTCTGGAAGTGGTCGCCGCCCTCCCCGCCCGGCGGGTCCTGCCCGCCCACCACGCGCTGGAGGTCTCCCCGGAGCTGCCCTGTCAGATGCGGGACGCTCTCCGCCGGCTAAAGCAGGAGGGGAAGCTCCGCCACGGCGCGGGGACCTTCCAATATGACGGCTGGGCAATTTGGCTTTGACCGTCGCGTCAGCCCTCCTGCAAAACTTCGGGCGCGCCGCCGGGAATCTCCCGGAGGCGCGCCAATTGGAAAAATTATTTTGTCACCCTCTATGCAGTTTTTTATCCACTTTTTCCACCGGACTTTCCACAGCCCTTTTCCCTGAGACAGAGGGCTTTTCCACATTGTCCACAGGTTTTTCCACATCGCTTATGTCAACTTCCGGGCCGTGAATATTCATTTACCGGTTTCCATAACATCTGTCAAGGCTGAATATTACACAAATTTTTCCGGGGTGGATTTTCGCAGGAAAAAGTGAACATTCCGCCGCGTTGCGAAAGGAGCGCCGCCTATGTCCCTCCAGAACGACACCATCGCCGCCATCTCCACCCCCCAGGGGCCGGGAGCCATCGGCATCCTGCGCCTGTCCGGCCCGGAAGCGGTGTCCGCCGCAGAAAAATGCTTCAAGCCCCTGGGGCCCAAGGGGTTGCGGGACCACCCGGCCCGGGCGCTGGTCTACGGCGACCTGCTGGACAGCGGCGGCCAGCCCATCGACCGGGTGCTGTGCACCTACAGCCTGGGCCCCTCCAGCTACACCGGGGAGGACACGGCGGAATTTCAGTGCCACGGCTCCCCCATGGTGCTGGCCCTGGGGCTGGAAGCCCTCTTTGCCGCCGGGGCACGCCAGGCCCGGGCCGGGGAGTTCACCCGGCGGGCCTTTCTCAACGGCCGCCTGGACCTGGCCCAGGCGGAGGCGGTGGGGGACCTCCTCTCCGCCCAGAGCCGGGAGGGTGCCCGCCACGCGGCGGGCCAGCTGGCCGGGGCGCTGTCGAAAAAAATCGGGGATATCTACTCCGCCCTGGTGGATGTGATGGCCCACTTCCACGCCGTGCTGGACTACCCCGACGAGGATATCGACCCCTTCCGCATGGAGGAACTGGACGAGGCCCTGGCCGACCAGGAGGGGGCGTTGAATGCCCTGCTGGCCTCCTGCGGCCGGGGCAGGCTGCTACGGGAGGGGCTGCCCTGCGCCATCGTGGGCCGGCCCAACGCAGGCAAGTCCTCATTGCTCAATGCTATGCTGGGCTGGGAGCGGGCCATCGTCACCGACATCCCCGGCACCACTCGGGACACGGTGGAGGAGCGGTGCGAGCTGGGGGGCGTCCCCCTGCGGCTCATCGACACCGCCGGATTGCGGGACACCAGCGACCCGGTGGAGAAGCTGGGGGTGGAGCGCTCCCGGAGGGCCATGGAGGAGGCGGGGCTGATTCTGGTGCTCATCGACGCCTCACGGCCCGCCCAGGACCAGGACTTCGCCCTGCTCCAGGAGGCGATGGCCCTGGCCCCCACCATCCTGGTGTGGACCAAGGGGGACCTGCCCCAGGCCCCCATCCCGGTGGTGAACATGGAGCTTCCCCCCTCTGTGACGGTGAGCGCCAAGGTCAGAGACCTGGATGAGCTGTGCAACGAGATATCCTGCGCCTTCCCCCAGGACCTCTGGGGGGGCTACGGCGAAATACTCACCAACGCCCGGCAGGAGGAGGCCGCCTCCCGGGCCAGGGAAGCGGTCCGCCGGGCCAGGGACGCCCTGCAAGCCGGCGTCACCCCCGACGCCCTCCTCACCGATGTGGAGGAGGCCCTGTCCGCCCTGGGAGAGCTCACCGGCCAGAGCGTGCGGGAGGACGTCACCAACCGCATCTTTTCAAAATTCTGCGTGGGGAAGTAAGGGCAGACCGCTGAAACACACCATTAAAACCGCGCCAGGGCCGCAAAGCCCTGGCGCGGTTGGTTCAATAGACAGGGATGGTCTGATCCATCAGGGTGAGGTAATCCAGCTCCTCCAAATCCACCGGCGCTTCAAATTTCCAGGTGTTGTAGGTGTCCCAGATGGGCTCGCCGTCGCTTTCCCAATTGCTGTTGGAATAGCTGCCGGTGTCCGGCTCGGCGGCCACAGTGGAGCCATCTTTTTTTACGGCGTACAGCACAGCCCTGTGGAAGCCGCCCACATCGTTGCTGTACATGGTCACCGACAGGGGGGAGAGCGTCACCCGCCGCACCTGCCTGCCGGCCAGATCGCCGGTCCAGTCCAGGGTGACGGAGGGGTGGTACTCCAGCTGGAAGTCGATATCCCAGGCGCCCTGGACTTCCGTCCCGGGCCGGGTGTAATCGCCGTAGAAGCGGGCCTGGCAGTCCTGGAGCAATTCCAGGTCCTCCAGCTTAATCAGTGGAAACAGGATATCCAGGCCGCCCGGAACAGGGGTAATCTGGTGGGCGTACTGCCGTTTGTCGGTGGAGCCGGACAGGAACAGATCACTGAAAAATGCGCGCAGGGAATCGCTGTCGCTTTCGGCAGCAACGCCCTCCGCAAATCCCAGGCGGATGTGGAAGCGTCCGTCGTCGGCAAAGCCCATAGAGGATATCCACATGTCCTCTGTCCCTTCCATGGGCATGGGATTCTGCTCCGCAGCCAGCACCACCTTCAAACTGGGCAGGTCGGCCTCGGTGTATCCAAGGCTGGATACGTGGTCGATTTTCTGATTGGCCTGGTCCTGCTCCTCCACAGGCAGACTTTCCAGAATGCGGCCGGTGACGGAGGCGCAGGAGGCCTCTCCATACAGATATCCCTCCTGGGTGGTCATCCCTGTGAGAGACAGATGTGCGTCTTGAGTGGGCTGTTCATCCTTCCAATAGAGGATGCTTGCGCAGAACAGAGCGGTTTTCGCTTCCGGATCGTAGGAGATAAATTTAAATTGGCTGCTGCCGCCTACAGTAGATACGGATATTCTCGGTAGTTCGGCGTCCGGGTCCCTCTTTGCTTCGTTTTCCAGCTGGCCCTCCAGGGTCAGGTATTCATTCAGCCGGTCCCCCTCCATGTCCCGGACAGCCAGGTAAAACCGGGCTTCCAGATCGTCGGACAGGGCGCTGAGCACCTGCACCTCGATGCCCTGGTCCCGGCACACCGCGCCGTCGATGGTCTGGGCGTAGGGGGCGAAGTCCCCCAGCTGCTCCCAAAGCTTCTCCCACACGGCGGGGACCGCTGCGGCCGCCGCCGCCGTAATGGCCAGCGCGGCGCACACCAGAACGGCCGCCGCCCGGCCGCTGAGGCGTTTTGCGTGTTTCATCTCGGTTCCTCCTTCTATCATCTCGTAGAGTTCGTCCAGCTTTTCCTGCCGGGGCCTCCTCAGGTCCATTTCGTGCCTATATCTGTCCTTCACCCTGCTCCTCCTCCCTCAGCCGCTCCCGCAGCAGATTGCGGGCCCGAAACAGACGGGACTTCACCGTCCCCTCGCTTTTCCCGATGGTTCTGGCAATCTCCGCCACCGAAAGGTCCTCGTAGTAGTACAGATGGATGGGAATCCGGTACCGGGCGGGCAGCGAGAGCACCGCTTCCGTCACGCTCCCCGTCTCCGGGGCCTCCGGGGCGGGCAGGTCGTCCGCCAGGGGGGCCTCCCGCCTGCGCCAGGGCAGGCGGAACAGGTCGTTGGCGCAGTTGGAGGCCACCCGCAGCAGCCACGCCCGGGCGTGGTCCTCGCTGTCAAAGACCGGGGCGGCCTTCACCAGGCGGAGAAAGACCTCCTGCATCACGTCCTCTGCGTCGGCCTGGCAGCCCGTTCTGGCATAGGCCAGCCGGTATACCGCCGGAGCGTAGCGCCTGGCCAGGGCGCCCGGCTCGTTCCAACCTTCCCGCATACCCTTCCCCCCTTCTGTTATCAATACGGAATAAAACCGGGTTTGGTTGCATTTTTCCCGAAATTTTTTTGTTTCCTCGGACCGAGGGAGCTCAGACAGTAAAAATCCCTCCGTCCCCCGCAGGAAAAGCCTTCCACCCTCCGGGGGGAAGGTGCCCCCGAAGGGGGCGGATGAGGGGGCGGGGCGGGCAAGCTGTCCTTTCGATAAGAGGCAGAAACCTGCCGCGCACCCTCATCCGTCACGGGCTTCGCCCGTGCCACCTTCCCCCTGGAAGGGGGAAGGCTTTTCGCGTTCTCTCACATTGTGTCCTTTTAACACATAAAAGCTCCCTCGGCTGAGGGAGCTCTTACGTCTCGGGAAAGGCCACGGTGATATCCAGCCGGTCATCCGCCCAGCCGGCCTGGATGGAACCGCCCAGGCGCTCGGTGAGCAGCCGGGCGATGGACAGCCCCAGGCCGGTGGAGCCCCGGCCGGTCTCCACGGTGTAAAACCGGTCGAACAGCTTTCCGGCGGACACCGGGTCCAGCCCGTGGGCGGAGTTGGAGAAGACCACCGTGCCCCCACTGTCCAGGGCGGCGGAGAAGTCTCCGTCGCTGTATTTCAGGGCGTTGCTGATGATGTTGCCGAAGATGCGGCTGACGGCGGAGGGGTCCAGGGAGCGGACCACCGTCCCCTCGGGCAGGGAAATCTCCGGGGTGATGCCCCGCTGGACCATGGCCGCGTAGAAGGACACCAGGCTCTCCTCCAGAATCCGGCGCAGGTCCACCGCCTCCCGGGGGGGCTCGGGCTGGTCGGCGGCCAGGGAGTAGCGGAACAGCTCCTCGGTGAGGCGGGTCATGGCCTCCATCCGGTTGTGGATGCTGTCCAGATAGCGCCGGGTGTTGGGGGAGAGCGCCTCCTCCCGCTCCAGCAGGTCCAGATAGCCCTGGATGGCGGTAAGGGGGGTGCGCAGGTCGTGGGAGATGTTGGTAATGGCGTTTTTCAGCTCCATGTCCCCCTGCTGGAACTTCTGCCGGGCCTGGCGCAGTTCCTTCAGCTGGAGGTTCAGCTCCGCCGCCAGCCTCCGGGCGTGGGCGTCCCGGGTGGAGAGGAAAATGGGGCTGTTGGTGTCCTGGCTCAGCCGCTCCCCCAACTGTCCGGTAATTTCGTCCAGACTCCGGCGAAGCAGCCAGAGCCTGACCAGCAGGATCACAACAGCCAGCGCCAATATTCCGCATAACAGCCAGGGGAGCATGGTGTTCACCTCGTTTTCTGTAGGGGGCGGGCTCCGGGCCGCCCCGCTTTATTCTGCTTGGGGGAAGGGGCGGCGCAGAGGCTCTGGGGGAAGGGGCGGCGCAGAGGCTCTGGGGGAAGGGGCGGCGCAGAGGCCGCCCCCTATTTCAAATCCTTCCTCTGGAACAGGGCCAGCCCGGCGGCGGTGGCGGCGGCGAACACCCCCAGGGAGCACAAGGCCAGCTGAAGGGGCCGGGCGGGGGACACGTCGATATACTGGATGCCCTGGCCCATGGGGTTCAGGTCCAGCCAAAATTCGTAGACTCTCCGGGCCTCCGGCTGGAGATAGGTGGGGTTGCGCACCATCTCAGACACCATTTCGCCGTCGATGAACTCACAGCTGGGCCAGAACTCCGGGGCGTCCAGCTTGGCAAACACCCAGGTGGCCACCGTGAACAGCAGCAGAAACAGCAGCATACAGCTCACCGCCGAGGCGGCCTTGCGGCTGCAATTCATAATGACAGCGGTATAGAGGGCGCACCAGGCGGCCGCCATCAGCAGGGAGAGGAGGGTGGTTTTCAGGAGCAGGCCGGGGTATTTGGGCCCGCCCAGCAGGGGAACGCCCGCCGCCACGGTGCAGAGGATGCAGGCGCCGCAGAACAGGACCGCGGTGGATACGGCGGCGGTGAGATTGGACAGGTAGACGGCCAGCCGGGTGTGGCCGGCGGCCAGCTTGTTGCGGATGGCCCCGTCGCTGTACTCCGACCCGAAAAACAGGGGGAGGAAAACGGACAGCAGCAGGCCGATGAGCATGGTGTAGACGAAGAAGATGCTGTCCAGGGGGACCGTCCGCCCGTGCTCCAAAAAGGTCTGGATGGACTGCCAGGCCCCGGCGGCGGAGGAGATCAGCAGACAGCCCCAGAACAGACGGCTCTTTTTCATTCGGAACAGGTTGGCGCTGAGCAGGTTAGTCATGAGAGCCACCTCCCACCAGGTTGATAAAGTAGCTCTCCAGGCTCTCGTCCCGCTCCTGGGCGGCCAGGAGCTGACAGCCCTCCCGGTCCAGGGCGGCCGAAAGCTGAGAGATCACCGGCTGGGCGAAGATGTCCGCCTTGCCCTCGGTGAGAATCTTGTACTCCAGTCCCATGCCGTCCAGCACCCGGGCCAGGGCCCGGGTGTCGGTGACCTCCACCCGCAGGCACTTGCGGCAGGCGGCCTCCAGCTCGTGGGCGCTGATCTCCTTCACCATCCGGCCCCGGTCGATAAACCCGTAGTGGGTGGCCAGGCGGCTGAGCTCGTCCAGGATGTGGCTGGAAATAAGTACGGTGATCTGCCGCTCCCGGTTCAGCTTGAGAATCAGCTCCCGGGTCTCGATGATGCCCTGGGGGTCCAGGCCGTTCACCGGCTCGTCCAGCACCAGGAAGTCCGGGCCCCCGGCCAGGGCGATGGCAATTCCCAATCGCTGGCGCATGCCCAGGGAGAAATTCCGGGCCTTCTTTTTGCCGGTGTCAGCCAGACCAACCAGCTCCAGCAGCTCGCCCACCCCCTCGTCTGAGGGGACGCCCAGCACCCGGTACTGCTCCTTGATGTTGTCGGCGGCGGACAGGTCCAGGTAGATGGAGGGGGTCTCCACCACCGCCCCCATGCGCCGGCGGGCCTTGTGGATTTCTTTGGATGCGCTGTCCAGTCCGAAGATGGTGTAGCTGCCCGAGGTGGGGGCCTGCAAGCCGCAGATCAGACGGATCAGGGTGGTCTTACCCGCCCCGTTCCGGCCCACCAGGCCGTAGATAGCGCCCTTGGGCAAGTGCATGTTGAGACCGCTCAGGGCGTGGAAACCCTTGTAGGATTTCCAAAGGCTCTCAGCGGTGAGAATGTAGTCCATAAATGTGACCTCCTTTTCTTGAGTGGCCCCAGTCTACCCCCAAAGGGTAAAGAGAACGGGTAAGAAAAGGGTAAAGAAACAGGAAAGATTTACGGATTCAGCTTAAACCCGATCCCCCAAACCGACTCAATAAAATCCGTCCCCGTGGCCTCCCGCAGTTTTCTGCGCAGGTTGCTGACGTGAATCTTCAGGGAGCTCTCGGTGCAGTCGGGGGTGTCGGCGGAAATGCGGTCCAGAATCACCGACTTGGCGATGGCCTGGCCGGGGTTCTGGAGAAACAGCTTCAAAATGGCGTACTCCGTTTTGGTGAGGTGGACGGGGGTCCCCGCCGCCGTGACGGCGTGGGAGGCGGGGTCCAGCCGCAGGGGACCGGCTTCAAGCGGGGCGGACAGGCCGGCGGCGGCGCTCTCCCGCAGGCGGACGGCCACCCGGGCCAGCAGCTCCCGGGAGTCGAAGGGCTTGGTGATGTAGTCCACCGCCCCGTTCAGGAGCAGGCTCACCTTGTCCTCCACCCCCACCTTGGCGCTGACCACCATCACCGGAACGTCCTGAATTCTGGCCAGCACCTCCTCCCCGGACAGGCCGGGCAGCATCAGGTCCAGCAGCACCAGGTCGGGCCGGTGCCGCTCCAAAAGGAGGACCGCCTCCGTCCCCGAGTAGGCCCGGAGAACGGCGTAGCCCTCCCGCTGGAGCAGCTCCTCCAGAACATTTCCGATGTGGATGTCGTCGTCAATCACCGCGATGGTTTTCATAACCGGGCCCCCTTTGCTTTCCCCTATTGTACTCCAGATTCGGGAAAGGCACAAGTGCCACCTGCTGACACCAAAGCCCCTCCGTCCCCCGCAGGATAAGCCTTCCACCCTCCGGGGGGAAGATGCCCCCGAAGGGGGCGGATGAGGGGGTGGGGCGGGCAAGCTGTCCTTTCGATAAGAGGCGATAACCTCGCCGTACCCTCATCCGTCACGGCCTTCGGCCGTGCCACCTTCCCCCTTGAAGGGGGAAGGCTTTTGGGGCGCTCTTTCTCGTTGTGCTTTTTGACATACTGATGGGCGGCTTCTAAAGTGGCAATGTCCTTGTGAAACGGAAATGCTTGTGGTATAATGTCCCTATCAACAACACAGGAGGAACGATTATGTTCAATTTCAGCTACTACACCCCCACCCAAGTGGTCTTCGGCCGGGACGCCGAGGCGCGTACCGGCGCGCTGGTCAAGTCCCAGGGCTGCAAAAAGGTGCTCATCCACTACGGCGGCGGCAGCGTGGTCCGCTCCGGCCTGCTGGACCGGATTAAGGCGTCGCTGGACAAGGAGGGGGTCGCCTACATCGAGCTGGGCGGCGTGGTGCCCAACCCCCGGCTGTCCCTGGTGTATCAGGGCATCGAGCTGTGCAAAAAGGAGGGGGTCGACTTCATCCTGGCCGTGGGCGGCGGCAGTGTGATTGACTCCTCCAAGGCCATCGCCTACGGTCTGGCCGAGGACGCCGACGTGTGGGAGCTCTACGACCGGGCCCGTCAGGCCAAGGCCTGCCTGCCGGTGGGCGTGGTGCTCACCATTGCCGCCGCCGGCAGCGAGATGAGCGACAGCTCGGTGATTACCAAGGATGAGGGCGGCATCAAGCGGGGCTACAGCAGCGACCTGTGCCGGCCCCGGTTCGCCATCATGAACCCCGAGCTCACCGCCACCCTGCCCCCCTACCAGACGGCCAGCGGCTGCGCCGACATTATGATGCACACCATGGAGCGGTATTTTACCCCCAACGGCACCATGGACCTCACCGACAGCCTGGCCGAGGGCCTGATGCGCACCGTGATGGACAACGCCGTCATCCTCCGGGACGACCCGGCCAACTACGAGGCCCGGGCGGAGATCATGTGGGCGGGCAGCCTGTCCCACAACGGTCTCACCGGCTGCGGCAGCGACGGCGGCGACTGGACCACCCACGGCCTGGAGCACGAGATGGGCGGCATGTTCGACGTGACCCACGGCGCCGGCCTGGCCGCCGTGTGGGGCAGCTGGGCCCGGTATGTCTACCGGGACTGCCTGGACCGGTTTGTCAAGTTCGCCGTCAATGTGATGGGCGTGGAGAACACCGGAGCCCCCGAGGATGTGGCCCTGAAGGGCATCGAGGCCATGGAGGACTTCTACCGCTCCATCCAAATGCCCACCTGCTTCTCCGAGCTGGGCATCGCCCCCACTCAGGAACAGCTTTCCACCATGGCCCACATGTTCCACATCGCCTGCGGCGGCAAGAAGGGGACCGCCAAGGTGCTCCAGGAGGCGGATTTCCTGAAGATTTACGAAATGGCCAACCACTGACCGGCGGGGACACAGGAGGGCTGCACCGTGAAGGTAATTGATCTGACCCACACCATCCGGCCGGACATGCCGGTCTACCCCGGAACGGAGACCCCCAGATTTGAGTCGGCCAACAGCTACGAGAAGGACGGCTTCAAGGAGACCCGGCTGACCATGTTCACCCACACCGGCACCCACATGGACCCGCCTGCCCACCTCTTTGCCGGCCGGACCACCCTGGACCGGTTCCCCCCGGAGCAGTTTATCGGCAGGGCGCTGGTTATCGACTGCGGGGAGCTGGCCGAAGGGGAGGCCATCACTATGGACCACCTCCGGCGGTACGGGGACAGGGTAGAAAAGGCGGACTTTCTGCTGTTCCGCCTGGGCTGGGACAAAAAATGGGGGACCGCCGCCTACTTTGGCGACTACCCCTGTATTGACAGCGAGGTGCTGGCCCACATTAAGGCGGGCCACTACAAGGGCATCGGCTTCGACGTGATCGGTCTGGACCCCATCGCTGACCTTAACCTGACCCGGCACAAGGAGCTGTTTCGGGATACGGAGATTGTCAATATCGAGAACCTGAAAAACCTGGAGCTGTGCGGGGACGACCTGTTCTGGTTCAGCTGCTTCCCCCTGAAGCTGGAGGACTGTGACGGCTCCCCCATCCGGGCGGTGGCCTGGTTTGAATGATGCAAAGGCCCCCGTCCCCCGAAGGGCAAGCCTTCCACCCTCCGGGGGGAAGGTGCCCCCGAAGGGGGCGGATGAGGGGGCGGGGCGGGCAAGCTGTTCTTACGATAAGAGGCGATAACCTGCCGCGCACCCTCATCCGTCATCCGCTTCGCGAATGCCACCTTCCCCCTGGAAGGGGGAAGGCTTTGGGGCGCACTCTGTCAGGTTGAGCTTTTCTGATACGCTGCAAAGGCCCCCGGCTTGCGCCGGGGGCCCTTCCTCTTATTCTCTCCGGTTCTGCTCCTGCATAATAGCGATATTTTTGACAATCAGCTCTTTCTGCGTAGGAAGGAGCGTTCTAATACTTTCAATCAGCTGACGTTCCGATTCGGTAAGCTGCATAGCAGGTAAAGGTTCGTCACTGAGGCCCACTAAATAATCCATGCTAAGGCCTGTGCGCTGAGCGAATTTAACAAGGACATCCACCGTAACTTCGCTTCGGCCCGTCATGTAATGGCTCATTACAGCTTCTGTAACATTAAATTCTTTTGCCAAAGCTTTTTGTCGGATATCGTGATCCGTGATCCATTCCTTCATTCTGGCCTCGTAAGTCATGTGCCTCACCTCAGGGCCAGTATTAACAAATAGAAAACGAAAAACACAAAAATTATAAAATTATACTTTTTTATTTTTATATTGATAATTCGACGAAATTCGATTATAAATTATGATATAGTCCTCTTGCTGACAGAACAAAAAGGAGCGCCGCATCAGCGGCGCTCCGAAGGGGGGATAAAATTACTTGTGATCCACGGAGTACATATGCTCGATGAGCTCCAGAACCTTGTTGGAATAGCCGATCTCGTTGTCGTACCAGGACACGACCTTCACGAAGGTGTCGGTCAGGGCGATGCCGGCGTCGGCGTCGAAGATGGAGGTGCGGGTGTCGCCCAGGAAGTCGGAGGACACGACGGCCTCGTCGGTGTAGCCCAGGATGCCCTTCAGCTCGCCCTCGGAAGCCTTCTTCATGGCGGCGCAGATCTCCTCGTACTTGGCGGGCTTGGCCAGGTTGACGGTCAGGTCCACCACGGACACGTCCAGGGTGGGCACGCGCATGGACATACCGGTCAGCTTGCCGTTCAGGGCGGGGATAACCTTGCCCACGGCCTTGGCGGCGCCGGTGGAGGAGGGGATGATGTTGCCGGTGGCAGCGCGGCCGCCGCGCCAGTCCTTCAGGGAGGGGCCGTCAACGGTCTTCTGGGTGGCGGTGACGGAGTGAACGGTGGTCATCAGGCCCTCGGTGATGCCCCAGTTGTCGTTGAGCACCTTGGCGATGGGGGCCAGGCAGTTGGTGGTGCAGGAGGCGTTGGAAACGAAGTTCATGTCGGTGGTGTACTTGTCCAGGTTGACGCCGCACACAAACATGGGGGTGTCGTCCTTGGAGGGGGCGGACATGATGACCTTCTTGGCACCGGCGTCCAGGTGGCCCTGGGCCTTCTCCTTGGTCAGGAACAGGCCGGTGGACTCCACCACATACTCAGCACCCAGCTTGGCCCAGGGCAGGTCGGCGGGGTTGCGCTCGGCGGAGACGGGAATCTCCTTGCCGTTGACTACGATGGCGTTCTCGGTGTGGCCGATCTCGGCCTGGCAGGTGCCGTGCATCGTGTCGTACTTCAGCATATAGGCGAGATACTCGGCGGGGCACAGGTCGTTAATGCCCACAATCTCGATTTCGGGGTGATTCAGGCTGGCGCGGAACACCATGCGGCCGATACGGCCAAAACCATTGATGCCAACTTTGATGCTCATGTGAATGACTCCTTTATTGTCAATTTATCCGCGGCGCTCCGCGGCATTGGTAGCGTTATTTATTATACCCCGGAGATATTGATTTTCCTAGTGTTTTTTTTCATAGTTTTAAGCCAAAAAATAACCGAAATTTTGCCAACCAGCAAAAGGCCGCCTTTCAAATGAAGGGGCGCTGTCAGTTTTTTCGACATTTTTCGACTTTTTCTATTGTAGTGGGTGGAAAAATTTGATATACTAATACAGTTATAGCCGGAAATGCTCCGGAGAATGCTACAACCAGATAAAACTTGCGGCCGCGCCCGGAAGGCTCCAGTTTGTAAAGGGGTATTTATGCTTGATTCCGTTCAGTCCCTGTTGGACAGCTTTCCCGAGAGCGTGGTCCAAGTCCGCGGGGGCACTGTGCTTGCCTCCAATGAGAAAGCCCGCCAATATCTGCCTCAGCTGACCCCCGGGGCTCCGCTGCCGGCCTGCATCCCCCTGCCGGAGCAGGGGGAGTCGGGAACGGGCTCCTTCGTCATTGACAACACCGTCTACAGCTACAGCTGCAAGTCGGGGCCGGAGGGCTGCGTGCTCTCCTTCCGGCCCAGTCCCCGGGCGGCCGCCCTGAAGGAGTGGCAGCTGGACGGGGCCCTCCAGCAGCTGCGGGCCCTGCTGGGGGACATTCTGGCCGAGGCGGGGGGGGACGCCCTCCCCGGTCAGGGGGCCCCTGCGGGCTTCAACAAGACCTTTCACCGCCTGTTCCGCCTGATCAGCAACCTGGAATTTATGCAGCAGGCGGCCGGGGAGGAGGGGGTCCCCTTCCACCCGGTGACCATGGACTTGGCCGGCCTGTGCCGGGACACCGTCCGCTCCGCCGGCGACCTGCTCCGGGAGTCGGGCATCCAGCTGGAGTACCGGAGCCGGGAGTCGGGGCTGCTTATCCCCGGCGACCCGGAGCTGCTGCGCAGGCTGCTGCTGGGCCTTATCTCCAACGCCGCCCGGGCGGTGGGGGAGGGCCGGGTGGGGGTCGCCCTGCGCCGGGGGGGCGGCTGGGCAATCCTGGTGGTGTCCAACCTGGGTGCGCCCCCCAGCCGGCGGCAGCTGGCCGCCCTGCTTCAGGAGGACCAGGGCGGGGACCTCCCCCTGCCCGGCCAGGGGGCGGGGCTGGGCCTGCCCATCGCCCGGCATATCGCCGCCCTTCACCGGGGGAAGCTGCTGGTTCAGGGGGGAGACCGCCCCCCCAGCGTGCTGGTCTCCCTGCCAACCGGCCCCCTGAACGGCCGCAGCTCGGTCCGCGCCCCCGCCGTCCAGCGGGACGGCGGCCTGGACCCGGTGCTGATGGAGCTGTCCGACGTCCTCCCCGCCAGCCTCTTTGGCCTGGAAGGGCTGGATTGACCCCGTTTCCCCAAACCGCCTGAAAAACAGGCGGTTTTTTTGCTGCGCCTGTCTCCATAAATTCAGGAAAGCTGCCGCATGTAGGGCAAGGGCTCTGCCCTTGCCTTGCCTCGTTTCTGCCCTTGCCTTTCCTATCCCGTTTTATCCCCTTACGGGGATAGGCAGGGGTAGAACCCCTGCCCTACATAATGTACCGGCCGGTATCTTCAGAGGCTTTCTGAATTTATAAAACAGGCATAGTTTATGGTAAAAAACCCTTGACTTTTCCAAAATATCCGATATAATAATTAGGCCTGTCTCCTGGCGGAGACGGACAAATCCTTGCTCCCGGAGGCATTCCGGGGGCCATATGTCCATAAGGAGGTGCAAAACATGGCAAAAATCAATGCGAATTATGAGGCGCTCTACATCCTGAAGCCCGACCTGAACGAAGATCAGATCAAGGCGCTGGTGGAGCGGTTCAAGGGCGTGGTGGAGGCAAACGGCACCGTGTCCGAGATCGACGAGTGGGGCAAGCGCCGGCTGGCCTATCCCATCCAGGACCTGATGGAGGGCTACTACGTGCTGATGACCTTCACCGCCGCCGTCGCCGTTCCCGCAGAGCTGGACCGTATCTTCCGGATCACCGACGGCGTGATGCGCTCCATGATCGTCTGCAAGGACGAGTAAGGAGGGCGCGGCATTGCTCAACCACATTGTAATCATGGGCCGTCTGGCCCGGGATCCTGAGCTCCGGCGCACCCAGTCGGGGGTCCCTGTGGCCTCCTTCCGGCTGGCGGTGGACCGGGACTTTAAGGACAAGAACACCGGCGAGCGGGGCACCGACTGGATCGACGTGGTGGCCTGGCGGGCCACCGGCGAATTTGTCAGCCGCTACTTTACCAAGGGCCGCATGGCCGTGGTGGAGGGCCGGCTCCAGATGCGCGACTGGACCGACAAGGAGGGCAACAAGCGCACCACCGCCGAGGTGGTGGCCGACAACGTCTATTTCGGTGACTCCCGGCGGGACGGCGACGGCAGCGGCTACTCCCCCAGCTACGGCGGCGGGCAGAGCAGCTATTCCGCCCCGGCCCCCCGCTCCGATCCCTTCGGCGGCTACGGCGCCCCCCCCGCGGACGGCGACCAGTTCGCTGAGCTTTCAACAGACGACGGCAACCTGCCGTTTTGACTTTGACCGTTTTAAGGTCGTAAAAGGAGGTTAATCTCATGGCTATGGAACGCGATAACAAGCCCATGCGGGGCCGTAAGCGCCGCAAGGTCTGTGCCTTCTGCGCCGACAAGGTGGAGTGCATCGACTATAAGGACGCCGCCAAGCTGCGCCGGTTCACATCCGAGCGGGCCAAGATTCTGCCCCGCCGCACCACCGGCACTTGCGCCATGCATCAGCGCCAGCTGACCGAGGCCATCAAGCGCGCCCGTCAGGTCGCCCTGCTGCCCTACGTCACCGACTGATTGAAAAAACCTGTCCGCTCCGGCGGACAGGTCTTCTTTTTGCAGCTCGCCCCCCCGGCCATGCCGGGGGATATTTGTTTACAAAAAGCCTTCCCGAAACCACCCTCAAGCTCCCCCTCTGGGGGAGCTGTCAGCCGTAAGGCTGACTGAGAGGGCAGCGGAAGGCTTTTCCCATGGAAAACGGAGGCTTTTTTACCGGTGGGCTCCCGCTTTCAGGGGGACGGGCCGGGTCTCAGGCAGCTCCTCGGGCTGGTTGGGGTAGAGCCGGCGCAGTCTGGCGATGCACAGCGCGCTGGCGGGGATCAGGAACAGGTCGGCGCACACCCAGGCGGCGGGGGAGGCGAAGCAGGCGGCGGTGTAGCCGAAGGCAGGCACCAGAATCATCCCCACCCCGGTGCGGGCGGCCATCTCCAGCACCCCGGCCAGGATGGCAAAGGGGCTGAAGCCCATCCCCTGGATGGAGAACCGGACGATATTCACCAGGGCCAGGGGGAAGAAGAAGGCGGACTGAATGAGAATATACCGGGCAGCGAGCTGGGTAAGCAGGGCGGCGTCCAGCTCCCTGGAATCCAGAAAGAGCAGGGCACACTGGGGGGCGAAGCGGAGCATGGCGCAGAAGGCGACAACCGAGTAGCCCAGGCCCAGCAGGGCGCAGGCGCGGATGCCCCTGGACAGGCGGTCCAGCCGGCAGGCCCCCACGTTCTGGCCGCAGTAGGTGGCCATGGTGGCTCCCATGGCGTCGAAGGGGCAGGCCAGCAGCTGGTATACCTTGCCTCCCGCCGCCACGGCGGCCACATAGAGGCTGCCCAGGGCGTTTACCGAGGACTGGAGCACAATGGACCCGATGGCGGTGATGGAGTATTGCAGGCCCATGGGGATGCCCATGGCGCACAGCACCCCGCAGGCGTGGAGGTCCAGCCGCCGCTCCTCCTTTGTCATGCGCAGGATGGGGTATCTTTTCCTCATATAGAGCAGGCAGGCGATGCCGGACACCCCCTGGGAGGCCACCGTGGCGATGGCCGCCCCGGCTACCCCGGCCTGGAAGCCCAGAATCAGGGCGAAGTCCAGCAGAATGTTCAGCACCGAGGACAGGGCCAGGAAGTAGACAGGGGTTTTGCTGTCCCCCAGGGAGCGGATGACCCCGGCCAGCAGGTTGTAGAGGAAGGTGGCGGGGATGCCCATGAAGATGACAAAAATGTAGGCGTAGGCGTTGGCGAAGATGTCCGCCGGGGTGAGCATCACGGTGAGAATCTGCCGGCACAGCAGGCCGGTGGCCACCGTGAGGACCACCGCAAAGAGCACCGACAGCCAGGCGGCGTTGGCCACGTAGCGGCGCATTTTAGAGGGCTCGCCCGCCCCCATCCGCTGGGCCACCGGGATGGCAAAGCCGTTGCACACCCCCATGCAAAAGCCAATCACAAAAAAGTTGACGGAGCCGGTGGAGCCCACCGCCGCCAGGGCCGCGGAGCCCAGCAGCTTGCCCACAATCATGGCGTCCACCATATTGTAGAGCTGCTGGAACAGCATCCCGAACAGGGTGGGCAGGGCAAAGCCGATAATCAGCCGCATGGGGCTGCCGGTGGTCAGGTCTCTGGTCATAACAGGCGTACCTTCCTTTTAAAAATCTCCGACCTATTATAGCCGCCCCGCCCCTCCTTGGCTAGCTGATTTTTGACGGTTTTTCCCCTCGCCTTTTCGATTTTTTCATCAAAATATCAAGGCGAATATGCGAAGTGTGATTACCGCTTCTGCATTGTGCTGTAATATACTTGATGGCTTTATCAATTTTATCTTGCAGTTATCATCTTAAATATGTTATAATCATATATCCTTGAAAAGGATGCGTTTCCAATAGGCTATAGATTGTTGCTCTCTATTCCCAGCTTTAAGGTGTGGAGGTATATTGCCATGAGAAAGATACAAAGCCTTTCCCTACTTCTATTCATACTCTTAACTTCGGCCGTCTGTTTCTCAGGTTGCCAGAAACAATCCCAGCCATCTTCTCAGCCAAGTACTTCCGACCAATCAGCCTGGACGGAGGGCACAAGCACAGATGGGGAATATATCACGGTCCGTAAAAAGATAGACGATGATACAGTCACCAGTACAGTGGTAGGGCCCAAAGGAGTGTCAATCGGCATAGTACACATTCAGGAAGGCACCTATGAGAATATTTTTGTTCCCTATGAGGGTGAGATTATCCGGGATAAAAAAAGCGGAATCGACTGGAGTAATCTTGAGTGGCCTTCTGATAAAAATTCATAAGAATCCAGGGCCCGCACATCTGTGCGGGCCCTTATGCTGTTACTCCCCCTCGTCCCCCGCAGGGAAAAGCCTCCCTCCTAGAGGGAGGTGGCGCGGCGAAGCCGTGACGGAGGGAGTCCTCCGGAGGTCTGCGGGGGCCTTGAGGACTCCCTCAATCAGCCGAATCCGGGGTGACTCCCTCAGTCAGCTTCGCTGACAGCTCCCTCGGGGAGGGAGCCTTTGTCCGCGCGGCGGGGACGGGGGGGATGGCGGGCCGGGGTCGTCGCGCCCCACACCTAACGTCCCCCCGCAGGGCAAGGCTCCTTTGGAAAGGAGCTGTCAGCCGCAGGCTGACTGAGGATTGCGTTTTGCGAAGCAAAACATACGCAGTAAACCCAAGTTTGCAAAACTTTGTTTGCTCCGCACATTTCGCCTGCGGCGAAATCAATCCTCCGCCCCAGTTTGCGAACTGGGGCACCTCCTTTCAAAAGGAGGCTTGCCGCTGCGGCGGGACGCAGGTTTCCCTAGGCATTCTTCGCCATTCTCCTACAGGCCAGGGCAGTGGCCAGGAAGTAGCCCCCGTAGACCACCAGAATCACCCCGGCGGTGACAAGGGAGCTGGCGGCACTGTCCACCTTGCCCACCGCAAAGATGATGTCGTTGGCCGCCTTCATGCCCACGGCGGAGTGGACCAGGGCCAGGACCAGGGGCAGCAGGAAGGCCAGGGCCACCTGCTGGGTGGCGGATTTTTTCATCTGCTTCTCCTCGGCCCCCAGGCGGCGCAGGACGGCGTACCGCCCGGTGTTGTCCGCCCCCTGGCTCAGCTGCTGGAGGGCCAGCACCGCCGCCGCGGCCAGCAGGAAGGTGAAGCCCAGGTACAGCCCCAAAAACAGGGCCAGAATCTTGTTGCCCACCATGTCGGCGTAGATGGACAGCCGGGTCTCCGCCCGAACGGACAGCCTTTCATTCAGTGGCCGGACCAGCTGGAGAAGCTGATTTTCCGTCTCCATCTTATCCTCCCCGGCGTAGTCGGCGGACCACACCTGACGGCGGGGCTCCAGCTGCTGGACCACCTCGTCAGAGACGATGGTGCAGTCCAGATTCAGGCGGCCGGTAGACAGCTGGCTTCCGAACACGATATATTCCGAGGGGAGGGGGCCGCTATAGGCCGGCTTGCCCTGGCGGGCCATGAGGGCGTTGTAGTCTGACAACCGGAGGGCCGTATTCGCGTTTTCATACCCGGTGATCTCCTTGTTGTTGTAGTAGACAATCATATCATAGCTCCAGGCCAGCTTTTCCTCCGGGTCGAAGCCCCCGGCCCGGAGAAGGGCGTCAAAGTCAACGGTCTCCGTGTCCCCCGACTGGTTCTGCACCGTGATATCGAAGGGGGCCTCCCCGTCGGTCATGGCGGTGAGGGTGGAGTTGAGCCCCAGGGAGCTGGCGGTGATGCCGATGGCCAGCAGCAGAAGGATGCACACCACCGTCTGGGCCAGGTAGGTGGTGTGGACCTTGCTGATCCACTGCCGCAGGGTGAACACGTTCAGGTTGCGGAAATACAGCCCCGGGTGGCCCTGGACGAACTTCATCACAAAGCCGGACAGGGACCGGAAGATAAGCAGAGTACCCGCCGTGCCCAGCCCCAGCATGGGGAAGCACAGGAAGGGGACGGCAATGGCCAGAGCCATGCCGAAGATAAGCAGGATGGCGTAGGCGGCCAGCAGGCAGACTACCCCCAGCACAAACTGGAACACCGCCACCCCCAGGGGCCGGGGTTTTAACACCTCGTTTTTCCGCTCCCCGTGGATCAGGTCGATCAGCTTCGCCCGGGACACCTGCACCCCGGACAGAGCCATCACCAGCAGGAAGATGACACCGAAGGAGAGCACGGTTTTCCCCGCCGCCCGGGGGGAGAAGTTCACCGCCAGCATCCCGGACACATCCATTTCAAACATGGACAGGGTGAGGGCGGACATGCCGAAGCTGGCCGCCACCCCCAGGGCCAGCCCGGCGATAAGGGAGACCAGGCCGATCAGCCCCGTCTCCAGAAACAGCAGGCGGGACACCTGCCCCTGGCTCAGGCCCAGCAGCAGGTAGGTGCCCAGCTCCCGCTTGCGCCGGCGGAGGAGAAAGCGGTTGGCGTATAAAATCAGGCAGGCCAGCACCACCGCCACAAAGACGGAGAAGATATCCATAAAGATCATAATGGCGTCCACAATGGGGTTGCCGTTTTGGGCCAGGTAGACCATGGCCCCCTGGCCGTCCAGGGAGTTGAAGGTGTAAAACAGGCACACGCCGAAGGTGAGGGTGAGCAGATACACCCCGTAGTCCCGGAAGGACCGGCGCACGTTGCGCAGGGCCAGCTTAGAGAACATCGGCCATCCCTCCCCCCATCTCGGTGACCACCTGGATGATCTTTTTGAAAAAGGCCTTGCGGCTGTCGTTCCCCCGGTGAAGCTCCAGGAAGAGCCTGCCGTCCCGGAGGAAGACCACCCGGCGGCAGCAGCTGGCGGTAAACGCGTCGTGGGTGACCATGAGGATGGTGGCGCCCAGCTCCATGTTCAGCTCGTCCAGCCGGTCCAGCAGCAGCTGGGAGGACTTGGAGTCCAGGGCCCCGGTGGGCTCGTCGGCCAGCACCAGGGCCGGGTGGGTCACCATGGCCCGGGCGGCGGCACACCGCTGCTGCTGGCCGCCGGACATCTGATAGGGGTACTTGTCCAGGCAGTCGGCAATGCCCAGAAAGTCCGCCATCTCCCTCACCCGCCGGTCGATCTTCTGGGCGGGGGCCTTCACGATGGACAGGGACAGGGCGATGTTCTCATAGGTGGTGAGGGTATCGAGGAGGTTGCAGTCCTGGAAGATGAACCCCAGCCGCTCCCGGCGGAATTTGGCCAGCTCCCTGCCCTTGAGCCGGGTGAGCTCCTTCCCGTCGATGACGATGGAGCCAGCGGAGGGCCGGTCGATGGTGGACACGCAGTTGAGCAGGGTGGTCTTGCCCGACCCGGAGGGACCCATCACCCCCACGAACTCCCCCGCCTCCAGAGACAGGGACACGCCGTCCAGGGCCCGGGTCAGCGACCCGCCCTTTCCATAGACCTTTTTCAGGTCAGTAACCGTTAAAATCTCAGACATGATGATCTGCTCCCTTCGTTTAACTGTACTAGAGCATATCATACAGTTGCGGAAAATGCTCTAAAGGAACTATGAGGATTTTCTTAAAGTTTTTTTAAAATCCCCCGGGGCCGGTCTTCTGTACGAAGGGACCGGAGCATAGGGTGAACCATTGGAGAGGAGGGGTCCGGCTGGGAAATATGTCGATTTATCGGAAAAGTTCTTGCTTTTTATCGTTAAATGTGTCATACTGTAAACTGGTTTTTATCTGTGCGCCCCTATCGCCGGTCCGGCGGTGAGGCAAAAAAACTGGTAAGGAGAGAATGGAACGTGTTTTGTAAAAATTGCGGCAAGGAACTGCCCGACAGCGCAAAATTTTGCAGCGGCTGCGGCACCCCTGTGGCTCCAGAGGTCACAGCCCCCGGGGTGGAGCCCCCTCAGCCCCCGGTGGAGGAGACTCCCGTTTCCCCCGTGCCCCCGGTGGAGGAGACCCCTGCGTCCCCAGTGGAGGAGCCCACGGCCCCGGCCGTCCCGGTTCAGCCCGCCGCCCCTCAGGGGGAGGAGCACGTCCCCGTGCCGGTTACGAAGCGCCGGGGTGTCAGCGGCATGGTGGTCATCGGCCTGGGCGCGGTGGCGGCCATTGTGGTGATTGTGCTGCTGGTCAAGCTGTTTTCCGGCATGGGCGGCGGCAAGCGGAGCCAGGCCTTCGCCTATGTGAATGACGACGCAGAACTGATGTACCTGGCCGACCTGAAGGAGAAGACCGAGCCCATCGAGGTCACCGACGAGGCCGACAGCAGCGCCTGGGTGCAGTTCACCGCCGACGGCAAGACCATGTATTTCGTGGACAGCCGGAACGCCCTGTATAAGATTGCCGTGTCCGAGCTGAAAAAGGACGGCCGGCCTGAGCGGGTCTCCCGGGACGTGACCAGCTTCACCGTGCTGAAAACCGGAAACGTGCTCTACACCAAGGACGGCAGCCGGGGTACCGAGCTGAACTGCTACACCGGCAAGGAGGACTTCCGCATTACCAAGGAGTGCGGCACTTGGGACCTCAGCGAGGACCACAAGTCGGTGTATTACACCGAAATGGATGAGGACGACGGAACCTATACCCTCTACAAAATGGCCCTGAAGCCCGACGCCCAGCCCGAGAAGCTGCTGGAGGGCGCCACTGCCATCTACACTGACTTCGATTCGGATGTTCTGGTCTACGGTGAGGACGAAATGGACCCCGACGCAGCCTATTCCGACGATATGGACCTGAACACGCTCACCGTCTACTCCTGCAAGCCCGGCGGCGAGCCCACCGAGCTGGTGGAGGATATCTTTGGTATCAAGGGGGTGACGGTAGACGGCGGAAAGGTCAGCTTCTACTACACAATAGATAATTTGAAAGAGTATACGCTGTATGACCTGGTCAGCGACGCCCAGCAGAGCAGCGACGCCTCCATCACCGCCCAGGAGCTGGTCCGCCCCAGCTGGTACGACGAGTATTATCCCAGCGAGTTCTACGTGGAAGGGAATACTATATCCTTTAAAGACAAACAGGGCAACAGCTTCCCCATCGACACCAGCGAGCTCCAGGCCAGCACCGGCCGTCCCGCTGCCGAGCTGTACATCTGGGAGGTCCGGCCCATTGCCGAGGCCAACGCCCGTGAGCGGTATAACGCCGACCTGGAGGAGTACAACAACAAATACGAGGATTGGAGCGCAGCCAACAGCCGCAATCAGATGCGGGAGAGCCTGAAAAACGAGAGCTACACCCAGCATTCCTTTGATCTCTACCACTACAACAAAGGTCCTGCCGACACCCCCATTGCCACTGGCATAAGCGACAACGGGGGAACAAGAGAGGCTCCCGACCAGGGCATCTTCCTGTATAAGAAGGCCAACGCCTCCGAGGGCAAGGTGTGCGACCTGGCCGACCTGAGCTACTACAGGGAGGTCTTCGACTACCTGAACAAGGGCAGCGAGGACGACCCCTGGTATCAGAACGTGGGCGGCACCGAGAGCGTTCTGGAGCTGGACGACGAGACCCGCATCAGCGGTCTTTACATCCTCAACGGCAAGGAGGCCGTGCTGGAGCTGAACGAGGACAGCGAGTACTGGCTGGACGCCTACTCCATCGGCAAGACGGCCCTCACCTTCGCCAGCACCGTCACCGACGACGAATACTCCGCGCTGGAACTGGTCACAGACGCCAAGGGCAATGATGTGCTCTACTACTTTACCGACACTGAGAGCGAGAACTATGGCACCCTGGGCGATTTCAACCGCTACAGCGGCGGCAAGGCCGAGGTGCTGGCCAAGGAAGTCTACACCGTTCGGATTCTGGACGAGGACGGAGCCATCTACGCGGTCACCGATGTGGACCGGAACGGCAGTGAGCTGTCCCTGCTCCAGGGCGACAAGCCCACCGTCATCAATGACGAGCTGGACGGCAATGTGCTGATTTTCCTGGACAGCAAGCAGCTGCTCTACACCGCCGACGGCGACCTCTACCTGTGGAACGGCAAGGAGGAGCGCCGGGTGGCCAAGGATGTAATGCGTGTCTGGGCCAACGACAAGATGGCCTACACCACCTACAGCGCCTATTGAGGGCGGAGGGACACACACGACGTTTAAGGAGGAGAGAACCCTATGGCTATGTTTGACAGTTTGAAGGACACACTGAACAAGAGCGTGGCGGCGGTAAGCGTCAAGTCCGAGACCCTGGTGGAGAGCAGCCGCATCAAGTCCGCCATCAGCAACGCGCAGAAGCGCATGACCGGCGAGATGAACGAGCTGGGGGCCAAGTTCTATGCCAGCTGGAAGGCCGGCCAGGCCAGTGTGGAGGCCTTTTCCGGGGAGTTTGCCAGCATCCAGGGCATCGAGCAGGAGATCGCTGAGCTGAACGCCCGCCTGGAGCAGATCAAGGCGGAGGAGGACCGCATCCTGGGCGCGGCTCAGAAGCCCGCCGCCCCCGCCGCCGGCAGCATCTTCTGCACCAGCTGCGGAAAGGCGCTGGCCGCCGGCAGCCGCTTCTGCGACGGCTGCGGCGCCCCTGTAACCTGACCTCATGCTGGAGGTACGCCAGCTGTGCAAGAGCTACGGGGGCCGGCAGGTACTGGCCCCCGCCAGCTTCGTCCTCCCGCCGGGCCAGTGCCTGGGCCTGGCGGGGAGCAACGGCTCCGGCAAGTCCACCCTGCTCCGCCTGCTGGCCCAGATCCAGCGGCCGGACAGCGGCGACATCCTGTTTCAGGGCCGCTCCGTGCTGGGCGACCGGCACTTTCTGCGCCAAGAGCTGGGCTACGTCCCCCAGAGCGCCGAGCTGGCCCGGGAGCTGACGGTGGGGCAGCAGCTGGACCTGTGGCAGCGGGCCTGCGGCCTCACCGGTCCCACGCCCCCCGAGGTGTTGGAGCTGCTGGGGCTGGAGCCCCTGCAAAAAAAGCCCATCCGGTCCCTGTCCGGGGGGATGGCCCAGCGGGTGAGCATCGCCCTTGCCCTGCTGGCCCGGCCCCAGGTGCTGCTGATGGACGAGTCCACCGCCGGCCTGGACCAGGACTATGTCCCCCGGCTGCTGGACTGGCTGGAGGGCGTCTACCTGCCGGGAGGGGGCAGCGTGATATGGTGCAGCCACCACCCGGCGGAGCTGGAGCGGCTGTGCGGCGCCGTGCTGCGCCTGGAGGACGGAAAACTGGTCTTATGACTTTTGGAAAAATGGAGGATACGCCATGTTGTGTAGAAATTGTGGAAAAGAAATGCGGGACGACGCCCGCTTCTGCCCCAACTGCGGCGCGGTGAACGGCGGCCCGTCTGCCGGTCCGGTCCCGCCCGACGCGGGCCGGCAGGGCTGGGGCGCTCCAGCCGGTGGGGCCGGGGCGGCTGCCCCGGCCGAGGGCGCTCCCAAGCGTCGCGGCCTGGGTCTGGTGATCGGCGCGGGGGTGGCCGCCGTGGCGGTGATTGCCCTGCTGGTGGTGGGGGTGAGCAGCCTGTTCGCCTCCCCCAAGGGGACTATGGAAAAGGCCTTTAACAAAACCACCGCCGCCTTTGAGGAGGCCGGCGACAAACTGGGCATGCCCGACCTGGCCAAGCTGCAAAAGGACCGGTCCATCAGCGGCAGCTTCCGGGTGGAGCTGACGGGAATCAGCAGCGAGCTGGTGGGCTACGACCTGTCCGACCTCTATGGCCTGGGCCTGGGGATGCGGACCAACTACAGCGGCAAGGACCGGAAAATGGATGCCCAGCTGTCCGCCTTCTGGGACGATGACGAGCTGGTCTCCTTCCAGATGCTGGCCGACAACGCCAACCTCTACCTGGGCTCCTCCCAGTTCACCGACGGCAGCTTTTACGGCCTGAACACCGAGACCCTGGGGGCCGACCTGAAAAAGCTGTCCGGCGACGACTCGGTGGAGGACATCAGCTTTAACCTGTTCGACCTGATGGACATTGTTCTGAAAGCGGCCCCCGGCGAGGAGAGCGAGAAGGCCGTGAAGGAGGCCAACAAGGCCCTGAAGGCGGCGCTGGAGGTGAAGAAGACGGGCGCCAAGACCATGGACATCCACGGCAAGAGCACCAAAACCACCGCCTACCACGTGGTCATCCCCCAGGACGCCCTGGAGGACTACGTGGACGCCATGGAGGACGTCCTGTCCTCGGTGGACTACGTGAGCATGTATGAGGAGCTGTTCCAGGCCATGGGCGTGTCCGGGGACGACATTGATGATCTGCTGGCCGACCTGGAGGACGTGTACGTCTACGGAGACCTGGCCGATGCCGTCAAGTATTTTCTGGACGAGCTGGGCGACGTGGAGGTGGACGTCTACCTCAGCGGCGGCTACGTCTCCGCCATACTCTATGAGGAGCGCATCCAGGGCACCAAGGTGGAGGCCGCCCTCTATCTGGGCGGCGGGGACCAGTATGTGGACAACCTGAGCCTGGAAATCAGGGCTGACGACAGCGAGCTGCTGGTGGAGTCCGCCGGCAACCACACCGGCAAGGGGGGCGCCTTTACCGACGAGACCACCATCCGCATCAAGGAGGACGGCCGGAGCGTGGGCCGGCTGACCTCCGAGATGCGCTACGAGCCCAAGGGGAAGGGGGACAACTTCCGCTGGGAGATCGGCGTGGACAGCTCGGGCGTCAGCCTGGGCGTGGTGGAGATGGAGGGCTCCCTGGCCCTTTCCAAGGACTCCCTGGACCTGAAGCTGGAGGATGTGTCGGTGCGCACCATGGGCATGGAGGTGTTCTCCCTGAGTCTGGAGTACGCCGTGGGCCCCTGCAAGGGGATGGAGGTCTCGGTCAGCTCCCCCACCATGCTGGCCGACATGGACGAGGACGACCTGATGGACCTGGGCTACGACCTCCAGGCCAACGCCCAGGACTGGGCGCTGGATATGCAGGACCTTTTCACCTCCCGCCTGCCCTCGGAGCTGCTCTGGGCGCTGATGTACGCCTTTTAACCGGGCATGAAGGGGCTGCGCTACTTTGAAAAACTGACGGCATTGACCATGGGGAAGCTCTGCCAACAGCGTTGGCTGTTGGCAGGGCTTGTCCTTTTGTGCCTTCTGCTGCCCCTGGGGGCGGGCCGGGCGGCGGAGGCGCTGCTGAGCCGGGGGGTAAACTTTGCCGGCGTGACCCTGGCCATCACCGCCCCGGAGGGGGACAGCGTCCCCCAGCTGCTGGAGCAGTTCATGGGGGAGATGGAGGACATCGCCCAGTACTGTGACATTGTGGCCCTGGAGGAGGGGGCCGCCCTGGAGGCCCTGAGCCGGGGGAAGGTCACTGCCGTGCTGGTCCTGCCGGAGCGCTTCATCCAGGGGGTGATGTGGGGGGAGAACCCGGACCTGCGGCTGATTGTGGCCGGAGACCGGCCCCTGGAGTCCCTGCTGCTGCTGTGGGTGGGCCAGAGCGCCAGCGATATCCTGTCCGCCTTCCAGGGCGGGGTGTATGCCGTGCTGGACCTCTACCAGGCGGCCCCGCCCCCCGGCCTCACCCGGGACCAGGTGGTGGTGGATATCAACCTGCGCTACATCTCCCTGGCCACCGGCCGGGCGGACATGTTCCAGACCGAGCTGGTCACCGCCACCCAGGCCCTGCCCATCCCCCTCCACTACGCCTTGTCGCTGGCGGCCTTCTTCGCCCTGTCGGCCGCCCCGGTGTTCGTCCCCCTCTACGGCGGGGACTGGCTCCGGTTCCAACGGCGGCTGCGGGCGGCGGGCCGGGGGACGGCGGGGGGCTGCTTCAGCGCCCTGGCCGCCTGCGCGCCCGTCCTGTTTCTGCTGCTGTTCCCCGCCCTGCTGCTGGCGGGGGAGGGGCACCCGCTGGCCCTGGCGGGGGCCGCCCTGGGAATGGCCCTGTTCTGCGGCCTGTTCTGCGGGGTGTGCTGCCTGGCCGCCGGGAGCGCCGGGGGGTGCGGCCTGCTGTCCTTCGGCGGTGCCCTGCTGTCCCTGGCCCTGGCAGGGGGGATCGTCCCGCCGGTGCTGCTGCCCGCCCCGGTGCGGCGGCTGAGCGGGCTGTCGCCGGTGACCTGGCTGCGGCAGCTGGCCGCCGGGGCCATGGGCTATGAGGTCCCCCTGTCCGCCTGGGCGGGCCTGACGCTGGGCGGGGCCGGGATGGCCCTGGCAATGGCGGTGCTCTACCGCCGCCGGGTGGACGGAGAGGAGGGGACGCCGTGAGCTTCTTTTTTGCCGCTTTCGCCGCCGCCCTGGGGTCCCGCCTCACCCAATGGCGCACCTGGGCCCTGCTCCTCCTCCTGCCCCTGACCACCTTCGGCGTTCGGGCCCTGCTCCCTGCCCGGGAGGTGTCCACCCCCGTCCAGGTGGGGGTGGTGCTGCCCCAGGAGGGGGGCGAGGACTTCTGGACCCGCCTGGAGGCCCGGAGCGGCCTGGTGGTCACCTTCCACCGGGCGGAACGGGACCGGGCCGAGCGGCAGGTGGCCGCCGGGCAGTGGGACTGCGCCCTGGTCCTCCCGGAGGACTTTTCCCGGCGGCTGGACCGGCAGGAGATCCACCCCCTGTTCACCCTGCTCATTGGCCCCGGCTCCACCGTCTACCCCATGGTGCGGGAGACGGCGGCGGCCTGCGTGGCCGAGCTTATCTCCCCCGCCATGGCGGAGCGCTACCTGCTGGACCGGGGCATCGTCCGGGAGGAGGAGCTGGAGGCGGTCCGCCCCCGGCTCCATGAGACCCTCACCGACCAGGAGCGGGTGCTGGTCGCCATGGAGACGGCCGGTGGCCGCCCCCTGGACCCCCTCGCCCTGGCGGACAGCGGGGTGAACAGCCTGCTCACCGGGCTGACGGCCATTCTGCTGCTGATCTGGGCCCTGCTCACCGCCATGGACCTGGGCCGGTGGCTGGACGCCCCCTTTGGCCGGCGGCTGGCCCCCCTGCGGGGGACCCTCTCCCTCCTCCTGCCCCGGCTGGCGGCGGCGGCGCTGCCCGTCCTGTGCGCGGGAGGGCTGGCCCTGCTGGCGGTGGAGCGGCCCCTGTACCCCGTTCTGGCCCTGTTCCCCTATCTGATTTTCTGGGGCGGGGCCGCCCTGGCCCTGGCCCGCCGCCGCCCCCTGTGGACCGCCCTGCCCGCCCTGCTCCCCTTTGTGCCGGTGCTGGGGCTGCTCCTGTCCCCGGTGCTGCTGGACCTGTCTCTGGTCTTTCCCGCCCTGGGGCCGGCCATTCGGTGGAATCCCGTCACCCTCTACCTCCGGGCCTGCGGCGGGAGCTGGGGGGATGGCCTGCTGCTGGCGGCGGGCGGCGGAGCCATTCTGGCCCTGCTGTGGACGGTAGAACGGCGGCCCCGGACTGCGCCCCGCCCATAAGGCCCTTGCGGAGGCAAAGAAAGCGGCCCGGCGGACTTCCCGCCGGGCTGCCAGCTATGGTAAGGAGGAAAAAGAAGAAAACCTCTTATCCTTGGTGGAAACGCCGCTGGGGCGTCGGAGCCGGGGGCCTGCCAACCGCCCCCTCAACCCATAATATGCGCCTGCCGGCGGATGGTCACAGCAAAAACAGCCAGGCGGCCCAGCCCGCCGAGGCCAGAGCGGCCCCCAGCGCCCCCCAGAGGGGAGCGGGAAGGCGCTCCAGCCGCCGGTTCCACACCTTGCCCTGCCTGATATAGCCGTCGGCGGCCTGCCGGGCCTCCCGGAGCACCCGGTCGGCGCTCACCCCCTCCCGGGCCAGGGCCTCCTCCTTGACGATGAAGATGGCCTCCTCAAAGAGCCGGGGGTCAGGGGATTTTACCAGAATTACCTGCCGGGTGATGCCTTTTACCATGTCGGTCACATCCTTTGCCAGTGTTTTCCTCTAGTCTCTCCCGTTTTTGGCGGATTATTCCTGATGTGCGGAGCAAACAAGGCTGCCCTTGCCTTACCTATCCCGTTTTATCCCCTTACGGGGATAGGCAGGGGTAGCGGCCCAGGCCGGCCTCTCTTGGCCCTGCGGGCCAATTCACCTCCAACCCCTGCCCTACAGGACGTACCGACCGGAATTTCCAGAGGTTTTCCGTATTTATGAGACGGGTCTTGGCCCGCAGCTGTCTGTTATTGACGTAAACGATTGATTTCTATACTGGGGGGTAATTGCTTGAAGAAGCCTGTTAAAAAGAAGCTGCTCCTTATGGGAGGTGTGTTGCTGATCCTTGTTGCCGCCGCAGTGTTCTTTTCCACTCCCTGGCTTGGCGAGGCCGCCCCACACTATCTCCCCATGCCCGGCATTCAGCTGGAGCTGAACACAACGCCCTCCCATTTCATGCACACGCTGAGTGTAACCGCTCACAATGTTGACGACAGCCAGACCCAATTTTGCGCCCCCTATCCGGAGCTGGAATACTATGACAACGGCGAGTGGCATCGATTACAGGACCTCTTTCCCACGAATAGGCTTGACTATTTGGAAGGGATTGATCCGGGAAAGAGCATTACCCTGACCACGAAATCGAGCGTACACGGATACTTCCTGCGCAGCGGGCACTATCGGGCCATCATTTTCACTCCAAATATGGCTGCTCGGGAGTTCTGGGAAGCTGCATCTGTGGAGTTTGATATCTAGTTCAAAATTTGAGCGGCCCGCCTGGCGGGCCGCTTCTTTCAGCTCAGCAGCAGCTCCAGCTCCTCCAGGGAGATGCCGGGCTGGAGGGCCATACTGAGACCGTAGCCGATTACCTTGGCCAGGTCGTTTACCTGGCTGTCGATGTCCTTGGGGGTGACGAGCAGGTCCCGGCCTTCGTTCAGGTCGGGCAGGTCGTCGGAGCCCAGCAGGTCGGCGGCCAGGGTGGCCCCGTCCACCACGGTGGGCACCCCCAGGGCGATTACCGGCACGCCCAGGGTATCCCGGGTGAGGCCCATGCGGTGGTTGCCCACGCCGGAGCCGGGGGTGATGCCGGTGTCGGAAATCTGCACGGTCCGGCACAGCCGCTTCAGCGACCGGGAGGCCAGGGCGTCCACCGCCACCACGCAGGCGGGGCCGATTTTCTCGCACACCGCCCGCACCAGCTCGCCGCTCTCCACGCCGGTGGTGCCCATCACCTCGGCGGCCAGGGAGGCCACCGGGCGGAGGCTGCCGAAGTGCTCCGGCATCTGGCGCACCAGGTGCCGGGTGACCAGCACGTTTTCATGGACCTTGGGGCCCACGGCGTCGGGGGTGATGGCCCGGTTGCCCAGGCCGGCCACCAGCACCAGGCCGCCCGCGGGGACATCTTCCAGCAGGGCGGACACCTCGCCCGCCACCGCCCGGACCGCCCGCTGGAAAATGCCCTCCTCCCGGCCGGCCAGGCCCTCCAGGGTGAGGGTGACGTAGGACCCCCGGGGCTTGCCAAGGGCCTCCTCCCCCCGGCCGTCCAGCACCCTGACGGTGTTCACCGGGATGCCCTCCCGCAGGGTGTCGTGGGCCTCCACCCCGGGCAGGGCGGAGGCGGCCCCCGCCCGCTCCTGCCACAGCTCTCTGGCCTCCAGGGCCAGGTCGGTCCGTCTCATGCGCATGGCTGTCATCCCCCTTATGCAATATGTTGTGGAATTATTTTCATAGCCGCCCTAGTTTTTGCGGCTTTGGAAAAACTATCCCCGGTCCGCAAAAAAAATCAAAAAAACAGTTGATTTTTTGGCCGGAGGATGGTACAATACAAATCTGCGTGGGTGTATTGTGGAATACACCGTGTCCCCGTTCCAGGGCGGGGCGCCAAAATCTAAGGATGAAATTCGGAGGAGGTGTTTGGTTTGCCGAATATTAAGTCTGCTAAGAAGCGCGTTCTGGTGTCTCAGGCCAAGGCCGCACAGAACAAAGCCGCGAAGTCCGCGCTGAAGACCGAGCTCAAGAAGTTTGAGGCCGCAGTGGCGGGAGGCAACCGCAGCGAGGCCGATGTCGCTTACAAGGTGGCCGTCAAGGCGGTGGATAAGGCCGCTGCCCGGGGTCTGCTGCATCGCAATAATGCCGCCAACAAGAAAAGCAAGATGACCCTTAAGCTGAGCAAGCTGGCCTGATTGCACACGAAAGCAAAGCCGTCTGATATGCAGGCGGCTTTTTTCGTATTTGTTTTTGCGGGGGTGTGTGGTAGAATGAGGGGGCGTACCCCATCGCGTAGGGACGCATCATGATGCGTCCGCTTTCGCTATGTAGGGGCGGACATTGTCCGCCCGCGGGCGCACAGTGTGCGCCCCTACAAAGTACGCCAATTAAAGGCCGAACGAAAGGAGGCCCGACAATGAAAAAATTCCTCTCGCTCCCTCCGGTCTCCTTCGCGGTGGAGGCGGCGGGGCTGTATCTGCGGGTGGGGGCATCCCGGGCGGCGGCGGCGCTGTCCTACTTTCTGATCCTCACCCTGTTTCCCCTGCTGGTGTGTGTGAACTACTTCATCGGCCTGTTCCACCTGGACCTGGAAAACCTGCTTCAGTCGCTGGAACAGATTCTGCCCGCCGAGGCGCTGGCGGTGATTCAGGACTACCTGGGCTACGTGTCAGACAGCCAGTCCCGGGCGCTGCTGCTGGCCAGCCTCATTACCATACTCATCTCCGCCTCGGCGGGGCTGCGCACCCTGCTGGCCGCCATGGACGACCTCCACGGCGCCTCTGACCCCCGGCCCTTCCGGCGGGCGGTGTTCAGCGTGGGGCTGTCCGCCCTGTTCCTGCTCACCATCTACCTGTCGGTGGTGGTCATCTTCACCGGCGAGTGGTTTTTCTGGCTGCTGGAGGAGCAGCTGCCCCGGTATATGATTGAGCACATCCCCCTGTCCGCCCTGTCCGGGCTGTGGCGGTGGATGCGCTACCTGCTGCTGTTCTGCTTTGTGCTGATGCTGGTGCTTATCGTCTACCGGGCGGGGACGCCCCGGGGCGCCATGCGCCGGCCGGTGGTGCTGCTGTCCTCCCTGCTGGCCGCCGTGGCCATTGTGGGGGCGTCGGTGCTGTTTTCCTGGTTTATCGGGATGTCCTCCCGCTATGCCCTGGTCTATGGGTCGCTGGCCTCCCTGATTATCCTGCTGGTGTGGCTCTACCTGTGCGGCAATCTGCTGCTGCTGGGGGCGGTGGTGGGCCGGGTGCTGGAGGACCGGCTGAAGGGATAAAAACAGCGCCGGAAGCCGGCGCTGCCCTTGCACGTTACTGGTCCGCCTCGGAGGAGTCCGGCTCGGTGGAGGAGAGATAGAGCTCCTCACACCTGCGCTGGGCATCCGCCAGGAGGTTGATGGCGTCCTCGCTGGCCCGGACCATGGCATAGTACATCTCTTTGTAATCCGCCATAGGAACACCCTTCTCCAGAGACAGCCGCCCGGCTGTCTCCCTGTTTTCTCAACGGTTCTTCCCGCGGGGGGAGTGCACAGGAGGGTAGGAGGTGAAGCTCCCCCCGCAGGTTTTCCCGTCGAGACAAACAAAAGCGACGCGGAATTTAGCAAATCCCACACCGCATATCTCAAGACACAAACCCTAAAACCAGACTTGTAAACGGGGAAGGACTCTGGTATAATAGGGGCTGGTGCAGCAATGCTGTTGTGTGGGTGGTTTGGCACCCGCACAGGGGTACGGGGTCTCGATCACCCCGTGCCCTGCCCTTTTATTTGCCTCTTATCTCTATTGTATCATGCTTTGTCGAAAAATACAAGGTTTATTTCGGATTATTTCGCAGGAAATTCGGGCGGCCGTTGGCCGCCCATGTGTTTTTTCTGGACCAGTCCGCGCCGAAAAGCCCTCGTCCCCCCGCAGGGCAAGCCTTCCACCCTCCGGGGGGAAGGTGCCCCCGAAGGGGGCGGATGAGGGGGCGGGGCGGGCAAGCTGTTCTTTCGATAAGAGGCGATACCCTCACCGCACCCTCATCCGTCACGGCCTGCGGCCGTGCCACCTTCCCCCTGGAAGGGGGAAGGCTTTTGGGCGCGTGCTTTCACAGGGTGCTTTTTGGGCACGTTGACCTTCCCCAAACGGGGAAGGTTTTTTGCGCCTCTGCACCCCGCATTTTCTCTGCCTGCGCCCTTTCCAAACCCCGGAAAATATGCTATGCTTATTCTGAGAAAATTTCGCCGCTCCACAGCTGGGGCGGCTGATGGGGTGACGGTATGAACAAAATGATCCGCCAGCTGAACCGCGACATTCTGGAGGCGCTGGCCGCACGGCGGCCGGGGGTCCTCGCCAACCGCCGGGACCTCCAGGACCTGATGAAGGCCCCCGCCTGGGCCGACGGCCTGGCCGCGCTGTTTCCCATCCGGGCCCGGCTGAGCTGCGCCCGCATCCTGGAGCTGTGCGGCCCCGTCCTCAATGCCCTGTGTCCCGCTCCCCCGGAGAAGGGCTGGGGGGCCTTTACCTACCAATACGTCTGCGGCCTGATGTTCCCCGACGGCGGCTTTGCCCCCGAGGCCGGCCGGTGCGGGGCGGGGGCGGAGTTTTACCTGATTGTGCTGCAAAGGCTGCTGGACCTGGAGCGCGCCGCCCTGCCCTTCGACCCGCTGCTGGACTTCCGCTTTCTCCCGGAGGAGGAGTATGAGGCCTGCGACAAGGCCCGGGAGTACCGCCGCTTTCTGGCCGCCTGGCGGGGGGAGTTCCTCTATGAGCTGATGCGCCTGGGGATGGAGTTCACCCCCTTTAAGACCCTGAGCCACATTGCCGGCGTCCACCACATCGCCATGACCGCCGCCCGGGGGCTGGCTCAGGCCGGGGTGGACGTGGACCTGGCCCTGATCTCCGCCGCCGCCGCCGCCCACGACGTGGGCAAATTCGGCTGCCGCCCCGGGGAGCGGGTGCCCTACCTCCACTACTACTACACCGACCAGTGGCTGCTGGACCGGAAGATGGAGGACATCAGCCACATCGCCTCCAACCACTCCACCTGGGACCTGGAGCTGGAATCCCTGTCGGTGGAGTCCCTGCTGCTGATCTACGCCGACTTCCGCTCCAAGTCGGAGCGGGACAGGGACGGCAACGAGATTGTGGTCCTCTACCCCCTGGACCAGTCCTTCCAGGTGATCTTGTCCAAGCTGGACAACGTGGACCGGAAGAAGCGGCGGCGGTATGAGTTTGTCTATGGCAAGCTCCACGACTTCGAGGACTACATGCGCCGGCTGGGGGTGGATGTGGACCTCACCGGCCAGCGGCAGGAGGCCCTGCCGGCCAAGGACCCCGCCCTCATGGGCCAGGAGGAGACACTGAACGGCCTCATTCTCCTGTCGGTGGAGCACAACCTGCAACTGATGCACATGCTGTCCAACGAGCAGAAATTCGGCAACATCATCGAGGCCGCCCGCTCTACCAAGAGCTGGCAGCAGCTGCGGGCCTACCTCAACGTGTTTGAGGAGTATTTTACCTATCTGTCGGTGCGGCAGAAGGCCCAGGCGCTGTCCTTCCTCTATGAGCTGCTGATGCACCGCGAGGGCGATATCCGCCGTCAGGCCGGCGCGCTCATCGGCCAGATCATTGCCCGGTTCCACCTGGTCTACCGCAAGGAGGTGCCCGCCGACGCCCAGAACGACCCGGCGGAGGAGGTCCCCTTCACCCTGTGGGGCCAGTATCTGGACATGATTATCTTCCCCGACCACAAGACCACCCCCCAGCAGCGCTCCCACATCAGCTACACCCTGAAGCTGGTGGTGGAGTCCATGCTGAACCACGCCCGGCCAGGGGATATCCCCCGCTTTCTGGATGCCCTGCTGGGCTACTACAACGACCCGGCCCACACCGACGACGACACCGCCTTCACCCTCCTCGACGCCGCCCGCTACCTGCCCCCCAAGCACTACGGCGAGGAGACCCGGGAGAAGCTGGTGGACTTTGCCGCCCACTTCGCCGCCTCGGCGGACCTGCGGCTGGTGACCGCCGCCCTCCAGTTCCTCCGGGAGACGGTGCGCAACATCCCCCGCAGCCACCCCCAGATGGCCCGCATCGCCGACCTGGTGGAGGCCGTCCCCTCCCCCCAGCTCACCACCGTGTTCCTCAAATGCCGCATCCTGCGCCGGGCGGGGCGGGATGTGTCCGCCCTGGAGCGCACCCTGTACCACACCGACATCACCAGCGAGGTCTTTCTGGACAACCTGAAGATTGCCACCCCCTGGGTGGTGAAGGTGGCCGGCGTGGAGCTGCTCCGGGACCAGGTGGAGCGGGGGGTGGAGGCCCACGTGCTCCACATCGCCACCCACTTCTCCAATCTGGTGAAGGTGTCCGAGCGGGTGGTGGTGCGGCACACCGCCGGCTCCGCCCTGGTGCACACCCTGTCCTTCCTGCGCCGGGAACAGCGCAACGAGGTGGTGGTGGAGCTGGGCAAGGGGCTGGAGATGGGCCAGTATGAGATCTCCAAGTACATCCCCCAGTACCTGGGGGAGGCCGCCCTCTACCTCCACCCCAGCGAGCTGGACGAACAGGTGCTGTGGCTGAAGACCCTTCTCGGCTCCCCCAACGACTCCGCCGTGGCCGGGGCGCTGAACACCATCGCCGTGCTGCTCCAGCACTACCCCGCCTACCAGCAGCGCTTCCCGGAGAAAACCCACGTCTACGAGGCGCGGCGGCAGGAGCTGCTGGGCCTGCTCCTCCAGGGGCTGGCCCACTACCGGGAGACGGTGCGCCAGGAGGCCCTGCTGGTTACCGGCAAGCTGCTGTTTGAAAGCCCCCGGCTCACCATGGAGGAGAAGGCCCGGCTGTTTGCCCTCAGCTACCGGAAGCTGCTCTTTCTCACCCAGGAGTCCTCCTCCCGGCAGGACGGTCTCACCTTCTTCTACCGGGCGGCCGCCCTGGCCCACATCAACCGCTTTATCGCCCTGCGGCGGCTGGACCACGGCCCCTTCACCTTTGAAAAGCCCCGGAAGATCGCCTTCTTCCCCGGCACCTTCGACCCCTTCACCCTGTCCCACAAGGGCATCGTCCACGCCATCCGGGACCTGGGCTTTGAGGTCTATCTGGCGGTGGACGAGTTTTCCTGGTCCAAAAAGGCCCAGCCCCACCTGATCCGCCGGCAGATCGTCAACCTGTCCATCGCCGGGGACTTCCACGTCCACCTGTTTCCCGACGACATCCCGGTGAACATCGCCAACCCCGCCGACCTGCGGCGGCTGGTGAACCTGTTCCCCGGCCAGCAGGTGTATATCGTGGCGGGGAGCGACGTGGTGGCCAACGCCTCCGCCTATAAGACCGAACCGGCGCCCTTTTCTATCCGCCGGATGAACCACGTCATTTTCCGCCGGGCGGGGGAGGCCGAGCTGCCCGCCCCCCTGCCCATCACCGGCCAGGTGATCCAGCTCCAGCTGCCCCCCCACCTGGAGGATATCAGCTCCACCCGCATCCGGGAGAACGTGGACCTGAACCGGGACATCTCCAACTTCATCGACCCGGTAATTCAGGACTTTATCTACCAGAACGGCCTCTACCTCCGGGACAGCCAGGAGAAGCCCATGCTGGGCGCCGGCGATTTGGAGTTTCAGTGGGTGGGGGAGCCCGACCCACTGCTGCTGGACAGTCTCACCGCCGGCCAGCCCGACCGGGAAATCGTGCGCTCCGCCATCACCGACCAGGGGGACCGTGCGCTCCTCCTCCGCCGGGCGGGGAGCGGGGACATTCTGGGCTATATCGCCTACCGCTCCCTCACCACCTCCCAGCTCTTTACCGCCCTGGGAGACACCGAGCTGGCCAACCGCATCCGCCTGCGGGCGGCGGGCAAGACCCTGCTTATCACCGCCCTGGCCGCCGGCGGAAACCAGCGGTTTAAGGACTACCACCAGCTCCTTCTGTGCGAGCTGCTGGCCCGGGCCCTGGAGGAGGGGTGCATCTACGGGTTGTTCTGTCCCCACGACGGCCGTGTGGACAGCCCGCTGGAGGACGTGCTCCTGCGCACCGGCTTCCTGGCCCGGGAGGCGGGCCGCCCCATCTGGGAGACCGACATGCACGCCCCCGCCACCCTGATCCAGAATCTGGAGACCACCATTCAGGAGCCCCTGGCCCAAAATCCCCGGGTGCTGGCCGCCATCCGCCGCAGCCACCAGAGCCTCCAGCGGGCCCTGGCCCGGCTCTACCCCGGTTCCCTGCTGCTCACCCTGTCCGCCGACGTCATCCACCAGCGGCTGCTGGAGAAGATCACCGCCTACAACAACGTCCCAGCCGTCCCCACCACCCCCCGGGTGCTGGGGGAGAACATGTGCGTCCCCTACGGAAAGCTCCTGCGGGGCAAGACGGTGCCCAACACCGTCACCAAGACCATCCACACCGACCGGGTGTACTCCCCCGACCTGTCGGAGAGCGTGATGGAGCCCTTCCCCTACTACGCCCCCATCCCCAGCCAGATTCGCACCATCAAGTCCTTCGACCGGCCGGTGATTCTGGTGGACGACCTGATGCACCCCGGTTTCCGCTTCAAGGCCCTGGACCCCATCCTGCGCCAGGAGGGGGTGCCCATCCGCATGGTGCTGGTGGGGGTGCTGTCCGGCTACGGCAAGGACCTGATGGACCACTGGGAGCGGCCGGTGGACGCGGTGTATTACCTGCCCACCCTGCGGCAGTGGTTCATCGAGGCCACCCTCTACCCCTTCATCGGCGGCAACACCGTCCGGCGGCCCAGCTCGCCGGTACCCGGGCTGCTGCCCGGCATCAACCACATCCTGCCCTATGCCCAGCCCGTCTATCAGGAGCCCTGCGCCCGGGAGGCGGTGTTCCACCTGTCCCGCACCTGCCTGGAGGGTGCGCTGGACGTGATCCGCACCCTGGAGCAGGAGTACCGCATCCTCTACGGCCGCAACCTCACCCTGGCCCGGCTGCCCGAGGCAGTGATCCTCCCCCTGTGCCCCGACAAGGGTACCTGCCTGCACTACGACCCCACCCTGTCCGCCTCCGTCTACCTGGAGACCGACCTGGAACAGCTGCTGCGGCAGAATCAGTAAGGAGGCACCCCCATGCTTGACATTTCTAAAGTCCGCGCCGTGCTGGACACTGCCAGCCGGTGGGATATGGACCTGGTCCAGTTCGCCTGCTGGGGCCACGCCCACCTGTTTAACCCGGTCCTCCCCCTGGAGGAGCTGGAAGCCTGGGAGGAGCTGGCGGAGGCCGCCCTCCCGGAGGACTACCGGACCTACCTCACCCAACTGGGCAACGGCGGGGCCGGGCCCGCCTACGGGCTGTTCCCCCTCTCTCTGCCCAATGACAAGACCGCCCAGCTTCTCCGCCGCCCCTGCATCTACAGCGAGGACCAGGAGGAGAAATTTCAGGACGTGGTCCGGCGCTTTATCCGCTGGAATGACTTTGACGACGACTGGTCCTTGTATTTGGAATACTTTCCTGATACACCCGCCTGGAAGGACCAGAGGTGGCAGAACGAACACAGGAAGGAATGGGGGGATGAGCTGGACCGGCTGATCGACGAGAGCATCGACTTCCCTTTGACCGAGCATGGACAGCATCAGATCACCAACGAGGGCTGCTCGGGGGACATCTACATCATCCTCAACGGCTCCCACCGGGGCTATATCCACTGTGCCACCACCGACTGCGACCCCGATTTGGCCTTTCCAGAGCCCCGCACCTTTGCCGCCTATCGGGACAGGTGGCTTAAAAACACCTTCGCTGATTACTTCATGGGCTATGTAAACCGCACCGATGATGTATGTAAAAATCTCTCCGCTGAGAAACGCCGAAAATTTCATCGGGAACGTGCCCAGGCCCGGGACTTTATTGCCGCCGTCCGGGCCCAGGACTGGAGCGGGGTGGTCAAGCTGCTCAACGCCATCCCGGACCCGGCGGAACTGTCCACCAAGAGCAAGAGCCTGTATATCCACTACGATGAAAACCATCTGCTGCGCCCGCTCTCCACAAATCTGGATGTAAAGCAGTTTTACGACAAACTCTACGGGCGTCATGGCCGGGACCACGGCAATTGGGTCACCTGGGTCCGCTGTTATGACCCGGCGAACACCCGAATCGCTCCGTATCCCCGCCCTACCTTCGAGGCCTTTGCGCAGACCTTCTTTGACCCGTAGAGCAAATGTAGGGACGCTTCATGAAGCGTCCGCCGCCCCCCGGCGAATGCCCCGCAAATCGAGACGGACGCATCGTGATGCGTCCCTACAATCAATACTGGAAGTGATATCATCATGTATTATTACAACGTCAACGGCGCAACCCTGGTCTCTCTCACCCTGCTGGAGGGCTTTGGCCCCCAGGTGGAGCCCACCCAAAGCTGGCGGCTGTTCGCCGCCGTCCCCGGCGACCCGGTGCTGGGCCGGGGGTCCTTCAAGGTAACCCACCCCGGCCAGCTACTGGCCGGCCACGGCCTGGAAACACTGGACGCCTCCCGCCTGCCCGATTTTGACAGCGGCCCCGCCAGCGCCGTGCTCAGCGATGGAACGACCATCCCCCTGGAGCTGGACGAAAATGTCCGGCAGGCCATCGCCGACGGCCGCCTCACCGCCGTGAACACCGCCCGCCCGGGCTGGGAGGAACTTTTAAAGTGGTCCCCCGGCTCCGGCAAGAAGCGGGTAAACATCCTGGCCATCGGGGATGTGGGCTCCACCCTCCTCACCGGGCTGAAGCTGCTGGGGGGGGACGTGATCTCCTCCATCGGCATCTGCGACCTGTCCGACCAGATCACCGCCCGGTGGGAGTTTGAAATGGGCCAGATCAGCCTGCCCTGGCAGTACGACCTCTTTCCCGAGGTGGAGGTGGTGGCCCCGGAAGACCTGTTCGACTGCGACATGTTCGTCTTTGTGGCCTCCAAGGGCATCCCGCCGGTGGGCTCCCAGGTGAAGGACGTGCGGATGTATCAGTTTGAGAACAACGCCAAAATCGTGGCCCACTACGCCAAAATGGCCCGGGAAAAGGGGTTTCAGGGCCTGTGGTGCGCCGTGTCTGACCCGGTGGACCCCCTGGCCAAGACCGCCTATCTGGAGAGCAACAAAGACGAAAACGGCGTCTTTGACGGCAAGGGCCTGCGGCCTGAGCAGGTCCAGGGCTTCGGCCTGGGGGTGATGAACGCCCGGGCGGCCTACTTCGCCAAGCGGGATGCGCGCCTGGCCTCCTTCCTCACCGAGGGCCGGTCCTTCGGCCCCCACGGCACGGGGCTGTTTATCGCCAACTCGGTGGAGCACTACGACGAGGCCCTGTCCCAGGAGCTGACCCATCTCACCGTAACCGCCAACCTGAAGATGCGGGAAATCGGCTTCAAGCCCTATGTGGCCCCCGCCCTGTCCTCTGGGGCGCTGTCTCTGCTGCTCACCCTCCGGGGGGAGTGGCACTGCGGGTCGGTCTTCCTGGACGGGGTGTATATGGGCGTGAAAAACCGCTACACCCCCGCCGGGGTGGAGACCGAGCTGCTGCCCCGCATCCCCGACCCCCTCTTTGCCCATGTCCGGGAGGCGGCGGAGCATCTGAAGACGATTCTTTGACCGTGACCTGTAGGGGCGGCCTGTGGCCGCCCGCGGGCGCGCATTGCGCGCCCCTACACGCACTACGCTTAAAACGGCGCGCCGGGTCGTCGCGCCCTACCAGCCCTTTGTAGGGGCGGACATTGTCCGCCCGCAATTACAGGACGTTTGACGGCGGGCGGCCACAGGCCGCCCCTACATACGGAAAGAAGGTGGAAACCATGTCCATTACCCTGATCCACCCCGCCCCCGACGCCGGCTGGGCGGGACAGCGGCTGGACGGCATTTTGAAGCACGCCCTGGCAGGCCGGGAGGTCCGCACCGTGCGGACGGCGGGGGAGCTATCCGGGCTGGAGGGCCAGCGGCTGGTATTTGCCCTGCCCCTGGGTGACACGGGGGTCAATTTGGAGTACATGCGCCTGCTGGCCCGGCTGCGGAGGGAGCCCGGGCTTCTCCGGGGCTGCACCGGCGGGCTCATTGTGGACGGTGCTGGTGAGCTGTACACCAAATCCGCCGCCGCCGAGGGGGCCCTGGCCCTGAACATGGCGGGGTGCGCCCTGGTGGGCCGGCCGCTGGTGGAGGGCACCGGGTCGCTGGCCAACTTCGCCGTCCAGGCCGGGAATTTGGGGACGAGCCTGATGGGGGCCTACCGCGCCGCCGCCGCCGAGCTGGTGGAGCGGGTGGAGGGGGAGGTCTTTCCCCAAAAGGAGCGGCCCCAGGTGCTGGTCCTCCACGCCTCCAGCCACCACACCTCCAACACCATCGCCCTGTGGTCCCGGGTGCGGGAGCGGTTGGAGGAGCGGTGTGACCTCCGGGAGATCGGCCTGCGCAACGGAACCCTGTCCGACTGCTCCGGCTGTCCCTACACCATGTGTCTCCACTTCGGGGAGCAGGGGGGGTGCTTCTACGGCGGCGTGATGCAGGATGAAGTCTACCCCGCCGTCCGGGCGGCGGACGCCCTGGTGCTGCTGTGCCCCAACTACAACGACGCCCTGTCTGCCAACCTCACCGCCTTTATCAACCGGCTTACCGCCCTGTTCCGCCAGACCCGGTTCTATGACAAGGCGGTCTTCGCCATCGTGGTCTCCGGCTACTCCGGCGGGGACACGGTGGCCCGGCAGGTGGTGGCCGCCATGAATATGAACAAGTCCTTTTACCTCCCCCAAAATTTCGCCCTTATCGAGACCGCCAACAGCCCCGGCCAGGCCCTGGCCCTGCCCGGAATTCAGGGGAGACTGGAGAACTTCGCCCAAAATATTCTGGATACCCTGTGTATGTGACAGAAAGGCGGATGCTGACTATGAGCGACTCTTTTACCATATTGATCTATCCCCACCAGCGGCTCCGGCATCTCCAGCCCGCAGTGGACGGGCTGGCCGACGCTGTTATGCGGCTGTATGGGCAGGACATGTCCGCGCTGCGTTGGGCGGAGCGCCGGGAGGGGACCCTTGCCCGCTTTGAGGGGGGTGTCTGTCCCGAGATGGCGGCCCGCATTCCCTCCGCCAAGCTGGACTGTGCCGCCCTGCTGCTCTACCTCCGGGAGGGGGGCGGCTGGGGCTATCAGCTGTGCTTCCGGGGTTCGGTGGAGGACACGTTTACAGCCAGAGAGACCTCAGACGCCACCCCGCCGGAGCAGCACGCCGCCCGGCTGATCCGGCGGTTTCGGGCCGACCGGGAGAAGCTGCTGCCCTGGCTGACACAGGGAACCGGGGCGGGCAGCGAACCGCTGGAGGGCTTCCTCCGTGAGCTCGCTCCCTGGGCCTGGGAGACCCTTTCCGCCGGACAGCTGTCCCCCACCCCTGTCCCGCCGGTACCCGACACCTCCTCCCCGAAGGTAAACGCCCCCGACTGGGAGATGCGACAGCACCCGCCGGAGAAGGAGCCCGGGCCGGAGACCTGCCTGCCCTTCCTCACCGGGGTAAAAGCCCTCCGCCGGGGCTGGCCCTTCCCCTTGTCCCTGCTGTATGCCCTCCTCCCGCAAAAGCGGCCCGCCCCGGAGACGGTCCCCTTTGAGGGCTGGACCATCCGGGAACTGGACGAGACCCTGGAGAGATTTTACGCCGGAAAGCTGGAGCAGCTGGAGCTGGAGTTTTCCCTGAGCGGGGCGGGGACCTACATCCGCCGCCTGAAAAAGACGGTGTATCAACCCTTCCGGCTCACCCTGGAGCTGATTTGGGAGAAGGGGCGGTGCATGTGCCTGCTGCTGGACGGCCAGCAGCCCACCCTCTACTACCTTGTGGCCGACCGGAACACCTATATGAATGTGGACATCAAGGATCTGGAAAAGACCGTCTTTCACGGCCAGACTGTGGACAAATATAAGGTTTTCTCAAAAAAAGATTCCCGGCTTCTCCGCCGGGAGGTCCCGCTCCTCCTGGCCCGGCTGGACCGGCGGGACGGAGTGCTCAGTGCCACCGCCCGGATGGGAGTGTGGAGCTGTGAGGGCCTGCACTTCAGCCAGGAGCAGTACCAGCAGTTCCTGGACATCTGGCAGCTGAACTAAACCATAAAAGCGCCCCCCGGGAGACCTTGGCCCTGCCCGGGATTGAGACGCGGCTGGAGGGATTTTCCGAAAATATTCTGGATACCTTGTGTCTGTAGGACGCTGAAATCCTTCGTCCCCCGCAGGGCAAGCCTTCCACCCTCCGGGGGGAAGGTGCCCCCGAAGGGGGCGGATGAGGGGGCGGGGCGGGTAAGCAGTTCTTACGGTAAGAGGCGCTAACTTCACCGCACCCTCATCCGTTACGGGCTTCGCCCGTGCCACCTTCCCCCTTGAAGGGGGAAGGCTCTTTGGTGCGTTCTTTTGCAGTGTGCTTTTATACACGCTGAAAACCGCCGCAGAATTGCTTCTGCGGCGGTTTTCGTTTACTCCAAAGGAATCGTATAGTCCCCCAGGCGCAGGGCGGTAAACTCGCTGATGTCGGTGAGGAGCAGGAAGTGGACGGTGGTGCTGACCTCTTTTGCCTCTCCGGAACCAGCATCCACAAGGCCGCTGCCGCCGTTGGTATAGCCCATCAGGCTCACCTTCTTCTCCCCGCCGTCTCTGGTGACCAGACGGGCGTCCTTTACCATGTCCTCATAGCCGGGATAGCCCATGCCCTCGGTCTCCAGAGCCAGGGAGAAGGGGGACAGGGTGGCGGTGATCTTCACATCCCCCTCGTCCAGCACGGCGCTGAGGGCCTGGGGGCCGTTATAGACGGGCTGGAAGGTGATGATGGCCGGGTGGTCGGTGACGGCAATCCGGGTTCCGTCCTCCCCCTCGAAGCAGGGGGGCGTTGCCAGGATGGTGAGGGGCTGGGCGGTCAGGTCCACATCCGCCTGAAAATCGACGCTGAAGCAGAAGGTCAGTACACCGTCCTCCGGCTCGCCGCTGAAGGAACCGGAGCTGCCGTCTTTACTCAGCCGGGAGGGCCACAGGGGGTTCGCTTCACTCTGCATATAGTCTGAACTGAATGACTGCCAGTTCGACCAGTCCTGTTTGTCCCAGTCCTCCCGGCAGGCGTCCCGCAGCTCCTCCCAGGTATAGCTCCCGGTACCGTAGTAGTAGAGCAGAGGGAAGTTATAGTGCCCCTGGGGGGCGCCCTCGGGCAGCTTATACTCCAGAATAAAGTGGATATTCTTGTCGCTGCACAGGGCCTGGGTGACGGTGAGGGACACGTCGTCGCAGACGGAGGTGAGATTTACCTCCTGGAACACCGCCCCGCCCAGGGCGGACAGGGCCGCCTGGGGGCCGAAGCGGCGGACAAACAGGGGGTCCCAGATGGTGGTGGCGCTGGTGCCCAGCAGCAGTACCGCCGCCAGCAGCAGGGCCGCCGTCCGTTTTTTTCGGGGCCGGTAGATTCTGGCCCCTCCCGGCCGGGCGGACAGGACATTTTCCTTCAGTCGCTCCCGCATACCCTCGGGCGGGGCGCAGCTTTCCATTGTGTCGTGATACAGATTCATGATTCCACCCACTCTTTCCGCAGGGCCTCCCGGCCCCGCTTCAGTCGCATTTTTACCGTGGGCACCGTCACGCCCAGCAGCCGCGCGATCTCCCGGACGGAGTACCCCTCGTAGTAGTAGAGATGCAGGGCGGTGCGCTGTTTTTCGGGCAGGTCGGCGGTCTGCTCCAGCAGGGACAGCTCCTCTGGGGGCAGGGCCACCCCGGCCGCCGCCTCCAGGGGCAGCTCCGACCGCCTGTGCCGCCGCCACTCGTCCCGGCACAGGTTCAGGGCCACCTGAAACAGCCAGTTCCGCTCGTGCTCCGGCGATTTGAACCTGGGGGCCTGATACAGGCGTTTGATCAGGACGTCCTGCAGCACGTCCTCCGCGTCCGCCGGGTTTTTCATTTGCAGCAGGCAGAACCGGTACAGCGACGGACCGTAGGCCTCATAGACCTGCTCAAACAGGGCCTCAGTCGGGTCCATCCGTGCCACCTCCTTTGTCTCTCTGTCTTTAATTACGGCTGTGGGAGGGGATTGGTCACGCCAGTATAGCCCTTTTTTGGAAAAAAAGCAAAAGCCGGACCCCCGCCGGCTGGCAGGGGTCCGCAAGCTTTACTTCAAATACTCTCTGGGGTCCACGGGCTGGCCGTTGAGGAGGGTCTCCAGGTGGACGTGGGAGTCCACCCCCACCTCGGCGATGGCGGAGGAGCCCACGGTGCCCAGCTCGCTGCCGATATCCACGGTGTCACCCGCCTCTACCAGCACCTCATCGGCCAGGTTGCAGTACCAGGACTGTAATCCGCCGCCGTGGTCCACCACCACGGTGGTGCCCATGAGGCCGTCGGTGTACACCTGGTCCACGGTGCCGGCGCTGATGGACAGCACCTTTACCCCCTGGGCGGCGGCGATGTCCAGGCCACCGTGGGTGCGCCAGTCACCCAGGGTGGGGTCCAGGGACAGGGTCTCCACGCTGTAGTCCCGCAGAACGGTCCCCTGCACCGGCCAGGTGAACACCTTGGACAGGGTCTCCTTGCTGGGCTGGGTGTCCGGCTGGGGGGTGTCGTCCTTCACCGGCTCAGGGTCGTCCGGCTGGGCGGCGGGTTTGGTGCTGGGGACGCTGGGTTTGGCCGGTGTGGTCTCCGGCGGCTTGGGGGTCGTGGGTCTGGCCACGCTCTGGTCCGGGAGGGTCACCGAGGCGTTCCCCCCCGCCGGCGCGGTGGCGCGGGTGTCGTTGACTACAGTTTTCAGCAGATAATAGCCCGAAATTCCTATGGTGGCGATGCACAGGAACAGGACTATGTAAAAGCCCTTTCCCATGGCGAAATCGCCCAGCTTATTCAAAAAGCTCCGGTTTTTCAAAAAACCACCTCCGAAGCCTATTGTGGACAGGCAGCGGGGCGGTTATACATGGCGGGCAAAAATTTTCGGGTGTGTCCTATTTGCAGATTTTATGTAGGGGCGGACATTGTCCGCCCGCGGGCGCACACTGTGCGCCCCTACAAATCGTTCCAATTCTCTTGACTGTGATAAAATGCGCGGTAGGACACTCCCAAAATTTTCACACCTCTTGCAAAATTGCGGAAAAGGGGGTACAATGGGACAGAAAAAACGCCCTTCTGGGCTTTCAGGGGAGGAATTTTTATGATCGCCATAGCCTCTGACCACGGCGGCTACCAGCTCAAGGAGCACCTCAAGGCCTATCTGGCCGCCAAGGGCATCACCTGCGAGGACTTCGGCACCGACAGCACCGACAGCTGCGACTACCCCATCTTCGGCAAGGCCGCCGCCCGGGCGGTGGCGGAGGGCCGGTGCGAAAAGGGCATCGTCATCTGCACCACGGGCATCGGCATCTCCATCACGGCCAACAAAGTGCACGGCATCCGCTGCGCCCTGTGCGGCGATGTGCTCTCCGCTGAGCTCACCCGGCTGCACAACAACGCCAATATGCTGGCCTTGGGCGCTGGGGTCACCGGGCCCATGCTGGCCGAGCGGATTGTGGACACCTTCCTCAACACCGGCTTCGAGGGGGGCCGCCACGCCCGCCGGGTGGGGCTGATGATGGACACGGAAACAGAATAAACCGCCGCCCGGTCCCGCTTTGGGGCCGGGCGGTAAAAAATTTCCTTGTGTATTCCCCCCGCCTGTGCTATGCTTGGCACAAGCGTTTTCTCATATTTAAGTGAAAGGAAGGATTTTATGAAAAAGAAAACCCTGTCCCTGGTGCTGGCCCTGGCGATGTGCCTGGGGCTGGCCGTCCCCGCGCTGGCGGCCGAGGAGCCGCTGACCCGCCTGGCTTTTGCCCGGCTGCTGGTCCAGTACGCCAAGCCGGAGGGCGGAGCGGCGGGGGAGCTGCCCTCCGACTGTGCCGGCCTGAGTGAGGAAGACAAGGCCGCCGTGACGGCGGTGTGCGGCGCGGGCTGGATGTATGGAGACGGCGAGGGGAATTTCCTGCCGAACAAAACCGTCTCCTACACCTCTGCGATCCCTGTAATCGCCCGGATATTGGACCCGTATCAGGAATCCTCGACCATGCCCAAGCTGCCGCTGGACCGGCCGGCAACCGATCAGGAAATGGAAGAAAATACCCGCCTGATGCTGGAGTGGATCGAAAAAATGCAGGCGCGCTTTTATGCTCCCGCCTGGATTTTTGCGGATGTGGAAGTCCTGTACAATAAAGGGGTAATCCAGTCCGTCGCGCTGGAGGATTGGGACGCTGCCCTCCCCCTGGATGACGCCGAGGACCTGCTGAAGGCGGCCTTTGCCGGCGGCGAAGCGGTAAACCTCCCCGGCGGAGCGTCTGAGCCTGAGCAGCCCACCGACCCCGTCACCCCGCCCGCAGCTCCCGCCGCCGCCGACCCCACCAACGACAGCCTGACGGCCGACGGCGCTCTCCAGACCCCCACCGTGTATAAGATCAACGGCAGCAACTACTTCAAAATCCGCGACCTGGCCGCCATCCTCAACGGCACCATGAAACAGTTCTCCGTGGGCTACGACAGCCAGCTGCAATCGGTCACCGCCACCACCGGCGAGGGCTACACCAAGCTGGAGGGCGACCTCACTGGAGCCCCCGCCGGCGGCCAGAAGACCGCCGCCCCCAGCAACGACGCCATCTACATCAACGGCGAGAAGGTAGAGGCCGAGGTCTACAAGATTGACGGCTCCAACTACTTCAAGCTCCGTGACCTGGGCAAGGCTCTGGACTTCTACGTGGGCTGGAGCCAGGAGGCCGGCGTCTTCCTGGAGACCGACAAGCCTTACAGCGAATAAGGCCCGTAAGACTTAACGAATCCGTCCCATAAATTCGGAAATCCTTTGGAAATCCCGGCTGGTACGTCCTGTAGGGCAGGGGTTCTACCCCTGCCTATCCCCGTAAGGGGATAAAATGGAATCGGAATGAGATAAAGACAGAAACGAGGAAAGGCAAGGGCAGAGCCCTTGCCCTACATCCGGCAGTTGAAGTTATAAGACAGGCGTAAGACTTAACGAATCCGTCTTGAATCCCGGCGGGGGCTGTGCTATAATGGGGCCATCACCCGCCATGCGCGGACAGAAAGGAAGTAATTCCCATGTTCAGGATGAAGGGCCGTTTGATTGCCGGTGTGCTGTGCGCCATGCTGGCGGCCATGCTGGTTGTGCCCGTCTCCGCCCACGGCTGCCACGGCGGCAGAGGGGGCGGCCACCACGGCGGCTATGCCCGGAACGTCCAGACCACTGTTCAGACCACCATCACGGTCTGCCCCTACTCCGACTGCACCCTGGCCGGCCGCCACACCCACAGCGGCGTGACCTACTGCGGCTATGACCACAGCGCCGGCGTGTGCGACAACAACTGCCGGGCTCTGTGCCCCCTGGAGGACTGCCAGACCCAGGGCCGTCACCTCCACGGCTGGTCCACCTACTGCGGCTACGACCACGCGGGCGGCTTCTGCGACGGCGCCTGTCAGGCTCTGTGCCCCTATGAGGACTGCGCCCTCACCGGCCGCCACGTCCACAGCGGCACGGGCTACTGCGGCTACAACCACGCCGACGGCTTCTGCGACAACACCTGCCGGGCCCTGTGCCCCTATGAGGACTGTGCCCTCACCGGATACCACAGCCACGACGGCGTGGGCTACTGCGGCTACGACCACACCGACGGCTTCTGCTACAGCGGCTGTTACACCACCGGCCACGGCTGCGGCCGCTGGGCCTGATTTCAGGTATAAAACCCCTCCGATTTCACACCCTAACGGGGAGAAACGGAGGGGTTTTTCTTGCTTTGGAGTTTTATTGCCTACAGCTTTGCCGGTTTTCTGCTGGAAACCGCCTTTGCCTGGCTCACCGGCGGCGCGGCCGGCCGGAAGGGGCTGCTGGTGCTCCCCCTGTGCCCGGTGTACGGGGCGGGGGCCTGCCTGGTGCTGGCCCTCACCGCCCCGGTCCGTGGGGAGCCTCCGGCGGTGTTTCTGGTGGGCGGGCTGGCGGCCACGGCGGCGGAGTATCTGGCCGCCCTGTACCACGAGAAGGCGCTGGGGGTGTCCTTCTGGGACTACGGCGACCTGCCAGGCAGCCTCCACGGCCGGGTGTGCCTGCCCTTTTCCCTGGCCTGGGGGACGCTGTCCCTGGGGCTGGTATACTGGCTCCACCCCCTGCTGGCCCCCTGGCTGGCCCGTATCCCCGCCCCGGTGGGCTGGCTGACCCTGGCCGCCCTGCTCACCGACGGCCTGTTTACCGCCGCCCTGCTGCGCACCACCGGCGACACCGCCAGCCTGCGGTGGTATGAGCGTTGAAAGGAATACGTGAAATCATGCACCCAAAAGCCTTCCCCCTTCCAGGGGGAAGGTGGCACGGGCAAAGCCCGTGACGGATGAGGGTGCGCAGCAGGTTTTGCCTCTTACCGTAAGAACTGCTTGCCCGCCCCGCCCCCTCATCCGCCCCAGTGTGCGCACTGGGGCACCTTCCCCCCGGAGGGTGGAAGGCTTTTCCCTGCGGGGGACGGTGGGAGGCTGTCCGCCCGATAAAAAAGCCGCCGGCTGCAAAGCCGGCGGCCTTTTCTACTTACTCCTCGTAGTCGTCGTATTCATCCGCGCAGGCGGAGCGCTGGAACTTCCCCCGGGCGCTGTCATACAGCTCGGTGAGGCCGTCCCAGTAGGCGATTACGGCGCAGACAGCGGCGGCGGCGGCCAGAGACAGGGCGACAATCTTCAGTACAAAGCGGGCAACTTTCATGTTGGCACCTCCTATGAAAAACAGTTGTCTCCAGTTTACACGATAACCGGAAAAATTACAATCGTTTTTCCGAAATTTAATTTATTTTTCTGTACCGCGCCCCCACCTCCGGGGTAACGCCCCGTTCGGCCATCAGCTGCTCCACGGTGACGAAGCAGCAGCCCCGGGCCAGCAGGGTGTCCACCACCCGCAGGGCGGCCTGGGCGGAGCTGGGGAACAGGTCGTGCAGGAGGATGATGTCCCCGTCAGACACGTGCTCCACCACGGCGGCCACAATGCGGTCGATGTCGTCGTCCTTCCAGTCCTCCGGGTCCACCGACCACAGAATCACCGGCCCGCCGCACCACTGGTCTGCCTGCCGGTCCATCAGGCCGTAGGGGGGCCGGAGCCAGTAGTTCCCCTCCCCCACCAGCTGGGTAATGAGGGCCCGGGTCTTGCCCACCTGAAGGTCGAAGTCCTCACGGGACAGCCCCTTGAGCTCCACATGGTCATAGGTGTGGATGCCGATTTGATGGCCCTCGGCGGCCATACGGCGCACCAGGTCCTCGTTGCCCGGGATGCGGTTTCCCACCAGGAAGAAGGTGGCGGGCACCTCCCGCAGGGCCAGGCCGTCCAGCAGGGGGCCGGTGGTGGAGGAGCGGGGGCCGTCGTCAAAGGTGAGGGCCACCAGCGGGGGGCCGCTCAGGGTCACCTCCGCCGGCGCGCCCGCCGTCCGGACCGGCTCCGGCCCGGGGAGCAGGAGCACAAGCCCCAGAATACACAAAAAAGCCCCGAATTTTTTCCACTTCACCGTCCCGCCGCCTCCTTGACCCGTTTGCAGTCAGTATGTGCGGCGGCGGGGAAAACTTACGTTGTAAATTTTTTCTGTTTCCGGTTGGGCACGTCGTCCCGGCCCACCAGATAGTCCAGGCTGACGTTGTAAAAGTCCGCAATTTTGATTAACGTATCAATCTGTATATTGATTTTTCCTCGTTCATAGTCAGAATACGTGTTAGGCCTGACATGCAGATAACTTGCAAGCTCAAGCTGTTTTTTGTCATGATCTTCCCGGAGGTCCCGTATTCTCGGCAATAGCACAACATCACCCTGAAAAAATATACAATATCGGTAACACCGATATTGACAAACCTCGGTATTACCGAATATAATGGCATTGAGGTGATAGTATGCCCGATTATAAAGAAATGTATCTGGATTTGTTCAGAGCCAGCGAGGAGGCGCTGGATATTCTGATAGCCGCCCAGCGGAGGTGTGAGGAAATGTACCTTGCTGCCGGCGGCGAAGAAACCGCACAGGCGGAGGAAAGGGCCGGGGAATGATTCCCCGGCCCCGCTTGTTATGGTCGCAGATAAAAGGCGTGAATAAACCAGCCGAACACACACTCCCGCAGATACAGGGAGCTGTTCCACTCCTCTGCAAAGCCGGGAAGCTGGGCGATCTCCTCCCGCCAGCGGACCATTTCAGGAATATTTTCCTCGTCCACGCTCTCCCGCCACCGGCGGGCCTTCTGCTTCACCCAGAGCTTTATCTCCTCATAACCCTCCGGGTTCTCCTGCTTCAGGGCCTCGATCTGAGGCGTGATTTGCGCCGCCAGCCGCTGCCAGCGCGCCAGCTCGGGAGAGGGAGGCTGGGCGGCCAGTTTTTCCAGCTCCGGGAGGGTGTACTGTTCAATTTTCTCCGCCAGCACCTCCAGGGCTTCCTCCAGAAAAACCTCGCCGCCGGTCTGATAGCGGACGGGCTGGTTGGGGCCGTGGAATTTGGTCTGAGGACGGGGCGGGCCGAACAGGTCGACCCAGTCATAGTGGATGCCGGTACGCACGCGCCACCGGTCTCCCGTACTCCAGGCGTAAAAATCCGGGTTACAGCCGACGCCCACAAGGTTCCAGGCAATGGACAGAGCGCCCTTCCCGTCCTCAAACCGCCTGCTAAGCGTCAGATAGTCATACCAGTAGCCCGGACGCTTGCGGACAAAGCCATAGATTCGGAACAGGCCGCGGTCCGCTGCCCACTCGTCAATATAGGGAAAGTCGGGAAAACGCCGGGCCATCATGTTAATCAGCGGCTTCTTGACCACAATGCTGCGCACAGCCATAGTACAGCCTCCTCTATCAATCAGGGCCGGAGAAATTCTCCGGCCCTTGTTGGTTTATTCCTGGTCCTTAGCGTCTGCGATGGTGTCCAGCAAATCGCACAGTTCTTCTTTGGTATACGTGGCCTTGTCGCTGTTCTTAAACAGCCGGCGCAGGTCGTAGATGGTGGCCTTTTCGATTACTTTATAGTCCTTTTCCGTAGGCATTGTGCTTGCCTCCTTTTGCTCTGTCTGCCCTTTCTCAGTCTTCCTTCTTCTTGTCCTCCAACAGTTCTTCGATCTTTTGCTTCGCTTCCTCCAGGTCTTTGCAGCCGTCAAGGACCATACGGATCATTTTAATGATCTTGTCAAACTGCTTGTCTGTCATCTGTAGTGCCTCCATATGATTCCCGCCTCACTGCTTGGGCACAGTCTTGGTGATGGTGGCCTTGGGGTCCTCGGTGTCGAAAACGGTCTTGGCGGCGGCGGCCAGGCCGGCGATGCCCTGGATTTCGGAGGGAATAATAATCTTGGTGGCCTTGCCGTTGGCGGCGGCAGTAAAGGCCTCCAGCGCCTTGATGGTGAGCACGCCCTCGCCCGGGGCGGCCTCGTTAATCAGCCGGATGGCGTCGGCGGTGGCCTGCTGCACCTTCATGATGGCTTCGGCCTCGGCCTCGGCCTCCAGAATCTTGGCCTGCTTGGCGCCCTCGGCCTGGAGGATGGCCGCCTGCTTGGCGGCGTCGGCCCGGAGGATAGCGGACTGCTTTTCACCCTCGGCCACCAGAATCTGGGACTGCTTCTGGCCCTCGGCCTGGAGGATGGCCTCCCGGCGCTCACGCTCAGCCCGCATCTGCTTCTCCATGGACTCCTGAATGTCCCGGGGAGGCATGATGTTTTTCAGCTCCACCCGGTTTACCTTGATGCCCCAGGGGTCGGTGGCCTCGTCCAGCAGGGCCCGCATCTTGGTGTTGATGTGGTCCCGGCTGGTGAGGGTCTGGTCCAGCTCCAGGTCGCCGATGATGTTACGCAGGGTGGTGGCGGTGAGATTCTCGATGGCGGACATGGGGTTTTCAATGCCGTAGGTATAGAGCTTGGGGTCGGTGATCTGGAAGTAGACCACCGAGTCGATCTGCATGGTGACGTTGTCCTTGGTAATCACGGGCTGGGGGGCGAAGTCCACCACCTGCTCCTTCAAAGACACGTTTTTCACAATGCGCTCCACGATGGGCACCTTGAAGTGGACGCCGGCCCCCCACACGGTGCGGAAGGTGCCCAGCCAAGTGATGACGTAGGCCCGGGACTGGGGCACGATGCGTACGATGCTGGCCAGCAGGGAAAAGACAACGATGGCAATGACAACGACGATCAGGGTGGGGATAAGATATTCCATTTTGTTAACTCCTCCTTATTTATTACAGTGCGTACTCTCTCTTACGCGGTCTCTACCATAACCTTTACGCCCTCGATGCGCAGCACGCGCACATCCGTACCGGCGGGAATCACGATATCCTGGGCGGACCGGGCCGACCAGACCTGTCCATTGACCTTCACCTGTCCCTGAGCCTGGGTGTTGTCGATGGTCTCGGTGACCAGGGCAGTGGAACCGATTACCCGGTCGGCGTTGGTGGCGGACACCTTGGGCTTGAGGAACTTGCTGCTCAGCGGCTTGAACAGGGCCAGCGCCAGGGCTGACACCCCCAAAAATACCGTGATTTGCAGCCAGAGCCCCGCTCCAAGAGCGGTAGCAAACAGCGCTGCCAGCGCCCCCACAGCAAACCAGACGGAGACCAGCCCCACCGTTACCGCCTCGCCGGCGGCGAAGACAATAAAGGCGGCCAGCCAAAAAATCCTCATAGCAATTCCTCCCTTCCAAAATCGGCGGATACAATTTTACATTCCTATCATAGCACAGCTCCGCGAAAAATTCCACCGGATTGGGGGATTTTTAATCTTTCATTTCTGTGTCAATGGGGAATGGGGAGGGGACTGTCAGGCGGGGCGTTCCTTTTCGTCCTATCCTCGTCCCCTCCGCAGAGGGCCAGCCTCCCTTAGAAAGGAGGTGCCCCAGTGCGCACACTGGGGCGGAGGATTGTATTTCGCCGCAGGCGAAATGTATGAAATAAACAAGATTTGCAAAACTTTGTTTACTTCGTATGTTTTGCTTCGCAAAACGCAATCCTCAGTCAGCCTTCGGCTGACAGCCCCTTTCACTGCGCAGCCGTTGGCGGCTTTGCCGCCTTACGGATGCGGCGTCCCCCTTGCGGGGAAAAGGGGCCTTTGGAGCGACAACGGAACATCCAGCGCCCAAAAGCCCTCCTTGCCAAAGGGGGGAGGGCCGCCGGACGCAGTCCGGTGGCGGGGGGATTCCGCCGGCAGCTCGTTCCCCTCCTACGGCAGCTCCTCCAGGGTGGAGGTCAGGCGGCGGCGGTAGGCGGATACGGCCTCCCTGGGGCCCAGCAGGGTGATGCTGCCATCCAGCCCCAGCAGCCAGCCGAAAAACTGGGGGCTCATGACCACCGGCAGGGTGACGGTGAAGTGCTCCTCCCCGTCGGGCACCAGAATCACGTCCTGGCCGAACCTGTCCCATACCAGGTGGGCCTTGTCCCGCCGGCCCCGGAGGGTGACCTTCATCTCCTGCCCGGAGTACATGCCGAAGTGCTTCTGGCCATACTCGGCCAGCTGGAAGTCGGGGTACTGCTCCCGCCCCTCCCGGTCCAGGCCGGTAACCACGATCTCGGTCATCTTGTCTACCCGGTAGTGGCGCAGCTCCCGGTGGGTGTGGTTGAAGGCCACCAGGTAGTAGTTTTCGCTGTTCCAGATCAGCCCGTAGGGAGAGACCACATACCGCTTCCCCTCCTGGCGGAACACCTTCTGTCTGGCGATGTCGTAGTCGAAGTATTTGAAGGTGATGGCCTTCTGTCCGGCGATGGCGGAATGGAGCTTGTCCACATTGTAGTAGATGCTCTCGTTCATCACCTTGATGCGGCCCGAGACGTAGACCTGCCGCTGGAGCTGCCCCGCCTGATGGACGCTGGCCAGCCCCTCCAGCTTGCGGATCAGGGCGTCGCTTTTGCGCTGGGTGATGAAGCGGGAGGACTGCACCGCGTCCATAAGCAGCTTCACCTCGGGCAGCTCAAAGTCCCGGTCCCCCACAAACCAGCCGGGGGTCTTCCCCTTCCGGGACTGGACGTCCAGCCCGAACAGGCGCAGGGATTCCAGGTCGTCGTAGATGCTTTTGCGCTCCGCCTTGATATCCTCCCGGGCCAGACGCTCGATAATCTGGGGCACGGTGAGGGGGTGCTCCTCGTCGGTCTGCCGCAGCAGGATGCGGCACAGATGGAGCAGCTTGGTCTTCTGATTGGAGCTTTTTGACATGGCGGTCTCCTCCTTTCCGGGTTTCACGTCCCAGTGTAGCGGGAGTTGTGTCCGTTAAAACGGACTTTTAGAGTTGGGACGGGTGCGTTATGTAGGGCAAGGGCTCTGCCCTTGCCAAATCAGATTCCCGTCTCGGTGGAAAGGCAAGGGCAGAGCCCTTGCCCTACTGGCGGACGTTTATGAAACATTCCTACGCCCACCCCTCCCACACCTCGGGGCAGAATCCCACGGTGGCCTGCCGGCCGTTGCGGACCACGGGGGTGCGCAGGAGGGTGGGGTCCTCAAAGAGCTTTTCCAGCCTGGCCTTGTCGCTGGCCAGGTAGGACACCAGCACCGCATCGGGGTGCCTGGGGTCCACCATGGCCTCCAGCCCCACCGCATTCTTCACGCTGGACAGTTCCCCCAGGCTCATGCCCTGCTTTTTCAGGTCCACCGCCTGAAACTTAATCCGCCGCTCCTTGAACCACCGCTCCGCTTTTTTCGTGTCGAAGCACTTGCTTTTCCCGAAAATCTGAATGTTCATGTCCCTTCCCCCACATAACGAAATCTGGGCCCGGAGTACCCCTCCCGCTCCACCGACTCGGTCCACATGGCGGCGGGGCGGACCCACAGGCCGCCCTCCCCATACAGCGCCCGGTAGACCACCATGGGCTCCAGGGTCTCCGAGTGGGCGGCCGTTCCGATAACCTCGTACTCCCCGCCCTTGAAGTGCCGCCAGCGGCCCGGTTTGATATCCATATGGAAAATCCTCCTCATTTTTTCGCCATTATACCATATATTGTTTTTATGTACAAGTTTGAAACGCCGGACTGCAAGCCATACTAACCGCACTTGACTGACGGAAGGATGGCGAAGCGTTTGAAGGCAGTTATTATGGCGGGGGGCGAGGGTACCCGGCTGCGGCCCCTGTCGCTGGGCAGTCCCAAGCCCATGACCCCCCTGCTGGGTCGGCCGGTGATGGAGCACATCATCGGCCTGCTGAAAAACCACGGCGTGGACGATATCTGCGTTACCCTGTGCTACAAGCCCCAGGGGGTGATGGACTACTTCGGCAGCGGCGACCGGCTGGGGGTGCGGCTGACGTATTTCATCGAGGACGAGCCCCTGGGGACGGCGGGCAGCGTGAAGGCCTGCATGCCCCACATCGGGGAGGAGGACTTTCTGGTCATCAGCGGCGACTGCGTCTGCGACCTGGACCTCACCGCCCTGGTCCGGTTCCACCGGGAGCGGGGGGCGGCGGCCACCCTGGGCCTCTACCGCCACAAGACCCCCCTGGAGTACGGCCTGGTCCTCACCGACGGGGAGGGCCGGGTGGAGCGCTTTGTGGAGAAGCCGGCCTGGGGCCAGGTGTTCACCGACCAGATCAACACCGGCATCTATGTCCTATCCCCCGCCGCCATGGAGCGGGCGCCCGGGGAGACCGCGTGGGACTTCGGCAAAGACCTGTTCCCCGCCCTGCTCCGGGAGGGGGCGGGGCTCTACGGCCTGCCCCTGGAGGGCTACTGGTGCGACATGGGGGACTGCAAGGCCTATCTGGACTGCACCTGCGACGCCCTGTCCGGCAAAGTACGCCTGGACATGGGCCTGCCCCGCCTGGAGGCGGGGGTGTGGTCGGCCCAGCCCCTGCCCCCGGGGCTCAACCTGGTGCCCCCCTGCTGGATCGGCCCCGGGGTGCGCCTGGGGGAGGGCTGCCTCATCGGCCCCCACACCGTGCTGGACCAGGGGGCCGCGGTGGGGGAGCGGAGCATGGTCCAGCGGTCCATCCTGCTGGAAAACGCCGCCGCCGGCCCCCGGGCCACCCTCTACGGGGCTGTCCTGTGCCGGGATGCCTCCGCCCGGAAGGGGGCCGTCCTCAACGAGGGGGCGGTTCTGGGGGAGAACGCCCTGGCCGAGGAGGGGGCCACCCTGCTGGAGCGGGTGAAGCTCTGGCCCGGCCAGACCGCCCCCGCCGGCTGCCGGCTGGCCCGTTCGGTGACCAGCGGGAGCCAGAAGGGGGTGCTGCGCTTTGGCGACAGCGGGGTCATCCGGGGGGCGCTGGGGGAGGACATGGGCCCGGAGGCCCTTCTCACCCTGGGCAGCATCCTGGGGGCCGAGGGCCGGGTGGGGGTGGGCTGCTCCCCCACCCCCGGGGCCGGGATGCTGGCCCGGGCCGCCGCCGTGGGGGCTGCGGCCGCGGGCAGCGAGGTGCTCACCCACTCCCTCGCCAGCCCCGTCCAGGGGGCGGGGGCGGCCGCCTTCCACCGGCTGCCCGTCTCCCTCTTTGTGGAGGAGAGCGGCGGGGCCATCTTCCTCCACCTCTTTGACAGGGACGGCCTGCCCCTGGGCCGGGCCCGGGAGCGGAAGCTGGAGCATGCCCTGCTCCAGGGGGAGGTCCGCCGCACCCGGGGGGACAAGGTGGGCCGGCTGCGGCTGCTGGACATGTCTCAGGAGCAGTGGGCCCGCCACGTGGTGGAGGAAGCCGGCCTGCGCCGGCCCGCCCTGCGCCGCCTCACCGTGGCGGTGGGGGACGCCTCCCCGGAGGACCGGGCTCTGGGCTCCGCCCTGTCCGCCCTGGGCTGTAAGCTGGAAAAGGAGTGGCGGCCCGGGCTTGTGGCCTTCCACGCCCGGCGGGGGGGCTTCTCCCTCACCGCCCAGGACGAGCGGGGGGCGGTGGTGGACGCCGGCCAGCTGCTGGCGGTGCTGGCCCTGATCGAGATGGAGAACGGCACGGGTAAGGTGGCCGTGCCCGCCGGGGCCAGCGCGGCGGTGGAGCTGGTGGCCGCCGGCTACGGCGGCACCGTCCTGCGGCTGGACCGGGACGGGGACCAGGCATCCACGCTCTACGCCGCCCAGCCCTGGCTGCGGCAGGCCCCGGCGGCGGCGGTGCGCGTCTGCGCCCGGATGGCCGTCTCCGGCCAGAAGCTGGAGGCCCTGGTGGCCAAGACCCCCCGGTTCTCCTCCTGGCGGCGGGAGGTGCCCCTCACCGCCGACCGGGGCCAGGTGATGCAGGCCCTGGCCCGGGAGAGCGCCCGTCAGCCCGCCGGGGAGGGCCTGCGGCTGCGCACCGGCAGCGGCTGGGTGTACCTCACCCCCATCGCCCGGCGCTCCGCCCTGCGGGTGATCGCTGAGGGCCCCGACCTGGAGCTGGCCGCCGAGCTGTGTGACTTCTACGCCGGCCGGGCGGCGGAGGTGGACCGGTCCATTTCTGAGCATTGTGTACAAGAGAAGGACAAATAACCGGCCATCTGTTTTTCTGAAAACCATAGTATACTTTTCAGGGAAAGTGTGGTAAACTATAAGGGCCTATTGTATTCTCTCTCTGTAGGGGCGGCCTGTGGCCGCCCGCAGAGCAGAATGAAGAATACGGGCGGCCACAGGCCGCCCCTACACGTGATTTAAACGCCAAGGGGACGGGAGGACCCTCCCGTCCCGGCGTCTAAATATATCCTCCGCCCCTCCACCCGTAACGCAGACGGGGACAGGCCGGGGGGACCAGCTATGACAGAGACCCATCGAGAGACGAAGGGACCGCACACCCCAACCGGCGAGGCAGGGCCGGGGCGGGACAGTCCTTCGTCTGAACGCTGTGCCGTGGGCACGGCCGGTTTTCTATGGGTTTTTCTGTCAAACTACATCAAAACCCGAAGCCCCCGCTCCTCCGGGGCGGGGCAGGGAAAAATCAAAGGAGTAATCATGGCAGAAAAACTGAAAATCATTTCCCTTGGCGGTCTCAACGAGATCGGCAAGAACCTCACCGTCTACGAGTACGGCGGCGACATCATTGTGGTGGACTGCGGCATGGGTTTCCCCGACGACGATATGTACGGCATCGACGTGGTCATCCCCGACGTCAGCTACCTGATCAAGAACCAGAGCAAAATCCGGGGCATCTTCATCACCCACGGCCACGAGGACCACATCGGGGCCCTGCCCTATGTGCTGCGGTCCCTCAACGCCCCCATCTACGCCACCCGCATGTCGGCGGGGCTCATCAAGCTGAAGCTGGAGGAGCACCGCCTGCTGGATCGGACCAGGCTTATCACCTGCGAGGCGGGCCAGGTCGTCAAGGCGGGAAAATTCACCGTGGAGTTCATCCACGTGAACCACTCCATTGCCGACGCGGTGGCCTTCGCTATCAAGTGCCCGGTGGGCACCTGTGTCCACACCGGCGACTTCAAGATCGACGCCACCCCCATCCAGGGGGGCATGATGGACCTGGCCCGGCTGGGCGAGCTGGGCAAGGAGGGGGTGCTCGCCCTGCTGGCCGACTCCACCAACGTGGAGCGCCCGGGCTACACCCGCTCCGAGCGCAGTGTGGGGGCCTCCTTCGACGGGCTGTTCCGGGGCTGTGAGGAGCGCATTATTGTTACCACCTTCGCCTCCAACGTGGACCGCATCCAGCAGGTGATTGACGTGGCCGCCCGGTACGGGCGCAAGGTGGCCGTTACCGGCCGGTCTATGGAGAATGTGATGAAGGTGTCCGCCGAGCTGGGGTATATGAACATCCCCGACGGCATCCTCATGGACCTGAATCACATCAAATCCCTGCCCAAGCACAAGGTCTGCATCATCACCACCGGCAGCCAGGGCGAGACTATGTCCGCCCTCACCCGCATGGCCTTCAACACCCACCGGCAGGTGGACCTGCTCCCCGGCGACCGGGTAATTATCTCCGCCTCCGCCATCCCGGGCAACGAGAACGCCATCGGCAATGTGGTCAACGAACTGTATCGCAAGGGGGTGGAGGTGCTCAACGAGCGGGAGCTGACCCTCCACGTGTCGGGCCACGCCTGCCAGGAGGAGCTGAAGATCGTCCACGCCCTGGTGAAGCCCAAATTTTTCGTCCCCGTCCACGGGGAGCAGCGGATGCTGCAAATCCATGGCAAGCTGGCTCAGCAGATGGGGATGGACCCCAACCACATCCTCATCAGCGACATTGGCCGGGTGATGGAGTTCACCCCCAACTCGGCCAAGCTCACCGGCACCGTCACCGCCGGGCAGGTCTTTGTGGACGGCTACGGCGTGGGCGATGTGGGCAGCGTGGTGCTGCGGGACCGCCGCCACCTGGCCGAGGACGGCATGATTGTGGTGGCCCTGTCCATGTCTGGGGAGGACGGCGCTCTGGTGTCCGGCCCGGATATCATCACCCGGGGCTTCGTCTATGTGAAGGAGTCCGAGGGCCTGCTGGAGGAGCTGCGCCAGGTGGCCCTGGAGGCCATCCGCAGCGTGGAGTCCCGGTATAACACCGACTGGTCCGCCATCAAGGGGGCTATCAAAGGCGCCCTGTCCGGCTACCTGTATAAGAAAACCAAACGCTCCCCCATGATCCTGCCTGTTATCATGGAAGTGTAAGAATAACCCTCCATCCACACCGGATGGAGGGTTTTCCTTTGTCAAAACGTATGAACGCGCTCCAAGAGCCGAATCGGTACATCATGTAGGGCAGGGGTTCTACCCCTGCCTATCCCCGTGAGGGGATAAAATTCCCTTCGTCACCCGCAGGGCAAGCCTTCCACCCTCCGGGGGGAAGGTGCCCCCGAAGGGGCGGATGAGGGGGCGGGGCGGGGACGCTGTCCTTACGACAAGAGGCAAAAACCTGCCGCGCACCCTCATCCGTCACGGCCTACGGCCGTGCCACCTTCCCCCTTTAAGGGGGAAGGCTTTTGGTGCATCCCTGAGCCCCCCTCACCCGGCTTCGCCGGGAGCTCCCCCACAAGGGGGGAGCCAGGGGAGGCAAGGGCAGAGCCCTTGCCCTACATTCGGCAGCTTTCCTAAATTTAAGAGACAAGCGTGCAAAATGGTCATTTCCCCGCTTGCGAAAACCGCCGCTTTATGGTAGGATAACTGGAAGAAAACCGGGAGAGGAAGCGGGAGAAATGCGGCATTTAATCGACTTTGGGGACCTGTCACGCCAGGAGTGGGACGAGCTCTACGCCCGGGCCAGTCAGATCATGGACGACCCCCGGCAATACATCGACGTCTGCCGGGGACGGGTGATGGCTTCTCTGTTTTACGAGCCCTCCACCCGCACCAACTTCTCCTTTCAAACCGCCATGCTCCGCCTGGGAGGGACGGTTTTCGGCTTTGCCGACCCCAACTCCTCGTCGGTGGCTAAGGGGGAGACCCTGAAGGACACCGTCAAAATGGTATCCGGATACGCCGACGTGGTGGTGATGCGCACCCCCTGGGAGGGGGCGGCCAAGGCGGCGTCACTGTACTCCCACGTGCCGGTGGTCAACGCCGGCGACGGCGGCCACATGCACCCCACCCAGACCACCGCCGACCTGACCACCATCACCCGCCTGTTGGGGCACGTGGACGGCCTGTCAGTGGGCCTGTGCGGCGACCTGAAGAACGGCCGCACCGTCCACTCCCTTATCAAGGCGCTGGCCAAGTTTGAGGACATCCGGTTTTTCCTCATCTCCCCCCGGGAGCTGGCTGTCCCCGACTACATGCGGGCCTTCATGCAGGAAAACGGGATGCGCTTTACCGAGGTCACCGGCCTGGAGGCGGTGATCCCCCAGCTGGATGTGCTCTACATGACCCGCATCCAGCGGGAGCGGTTTGTGGACCCCCTGGAGTATGAGCGGAACAAGGGGGTGTATATCCTCACCCGCCGGAAGCTGGAGCGGGCAAAGGAGAAAATGCTGGTGATGCACCCCCTGCCCCGGGTGGACGAGATTACGGTGGATGTGGACGACGACCCCCGGGCGGCCTACTTCCAGCAAGCCCGATATGGCATGTTCGCCCGGATGGCCCTGCTGGCCGACCTGGCCAACCAGCCCCGTCTGGACCGCACCGAGGCGGTGGAGATCGGGACAAGGCCCGTCTGCCGCAACCCCCGGTGCATCACTCAGACCGAGCACTACCTGCCCCCCCTGGTGAAGAAAAACGGCGGCGTGGACTGCTGTGCCTTCTGCGACGGGGCACTGTCATAAAGGAGAAAAAATTATGGGACTGTTTGACCGTTTCAAGAAGAAAGCCCCCGAGCCCGCCCCGAAAAGCGAGTGGCCCAAGCCCCCAAGAGAGGACACCATGGCCCTGCTGCTCATGGACCGGGTGCTGGAGGACATTGACCCGGTGATCCAGCACCTGCAAACGGCCTTTGGCGAGGGGGCGGTGAGCGATATCGACCGCAGCCACCCCAGGGTGCCCGCCTTCATCGTCACGGTGGACGGGCTGGAGTTCTGGTGCTCCTATCTGCCCATGCCGGTGCCCCAGGAAGATCGGGATATCCCTGCCATGGCACAGTACAACCTGTTCCTCAATCCCCAGGAACAGGAGGCCTTTGTCCATCACAAATCCTTCTGGGTGGTGGCCCAGAAGGGGGGCGGGAAGACGCTGGAGGGCAAGCGCCGGGCCTGCTGGGATTTCAGCCTGCTGTGCGCCGCCCTGCTGGAGCTGGAGGGGGGCGTGGGGGTGTCCGTCACCAACACCGCCCTGCTGGTGAGCCGGGAGCACTACCTGACCCATTGTGCCCGGATGAGGGAGATGGATTGGAGGGACCCGGATTACTTCCCGGTTACCCTGTGGATCTGGTTCTACCGGGGTCTTCAGGAGGACAAGCCCACCGTCCAGACCCAGGGCCTGGCCGAGTTCGGCCTGCCTGAGCTGGGCTTCTTCGCCCCTGAGCTTCCGCCTAAGGACATCTTGAACTACCTGTGTACCATGTCCAGCTGGCAGGTCACCGGCAAGCAGCTGTACCGGAACATGGCCCTTATCCCCCTCACCGAGGAGCTGGAGGTGGTCAGCAAGCAGGACGGCGACACCGTCTTTTTTATCGGCGGCTGACCTGAAAATTTGAGGAAACCCATTGACAGCCCGGCAAAAATGTGGTAATATCCATTAGCTGATGTGAGAGGGAGCACCATGCGGGTGTAGTTCAATGGTAGAATCCCAGCCTTCCAAGCTGGTCGCGTGGGTTCGATTCCCATCACCCGCTCCAGCGCAGGAGCAGTGTCCGTTCAACTCGTGTCCCTGCTCCTCCTTTCCCCACGCGGCCCGTCTGCTGGGTTCGCGCGGGGGCCCCAGTTTTGGGGCGCATGATATGCGCCTGTAGCTCAGGTGGATAGAGCAACTGCCTTCTAAGCAGTGGGCCGGGGGTTCGAGTCCCTCCAGGCGTGCCAGCCGGCTTCAGGCGCAACCGGACATCAGTGATATGGTGGGTATAGCTCAGTTGGTTAGAGCACCGGATTGTGGTTCCGGGTGTCGAGGGTTCGAATCCCTTTACCCACCCCACATTGAGGCGGAAGGGCCGGAGCTTCTGCTCCGGCCCCAGCCTTTCACCCACACAGGGGTGTAGCCAAGTGGTAAGGCAAGGGACTTTGACTCCCTCATCCGCTGGTTCGAGTCCAGCCATCCCTGCCAGGCCGCCGCAGGCGGCCCCCCTTTTCAATCAACGTGACCCGTTAGCTCAGTTGGTAGAGCAACTGCCTTTTAAGCCGTGGGTCCGGGGTTCGAGTCCCCGACGGGTCACCACGCCGGAGCAAGCCGCGTTTCGCTTGCTCCGGCGATTTTTGTAAAACGGAAGATATGAAAACCCTCCGGTATAACCGGAGGGTTTATTACGCAGAGTTTCAGGCCAGGGCGGCGGTAATGATGGCCATGGAGTAGACCTCCTGGGCGTTGCAGCCCCGGGACAGGTCGTTGATGGGGGCGTTCAGGCCCAGCAGGATGGGGCCGTAGGCCTCGAAGGAGCCCAAGCGCTGGGCGATCTTGTAGCCGATGTTGCCCGCGCTGATGTCGGGGAAGATGAAGGTGTTGGCGTAGCCGGCCACCTTGGAGTCGGGGCACTTGGTCTGGGCCACCCGGGGGGAGACGGCGGCGTCGAATTGCAGCTCGCCCTCGATGGGCACCTCGGGCATAGCGGCCTTGGCCTTCTCGGCGGCGTTGCGCATCTTGTCCACCACGGGGCCCTTGCCGGAGCCAAAGGTGGAGTAGCTGAGGAAGGCCACCTTGGGGTCCACGCCGAAGATCTGGGCGCACTTGACGGTCTCGGAGGCGATCTCCACCAGCTCGTCCTCGGTGGGGTCGATGTTAATGGCACAGTCGGCCATAGCCAGCACCATATTGCCGCCGGTGGCGTAGGGGCGCACCAGGATGAAGCAGGAGGAGACGATGGAGTTGCCCGGTTTGGTCTTCACCAGCTGGAGGGCGGGGCGGACGGTGTCGGCAGTGGAGTAGGTAGCGCCGCCGAGAAGGGCGTCGGCGATGCCCATGGCCACCAGCATGGTGCCGAAGTAGTTGCCCTTGCGGAGCATGGCCCGGCACTCGTCGGCGGTCATCTTGCCCTTGCGCAGCTCCACCATCTTCTCCACCATGGCGTCCATCTTTTCATAGTTCTCGGGGTCGTAAATCTCGGCGCCCCGGATGTTGAAGCCGGCGTCCTCGGCGGCGGCGCGAATCTCGGCCTCGCTGCCCACCAGGATGGGGGTCAGGAAGGTACCGGACAGCAGGCGGGCGGACGCCTCCAGAATGCGGGGGTCGGTGCCCTCGGTGAAGACGATCTTCTTGGGACTTTTCTTCAGGATATCAATGAGCTTTCCAAACATATTGCATCATGCCTCCAAATCAAAATTGGTGCTTCCCACCGGAATCTCAATTATCATGGTAGCATTTCCCGGGGAAAATTGCAAGGGCCGCAGGATAGTTTTCTGCCGGGGAGGCAAGAAAAATTCCAAGGGAATTTTGAAATTTCCTCTTTACTGACGGTAATGGGTCAGTTATACTATACCAAGTGTATTTTGAGCGGTCCGGGACGGGCCGGCCCCGGGCCGGCGGACCCGGCAGCATCCTTGTTTGAGGTGGAGAGATATGAAATTAGAGAATCCGGAGTTTCCCCGCACCCTGTCCCTGCTGCGGCAGGAGAAGGGGGTGAGCCAGCGCACCGCCGCCGAAGCCCTGGGCATCTCCCAGGCCCTGCTCAGCCACTATGAGAACGGCGTGCGGGAGCCCGGTCTGGTCTTTGTGGTGAAGGCCTGCGACTACTACGGCGTGTCCGCCGACTTCCTCCTGGGCCGCACCCTCACCAGGGACGGCACCACCATTTCCCCCGACGAGCTGTACGACATCAGCGACGAGAAAAACAACTCCCTCAAGGGGGGCGTGCTGGCCCTGCTGAGCAAAAAGCTGCTGGTCAACTCCATCGGCGTGCTGTTCGGCCTGCTGGGCAAAACAGGCAGCCGGGAGGCCATCCAGGCCGCCGCCGGCTACCTGTCCACCGCGGTGTATACCGTCTACCGCCGGCTCTACGACGCCAACCCGGACAACAACCCGGATTTCTTCTCTGTGCCGCCCCGGCACTTCCAGGCGGGCCTGGCTGAGGCCGATATGAAATGCTGCGAGGCCGAGCTGTCCGACGCCCTGGCCGCCCACGTCAAGGCCAAGGGCCCTTGGCCCGAGATGACCAACGACGCCCTGGCCCGGGATTACCCCGTGCTGTACCAGTCCGTCCTCCAGGTGGTCCACAACACCGGCGAGCGGGTCACCGCCATCAGCGGGGGGCGGAAGGCAAAACAGGATAAGAAATAACGTCCAGGAGCGCGCAAAAAGCCTCCTTTTGAAAGGAGGTGCCCCAGTTCGCAAACTGGGGCGGAGGATTGCGTTTTGCGGAGCAAAACATACGAAGTAAACCCAGTTTTGCAAAATCTGGTTTGCTCCGCACATTTCGCCTGCGGCGAAATACAATCCTCAGTCAGCCTTCGGCTGACAGCTCCTTTCCAAAGGAGCCTTGCCCTGCGGGGGACGATAGATTTTCACATACCTCAAGGAGGCATATCTATGACCGACCAAAGTAAAATCAGAAATTTTTCCATTATCGCCCACATCGACCACGGCAAGTCCACCCTGTCCGACCGGCTGATTGAAATTTGCGGGGCGGTAGAGCAGCGGCAGATGGAGAGCCAGCTGCTGGACAACATGGACCTGGAGAAGGAGCGGGGCATCACCATCAAGGCCCGGGCGGTCCGGCTGGACTACCAGGCCCAGGACGGGGAAATCTACCACCTGAACCTCATCGACACGCCGGGGCATGTGGACTTCAACTACGAGGTCAGCCGCTCTCTGGCGGCCTGCGAGGGGGCGGTACTCATTGTGGACGCGTCCCAGGGCATCGAGGCCCAGACCCTGGCCAACACCTACCTGGCCATGGAGCATGATCTGGAAATCCTGCCCGTGGTGAACAAGATCGACCTGCCCGCTGCCGACCCGCAGCGTGTGAAGGAGGAGATCGAGAACGTCCTGGCTCTGCCCGCCCTGGACGCCCCGGAGATTTCCGCCAAGCAGGGCATCAACATCCCCGCCGTGCTGGAGGACATTGTCCAAAACATCCCCGCCCCCGAGGGGGACCCCGCTGCCCCTCTGAAAGCCCTCATTTTTGACAGCCAGTACGACCCCTATGTGGGGGTGATTGTCTACTTCCGCGTCATGGAGGGGACCCTGAAAAAGGGAATGAACGTGAAGATGATGGCCTCGGGGGCCCAGTATGCGGTGCTGGACTGCGGATACCTCAAGCCCCTGGGGATGGAGTCCGCGCCGGAGCTGTCCGCCGGGGAGGTGGGCTGGTTCACCGCCTCTATCAAGAACGTGAAGGACACCAGCGTGGGCGACACCATCACCGGCGCGGACTCCCCCGCCGCCGAGCCCCTGCCCGGCTACCGCCCGGCCCAGGCCATGGTGTACTGCGGCATCTACACTGAGGACGGGAGCAAATACCCCGACCTGCGGGATGCCCTGGAGAAGCTCCAGCTCAACGACGCGTCCCTGTCCTTCGAGCCCGAGTCCTCGGTGGCTCTGGGCTTCGGCTTCCGGTGCGGCTTTTTGGGGATGCTCCACATGGAGATTATCCAGGAGCGGCTGGAGCGGGAATTTGACTTGGACCTGGTGACTACATTACCCTCAGTAATATACGAGGTCACAAAAACGGATGGTAGTGTGGTCCGGGTGGACAACCCCCACAACTACCCCGACCCCGGAGCGATTTCCGAGGCCCGTGAGCCCTACGCCAAGGTGTCCATCATCTCCCCGCCGGACTACGTGGGCAACATCATGCCCATGTGTCAGGAGCGCCGCGGGGTCTTTAAAGACATGCAGTATCTGGACACCAACCTGGTGGAGCTGCACTACTCCATGCCCATCGGGGAGATTATCTACGACTTTTTCGACGCCCTAAAGGCCCGCACCAAGGGGTACGCCTCCCTGGACTACGAGCTGGAGGGCTACCAGCCCAGCGACCTGGTGAAGGTGGACCTGCTCCTCAACGGGGACCAGGTGGACGCGCTGTCCTTCATTGTCCACCGGGAGAAGGCCTATAGCCGGGCCCGGCGCATCTGCGAGAAGCTGAAGGAGAACATCCCCCGCCAGCTCTTTGAGGTGCCCGTCCAGGCGGCCATCGGAGGGAAAATTATCGCCCGGGAGACGGTGAAGGCCATGCGGAAGGACGTGCTGGCCAAGTGCTACGGCGGCGACATCACCCGGAAGAAGAAGCTCCTGGAGAAGCAGAAGGAGGGCAAGAAGAAGATGCGCACCCTGGGCACCGTCCAGCTACCCACCGAGGCCTTTATGGCGGTGCTGAAGCTGGATGAGGAATAGGGGCCGCCCGGCCTGCCGCGCCTCCTTTTGACCGTTCTTTTTCCTCCACACGGATTTGCGGCATATTCCTAACGCCTGTCCCATAAACATAGAGGCAAAGGGGGCGTGTAGGATGGCACGGGATGACAGGCGGAGGGGCGGCGGCGGACGGCAGATTGTCAGCGCGGCGCTGCTGCTGACGGTGGTTCTGTTTTTCCTCCCGGCGCTGGTGGTGCGGGGGGAGCCGGTCTACCGGCGGGACGATGTGGCCGAGCTGCCCAACGGGGAGGGCGGCCTGCCCGTCGTCCCCGCTCCCACCCCCACCGGGGAGGGCCGGGACAAGGGCCGGACAGTGCGGCTGCTGACCAAGGAGGGTGAGGTGCTGGAGCTGACCATGGCGGAGTATCTGTGGGGGGTGGTGGCGGCGGAGATGCCCGCCTCCTTCCAGGAGGAGGCCCTGAAGGCCCAGGCCTGCGCCGCCCGGACCTACACCGTCCTGTTACAGGGCAGGAGCGCCGGCAAGCACCCGGAGGCCGACATCTGCGGCGACAGCACCTGCTGTCAGGCCTACATCCAGCGCTCCGCCGCGGAGGCCCGGTGGGGGCTGGACGCCCGGGAGTATGGCGAGAAAATCGACCGGGCGGTGGCCGGGACCGACGGGCTGGGCATCCTATACGACGGAACGCCCATTCAGGCCCTGTTCTTCTCCTCCGCCGCCGGGCGGACGGTGGACGCGGTGGAGGTGTGGGGCAACCCGGTGGCCTACTTAAAGAGTGTGGACAGCCCCGAGGGGGAGGAGGTGCCCAACTACCGCACCCAGGTGGTGCTGGGGGCGGAGGAGGTAAAATCCCTCACCCTGAACGCCTACCCAGGGGCCGACCTGTCCGGCGATCCGGCCGGCTGGTTCGGGGAGGCCAGCCGGAACGAGGGGGGCGGGGTCATCTCGGTGCCTTTGGGGGGCGTCACCCTCACCGGGGGCCAGGTGCGCTCGCTGTTCTCCCTGCGGTCGGCCTGCTTCACCGTGGCCTGGGACGGCAGTCAGTTCACCTTCGACGTGACCGGCTACGGCCACGGGGTGGGCATGAGCCAGTACGGGGCCAACGCTATGGCAAAAAACGGCAGTTCCTTTCAGGATATCCTCACCTGGTACTACACCGGGGCCGAGGTGGGGGAGCTGTGGTAATAAAATCCCCGCCGCTTGCAGAAACGGCGGGGATTTATCATGTTCTCAGCCCATGGCCCGGTGCAGAAAGGTGACAATCTCCCCGCGGGTGCAGGTGTTGTTGGGGCTGAACGTCGTGTCGCTTGTACCGGCGGTAATGCCATTCTCTACCGCCCATGTAACGGCCTGAGCGTAGGCGGCGCTGACGGGGACGTCGGAGAAGCTGGAGGATGCGGAGGCTTCCATCAAATGATACAAGGTTCCCTTCATGGAAAACAGGTAGACTGCGTTGGGTCTCAATTTTTCGTCAGAGGAAAGAATTTCCGAGGAAACTCCAGGGTCTGAATGGTACACACCCGCATTATCGGAATAATGCCATTTTCCCTCAAGGGCATCTGTACCCCAGGGGGTACCTGCATCGGGGTTATCAATTTTGACCGTGCTGCCGGTCGGAACTGTGATTAGCAAACTGTCTTCATTGTCCATGATATTGTGGGACACTCCATCTGCATCGAATTGATCGTCACACAGTTTGACAGTCGATTTTTTTACGGAAGCCGCGTCAAATGTAACAGTACAAACATTTCCGTCCCATGTTTTGGTAAGTGTGAGCGGCTTATAGCTTTCGCCCTTAGAGGCCGGGCTCCCCGCCAGCTTCCAGAGGTACTCCATCACCATAGCCCGGGTGCAGGGGGCGTTGGGGTTGAGCTTATTCCCGGACACCAGACCCTTGCCGGCCGCCCAAACCGCCGCTTTATAGAAATAGTCGCCGGTGGAAATGTCGCTGAACGGGTTGCGGCCCGTGGGCTCAGGCTGGCCGTTGGCATTCCAGAGGAAGGTCAAAATCTCCGCCACGGAGCAGGTTTTTTTCGGGGAGAAGGTGGTGGCACTGGTGCCGCTGGTAATTTTCCGGTCCACCGCCCACTTCACCGCGTCGGCGTAGTAGTCCGAGGGATTCACGTCGGTAAAGCCGCCGGAAGGGGCGGAAGCGGCCTTTGCCGTTAAAGCGGACTGGACTGCACGTGTGCTGACACCCTTATCGCCATACCAGTATCCAACATCAATACCGTCACCCCCAAATTCCTCATCAGCCAATGTCCATGGTTCATCAAAGTCTTCAGCCGCAAATGTTTCCTTAGTCCCGTCAAAATGGTAAATTCGATATTTTTCCGCATATAGTCCCGAAGAACCGTCCTCGTGATACTGTCTAACGTCAGTTCTCACGCACACTGCTGTCTCCCCCGGCCTGCGAGCGAGAGAAACATTTGTAAATATGATCTGGCCACTGTAATCAATCTCACCAATTGCGTTTACAGTTTGAACGACCTTACCATTCCGCAGTGTCCAGACAAAAATATCTCCCCCATCGCCTTGCTTCCCGGCAAATATGATCAGTTCCGGTGTTCCGTCTGCGTTCATGTCCTCCAATGCTGTGTACATGATTCCGCTGGGGGCATAGGTGTCAGTAATTATGCCGTATGCTGCAATCTGCTTATTCAGTACTTCCAAATATGCCTTTGCTCCGTTGGCATCCAGTCCCGACGTATCCACCGCCAATGCCGGGACCGCCAGCCCCAGGCACAGAGCCAGGGTCAGTGCCAGGGAAATCAGTCGTTTTTTCATCAGTGTATCATCCTTTCCGTTTTTTGGGGAATTGTGCCTTATATGCGATTATACCCAATCACCGGGGTAATTGCAAGGATAACCGCCCGGGCTTTTGGGCCGCTTGGAAAATTTTTTCAAAAAACCCTCCATTTCAAATATGAATAAATCTTGACAGAAAAGATGTTTGCCTTTACAATGTTCTGTGGACAAATATTGAAAAACCTGTGGGGATGTTTTTCAGTTGCCGCAGGGGAGGCAGGCAGCCCGCCTGTCCGGCCCCTTGCGGCCTTTTACTGAACGCCTGCGCCGGCCCAACCCGGCCAGGCTCCGTGGCGGTCCGCCGCGGACACGAAAATTTTTGGAGGTGTAACAAGACCCAATGGACCTAATGTTAGCAGTCATCGGCATGGTCGTCGCGCTGATTGTGGGCGCGCTGGGCGGCGCAGTCTTTGGCTGGAACCGCCGCAAGGCTACCGCCGAGCGGGAGATTAAATCCGCCGAGGACGAGGCAACCCGCATTGTCAACGAGGCCTATAAGAGCGCCGAAAGCAAAAAGCGCGAGGCCCTGGTAGAGGCCAAGGAAGAAATCCTCAAGGCCAAGAACGAGCACGAGAAAGAGGTCAAGGACCGCCGCTCCGAGCTCCAGCGCCAGGAAAACCGCCTTCAGCAGAAGGAGGAAAACCTGGACCGCAAAATGGAGAACATCGAGCGGAAGGAGGAGCAGCTGTCCGGCAGGCTGGCCAAGCTGGACGCCACCCAGGCCGAGGCCGAGGCCCTGAAGCAGAAGCAGGTGGACGAGCTGGAGCGTATCTCCGGCTACACCGCCGAGGAGGCCAAAAACTACCTCCTCAAGCAGCTGGAGGAGGACGTCACCCACGAGTCGGCCATGAAGATCAAGGAGATCGAAGCCCGGTTCAAGGACGAGGCCGACACCCGCGCCCGGGAGATTATCTCCCTGGCCATCCAGCGCTGCGCCGCCGACCACGTGTCGGAGGCCACCGTCTCCGTCGTCCCCCTGCCCAACGACGACATGAAGGGCCGCATCATCGGCCGGGAGGGCCGGAACATCCGCACCCTGGAGACCCTCACCGGGGTGGACCTGATTATCGACGACACCCCCGAAGCCATCACTGTCTCCTGCTTCGACCCCGTCCGCCGGGAGATCGCCCGGCTGGCCCTGGAGAAGCTGATCCTGGACGGCCGCATCCACCCCGCCCGCATCGAGGAGATGGTGGAGAAGGCCAAGCGGGAGGTGGACATGGTCATCAAGGCGGAGGGCGAGCGTGCCATCTTCGAGACCAACGTCCACGGCCTGCACCCGGAGTTAGTGAAACTGCTGGGCCGGATGCGCTACCGCACCAGCTACGGCCAGAACGTGCTCAACCACTCCATCGAGGTGTCCCATGTGGCCGGGCTGCTGGCCGCCGAGATCGGCGCCAACGTCACCGAGGCCAAGCGGGCCGGCCTGCTCCACGACCTGGGCAAATCCATTGACCACGAGGTGGAGGGCTCCCATGTGCAGATCGGCGTGGAGCTGGCCCGGAAGTACCGGGAGAGTGAGAACATCATCCACGCCATCCACGCCCACCACAACGACGTGGAGCCCAAAACGGTGGTGGCCTGCCTGGTCCAGGCGGCCGACGCCATCTCCGCCGCCCGGCCCGGCGCCCGGCGGGAGAATCTGGAGAACTATATCAAGCGGCTGGAGGCCCTGGAGGAGATTACCTCCTCCTTCAACGGGGTGGAGAAGTCCTTCGCCATCCAGGCCGGCCGCGAGGTGCGCATCATGATTAAGCCCGAGGTCATCAGCGAGGACCAGATGGTCCTCCTCGCCCGGGAGATCGCAAAGAAGATTGAGGACGAGCTGGAGTACCCCGGCCAGATCAAGGTCCACCTCCTGCGGGAGACCAAGGCCATCGAATACGCCAAATAATCAAACACCCCGGAACGCCCCCCAAGCGTCCCGGGGTATTTTTATGTCAAAGGGAGCAGCAGAACGGAGACGCCGCGGCGTCTCCGTTCGTTTTGCCGGTTCAGGAAATGCGGAACCGGCTGATAAGACTGTTCAGGGTCCGGGCCTGGTTGGACAGCTCCTTGGAGACTGCCGCGCTCCGCTCTGCGGCGGTGGAGTTGGTCTGGACCACGGCGGAAATTTCCTTGATGCCGTTCTCCACCAGCACAATCATCTCCGACTGCTGGACGCTGGCAACGGCAATCTCGTCCATCAGCGCCTTGATGGACTGGACGCAGTCGTGGATAACCTGCATGGCGGAGACGGCCAGGTCGGTGGACTCGGTGCCCGACTTCACGTCCTGAATGGAGCGGTTAATCAGGTTGTTGGTGTTCTGGGCGGCCTCGGCGGACTTGGCGGCCAGGTTGCGCACCTCGTCGGCCACCACCGAGAAGCCCTTACCGGCGTTGCCCGCCCGGGCGGCCTCCACGGCGGCGTTGAGGGCCAGAATGTTGGTCTGGAAGGCGATGTCCTCGATGGTCTTGATGATGGTGCCGATCTGTGTGGAGGAGCGGTCAATGTTCCGGGTGGCCTCGGTGAGCTGCTCCATCTTGGTGTCGGCCTCAGCGGCGAAGCCGGTGGCCTTATCCACCAGGTCGGTGGCGTCCTCACAGCGCACGGTGCTGGTCTGTATCTGGGCGGTGATGGCGGTCACGTTGGACAACAGGCCGTCCACCGAGGCGGCCTGCTCGATGGTGCCCTGGGAGAGGGCCTGGGCGCCGGTGGACACCCGGTCGGCGCTGTCGTCCACCTGCCGGGCCACCTGGGAGATGTCCCGGACCACGTTGGTCAGATTGGCCCGGATGGACTTCAGGCTCTCGGCCAGGGCCCGGAAGTCCCCGATGTAGTAGTCCTCATTTTTGGTCACGTCCACGGCCAGGTTTCCGCTGGCCATCTCGCCCAGGATGCGGCCCACGTCGTCAATGGTCTGCCGCAGACAGCCGCAGACCCGGTGGGTGGTCTGGGCGATCATGCCCACCTCGTCCGACCGGCCGTAGAAGGCCTCCAGCTCCTGATCGGCGGACAGGTTCAAATCGCCCAGCCGGCCGATGGCCCGCTCCACCACCATGAGCTCCCGGCCCTCCCGGCGCAGGATGAACAGGGTGAGGAGGATGACGGTCACCGCCACCACCGCGCACAGCACGCCCACGATAAAGCGCACCTCGGTCACCGAGCCGTAGACCTCTGCGGCGTTGTCCCGCACCATGAAGACCCAGCCCCGGTCCTTCAGGAATTTATAGACCACCAGCTGGTTGTCGCCCTTCTCGTCCCGGTAGGAGTGGGTGCCGGCCTGGGTGGAGCCCTCGGCCTTGATTCGGCTGAGGATCTCCTGGTAGCCGGCGTCGGTGGTCTCGGTGTTCAGCAGGGCCTCGTCCTGGTGATAGAGGTACACCCCGGTGTCCACATTCAGGAACACGTATTCGCTGTCGGGCAGGCCCTTGATGTTCAGGTTCAGCAGGGCATCCATCAGGTGGCTGGCGTAGACCCCCGCCCCCACGTAGCCGATGCACCGCTGGCCCTCAAAGATGGGGTAGTACATGGACAGAATCATGCTGCCGGTGCCGGGGGACTTCATAATCCCCAGGTTGGTCAGCTGGGGCTGGGCCAGGATGGTGCTCTGGAAGCTTTTCAGCGAGTCCCCCGTCCGGGTGGTCATGCCGATGGCCCCCTGGGAGGTGTGGGTGAGCACGTGGGTCTCCGGGGTGGCGATGTACAGCCCCTCAAAGACCCCCTTGACGGCGGCGAAGTCCTCGGTGTACTTCTGAGCCTTGCGGAGCAGGGCCGGGTCGTCCGGGTCCTTCAGCAGGTCGCGGACCTCGCTGCTCAGGGCAAAGGCGGTCATATATTCCTCGGCGGAAACCACGTAGTCGTCAATAATGGCGGCCCGGGACTCCACCGCGTCTGTCATCTGGTTGGTGATGTCGCTTTTTACCACGGAAGCCGCGTTGCTGGACACAACCAGCCAGAGCAGCAGCATACCGATCAGCGTGATTGCCGTAGTAATGATTCCAATTCGCGTGGCAAGCTTTTTGTTCTCAAAGAACCGCATAAACACTCCCCCATCGGACAAAATCGGGGCGAAACCGCCCCATCCGCTTTCACGCCGCCGGTTTTTGTCTCCCCCGGCGGATACAGCAACCATATTATAGCGCATCACCATTCAGATGGCAAGGGATAATCTGTACCATACCGGCAGTAAAATTTCCACCGGTTCCGCGTTCTGCGGAGCCGGTGAAACGGTTCTTCTCAAAAAAATAGACCAAAATTCTCCAGATAATGCCAGCTTACGACCCGATTATTTTTCCCAGAGCTGCTTCATCCCCTCGTCCGCCCAGACCACCTGGTTCCGGCCGTGCTTCTTCGCGTCATACAGCATGGTGTCCGCGATTTTCAGGTAGACCGCGTAGGGGGTCTCCATTGTGGGCACGATGGTAACCCCTCCCACGCTCACTGTGACCCACTCGGCCACCGAGGGGTCGTGGGCGATGCGCAGGTCCTCCACCGCCTGGCGTATCTTATTCAGATAGCGGAAAATCTTTTCCCCTGGGTCCCCCATGGAGATGGCCACAAACTCCTCCCCGCCGTAGCGGGCGAAAAAGTCGGTGGTGCGGTGGAGCCGGGAGGCCACCGTTTTGGCCACGGCGGCAATCACCTTGTCCCCGGCGGGGTGACCGAAGGTGTCGTTATACCGCTTGAAGTGGTCGATGTCAAACATGCAGATGGAGAAGGGAATTTTCAGCCGGATGGCCTCGTGCCACTTTTCCAGGCTGTACCCCTCATACCGCCGCCGGTTGGCAATGCCGGTGAGCTGGTCGGTCATGGATTGCAGCTCCACCTCCCGGCGGTAGTCGTAGAGCTTGATGTGGGTGTTCACCCGGGCCCGTACAATGAGGGGGTTGAAGGGCTTGCTGATGTAGTCCACCGCCCCCAGCACCAGCCCGTACTGCTCGTGTTCCACGTCGGAGAGGCTGGTAATGAGAATCACCGGGATGCTCTGGGTGACGATCTCCTCCTGGAGCTTTTTCAGCAGGGTGAAGCCGTCCATCCCCGGCATCACCACGTCCAGCAGAATCAGGGAGTAGCTCTCACTGCTCACCTGACGCAGCCCCTCCTCCGCCGTTTGGGCGATGGTCACGTCGTATTCATCTGCCAGGATGGACCGGAGCTGGGCCGCCTGCACCATGCTGTCGTCCACAATCAGAATTTTTTCCATAAAATCCTCTCCTTTGCACTTCGGACCGCGCCCCGGCCGCAGCGTCAGTAAACATTTATTTATCCCCCGGCGCAATACATCGCGCCGACGAGCCGCCACTCCCCAGCGCACATAGTAAATGTTTACTTACCCGAGCCCAAAATACGCGCCCGACGGCGCGTCATTTATCTCTGTTTCTCCGGCTTCAGATAGCCGCTCAGACCGGTGGTCAGCAGCTGAAACACCGTGTCCTCCGTCTCCTGGTTGTTGGGCAGCGTGCCCTCCACCACATACTTGGCGTACATCACCGTGGAGGTGAGTACGTGCAGCCACAGCAGGTCCTGATTGATCCTGTCCAGCGCCGGAAAGGCCTTTTTAAAGAGGTGGACCATGCGGATAAAGTTGTTGAAATAGGCAAAGTCCCGGGTCTTATCGTACTTTGGGAAAAAGGCGCTGTCCCGAAAGCGGTGGTAAAAGACGGTTTCGTCGGGGTGGGAGGTCCAGAAGCGGAAATAGGGCAGCCACAGGCTTTTTACCGCCCCCATGGGGTCGGTAAGCATGGTGAGGGGGTTGAGCTTCAGATGGTCGAAAATCTCCGCGGCCTGCCGGTCCACATAGGTGAAGCACTCCACAATCAGCTGGTCCTTGCTGTTAAAGTAGCGGTACAGGGCTCCGGGTGAAATTTCCGCCAGCTCGCTGACGTTCTGGATGCGCACCCCCTCCAGGCCGTACCGGCGCACGGCCTTCATGGTTGCGAATATGATCCGCATTTTGGTGTCGTCCAGAGTAACCGCCTCCCGTTTAAACCGTCTGCTCTGTTCCGGCCCATTATACACCCCTCCATTTCCCTTGACAAGAGGCTTTTTAAAATTTGCAGTGCTTCTGTCAAACGAAGGAAGTCCTGCATTTTTGACAATCTTCCCCGGGGGAAGGGGGTAAAATCCCCGCAATGTTCACAAAAAATTCATGGGAATGTCACGATTTAGCCGCATTCATATTTTATGATGATACCGTAGCCAAGTGAATGAAATGTATCTCCTTTCTCTCTCCTTTACAACACACAGGCAAAGGGCCCTGACCAGACGGTCAGGGCCCTTTGCTGTCCTCTGTTTTATTTTGGAGTTTACAAAAAGTTCACGGAGATGTCACGAAATTGCCGTATTTATATCTTATGATGTCACTGTAGCCAAGCTACAACATGTATCTCCCATTTCTCCCTCTCCTTTTACAACACACAGACAAAACGCCCTGGTCCAAAGCCGGGGCGTTTTGTCTGTGTTCGGCCGTTTTATTTTTCTTGCATTTGCCCCCCGGTTGGGATATGATACTATTGAAATTGAACAGCAGGAGGGCCTATCTATGCGGGATGGCTTTATCAAAGTGGCGGCGGGAACGCCGAAGATTAAGGTGGCGGACTGCGATTATAACGCGGGGCAGATCATTGCCCTGATGCGGGAGGCGGCGGCGCAGGGGGTGAAGGTGCTGGCCCTGCCCGAGCTGTGCATCACCGGCTACACCTGCGGCGACCTGTTCTTACAGGACACCCTTCTTCAGGGGGCGGAGAACGCCCTGAGCCGTATTCTGGAGGAAACGAAAGAACTGGACATGCTCACCGCTGTGGGTCTGCCGGTGTGGAACCGTTGGGACAGCAAGCTGTATAACTGCGCTGCTGTCATCAACCGGGGCAAGCTCCTGGGCCTGGCGCCGAAAATTTATATCCCCAGCTACGGAGAATTTTACGAGGGCCGCTGGTTTGCCTCCGGCCGGGGGACCGACTACTTCCTCACCCTCTGCGGCCAGCGGGTCAATTTGGATGCCCACAACCCTGTTGTGTTTGACTGCGAGAATGTCCCCAACCTGACGGTGGGGGTGGAAATCTGCGAGGACCTGTGGTCCGCCGCCCCCCCTTCCACCCACCTGGCCCTCAACGGGGCCACCGTGATTTTGAACCTGTCCGCCTCCAACGAGCTGGCAGGCAAGGCGGCCTACCGCCGCACCCTGGTGGCGGGACAGTCCGCCCGGCTGGTGTGCGGCTACGTCTACGCCGACGCCGGCGAGGGGGAGTCCACCACCGATCTGGTCTTTGCCGGCCACAATATCATCGCGGAAAACGGGACGGTCTTGGCGGAGAAGCGCTTTGAAACCGGCCTGACTATCAGCGAGATTGACGTGGGCCGCCTGGCCCACGAGCGCCGGCGGATGAATACCTTCGGCACGGTGGAGGGGGAGTCCTACCCCTCCAAATTCCAGCTGGAGGTGGAGGAGACCGCCCTCACCCGACCCATCGGAAAAAACCCCTTCGTCCCCGAGGGGGCTGGGGACCGGCAGGCGCGGTGCGAGGAAATCTTCACCATCGCCGCCCTGGGGCTGAAGCAGCGGCTGGAGCACACCCGGGCCTCCTGCGCGGTGGTGGGGCTGTCCGGCGGGCTGGATTCCACCCTGGCCCTGCTCATCACCGCCCGGGCCTTCGATATGCTGGGCCGGCCCCGGAGTGACATCCTGGCCGTCACCATGCCCTGCTTCGGCACCACCAGCCGGACCAAGTCCAACGCCCAGGTGCTGGCCGAGCGCATCGGGGCTGACTTCCGTACGGTGGACATTGGCGAAGCAGTGCGGGTCCACTTTCGGGACATCGGCCAGTCCATGGAGGACCTGTCCGTCACCTTCGAGAACGGCCAGGCCCGGGAGCGGACCCAGGTGCTGATGGACCTGGCCAACCAGCGGGGCGGGCTGGTCATCGGCACCGGCGACCTTAGTGAGCTGGCCCTGGGCTGGGCCACCTACAACGGCGACCACATGTCCATGTACGGGGTAAACGGCTCCATCCCCAAGACGCTGGTGCGCCACCTCACCGCCTACGCCGCCGGACAGGCGGAGGCGTCCGACCCTGAGCTGGCCGCCGTCCTCCGGGACATCCTGGACACCCCCGTCTCCCCCGAGCTGCTCCCCCCCAAGGAGGGGGAGATCGCCCAGCGCACCGAGGACCTGGTGGGGCCCTATGAGCTCCACGACTTTTTCCTGTACTACGCCGTCCGCTGGGGCTTCGGCCCCCGGAAGGTGTCCCGTCTGGCCCTGGCCGCCCTGGAGGAGGACTATGGCCGGGAGACCATCCTCAAGTGGCTGAAGAACTTCTACCGCCGCTTCTTTGCCCAGCAGTTCAAGCGCTCCTGCCTCCCCGACGGCCCCAAGGTAGGCTCCCTGGCCCTCTCTCCCCGGGGAGACTGGCGGATGCCCTCGGACGCGGTGAATACGCTGTGGATGAAGGAGCTGGAAGACCTTGAATCCCAACCGGAGATTTGATATAATGGAGTTATAAAAGAAAAGGAGGTTTCAGGCAATGACAGAAGCAGAACGCCAGGACACGCGAAAGGCAATGGCCCTTGACCTGTGCCACATCATTGATGAAAACCCTACGCAGGAAAGCTACACGCCGGAGGAAGTGAAGAAATTGATCACCGTGTACGTTTTCTCCGCAGGTCAGAAGTAACAAAAGCAATATAACTTGGAAAGGCCCCGCCGCCGGCGGGGCCTTTCTCTGAATTATTGAAACAGTTCCCATATTTTGCAGCGGAATGCCAGTGACAGCTTATAAGCGTCATCTACCACCATTTCCTTGGGCAAAATATTTTGTTCAAGCTGCTCCAGCATGTTCAACGGTACGCCGCTTTGCGCGGCCAATTCCTCTAAGGTCAGGTGCTGTTGTTTCCGCAGCACTCTGATATGGTTGAAAAATTTCTGCTTGTTTTCTTCTGTGCTCATAGAATTTATCACCTCAAGGCTATTTTACAACAAAACACTCTGCTTTCGGGAATTTAAAACAAATTGTTGTAACAAATGTTGAAATAGGACCTTAAATCTGATACAATGGGTTTATAATAGGAAAGGAGGCAAATAAGATGTCAACTGAACGGGAAATTTTAGTGGCGCAGAAGGCCGCCATGTTTGACCTGATCCAAATTCTCAAGCAGCAGCCGGACAAAACCTATACAGTAGATGAGCTTGAGGCTCTTATCGTCGCCTATATCAAAGGAGCGGAACAAATATAGGAAAAGGCCCCGCCGGCTGGCGGGGCCTTCTTGCGCTTATTCGGCTGTGGCAGGGACGGCTTCCTCAGCAGGCGGCTGGGCGGGGGGCTCTCCCTTTTTCTTTTTCCGGGAGAAAATGTGGCTCAAATCGTCGATAACGGAGTAGTAAACCGGGGTAAACAGCAGGGTGACAATAGTGGAAACAACCATGCCGGAGATCATGGTGATGCTCATATCGCTCATCATCTCCGCCGCCCCCTCGGACAGGCCCAGGGCCATGGGCACCAGGGCCAGGATGGTGGTGAGGGTGGTCATCAGCACGGGCCGGACACGCAGGGGACAGGCGTGGAGGATGGCGTCCACCCGGCTCTCCCCCTGCTCCCGGCGCTGGCGGATATAGTCAACCAGAATGATGGAGGAGTTGACCACCGTGCCGGCCAGCATAATCAGAGCCACCAGGGAGATCATGGACAGGTCCCGGCCGGTGAGGGGCAGGGCGAACAGTGCCCCGGTGAAGGCCACGGGGAGGATCATCATAACGATAACCGGCATGAGGAAGGACTCAAACTGAGAGGCCAGCACGAAGTACACCAGTCCCAGGGCCACAATCAGGGCCAGCATCAGGTCGCCGAAGCTGTCCATCATGTCCTCGTAGGCGCCGGAAATCTGGGCGGTGTAGCCGTCGGGGAGGGTGTAGTCCTCTAAAATCTGCCGGACCTCCCGGGTGATGGCGGTGGTGTCGCCGCTGATGGTGTCGCCGGTGACGGAAATCTGCCGGGACTGGTTCACCCGGATGATGCTCTGGGGGGCCAGCTCAATGTCCACGTTGGCCACGGCGGACAGGGGCACCGTCCCGCCGAAGGCGGAGGGGATGGGCATGGACTTCAGGGCGTCCAGGCTGGCGGCCGACCGGCCGTCCCCCTTGACCACTACATCCAGCTCCTTGTTGTCGATGGTGACGGTGGTGGCGGTAGAGCCGGACAGCTCTGACCGGACGGCAGCACCCACTGTGGCGGCGGTGAGACCGTACTGGGAAGCCGCTTCCCGATTCATGGTAACTGTCACCTGCTCCACCTCCTTGGCCTCGGAGGTGCCCACATCCACTGCGTCGGGCAGCCGGGAAATCCGGGCGGCCAGGTCATCGGCGACCATGGTCAGGGTCTCGTAGTCGTTGCCGGTGATGTCCACGCTGATGTCCGCCCCGCTGCCCATAAGGGCGGTCATGTCGGAGGTGGAGACGGTAATCTCACAACCGGCGATGTCCTGCACCAGCTTCCGCAGGGCGTTGGCCACATCGCTGCTGCTCCGGTCCCGGTCCTCCTTGTCGGAGAGCACCAGGTTCAGGGAGGAGGTCTCGGGCTGGGAGATGTGGTAGATGGACTCCAGCTCAGGCACGTTGTCTATGGCGATGTCCACGATTCGGTCGGCAATGGCGGCGGTGTCCTTCACCTCGGAGCCCACGGGGGTGCTGATGGACACCTGCACCATGCCCTGGTCCATCTCGGGCATGAGCACCATCTTGGTGGACATGCACGCGGCGATAAAGAGGGCCACCAGGGCCACTGAGGCAAGCATCCCCACCCACAGCCGGCGGACGAAGTAGCCCAGCAGGCGGGTGTAGAGATCGTTGAGCCGGTGCCCCAGGCCCGCCTTGCCGGCGGCGTGCTTTTTGGCCTTCTTCTCCGCCTTTTTCAGGGCGTGCTGGTGGACCTTCTTCTCGTCCAGCAGGAAGTAGCACAGCAGGGGCACCAGGGTAATGGCAATCACCAGGGAGCCTAGAATGAGGAAGGAAATGGTGAGACAGAAGTCGTCAAAGAGCATCCCGGCCATGCCGCCGGTGAGGCCCAGGGGCAGGAAGACGGCCACGGTAGTGAGGGTGGATGCGGTGAGGGAGGTGAAAACCTCCCTGGTACCCTCCACGCAGGACTCCAGACGGCTGCGGCCCTCGGCGGAGTAGCGGTAGATGTTCTCCAGCACCACGATGGAGTTGTCCACGATCATGCCCACACCCATAGCGATGCCCCCCAGGGACATCATGTTCAGGGTGAGGTGGAACACGTTCATCAGCACGAACACCGTGAGGATACACACCGGCATAGACACGGCGATGGTGGCGGTGGCCCCCCACCGGCGCAGAAAGAGGAAGACCACCACGGCGGCCAGCGCCACGCCCATGATGATGTTCTGAATGGCGGCGTTCACCGCCATGTTGATGTAGTCAGAGGCGGTGTACAGCACGGTGTACACAATGGAGCCGTTGCGGGCCTGGAGCTTGGCCATCTCGGCCACCACCGCGTCGGCGGTGGACACCTCGTTGGCCCCCGACTGCTTGTACACTTGGAGCACCACACAGGCCGAGCCGTCGGTCTTTGCGATGGCCTCCGGGTCCTCGGTCTCCAGGGTCACACTGGCCACCTCAGACAGGCGGACGGTGCCCCCGGTCTGGAGGGGGAGAATCAGGTTGGCCACGTCCTCCACCGTCTGAAACTTGGCGTCGGTGGTGACGGTGAGGGTCTGGGTGCCGTTTTGCATGTCGCCGCCGGGGTAGAGCAGGTTGTCCGCCGCCAGCATCTGGGCGATGTAGGAGTTGGACAGCCCGAAGCCCGCCGCCCGGGTGGGGTCCACCTCCACGGAGATCTGCTGCTCCACGCCGCCGGAGATGGTGACCTGGGCCACCCCGTCGATGCGCTCCAGGGCGGGGGCCACCGTGTCCTCGGCCAGGGCCTGGACGGAGGCCAGGTCCTCCCCCTGGAGGGCCACCATGGCCGAGGGCATCAGGTCGCCGATGTTGATGTTGACAATGATGGGGTCCATGGCCCCGTCGGGAAGGGACAGCCGGTCGAACTGCTCCCGCAGCTTGGTGGCGGCGATGTCCAGGTTGGTGCCCTCCACATAGGTGATTTGCAGCTGGCTTACCCCGTCGGAGGAGGTGGAGCTCACCCCGTCCACCCCGGACACCGACATAATGGCCGACTCCAGGGGCCGGGTAACCAGCTCCTCCATATCGGAGGGGCTGGCGCCGTTGTAGTAGCACATAACCAGGGCGGCGGGGGCCTCCATGTCGGGCAGGAGGGCCATCTGCAGCCGGGTGGTGAAGACCACGCCGAAGATGGAGATCATAATCACCGCCATCAGGGTGGTTACCTTGTGCTTGATACAGAATTTTGCGATATTATCCACTGGCCTCAGCCCTCCCCGGAGACGACCCGGACGGGGTCGCCCTCAGACAGATAGGCCTGGCCCACCGTCACCAGCATATCCCCCGCCTTCAGGCCGGAGGTGACCTCGGTGACGCCGTTGCCCGTCAGACCGGCGGAAATCTCCACATAGCGGGCCGCGTCGTTTTCCACCACAAAGACATACTGCACATCGTTGCTGGTGAGGATGGCCTCGGTGGGGATGACAATGGTGTCGGTAGAGGTGTCGGTGCGGAAGGATACGTCGGCAAACATGCCGGACAGCAGGCCGGCCACGTCCTCGTTGATAGAGATGGTGACGTTATACAGCTTGGTCTGCATGCTGGCGGCCAGGTCAATGCTCTTGATGGTCCCCACCACCTGGACCCCCAGGGAGCTGATAGACACGTCCACCTCGTCCCCCCGGGCCAGCTTGGGCACCAGGGCCTCAGACACCGAGACGGCCACCTCCATCCGGTCCACCCCGTCGATGACGGCCACCGGGGCGGAGGCGGTGACAAACCCGCCCTCGGTCGCGCTGAGGGAGATGACGGTGCCCGAGACGGGGGCAATCACGTTGCCGGCCCCGTCCACGTGTTCCAGCACCGTGTCCAGCTGTTCCACGTTGGACTTGTAGCTCTGCATCCCGGCCTCCAGCTGGGCCAGGGTGGAGGTCCGCTGGGCCCGGGCGGTGTCCAGGCTCAGCTCCGCCTGGTCGATCTCCAGCTGGGAGGCGGCCCCGATCTCAAACAGGGCCTGCAAATCACTGACGTTCTTCTCGGCCAGGGCAATCTGCCGGTCGAAGATGGCCGCCTGATCGTTGTAGCTCTGGACGGCGGAGCGGTAGCTGATGCTGGCGGCGTTGTAGGAGGACAGGGTGCTGGCCAGGTCCAGGGTGCACAGCTTCTGCCCGGCGGTAACGGCGTCCCCCACCTCCACGTAGACGGCGGTGCACTGGGCCTGCGCCGTGACAAACACCGACTCCTGCCCGTCGGTAACCACCCGGCCGGACACCTTGTTTTCGGTGGAGATGGTGTCCACCTTCACCTCCTGCACCTGCACGGCCACGCCGGCGGGGGCGTCCTCCTCCTGGGGGACAGAGGTCTCCCCGCCCGACTGGCAGGCGGTCAGGCTGAGGGCCAGCGCGCCGGCCAGCAGGGCGGCAAATATTTTTTTCTGCTTCATGGGGCAGTCTCCTTTAATTCATAATGCCGCAGTCCACGGCCCAGCGGTAGGTGTTGTAGGCGGAGAACAGGTCGTTTTCCGCCTTGGCCACCTTCTCCCGGGCCTCAGCCACCTTGTCCCCCGCCTCCAGAAGGGCGTTCTGGGAGATGGTGCCCTGGCTCTGCTTCAGCTGGGCGGCGGTGTAGTTGTCCTGCTCCACCGCCAGGGCGGTCCGGGAGGCAGCAAGAATCTGCTGATAGTCCTTCACCTTCAGATACAGGTTGCGCAGGCTCAGCTCAAAGCTCTGCACCGTGTTGTCGTAGGTGTATTTGGCGGAGTAGTAGGTGTGCCGGGCCTGGGTGTAGGACCGGTCGTTGGCCTTGTAGGTCTGGCCGTAGTCGCCGCCGTGGTCGTTGTATTCCTTCCGGGCGTCCTTGTAGGTCTCGGTGGCCTCATACAGGTCCCAGCTGTTTTCCTTGGCGGTCTCCAGGTCCTTCTCCAGGTCCATGGCCTCCAGATCCTCCCGGGCCACGGCGGGCAGGGCCCCCAGGGAGAGCTCTCCGGTGATCTCCGCCCCCATGAGCAGCTCCAGCTGGCCCTTGTAGGTGTTCAGGTTCATCCCCAGGGTGGACAGGCCGCTGCTCAGGGCGGCCCGGCCCGATTTGGCCTGCTTCACCGTCATGGAGGAGACGTGGCCCAGCTCATAGCGCAGGTCCAGCTCGGTAATCTGCCGGTCCAGGGCGGCCAGCTGCCGCTCCAGCCCGTCCTCCTGTATCTCCATGGCGGCTAGGGCGATGTAGGTGGCCTCGCCGGCCATGATGATCTGGTTTTGCAGGTTTTTCAGCTGCCGGATGGTGTCGGCGTTGTCGGCCTGCATGTCGCCATCCTTAATGGCGTCGAACTGCTTGCGCACGGCGTCGTAGGCGCTGTCCAGCTGGTCATAGGCGCTGTGGTACTCGTAGTCGCTCATCAGCCCCGCCTCGATCATCGCCCCGGAGGACATGACCAGGCTCCACTGGGTTTTGGCCAGCTCGTTGAGCTGGAGGCGCAGGTCCTCCTTCAGGTCGTCGTAGTCGATCTCCTCCAGCATGTCGATGCTCTCCTGAATGGACAGCACCTGTAAATTGCCCTCGTGCATCCGCCGGTTCAGATTTCCGAAGGTGACGGACCCCACCGGGTCCGGTATGTACTCCTCCACGGGGGCATCCGGCTCCTCACTGTCCTCGCCGGGGTCGCCCTCGACGGGCTCAGTGCTCTCCGCCCCCTGCGGGTTTTCTCCCTGGGCCTCCGGCTCCCCGGCTGATGTGCCGCCGCCCTCCGCCGGCTCTGTCTGGACTGCGGAGGAGGCCGGCGGGGCCAGGTCTCCCTCCGCCGCCAGGGCGGCCGTTCCCAGCAGGGACAGGGCCAGCGCCGCCGTCAGCAGCAGGGCCGTGGTTCGTTGTTTCATAAGGTCTCCTCCTTATATCCTTCCGCCGCCCCGCCGTAGCGGAGCAGGTCCATACGCACCTTTGTCAGTTCCCGGAGCCGGGCGGTGCGCCCCGGGTCCCGGACTGGATCGGCCCGGGCGGAGCATTGCAGCGTCTCCACAATGGCGAAGGCCAGCACCGCGCAGGTCAGGTGAAACACGTGGTCGGCATACTCCCGGCTGCTCTCCCGCAGCCGGGCGGCGTCCACCACTTCCCACAGCGGGTCGGGCAGAAAATACTCCTGCTCACCGATAAACCCCTGGGGTGAGCCGATGAAATTCTGAAGATCCAGCCCTTTGTTCAGCGTCATCAGCCTGATGAACAGGGCCAGCATGGGGTCGGTATCCCCCTGCTGACTAATGAAGCGGTCGTAGGCCATCAGGGGCATGGCAAACAGGTCGCCCCGGGCCTCCACCAGGATGCCCCGCAGCAGCGAGACGAAGTACTCCCGCATGTTGTCCAGCAGGTAGTGGATCAGGTCCTCCTTGTCGGAGAAATACTGGTAGAAGCTCCCCCGGGGGATGCGGGCCTCCGTAATGATCCGGTTGATGGATACATCGGTAAACCGGACCCGGGTCAGCTCGCTCCAGCAGGCATCAATCAGCCGCTTTCGCTTCTCCTCCGGCAATCGAAAAAATGTTGCGGTGGGCACGGTCTCCCTCCTTTTATGACAGGTTGTCGCAATGTGACAGGCTGTCATGTATTATACCCAAGCCCCCTCCCCCTGTCAAGGCGGGAATTGTGAAGCTTTTGTTAAGATGTCCGGGGCTGCAACAGATACGCGCCTGCTCCCGGCAGGTCTACCATAGGTCTACCAAAAAAATATGTCAAGCTCCTGCGCCCCAAGCGGTTCAAAAATCCCCCCAAGCGGCGCGGTCTACCAGATGTCTACCAATTTTACTTTTTTACATCGAAAGCGGCGAATTTAACGGATTTTCTCCTCACTTTCGCAACTTTTTAACCCCGTGTAAGGGGCGTGACACAAGCCTGTTTTTGGCAGAAGGTTAAGAAATCTCAAAATATTTGGTCAAAACGTAGAACTTTGTTACGAAAATGTTGACGCTCCACAGTCTACCATAATTGAAATGGAGTTCTCGTTTTGATCAAATCCCGGCCCCTCTCAGGCCGAAAAATTTTGTAAGGAGGAAATCCGAATGAGAAACCTGAAGCGGGCCCTCAGCCTCACTCTGGCCTCCGTTATGCTCCTGGGCATGATGGTGATTGGTACCAGCGCGGTTGCGGGCTACTCCGACGTTGACGTCAACGACAACGTCGAAGCTATCGAGGTTTTGCAGGCCGTTGAGGTCATGGTTGGCGACGACCGTGGCTTCGGTCCTGACCGCCCTGTCACTCGTGCTGAGATGGCAGTCGTGATGGGCAAGCTGCTGAACCTGGATTACAACTATTATGTGAGCACCTGTCCCTTTGCCGACGTGAGCGGCAATTATGAGTGGGCGCGGGGCTGGGTCGGCGCCTGCGCCGCCAACGGCATCGTGTCCGGCCGCGGCGACGGCATCTATGATCCCGGCGCCACCGTGACTGCCATTGAGGCCGCCTCCATGATGATGCGTGCCCTGGGCTACTTCAAGTACGCTGAGGACTACAACGACGGCTTCGTGCTGGTCACTGTCCGTCAGGGCAACCAGATCGGCATCTTCAACGGCGTGGGTTCCGACGGCAGCACCCCCATGACTCGTAACCAGGTCGCTCAGATGGCTCTGAACGCCCTGCGCTCCGAGATGGTGGACTTCACCGGCACCCTGGGCGTTGAGCTCAACGGCGTGAAGGTGAACTACCGTGCTGAGTACACCTCCCGCACCAGCACTGAGAAGAAGTACAATGCCATTGAGGGCCGCACCAGCGACGTGGCTTCCGATGCCAACCACAAGGGCCAGTACTACGTGCAGCTGGGCGAGGAGCTCTACAACGGCGAGCTGCGCCTGAACAACAGCGCCATTGACGACTTCGGCCGGCCCTCCCGCCACTGGGAGTACGACGGCAAGGCCATCGGCACCTACATGAAGAAGGAGCTGCTGGACAAGGAGTGGACCACCGAGGTCAAGGGCAAGGACCTGTATGACCTGCTGGGCGCTGACACCATCAAAAATTACGACTTCGATATCACCATCGACGGCGTGAACGTGGACGAGAAGACTGGCACCACTGACAACGAGAAGGTTCTCACCGAAAACGCCAAGTCTTTCTTCGACGAGACCTTCATGACCAAGACCTATAAGTCCGGCGTGGGCAAGACCGGCAAAGGCGTGCTGACTCAGGTGTTTGTGAATGCCGACACCAAGGAAGTCGATATTGCCGTAATCAACACCTACCTGGCCAAGGCCGCTTCCGACTACAATGAGAAGAAGGACGAGGCTAAGCTGGACGTCTACGGCCTGACCAAGACCACTTCTACCGCCGACAAGGACACCGTTTGGTACAAGGAGCCCGTGGCTTGCTCCAAAAAGGACCAGGAAAGCAAGGCTATCACCGTGGCCGGCGAGGACTTCCTCGTTGTTGAGGACATCAAGGCTGATGACTTCTTCCTGGTGACCGTGGCCAACGGCGAGATCAAGAGCATGGCAACCCCCGAGATTATCTCTGCCACTTCCCTGAATGAGTTCTCCAAGGACAGCTATGTGGTGGGCGACCAGAAGTATGAGTACAACACTACCATCGAGTACGACCCCGCGACCCTGGAGCTCTACACTGGCGAGGGCAGCAATGCCACCCAGCATCTGAAGGACACCGAGTATAACCTGTACCTGGACGCCTACGGCTACCTGATCGGCGTTGAGGTTGTGGAAGCTGTCAGCAACTACATCTTCCTCACCGGCATCGACCAGGGCACCAGCAACCTGAAGAACAAGACCTCTGAGGCCGCTGGTATCCTGCTGGACGGCACCTTCGTCGAGTTCAAGATGAACATGAGCAACAGCCGGAAGGCCGATAACACTGTGTTTACCGGTCATCCCCTGGTGAACAGCTGGTGTACCTACACTGTGGATAAGGACGATGTCTATACCCTGAAAGAGGTCAAGGCCACCATCGACACTGACAACGGTGTGAAGGTTGCTCAGACCCACGACACTGATTACATGGACAAGACCATCGACCACAAGCACGTCTCCCTGGTGGGCGGCACCGGCTATAACCGTGTGTACGGCAACGACGACACCGTATATATTGTGCCCGAGCTGTCTGCTGTGGCTTCTGACACCGAACTGGACCAGTATAGTGTGAACGTGCCTAAGCATGCAAATAATGATGACGGCAATGATACCAAGGCTCCTACCAGTGGTGACTTGTCTGTCAAGGACGACGTCGGCATCATCTCCGGCGTGAGCAGCGTGACCGTTGGTATTGACAACGTGGACCTGCGCACCTGGACCCTGGCCGAGATTCAGTCTCAGGACGACGGCAAGCTGGGCAGTGTGGATAACGTTATCCCCGGCAACGTCTACACCCTGTACAACAAGGACGGCTATGTGATCGCTGCCGTCGTGCTGGGCGAGGACAACGGCACCACCAAGAACCTGGTGTACTCCCACAAGAACTCCATCGAGAGCGAGAAGTACAACAAGGCCGACGACGAGTGGACCTGGACCCGTAAGGTCATCAAGGACGGCGTGGAGACCCTGCTGACCCAGACCGGCGACGACGCGGACAAGACCAACGGTATCCACAACATGTCCCAGAACACTTGGTATGAGGTCAACCTGAAGGCCGACGGCACTGTGAAGAGCGTCAAGCACGCCTGGTACACTGAGTCTGGCATGAATGTTGGTGCCACGAAGGCCGCTAACACTGCTCTGACTAAGAACGACGGCTCCAACGGCAAGGACTTTGTGGATAACATCACCAACATGGAGAATGCCACCGAGAAAAACTCCACCGTTCTGTATGAGCAGGCCTGGACTGTCGCCAAGGCTCCCAGTCTGAAGGGCAGCACTCTGTATGTTGACACCACCAACAACAAGGGCTTCTATGTCAACAAGAACGAAATCAAGTCTGTTCTTATCCAGAAGAACAACGGCGAGTCCAGCACTACTTACTACGATACCATCGGTGAGCTGGAGGACATCCTGGACGATCTGAATGTTAACAAGGACGGCAACTACAGATTCAAGGTCAGCGCCATCATGACCGACGGCCGCGCCACCGTGGTAATCATCCACGACTGGAATGAGACCGAGGGTGAGAAGGGCGAGAAGCCTGTTGTGACCACTGATACCTATGCCTCTATGATCGATCAGAAGGCCGAGGGTGTTGAGGTCCTGAAGCTGGACAAGGACAATGTCAAGATTGACGATACCAACGAGTTGACTCTGACCAACTACTACGGCAAGGACCTGAAGCAGCAGGCTATGGATGCTCTGGCCGCTATGGGCTGGAAGATCACCAAGACTGCTTATGCTACCAATGTCTGGACCTTCACTGCTAGCAAGGACGGTGTTGAGGAGGACATCACCTTCGATACTACTGCACCTGGCACCACCGAGTATGTCTTGGTCACAGTTGACGGCAAGGCTCAGTATGCAGCGGTCGGCGGCGCTGACATTACAATCAGTGCTCCCACCACTAACCCCGGTACTGGCTACATTAAGAGCGAGAATGGCGCTGCAGCTGTCTATGCCGCTTACGGAGACTATACTCCTGCGACTGGTAAGGATGCCGATATCAAGACTGGTTATGTTTTGATTAAGGCCGACAACGCGAGCGTGAAGGTTACTGCGACTGGTTTTGATACCCCGACTTTCACTGTTGGTTCTGACACAACCACTCAGACCCTGAGTGCCACTTCTTACGCTCCCGCTGGCAGCACTATCAAGTTCACATTCAAGGTTGCCTCTGGCGCTGATATTGCCCTCACTGGTACAACTGCTGCTAAGTTTGAGACCACGAACAATGGCGATACAACCAATGGTGTTACCGCTTCTGCTCCTATCGCGTGCAGCAAGGCGGCTGTGGTTGACAACGCCACTGCCCCCACTGCTACTCTGCTGACCTTCACGAAGGAGGCAGCTGACGTGCTTACTAAGGGTGTGGATACCATTACTGTAACATACACCTTGGCGCAGAAGGACCTGGTAACCGAGATGAAGTTTACCGCTGCTACCTAATTTAACCTCTTTGTTTGATAAAGACAAAGCGAAACAATGGCAGGAGACCCGCCCCGCAAGGGGCGGGTCCTCTTTGTTGCTACTTCTTGACGTAGAATCCAATCACCGTATACATAACCTTTTCATTCATCTGCCTGCCGGCATCCGAGCCGATTATAGAAAGCACATTTCCGGACCAGGAGACATCTGTGGCGTGGGTATGTCCGTAGCCCCCGAGGCTGAATGATATGGTGGCGAGTGTTTTCCCGCCGCTGCCGATAAGCATAGCGGACCCTAACACAATAAACGCGGCGGGCATCTGGGGGAAGGTAATCCGCGTGGGGTTGCTGGACCCATAGGTCCCGGTACCGGTGTAGGTAAAGACGCTCATGGTGACGTTTCCGCTCTTGGCCTCCAGAGCCGCGTGAGCCTCCGCCTGAGCTGCCAACGCCGCGTCGATCTTGGCGTTGTCGGCGTTGAAGTCGTCCATCAGAATGCGGTCGTCGCGCTCCCATTGGTTGAGGTTGAAATGTGGTGTGTGGTTGGTTGGCATGAGTTTGTTCCTCCTTTAAAAACTCCCTCAGTCAGCCTGCGGCTGACAGCTCCCTCAGAGAGGGAGCCGTTGAGGCGTG
>ERZ808037.64-NODE-64-length-112114-cov-14.006498_pt1 | contig 112114 bp, 91 predicted proteins | sample MGYA00380190_ERZ808037 | MGnify/ENA primary metagenome ERZ808037 (study PRJEB31490, sample SAMN06133399) | mouse gut metagenome | isolation source: J9 | host: mice | place: China: Chengdu | collected 2015-05 ...
TTGGCTTTCATACGGATTATGAATTTATTTCAAAATCAGCCATGCGGAGCATAATAAAAAGTACCAAAACAGAAGAAAGGAAAAAATAGCACAAATCGGTTCCACAGAAAAAGTGACTACAGCCAGCATAACTACTGGGTTTGTAGCCACTTTTTGATTTCACAAGTGTCAAACTCGGGATTATACTACACATCTTCCGAAAAAGAAACCGTTACGGCGTGAATCGTCACATCATTGTATCATCACGCAGCACCTCTGTAATCTGAATCCGGCGAATGCTTTGCCAGCCCAGCACATACGCCAGCGCCACAGATGCCCAAATCGCCAGCATAAAAATGCCAATCGGAATAAACGGCGCCTCTGCCAGAAATGTACGCACCTCAAGATAACTTAATTTTAACATATACCACACAACCGCAGCCGCAAGGGGCAGCGTCAACAACATCGGGCGTCCTGCAATGACAACCGCCTCAATACAGAACATTTTTCTGAGTCCCTCCGGTGTCAGCCCGACGGACAGATAACGGGCAACCTCTCTTCTGCGCTGGCGCACAAAACCGAATGTGTTGGCAAACACATTGCCGATTCCAATGATGGCAAGCAGCACACAAAAACCGCCAAAAATCCAACGAACTCCCTGTATTTTCTTATTGTTCACCATATATTCCTGAATACGGTTCTCGCTCTCTATGCTGTAAGCGGGACTGATCACTTGTGCGATCTTTTGCTGCAAAGCATTCAGCTCTGCCAGTGTCACAGCTTCCTTGCCAAGTACACGGATATACAACGCGGTCTCTCGATCTCCAATCCCTGCTCTGTATTCCCTCCATAGAGAGACAGGAATAAAATGCACAAGCTCATAATAATCCTGCGTCGCATATTCCTCCCGCAAAACAGGAACTTTGTCTGTATAGAACAGCACTGGAATCTCTGCGGTTTCCTGATTATTTGTAGCATTTATGACACTTGTGTCACTTTTTTCATTTATGTATGGCATATATTGCGGATGCCTGAAATCAGGATTGGTCACGTCCCGAATCCGGTTTAGCACCACTGCCCCGTCAAGCCGCGGCACTGCGCCAATCTGTTCACAGTATGCCAGAAAGCTATTATCGTCCATAATAATCAGGGGTGCATTTACCACCCAGCCGTCCGCAGCCTGCGCCACGTCCTTTTTGGCAGCATAGGTAAAGCCGCCGTTTTGCTTCATGTCCTCGCTCATCATCTCCTCTGTGATGATGCACTTTGCCGCTGCCTTCTGATACAAGACTGCGCTTTCCACACCCAAAAGCCCTTGTAGCGCCTGCATCTCCTTTGTATCTGCAAAAGAGAGGATATCTGTATCCTTCACCGTAACCATTATGTCCCACGCGTCCTGATAGCGGGCAAAATATGTTTCCCTTGTACTGATTTTTGATATCTCAAAAAAACACTGCATCAGCGTAAATGCCAGAAATGCCAGCATGAGTGACATTGATGCCGTCCGCAGGGCCTTTTGCTGTGCTTTCAGCGCATTTCCAGCAAGCTCTCCCTCCACCCCAAACAAGAATGCAAGCACATAGGCATTATTTTTGCGTTTCAAGTGCAGTTCCCCTGTGTTTTTCAGCGCTTCCAGCGGCGTCATTCTGCTCAATTTTCCTGCCGGAATCCCAGCAGATATCCAGATCGTAATTGCCGTCACAGACAATGCCGCAAACAGCACCAGCGGGTGATAGCCAAACGCTGCTTCATGCCTGCCCGGCATCTCCTTTCCAAGCAAAGTATTGATCAATTCCCCAATCTTTATCGTACCTGCAATTCCCAGCAGATTTCCAGCCGCAACAGGCACCACACACAGCGCTGCCGCCTCCTGCAAAAGACAGGTTCTGATCTGCCTTGGCGTCGCTCCAATGCTCGAAAAAATGCCAAATTGACAGATTCTCGCATTCATGGAAACCGCAAAGGCATTGTGTATGATGACAATCAATGAGAGCGCCGCCAGCGCTGTGATCACGAAAAACAATGGAAATAACAGACGCGGCGCCGTGTCCTGCGGGCTTCGGACAAGATGCATTGCCAGCAATTCATCATGATACGAAATGTGTTCCGATGAAATTCCCACCCGCTTTGCGATGCGCGGTGTCTCTGTCAATACTGCCCGCATACTGTCAAAATAAAGGTCATAGCAAAGACTGCCCTCGGTTTTCATTGGCACCACCTCTTTTACATGGGCAAAATTCCGAATGCATTCGACCGCCTCCGCATCAAGTTCAATTTCAATCCGGCTCTGCCAGCCACCGCTTTCCAGTTCAATCCGCTCGATCTCATATTTCCAGAAATTATAAAACAATCCACACAGGAGCGATAATAGCAATGCAGAAATAAACGCCGCAATCACCACGGACAAACCAGCAGCGCGGTTATTTTTCAAATAGCCTGATGAATATGCTCTCCACATTTTATGGCCTACCTCCTCTCATCGCGTATGATGCGCCCATCTGCAATTGTGACGATGCGCTCAGCTTCCAAGGCAAGCTTTTCATCATGGGTGATCAAAAGAACCGTCTGCCCCAGACTGCGGCTGGAAAGTTTTATCAAATCAAGAATCTCCCCCGCATTTTTCTGGTCAAGATTTCCTGTCGGCTCGTCCGCCAGCAACAGTGCCGGACGATATATCAAGGCACGCGCAATCGCCGCGCGCTGCTGCTGTCCGCCCGACAGTTGACTCGGCAGCGCGTCCAGCTTATCAGAAATCCCCAATGTGCCGACAATGTGCTCGAAGTACTCATTGTCCGGTTTCTTTTTGTCCAGCGCAAGGGGCATCAATATATTTTTTCGGACTGTCAGCGTCGGAATCAGGTTGTAAAATTGATACACCAATCCCACCTTCCTGCGCCGAAATACCGCTGCCTGCGTCGGATTCAGCCCCGAAAGAGCTATTCCGTCTATTATCACACTTCCGGCTGTGGGCTTGTCCACACTGCCAAGAATATGCAGCAACGTCGATTTTCCTGAGCCGGACGCGCCGACAATCGCCACAAATTCACCCTTGCTGACCGCCAGATCAATCCCGTCGAGCGCCGTCACCTGACAACTGCCACAATTGTAGACCTTTCGGACCCCCTCGCATTTCAAAATCTCCATATACTTGTCTCCTTTCCTATTCTGACACTTGTGTCATATAATATTGTGTCACATACTCCCCGCCTAAGGAATTGTAGGAAAATAAGTGATGCAGATTGCGCAGGATATTTCTTCGAGGTGAAATTGCTAAAGCAATTGTCAAAAAACGTAGGCGTAGCGGGCTACGGCGAGGATTTTTGGCATGCATAATCGGAGAAATATCCAAGTCAAGATGCGTCAGTTATTTTTCTACAGTTCCTAATGTCATGATACCATATGAAAGTGACAGTTTGGTGACATGTAATGTCTATGTGTGATAAAACCGCACCCGAAAACAAGCGCCTCCCTCCAGCCGGTTTTCAGCCCGAAGTGTCCCATTTTGTCGTTCCACAATCTCCTTTGCAAGCGACAGCCCAATTCCAATTCCGCCCTCGCGTGCATTCTGTCCCCGGTAAAACCGTTCAAACAAGTGCGGCAAATCTGCTTTCGCAAATCCCTCCCCCTCGTCCCAGATCAAGATTTCCGTATATAACGGATTCTGTGCATAGGAACAGTACACGGTCCCCCCTTCACTGTGTTCCAAACAGTTTTTCATCAGGTTTATGACCGCCTCCATCGTCCAGTCCAAGTCGGCTGTAATTGTCATCTCCCCGCACGCTGGAATGTCAATTGCAGTATTTTTGCCCCCAAGTAGTTCCTGCAAATTATCGGCAGCTAAAACCAGCAGCGTATACACATCTACCTCTTTTTGCTGCAAGCGCAATGTTCCCGCGTCGATTCGGGTCAGAACAAGCAGTGCTTCCTCCAAACGTGTCAGACGCAAAAGTTGTTTCTCCATTTGCTCCAGATACCGCTTTTCTTTTTCATATACTTTTTCACATACCTTCTGCTGCTGTCCGCCGCAAAGTCCTTGCTCCTCCGCGCAGACACCAGCCATCATCTGCACAGACAGAGACATTGCCGTAATCGGCGTCTTGATTTGGTGGGCAATGTTGGACAAATTTCGGGCAAAATCATTTCTTGCCTGCACTGCTGTATCCTTTGTCTGTTCAAGGAAAGTCACCGTCTTGTAAATCTCATCTTCCAGCTTCGCAAACTCATCCTCCCCTGCCAAGGAAAGAATCGCCGCCTTCCCCATATTGACTTGCTCCAAATACACAGCCAGCGCCTGAATGCGCTTTCTCTCCTTTTGATTCCGATACAGAAAGGTCACAGCAAAAAGCAGACTCCCGCCCAACCCTCCTGCCACTGCACACAGATGATAATTCCACTCTGTCTTCTTACGAAAATCAGCGCCGCGATATCCAAACGCTGATAACACGCCGCCTGTTTCCGCCACCATACCATCATCGCGCGTGTACGCCTTCAAGGCGCCCAGCACTGCCGTTTCTGCCTTGGGTTCACGCGATAGTATCTCCGCGCAGATTGCACTTAGCTGCGCAAACTGCACTCGGCTGTCATACTGTACCGTAAGCATAACCGCAATCGCCGACGATACCAGACTTACAGCTAAGACCAGCCCAAATAGTATCCCTCCATTTCTCTGTCCGCTCATAGTGTGTCCTCCATTCTGTAGCCCACACTCCTGACCGTCTTAATACAGGCTGGCTGGGAAAGTTTATCGCGCAGTCTTTTCATGGTGACTGTCAGCGTATTGTCATTCACATAACTTCCATTCATGTCCCACAACTGTTCCAGTATGCGCTCTCTGGTGACAGTACGTCCTTTGTTCTGCATCAGATACAGGAGCAGTTGATACTCTGCCGCACTCAGGCTGATTTCCTCGCAGTCATATGTAACCGTACATCGCTTCTGGTCGATCACAATTCCATCACAGGAAAGATACTGCCCCGCCGCAGTTTTCGTCCTGCGCAGCAATGCCAGAATCCGCGCATACAGCACTTCTAATGTAAACGGCTTCACCACATAATCATCTGCACCACTCTGGAAACCGCACACGATCTCCGCACTATCTCCCCGAACTGTAAGAAAAATAATGGGCAGTTCCTTCCAGTTTCGGCGAATCCACTGACAGAGACTGTCTCCATGACCGTCGGGCATATTCCAGTCCAGCAGCACCAGCGCTGGCAGATGCGACGCCAGCGCCTCCCTTGCCTGCGCAAGCGTTGCATATCGCATGACGCGAATGTTCTTCTGCTCCAAATATTGTTTCACGGCTTCCGCAATCGCCCAATCATCTTCTACATAATATATTTCAATCATTTTATCCTCCATGCCGCCCTTGATAAACACCTGAAAAATCTGTTATACTTTAATAAACTATATAACAGGTTCTTTCGCATCGCAATACACTGAGGAAATCTCTTATATGAAAAAAAGATTTTATAAACTTTTTCTCACCCTAATGGTAAGTCTGTCCTTGTATTCAGGTCCCATAGCTCAAAATGAGCTTCGAAAGATACTTGAAGCGCTTTCGGGAACAGGCGACGCACAGATTCAGGAACTTGACGAAGAAGAACTAGAGTGCGAAGAATTAAAAAACTAAAATTAAGGAGATAAATATGAAAAAATTAGGATTAATCGGCGGTATGGGACCGGAATCCACAATCCCATACTACCACGATATTGTATATGGCGTGCAAGAGAAAATTGGAAAAGACTTCTTTCCCCCGCTGACGATTGAGAGTGTCAATGTGTTCGAAGTGCTGCGGCTATGTAGCGAAGCAAAGTATGACGAATTAACCGACTATCTTCTGACTGCCGTCAATCATCTGGTCAACAGCGGCGCCGACTTCGCAGCATTGACTGCAAACACGCCCCACATTGTATTTGACAGGCTGCAAAAGGAATCCCACATTCCGTTAATAAGCATTGTTGAGACCGCCCGTGATGCGGCTGTGCGCTTGGGAACCCGTAAGCTGGGGCTTCTTGGCACTGTTTTTACCATGACTGGCGACTTTTTCAAGAAACCCTTTTATGACAGTGGTATAAAAATCGTTGTGCCGAACGCAGCGGAAATGGATTATATCAACTATAAAATATCCTCCGAATTAGAACACGGGATTGTCAATAAAGAAACCTTGAAAATCTTTCAGAATGTGATCGCCCACATGCAAAAGGACCATGGCATTGAAGCCGTTGTTTTAGGCTGCACAGAGCTGCCGCTTCTGTTAAATGACAACGTCAGCCCGGTGCCCTGCCTTGATACAATGCAGCTTCATATACAGGCTTTGATTGAGGGAATTGTATAAATTTAACATAAATACACGTGATGGGTTATCATATTCCTGTTGCTGTCCGATATATCTTATAAATACGACTAAAATATGGAAAATCCATTGATTTTTCTATTTGATGAGTATAAAATAATAGTGACCAACCAATTTTATTTAGTGAAGGAGTGATGAGTATGTCATTTATGAATTTTTGGAACGGCAATTCGCTGTATGGTTCGAACAACAGCTCGACCAACCTGTACAGTCTGTTCTCTGAACGAAATGCGATAAAGAACGGTACATATAAAAAACTGCTCAAATCCTACTATAGTTCTTTAGAGGAAAATTCCGGTTCAACGACGTCTACCAGCAAGCGGCGCGGTCAGAATAACATTATTGATAAACTGCTAAAGGAAAAGATGTATCCCACCGTTTCCAAGGAGACACAGGAGGCAAACACCAACCTGACAAATGGGATTGGCAGCCTGAAATCATCTATTTCCACATTGCAGAACGAAAATACATTCGAGGACACCGAAAACGGCAAAACTGCATCAGAGAAGGTTGTTTCCGCAATGAAGTCCTATGTAAACAATTACAACAACGTCGTGACAGCGTCAAAGAGTTCTACGCTTTCAAACAAGACGGCGTATGTGGCAAACATGATGAGCACCACCTCAAAATTTGAAAAAGAGCTCGGTGAAATCGGCGTGATGCTCAAAAGTGACGGAACTCTCCAGCTTGATGAGACCAAGTTAAAAAACACCGATCTCTCAAAGGTTCAGAAGCTGTTCTCGACAGATAATATCCAAAGCTATGGCTCCACAATCGCATCGCGCGTGAAGTTTGCCGGCGGCGGAACAAGCACCACCACAGGCACAACAAATGACAGCACAAGCACAGATGACAAAAAGCCAGCCAGCTCAAGCGCTGCTGCCGCACTCAAGACAGACGGCGAGACGCTTGCGTCCAGCGAACTATTTGCGAAGATCAAGGATCAAGACGGCAATGAAGCGTATGATATCAAGAAAATTCTTTCCACTGCAAAGAGCTTCGTAAAAAACTACAACACAATGTTTGACAAAGCCGAGTCCAGCTCTAATTCCGGTGTGCTGTCCAATCTGTCTTATATCAGAAACAGAACCGCAAACAACACCAAGGCACTGAAAGAGTTCGGAATCAGCGTAGACAAAAAAGGCAGACTGTCGATTGACGAGGAAACCTTTCAGAAAGCGGATATGTCCAAAGTTCAGGACTTTTTCAAGGACTATGGCTCCTATGTTGCCAGCAACGCATCGCGCGTGGACTATTACATGAACACCAAGGCAAACGCAGCAAGCGGTTATACCTCAAAGGCATCTTACAATATTCCGCCTGTTTCAGATTACAATTCATTTATCTAAGCATATAAGAAACCGCTCATGTGATCGTTAAAATTACATGAGCGGCATTTTTTCTATTCCCTTTTCCTGCGAGCAAACTACACGCCAAGCCAATCAGCACGAGAATGCTCGTTTTATAATTCTTCGTCAATAATCGCTATGATTTTGCCCGTTTCACACGCTTCAAGACAGAAGCTTCTCATGACAAGCGCTGTGCCAATATTTACTTGGTCCGACGCAATATCCTCGTCCGAAAGCTGCTCTGCGCTGACCGCTTGAATCCCATAGTGCATTGACACCAGACCATATTGGTCGTCCATCACGAATGTCCTAAAATCCGGCGGCGTGTTGAGCAGACCAGACATGCTTTCCAGCGCTTCCTGTTCTAGCTGTTCCAGACTGTTTGAATATTCATCTGACAGAATCACAACAACATACGAACCAATAAGTGCAAAACATTTCTTATTGTCATTATAATATCTGAAATGTGCTATTGTCTTTTCCTCCGTCTCGCTCAGTGCTCTTTGTGCTGTATGATATATTTTCATCGCTTTTATTCTCGTCTCCTTTATTCTCTTGTTTTCTATTCGATCGCCCGAATCCCAAGCTCATCCAGCTTTTTCAGATGCTCACGCATATTCTGCAACACCTCCGGCGAATGCCCTTTCCAGCCAATCGCCTCCGCGACAATGCGGAGCGGCTGCGCTGTCCGATAGGACTTTGTTGGGTTTCCGGGAAACTTTTTATCTGTAACATTGGGATCGTCCTCAAATTCGCCTGTTGGCTCAACGACGTATATCCGCTGTGCCCCCTCTCCTGCTGCCAGCTCTGCGCCCCAGATTGCAGCGTCCAATGTCCCAGCAAAATAGACATACTTGGCGACTCTGCCCTCCTCGTAATTCGACAGATGTCCCGCTACCAGTAAATCGCCCACATTTAATGCCGCTTTCGTCCCGTGAAAAAATGTGCCCGGACTAAACTCAATATTGTTGTTCATATGCCACCTCCTTCTTTTCGTTGCATCTTCGCGCCTCATTTTCTTGATATAAATCATTATAAGCACATCTCTTGAAAAAGGCAAGGGAAATGCAGAAAACTGAACGGTTACTGCCAGCGCACTGGTTGCTTTCCCCCAAAAAACATGATATGATAGCAAGAAAAACATAAACGCACCAGAAAGGAGCCTGATCTATGAAACGATATGTTATGACTGCATAGCACTGGCTATTGCAATCGCTCAAATATTGTCATAGCCAATGCGAATCCTATCAAATAAAATTTAGGAGGCAGCTATGGGCTATATCAAGGCAGAGACTGTTCTGCCAGCAGAAATCATTGAATTGATACAGCAGTATGTTGACGGAAAGAATATTTACATTCCACGCAAGGCGGCAAGCCGGCAGGAATGGGGAACCGGAACGCGGATTAGGCAGGAACTGCTTGCACGTAACCAGCAGATTTATGCAGATTATCTTGCCGGAAGCAGAACTTCCGAGTTAGCCAGTAAATACTGTCTATCCGAAAAAAGCATACAGCGTATTTTAAGGAAAATAAAATCATAACGGCACATTTACTCGCCGCATTCGTATGTATAAAAGAATGAGCTGACACGCTGAACGTGTGCCGGCTCATCTTTTTTTCTAAAAATGTATGCGGTGGCTTGTGCAGCCGCGCTATGCTATACTATATAAAAATACATTTTCCCCCCCCTATGTGTGCGGCATGGGAAAAGACACCCCGCTGGCATACAGGAAACTATACTATCAAAATTAACGTATATGCTTACGTGTAAATCTACAGGAGGATTATGATGACACCCATTTACTTTGCATAGCGCGGCTATTGCAAATAAAATAGAAAAATAATGTAATAGCTTGCGCATCGAATACTTAGACAGGAGATGCAAATGAGCTATTTAAAAACTGAATATGAAATCGTTCCAACCGAATCTTTTTGTGTCATTCGCGGCTGTTCTGGCTGCGGCAGAAAGACACACTTTAGAAACACACACAAATTCCGCGTCAACGCCAATGGCAATCGTCTGGACGTCTGGCTGATTTACCAGTGTGAGAACTGCAAGCACACGCTCAACCTCGCCGTCTATGAGCGGCAGAGAAGTTCCGCAATCCCCAAAGCAGCCTATGAAGCCTTCTTGAGAAATGATGCGCTGCTTGCCAAACAGTGCGGGCAAACCATGTCCTTATTTCAAAAAAATAAAGCGGCGGTTGATTTCGAGCAGATAGACTATTCCTATATAAAGCGGCATGAAACCACCGAATCCAGCAGCCCCAACACTGTCAGCGCGCTGATCATCCACAATCCCTGCGGTCTCAAAATCCGTCCCGAGAAACAGATTGCCGAGGTGTTAGGTCTCTCCCGAAGCCAAGTAACAAAACAGATTGCACAGGGAGCGCTGCGCCTAGAAGAAACTGACTTTGGTAAAGCTTTGAAAATTTTTATCATTAAAGCAAAGATAGAGAATTCCCTCTATTAATCCAAGCATAGCCGGAATCGCTGTCCAACAAAAACAAAGATATAAAATTACCATTCCAACTTTTGCTAAATAAAATTTGTGTACCCCAAATGATCATTGAAACCACTGGCAAGTGCAAAACCTGTATTAGCTGCATATTTGCTTTTCGTGTACAATCGAGTAGGGAAAACCCTTTCCCCTACTCGCACGCTGGGCGTCCGTCAGCTTCTGCTGACATTGTTCCTTTGGATGCCCGTGTGCATAAAAAAGAGGCATACCTTGTATACAAAGATATGTCTCTTTATTCATTCTCTCTATTGTAACTGCACCAGCCCCACAGATTCTTCAAATTCTGCTATACTTTCTGATTTTGCTGCTGTTTTGAGCCAGCTGCTTAGTACCTTCACATCCTTCTGCTCCATGATCTGTTTTCTTAATGCATCAGAAGGTTCTCCTATTTCTTCAAGAAATTCTATAACAGCTTCTGCTTTTCCTTCGATTTTTCCTTCAATTTTTCCCTCAATTTTTCCTTCTTGCCGTCCCTGTTCATTTTCTTTGATCAACAGTCTTTCAAATGAACTACACATAAACTTGTCATCTCCTTTCCTGATCTGCTCTATAAATGTACTACGCTCTTCCTCATTCAGTTTCCTTATGACATTCGAAAACCATGTAATCCACTCATTCAGATCTTCTGTCTCCATTTCCCTGATTCGCTGCAGCAGCTCTGACATGTTCTCTGTCCATTCCTCGCGTGTCCGCTTCTTGTCTGCCATGAAGATATTGTCCACAAGCGTATTGCTCTGTCTAATCTTTGATATGTCCAGATTCTTGATAGAAACCAGCACGTACTCAAAATCGATTATATAGTTTCCAAACAGTTCTGCTTTGTCAATCATCTCCTTAAAATGTCTGGATGCCGTCCAGCTCCGCTCGCCATTATGCAGCACGATCGGAATAACTGCAGGCAGGCGGAAAGCTTGTTTCCTGCGCGCAACCTTGTCACAGTTTTTAAAATAGTCGAGAAGGATTGCTGTTATATACACCAGAAGCCGGAATGGCATTGTAAAATCATTGTAGCTTTGGAGTTCCAGCAGGAAGAACAGATATACGCTTCCTTTTTTGGTATTTACCTTGTATACAAGATCTGATTCATAGGTATCAAACTGGTCCGTGATAAATTCCTTGTCGATCAGCACGAGGTCTTTTTCTGTCAGCTCCATCATCCAGTCAAAGGCAATATATTTTTTGATAAAATCCAGAAAATTCTTTTTGATGGAAAAGATTCTCTTATAACCTTTATCATGCGGATTGTCTACTGTCAGATTCGGGGGAGCTGTTTTTACCTGTATATTATTGGTATACTGTACCTTTTTTGCATTCTGTACAGTTTTAGTATTCTGTACTTTTTTTGTATTCTGTACAGTTTTTATTTTATCCTTCTTTTTCATTCTTTAGTTTGTCAGACTCCTTTTGGTCTTATTTGTTTTCTAAACTTTATCCGCTGCATGACACTGAATATGGAATGCATCTGTTCCCTGATTTTAAAACCATCTTATCATAGTCATTTCTTTTTTGCAATCCTGTCATGCAGCGTGCAGCTTTAGCATAAGATCTCTACTTTATTTTCTTCTTTGTCATAGCCATACAGCGAATAGGAAAGCCACTCCTCTGGTTTTAGCTGTGTGTCATTCACCTCTCGGATCATCGCTTTCATCTCGTCTCTGTCCGTAAAACCAGCAGTCGGAATGATGTAATAGCTATTTTTCACCGCATCTGCAATCTTCCTTCACAGGTCCATGTACAGCATACATGCCGCTCCTTCCAAACGCTCTGTATTGCTGCGTACATACACCTTTATACTTCTATCGTAACACAAATCATGCTTAAAAAACATACTAATTTTTCGCAGTGCGCCCAATTCCCATTTGTAATTTTACAGCCCGCACTGTATAATATAACTGCAATCAAAATATTCCATTAAAATATTCCATCGGAAAGGAAACAGGTATGGTCTATCTCTTTACTGCACTATATTGTGAGGCACAAATATTTATCAGACAATTCAATCTGACGAAAAATCTGGAAAATATCTGGTTTCAGGAATTTTATAACGAGGCTTCCAACCTCCGGCTCACAATCACTGGCGTCGGTGAACTCGCTGCTGCCGCGGCTGTCAGCAGCACATGTTCGATGTACAGACCGACGCCGTCTGACCTGCTCTTGAATGTGGGAATGTGTGCACACACTGCCAAAAAGGACGGCATTTTCCTGTGCAATCAGATTATCGAGCTGGCAACGGGCAAAACCTTTTATCCTGATCTGCTGTATCGTCACCCCTTTCGCGAAAGTGCGATCATAACAGGAATGCTGCCGTGGAATGCCGGACAGAACGGCGGCAGATTTGGTGTCCAAGCCCCTTTTGCAACAGATCTTCTTCCATCAAATACGCAGACAGATGAGCGCATGATTGCAGCGAACACTCTCGCAGGAATGTTGTACGACATGGAAGCCGCTGCAATCTATCAGGCGGGGATACATTTTTTTGCTCCGCACCAGATGATCTTTCTAAAAGTGGTGTCTGACAATGGCAGTGCCGAAGAAGTTTCCAAGGAACAAGTGACATCTCTGATGCAAAAATATCAAGACTGCATCATTGATTATCTCATGCAGACTGCCATCATCACAAAAGAACACAGTGATCACAATAACGAAATGAATGAGAAGGACAAACAAATCGTCGAAACTTTTTGTACCGACTTGCACTGTTCCAAGGCTATGCGGGATTCCATGCGCCAGTATATCCGTTATATGGCACTGTCTGGTATGGATTACATCGGCATGATTCGGGAACTGTACGAGAAAAATCAGCTTCCCTGCAAAGATAAAAAAGAAGGAAAACAACGTTTTGAAGAATTTAAAAGAAGATTATTTTAACCCGTTTTTTTCACATATCTATGTAGAAAAATCGGTTCGCAATCATGCGCGCACGCAGACTATACTGGATAAATTCCCATCTGCCCAAATCATTGAAATTGGTCATTACAAGGATGTATTCTGCCGAAGCAGACAAAATATTCGGCTTCAGCACTGTGCACAGAAATTGATTCTCGCCGCCAGACAGGGAACACTGCTCTATGAGGGTGCCCCCGTTTGCCAGCGCTTTGGCAACGAACATTTTTATTATGTATCCTGCGCGATGAACTGCATCTTTGACTGCGCATACTGCTATCTAAAGGGAATGTATCCGTCTGCAAATATTGTGGTGTTCGTCAATCTGGAGGATATTTTTGCAGAAGTGGAACGTGTACTCGAAAATCATCCATTGTATTTGTGTGTCTCCTATGATACAGATTTGCTGGCACTGGAACCGCTTATCGGCTTTGTGCAGGAATGGTGTGCTTTTGCGGCAAAACACGCACAGTTAACGATTGAAATACGGACAAAATGCGCCAACAAAGCATTTGTGCAAAGCATCGTGCCCATGCCCAATGTGATTTATGCCTATACCATATCACCGCAGGCAGTGATCGACGCCTTTGAACATCATACCGCCTCTCTGTCAGACCGCCTCTTTTGCGCGGCAGCCCTGATGCGCGCTGGCTGCCCTGTACGCCTTTGTTTTGACCCGATGATTTACCTCCCCGGCTGGAAAGCGCATTATAACGAAATGATGAATCAGGTATATTGTTCGATTGCGGTTGATCAATTATTGGACGTCAGCATCGGAACATTTCGTATCTCACAGGATTATTTGAAAAATATGCGAAAACAAGCCAAAGACTCGTCAGTGATCTGGTTTCCTTTTCAGAAGGAGGACGGCTACTGCCATTATCCAGACCCCTTAATGGAAGAGATGGAAAGTTTTTTGACTGCACAGATCGCAGAAAAAATTGACAGGGAGAAAATTTTTCGATGGAATGTATGAATAAAAATACGAATACAAAAGCTGCCATTGTGACTGGAGCCTCCTCCGGCATCGGCTGCGCGGTCAGCCAAAAGCTGTGTGCACTTGGATATGAAGTGTTCGGTTTCGGAAGGGATTTTTCCAAAACAAAATGGCATGAAACAGACAAGATTCACCCGATCGTCTGTGATGTGCTGGACACAGCCCAACTCTGCGCCCACGTCCGTCAAATCGCGGCACAGCATTCGGTTCATGTCTTGGTAAACAATGCCGGTGTTGGATATTACGGGCTTCATGAAGAATTAAGTCCAGACAAAATCAAGCGGCTGGTGCGGACCAATCTCGAGACCCCCATGATTTTGACCCAGCAGCTTTTGCGGCACTTAAAGAAAAACGCAGGTTATATCATCAATATTTCCTCTGTGACTGCGGCGCAGTCCAATCCGCACGGCTGTGCTTACGGCGCGACCAAAGCAGGGCTTGCCAGCTTTTCGCGCAGTCTCTTTGACGAATCCCGAAAATATGGCGTGAAATCAATCACCATTTCCCCGGATATGACACAGACAAATCTCTACCGCAATGCAGATTTCAGGGAGGGGGACGATGCGGCGTCATATCTTCTTCCAGATGATGTCGCAGACGCAGTGGAATGGATTCTTGCCCAGCGGGACGGCGTCATTGTCACGGACATTACACTCAAACCACAGCGCCACAGGATTCAGCGAAAAGTTTCCCCTTAGTTGTTTTTCTTTTTTATATTGAGGTTCTATTCATTGTCATGTTATACTAAGAGAAATATTACGGGACCAATCTACACTTACAGCCGGCTGTCCATTTGCAGTTTACAGTCTAAATTAAGTAATTACTGTTGGACCAGTGTATTCTCTGCGCACTAGAAGGAGGGACGAACATGGCATTTTGTCTGAATACAAATGCTGCACTTATTTTATATACAGAACTGACCAACAACGAATTTTTTGTTGACAAATCCGGCATTATCAAACATTTTAACAAGCGAATCGGAACCAATTCCAAATTTATCTGCATCACAAAACCGCGCCGTTTTGGAAAAACATCTGTTCTAAACATGCTTGGCGCCTACTATTGCAAAGCATATGATTCCAAAAGTCTGTTTGATACCTTGGAGATCAGCCGCGCTGACACTTACGAACAGCATCTGAATCAGTATCATGTCATAAATCTTTGTCTTAGTGCCCTGTCTGACAAAAATGACACATATGACGATTATATCGAACTGTTCAAAAGTTCCATCAGACGTGACATTTACAAGACCTATCCCCATCTGGCAAACGAGGACTATTACAGTATTTCCGAACTTTTGACCGCGACAAATGAACGTTTTATTTTTATTATTGATGAGTGGGATTATATTTTCAGTCACGAGCTGTACACAAAACATCATGGAGACTTTCTGGAATTTTTGCGCGATTTGCTAAAAGATAAACCTTATGTGGAATTTGTGTATATGACCGGCGTTCTGCCCATCAAAAAATACAGTACAGGCTCCGCGCTGAATATGTTCAAGGAATATACCATGCTCAAAGACCCCCTTTTTGACAAATTCTTTGGTTTCACAGAGGACGAGGTTGAAGCATTGTGCCAAAAGCAGTCTGCACTGACTATGGAAGAAATCCGCGACTGGTATAACGGCTATCAGACAAGGGACTGCTCACGGCTGTACAATCCAAGGTCTGTCGTCTGTGCCCTTGAAGATGAGACGTGCCAGAGCTACTGGACACGGACAGGTAAGATGGACGAGGTCTTATTTTTCCTGAAATATAATATTGGCGAAGTGCGCGAGGACGTGGTAAAGATGGTCAACGGTTTATCTATCCGTCTTGATATCGATAAAGAATATTTTGCCGGACAAGCACATCCTGCCAGCAAAAAAGATATCTATGCTGCCATGATTATATACGGTCTGTTATCTTATTCCGATGGTGAACTGCGGATTCCTAACAAAGAATTAATGCTCGAATTTGAAAATGCACTGGAAGATAAGGACTTTGGCTATGTGGCAGAATTAGTACGAAATTCCAGCGAAATCCTTGATGCTACATTGAACCGGCAGGGCGATCTCGTGGCATCTTACCTTCACAATATCCACAACAGTGAACTGCCCATTTTGAAATACAATGACGAAAACAGTCTCTCCTGTGTCGTCACGCTCGCCTACCTATCCGCAAGGAACAAGTACCGTGTAGAACGGGAAGAAAAGAGCGGCAAGGGCTATGTAGACTTTATCTTTTACCCAAGGCGAAGAAACCTGCCGGGCATTGTCCTTGAACTGAAAGCCGACAAAACACCAGAGGATGCCATTGTCCAGATTCGGGAAAAAGAGTACAGCGAAAAGTTAAAAAAAGAGAAGGTATCTGCAATTCTCGCCGTGGGCATCAGCTATGACACTGCCCGAAAAGAACACCATTGCCTCATAGAACAGCTTCTTTAGTGCATTCTCCACGCGTGTCTGCCCTGCCGCAGACACGCGCAACACTTGATCTGCATGTGTTTATCAGACTGCACCGTCCACAATTTACGGATTTACCGCCCATGTATAACCAATTCCATACACGTTTTTGATGTAATCAGGATTGGCAGAATCAATCTCGAGCTGGTCGCGCAGCCGTTTCACTGCCACTGTCAGCGCGTCCTCGTCCAAACACTCCCCAATTCCCTGCCATACCCAGTCAATCAGCGTGTTTCGTTTCACAGTCGCCCCTTTATTTTCACAGAGAATCTTCAACAACCGCTGCTCTGTTTTGCTTAACTCCATCAACTGACCGCCGCGGCGAAACTCCATTTTCCCAAAATCAAAGTCAAAATGGTCGATTTTAAAATGCTCTTTGGGCGTTGTTTTCCCGCGAAGCCACACCGCCACCCGCTCGCGCAGCGCCGTCAAACGAAAAGGCTTTGTGATATAATCATTTGCGCCCGCCTCAAGCCCTGCCTCAATATCCAGCTCCATACTGCTCACTGCGATGAGCAGTATGGGCAACTGACTCCGCTTACGGATTTCCCGCACAAAGTCTATCCCGCTATCATCTGGCAGACTGAGATCAAGCAAAATCAAAGAGATGTCCCCGCTCTCCATGATTTTCCTCGCGTCCGCGATTGTCCTGCATTGTACAAAGGTATAGGTGTCATTTTCCAGTGCGAGCACGATCGCTTCATTTAATTCCTGATCGTCCTCTATCACTAAGATGTTTCTTTGTTGAATCTGTGTTTCCATTGCCGTTCCTCCACATAACAATACGAATCTAAACGTATTATTCCACAAAATTCAAAAAAGAAACCTACGAAAAAGAATTTGTGCCAATCTCATCTGCCGAAGCCTGTTCGGAGGCTGTGTTCTCAGGAACCTCCTTATTAAAAAAACGATAAATTTCCTCCGCCACATTTGCCGTAATACCCGGCACTTCTGAAATCTTGGCAGTGTCCGCGGCGCGCAGCTCCTCGATAGACTTAAAATATTTCATCAATGCCTTTCTGCGGCTAGGTCCCACGCCCGGTATCTCGTCGAGCACGGAATGCACCTGTGCCTTGCTGCGAAGTGAACGGTGATAGGTGATCGCAAAGCGGTGCGCTTCGTCCTGTATGCGCGTGATTAATTTAAATCCCTCGCTGTGCGTGTCAATCGGCAGCTCGACATTGTTGAAATACAACCCTCTCGTGCGGTGATTATCGTCCTTCACCATGCCGCAGACTGGAATACGGATGCCCAGCTCGTCAAGCACTTGCAGCGCAATATTGACCTGACCGCGCCCGCCGTCCATCAACAGTAAATCTGGAAATTTCGTAAAACTGCCAAAATCCTCGCCGACGCTGTTCTCGTCCAGCAGCATCTCCTCGCGCTCGTCCAGACCGTGTTGAAACCGCCTTGTCAAAACTTCGTACATGCAGGCATAATCATCAGGACCTGCCACCGTTTTCATGCGGAATTTCCGATAATCACTGCGCTTAGGCTTTCCCTTCTCATACACGACCATCGAGCCCACATTGGCAAACCCGCTGGTATTGGAGATATCGAACGCCTCCATGCGTGTCAATGGGCTGATGCCAAGGATTTCCTCGATCTCCTTCACGGCGCCGATCGTCCTGCCCTCCTCACGCTTGATACGCTCTCTATCCTGACTTAACACAAGCTGGGCATTTCTCGCCGCCAAATCCACGAGCCGTTCCTTTGCCCCCTTCTGCGGCACCCGCAGATGAACCCGCGCCCCCTTTCTGGCCGTCAGCCACCGCTCCACCAGTTCCATGTCCTCAATCGTCTCCTGTAACATAATCTCCCGCGGAATAAACGGCGTTCCTGCATAGAACTGCTTCACAAAGCTCGTCAGAATATTGTCTGGCGTTAACTCCTCGACCTGTGTCATGTAAAAGTGCTCCCTGCCAATCAACTTGCCGTTTCGCAGAAAAAACACCTGTACGACAGTCTCATTTCCGTCAATTGCAAGCGCGATAATATCCTTGTCCTCACCCACATTGTCTGACATTTTCTGCGTCTCGCTGACCTTTTTTACACTCTCGATCAGATCTCGGTATCGAATAGCCTCCTCGAAATCCATCTTTTCTGACGCCTGCTGCATCTTCTCTTTTAATTCCTTAATGATGGGCTGCTGCCTTCCATTCAGGAAATCAATCGCCTTGTCAATCCGCTCTGCATAAGCTTCCTTGGAAATTCCACCCTCACAGGGCGCACAGCACTGACCTATATGATAATTCAGGCAGGGGCGCTCTTTGCCGCAGTCTCTTGGGAGTTTTCTGTTGCATGTCCGTAGCTGATACAGCTTATTGATCAGGTCAATGCTTTCCTTTACACCGCCATTTGTAAACGGTCCAAAATACTTTGCTTTGTCCTTCTTCATCTGGCGGACAGTCATCACACGCGGATACTCCTCTCCCAGTGTCACTTTAATATAGGGATAGGTCTTGTCGTCCTTTAACAGTGTATTGTATTTCGGTGAATACTCCTTGATTAAATTATTCTCCAACACCAAGGCTTCCAGCTCAGAGTCCGTCACGATATACTCAAACCGCGCAATCAGGGAAACCATTTTGTCAATCTGTGGTCCGCGCCCTATATTTTCCTTGAAATAAGACCGCACACGATTATGTAGATTCTTGGCTTTTCCCACATAGAGAATGGTGTCGTCAGCGTCGTGCATGATATAGACGCCGGGCTTTTTGGGAAGTTTGCCAAGCTCCTCTTTGACATCAAATTCCTTCACTTCAGATTCGTTGTTCTCGTCTAATTCCTGTTTCGTATCCGGCATTTCTATCTTCTCCTTTCTCTACAATTCTCTTGGCTGTCTTGCCATATATCCACAAAAGGGAGTACACGTCTGGCTTCTATGTGTACTCCCTTCAATGAACTGCGCGCTCAAAATCCGCTCACGCAAATCAGACCTAAAACTCCGATTGTATCTTTCGGACTCACTGTTAAAACTACCATCTGTTCTCGTGGTTGTGACTATTGTTATTGCGATCTCCATTTACCGTCCTGTCCCACAATGCGCCAAAACGTGATGTCTCTTGGTTGCTGCCATTGTCCTCCGGCAGCGCAGTATTCTGCTGTGGATATTGCAGTTGATACTGGCGATACTGCGGATTTTGGGTTTGCGGCTGTGCTGTTTCCTCCGGCTGCGCTCCTGTATATGGCGGCTGTGGATTCGAGGTTTGCGGCTGTGCTGTTTCCTGCGGCTGTGCTCCTGTATATGGCAGCTGTGGATTCGAGGTTTGCTGTTGTGCTGTTTCTTGCGGCTGTGCTCCTGTATATGACGGCTGTTCACTTTGCAGCGGCACTGCATTCTGTGACTGCACGCTCGTATACATTGTCTGTGAATTCGAGGTTCGCTGTTGTGCTGTTTCCTCCGGCTGCGGATTCGGAGATGAAACCGTATCCTGTACTTGTGGTGCAAAGTACTGTTGTGCTATGGTATTCTGAGAATCCATTTCCTGCGGATTCTGTCCATCTGTATCTGTGCAGTGTGGCTGCTGGCTCTGCGGCGATAAACCATTTTGCGGCTGTGCGTCCTGATTTCGCTGTTGTGGATTTAAATTCTGATACGGCTGCACAGCTTCCTGCCCTTGTGCCTTGGCTTCTGGATTCCAGTCATACGCGGGCGGCATACTCCATGGCTTTTGAGGCTGCTGTGCCGTGTATGCAGACTGCTGCCCCTCCGCTGGAAATCCATTTTGTGCTGGTATATGCACTTCTTCCTTCTTCTCCGTCTCACCAGTCTCCTCAGTTAAGACACTCTTATCCTTGACCGCGATCTCTTCCTTCTTCTCCTCCGGCTCTGGCAGACCCTTTGCCTCGCGATAAATCTTCATAAACTCTTTTCCGGTGATCGTCTCTTTCTCGATTAAATGTACGGCAATTTGATCCATCACGTCCCGGTTCTCGCGCAGCATCGCGAGCGCTTCCTCATAACACTCCTTGAGCATATTCATGACTTCTGTGTCAATCTCTGCCGCTGTATTATCTGCACAATTCAGAGAACTTCTGCCCTCCAAATACTGACTCTCCACAGTTTCAAGCCCCATCAGACCAAACTTTTTGCTCATGCCGTAGCGCGTGATCATCGAGCGTGCAATGCCTGTCGCTTTCTCGATATCATTGGACGCACCTGTCGTCACAGTGTCAAACACAATCTCCTCCGCTGCGCGCCCGCCCAAAAGACCAACGATCATATCATGCAGCTCATTTTGCGAATTGAGATATTTTTCATCCTCCGGCACATGCATCACATAGCCGAGTGCCCCCATCGTGCGCGGTACGATCGTAATCTTCTGCACCGGCTCAGAGTTTTTCTGCAACGCACTGATCAGCGCGTGACCGACTTCATGGTAGGAGACAATCTTGCGCTCCTCCTTGCTCATAATGCGGTCCTTCTTCTCCTTGCCGACAAGCACCACCTCCACTGCGTTGAACAAATCTTTCTGGCTGACGAACTCCCTGCCTTCTTTGACAGCGTTGATCGCCGCCTCATTGATCATATTGGCAAGGTCCGCGCCGACTGCGCCGCTCGTCGCAAGCGCGATCGCGTCAAGATCTACAGTCTCATCCATCAGCACATCCTTGGCATGGACTTTAAGAATATTGACACGTCCCTTCAAATCAGGTTTATCCACAATAATACGCCGGTCAAAGCGTCCCGGTCTCAAAAGCGCTTTGTCAAGAATCTCCGGTCTGTTCGTCGCTGCAAGAATAATAATTCCCTTCTTGCCGTCAAAACCGTCCATCTCTGACAAGAGCTGATTCAATGTCTGCTCGCGCTCCTCATTGCCGCCGCCATATTTGGAGTCGCGGCTTCTGCCGATGGCATCTATCTCGTCAATAAAAATAATACAGGGCGCGTTCTTCTCCGCCTCTTTAAACAAATCGCGCACACGCGATGCGCCGACACCGACATACAGCTCAATAAAATCAGAGCCTGCCAATGAGAAAAACGGCACCTTCGCCTCCCCAGCAACCGCCTTTGCAAGCATCGTCTTACCTGTGCCAGGCGGTCCTACAAGCAGCGCACCTTTGGGAAGTTTTGCACCGATTTTGACATATCTGCCCGGATTGTGCAAAAAGTCTACCACCTCTTGCAGTGATTCCTTCGCCTCATCCTCGCCCGCGACATCGCGAAACGTGATGCCAGTCTCTTTCTGCACATAGACCTTTGCTGTGCTCTTGCCCATGCTGAATGCACCGCCTCCGCCTGTCATCTTGCGGAACAGCAGACTCAAAAGCCCCCACATCAAAAGAATTGGCACTATATAATATAGAAGGGAGAGAATAATGCCGGAACCATCTGGCACTGTTCCGCGGACCTCGACACCTGCGTCAAGCAAACGTTTTGTGAGCGTCTCATCGTCCTCCACCTTTCCTGTGATATATGTCACCCGAACTGCGGACGCCAGCAGACCATTCACATTCTCTTTCCCCTGTGCACTCGACACTGGTTTAATCTCAATCTGGCTGGACTCGATCTTGACCGACTCAATTTTTCCGGCATCAACCATCTCAATAAACTCATTATATGAAATCTCAACAGTCGTAGCGCCTGTCACAGCGCGCGTAAAATAACTGATGCACAGAAGCGACAGAACCGCCGCTGTGATCATGATGATAATACTCTGTTTTTTGGGGTCTTTGCCATTATTGTTGTTATTCCCGCCATTGCCACCGCTGCCGGGTCCCCCGTTATTCCGGTTGGAATTGTTGTCATAATTGTTGACTTGATTATTGTCCATTTTCCTGTAGTATCCTTTCTCATTGATAGTTATCGCTCAGCATTGCCAAACTGTAACCATATATATCATACTGAATCCGTCAGGACTATTCCTGATGGTTCTTGATACTTATGTGATGAAACCGTAATTATAATTATATGGTTTCAACGGGCATAAATCAACATATTCTTTGTGATTTCTTTGTGAAAAGTTTCTAAAACATATTTCTGTCTTATTAACATACGCCGCTTTTGCATAATTTATGTACCGCGCCACATGGTTGCTTTCATTCGCGTTCCTTAAAAATCTATCAAATAAAAATCATTTAACTATAGCTTTTTCCCACTGCTCTGTTGTATAATAATAAGATATTTATAAAACCATTACAATCATAGAGGAAAGGAATAAGTTAGGTTATGCCAGTTAAGTATGTATTTGTAACCGGCGGTGTAGTTTCCGGTCTTGGAAAAGGAATTACAGCTGCTTCACTCGGACGACTTCTCAAAGCCAGAGGCTATAAAGTGACCATGCAGAAGTTTGATCCCTATATCAACATCGACCCCGGTACGATGAATCCGATTCAGCACGGCGAAGTTTTTGTGACGGACGACGGCGCCGAGACAGATTTGGACCTCGGTCATTATGAGCGTTTTATCGACGAGAGTCTCGACAAGAACTCCAATGTGACGACAGGCAAGGTGTACTGGACTGTTCTCCAGAAAGAGCGCCGCGGCGATTACGGCGGCGGCACAGTACAGGTTATTCCCCACATTACCAATGAAATTAAGAGCCGCTTTTACCGGAATTTCACAGATCCCGATATGCGTATCGCCATCATCGAAGTCGGCGGAACGGTCGGCGATATCGAGAGCCAGCCTTTCTTAGAATCTATCCGGCAGTTTCAGCACGAGGTCGGCCACGAGAATGCGATCCTGATTCATGTGACGCTGATTCCTTATCTGAGCGCTTCGCAGGAGATGAAAACCAAGCCGACGCAGGCAAGTGTCAAGGAGCTGCAAGGCATGGGGATTCAGCCCGATATCATCGTATGCCGCAGCGAGCATGAGCTGGACCAAGCCTTAAAAGACAAGATTGCGCTGTTTTGTAATGTGCCAAACTCCCACGTGCTGCAAAATCTTGATGTAGAGTATCTCTATGAAGCGCCTCTTGCAATGGAGAAGGAACATCTCGCCGAAGTTGCCTGCGAATGCCTGCATCTCGACAGTCCGGCGCCGGACCTTGCGGACTGGACAAAGATGGTGGATGACCTCAAATCCCCCACACAGGAAGTCACGATCGCCCTTGTCGGAAAGTACACGCAGCTCCACGATGCCTATATCAGCGTTGTCGAAGCGCTGAAACACGGCGGTATCCCGCAGCACGCCACTGTCAATATTCAATGGGTGGATTCCGAACAGGTCAACAAGGAAAATGTGGCACAAATCCTAAAGGACGCCGACGGCATCTTAGTTCCCGGCGGATTTGGCGACCGCGGTATCGAGGGCATGATTGATGCGATCCGCTACGCGCGCGAGAACAATATCCCCTTCCTCGGACTCTGTCTTGGTATGCAGCTTGCGATCGTGGAATTTGTCAGAGATGTGGCTGGCTACAATGACGCGCACAGTATCGAGCTGAATCCCAACACCACGCACCCTGTCATTGCGCTGATGCCTGACCAGAATGGCGTGGAGGATATCGGCGGTACACTGCGGCTTGGCTCTTACGAGTGTCATCTCGATGCTTCCTCCAAGGCGTACAAGCTCTATGGCAGCGAAGTCATTCACGAGCGCCACCGCCACCGCTATGAAGTCAACAATGACTACCGCGCTGTTGTCACAGAGAAGGGAATGCTTTTATCAGGGCTTTCTCCTGACGGGCGTATTGTGGAGATGGTGGAAATTCCATCACACCCGTTTTTCCTTGCCACACAGGCGCATCCTGAACTAAAGAGCAGGCCAAACAGACCTCATCCGCTGTTCCGAGGGCTCATCGAAGCAGCACTCAACAATAAAAAATAATCCAATACCAAAAAAAGAACACCCGATATCAATATCAGGTGTTCTTTTTGTTGTCTATGCTTTTATCAATCGGATTTACGCTTTACCAACTGAACCAAACAGTTCCATCTTGATCTTTACAATTTCCTTGATGGCTTCACATCCCGGTGCAAGCAGCTTACGAGGATCAAATCCCTTGCCCTCTAAGTCTTTTCCTGCCTCAATATACTTGCGGGTTGCTTCCTGGAAATAGAGCTGGCACTCTGTATTTACATTAATCTTTGCAACACCGAGCGCAATCGCCTTCTTGATCATGTCCTCAGGAATGCCTGTGCCGCCGTGGAGTACTAATGGCATAACACCTGTTTTCTGCTGGATTGCATCCAATGTCTCAAAGCTGAGTCCTGCCCAGTTTGCAGGATATTTGCCATGAATGTTGCCGATACCTGCTGCGAGCATGTCCACGCCCAGATCTGCAATCTGCTTGCACTCATTCGGGTCAGCGCACTCGCCCATGCCTACAACGCCGTCTTCCTCGCCGCCGATGGAGCCAACCTCTGCCTCAATGGAGAGACCAAGCTGATGTGCTACTGCAACAAGCTCTTTGGTCTTTGCAATATTTTCGTCGATCGCATAGTGAGAACCGTCGAACATGATTGACGTGAAGCCTGCCTTGATGCACTTGTAGCATGCGTCATATGTGCCGTGATCCAAATGGAGCGCTACAGGAACTGTGATACCGAGATCTGCATCCATCGCCTTGACCATTGCTGAAACGGTATTGAATCCTGTCATATATTTGCCGGCACCCTCTGACACACCGAGGATAACAGGGCTGTTTAACTCCTGAGCTGTCTGTAAGATAGACTTTGTCCACTCAAGGTTGTTGATATTGAACTGACCTACTGCATAGTGACCTTCTTTTGCCTTCTTGAGCATTTCTGTAGCTGATACTAACATAAATCTGAACCTCCATCATTGATTATTATATGTTTCGTTAAAATAGCGGTTGTCCGCCGATATATTCAGTATATCGCTATTGGACATAATTGTCAATTCTACAATTCATACTTATTGAATACTTATGCAATTTGTTCTAAGCGCTCTTTTAACCGCCTCAGTTCATGCTGCCCCGCCTGATCACAACATAAAAGTCTATGATCTTACGCGATCGTGGAGGCAATCAACGCCATCTTTCCTTGGAGCTGTGCTTTGCCAAAGCCGTTTGGCAGGATAAAGTGGTCGCCCTTTTTGAGGAGCTGCCCGTTGATGAGTCCGTCTCCCTCCACGACACTCATAATCAGGAACGGATACTCCTGTGAAATCTCCATGCTGCCGTCCACGTCCAGCTTCCACACTCGGTAATAATTGCATGAAATCAACTCATTCATCGTGTTCTTTGCATCTGTGGCGATATTGATGACACTCTCCTTTACGGACTTTGCCGGCACAGTGATGACATCAATACTCTTCTCAATATGAAGCTCGCGCGGCTTGCCGTCTTGGAGACGTCCATAATCATACACCCGATATGTGATATCAGAGTTCTGCTGTGTCTCCAGAATTTCTATGCCGCCTTTGATGGCATGCACTGTCCCGGGGTCAATCTGGATAAAGTCGCCCTTCTTGACAGGCACTTCGCGCAGAAAGTCCTCCCATCTGCCGCTGCCAATCATATCTTCAAGTTCTGCCTTGTCCTTTGCATTGTGTCCAATGACAAGCATTGCGCCCTCTGGCGCATCAAGGATATACCAGCACTCTGTCTTACCAAAAGAGCCACTTTCATTCTTTCCGGCATAGGTGTCATCGGGGTGCACCTGTATGCTCAGGTCATCATTTGCATCAATAATCTTGATTAAGAGCGGGAAGCGGTCTCCGGCTGCATTGCCGAAAAGCTGCGGCTCCTCTGACCAGAGCTGGCTCAATGTTTTTCCGGCAAAAGTCCCTTCTTTTATTGTGCAATCCCCGTTAGGGTGCGCGCTCACTGCCCAGCACTCTCCGGTGTTTTCACCCGGAATCTCATATCCCCACTTGCTGCCTAACTTGTTTCCGCCCCAGATCATCTGCTTAAACACAGGCTTCATCCATAAAATCTCTTTTGTTGCTGCGTTGGTGTCATTCATAATTAAAATCCCTCCATTTGTCTCCATTACTCTCTGATACCAGTACGCCGAGTCCTTCGCAGTGCGCTTCTGTGTCGTAAAATCCACATAGACAATGCCAAAGCGTTCGTTATATCCTTTGTCCCACTCGAAATTGTCAAGGAATGTCCACAGGAAATATCCCCGGATATCTGCCCCCTCATCGCCCGCCTTTTGCAGCTGCGACAGATAGCGGTGCAGAAATTCGATTCGATTGCTGTCATGGACTTGTCCGTCTGCGGAAACAATATCATGACAGGACATACCATTCTCCGTGATATAGAGCGGCATATGATAGCGCTCATACAAAAACTTGGGTCCCCAGTACAGGCACTCCGGGGTGACGGGCCAGTTTGCCGCAGTCTTTGGAAATCCCGCCGGCCTGTCCACATATTCGGGTCTGCCGTCCGCCCCTCTTCTGATATAATATCCATTGTAGATGTTCTGCCCCATAAAGTCAATCGGCTGATGAATTAATTCCAAATCCGCTTCTGTGATCTCTGGCAGATATGCCCGATACTTCTCAAGCCCCTCGGCTGGATATGTTCCCAGAAAAACAGGGTCGGCAAACCACGCCACATTCCATGTCCAGTTCTCGATTGGCTGGTCAAAGCCAAAATAGATACTTTTTGCCGCCTCGACGTCCTCCGGCTTGTCCGTGTAGGGATATGCCACGCCGCAGGTCGGTGCAAAACCAATCTGTATCGGCTGCTTTGCGTACTTTCTGAGCTGCTTTACCGCATTTCCGTGGGCGCGCAGCGCATTGTGTGCGATCTGAAAAACTTCCTTGGGCGCTAATTTTACCCCCGGCGCATGGACGCCGCTCAGATGCCCCAAGCCCACAAAACACTGCGGCTCATTCAGCGTGATCACGTGCTCTGACAGATCTGTAAAACGTTCGGCAACCACCTTTGCATATCCGCCAAACCACTCAATGATCTCTTCATTGAGCCAGCCGCCCTTGTCCTGAAGTGCCTGCGGCAGCTCCCAATGATACATCGTGATATATGGCACGATTCCGTTCTCCTTCATACACTGTATCATATCGCGGTAGAGCACAACTGCCTTCTCATTGACCGCACCTGTACCTTCTGGCATCAGGCGCGCCCAGCTCAGTGAAAAGCGATATGCCTTTACCCCCAGAAGGCGCATCATGGCAAAATCCTCTTTGTACCTGTGAATATGGTCACAAGCTACATCTGCATTTTGATGCCCGTACACTCTGCCCTCCTCTGCAAAGGTATCCCATATACACTTCCCCGCACCGTCCTGCGGGTCTCTACCCTCTATCTGATAGGCGCTGCTCGCCACACCCCAAACAAAATCATCTCTAAACATATGTTGTTCTCCTTCTCAATTCCTCAACTGTGCGATATATCCTGCCAAAACCTCCGCCGCCTGTTTATGACACAGAAATCCCGGGTGCTCTCTTGAACCAACGCTATCCTTCGTCATGCACGGAAGCTGTAAATAGGATACCTTGCGGTCGTTTGCCTCCTGCGCATACGATAAGACCGCCTCTTTGATATACTGCTGAAAATCAATTCCAAGCATTCCAAAGCACCATATTATCTGCGCGTCTGTATTGCAGGAACGAATCAGCCCCAGAAATGCCTTTGCCGCCTGCTGAAATGCCCTGATATCCTCCACACAGTACGACCCGTCCGCATTTCTGCGCATTTTATGAGCTTCCCCGGTCTGCGCGTCAACCCACTCCGGCTGATCAAAGGAAGCGGCATCGTTTGTCCCCAAATTCACTACCACATAATCCGGCTGCCAACTGGCAAAATCATGCGGCTGGTTTCCGCCAAGCCGCTCATTCTCAACTCCCGGCATCAGACTGCAAATTTCTTTATAATAGTTTGGTATCACGCCATGCAAGTTGTTGTCCCATGCATTGTGTACCCCCCATCCGCTCTGAGAAAATACCCTGTACTCCGCGTCAAGTTTTTGTGCCGTCTGATAGGCATAGCTTTTGATTGACGAGAAGAACATCGGAATCCAGTCCCACTCCTCCTTCGCACCAAAAAGCCCTTCGCCGGAGGTGATACTGTCACCGATAAACTCAATTTTAAGCTTTTTTTCAGTGACCGGGCAAAACTCCCCGTCATGGCGCAGTGCATGGATATGAATATAGGATTCTCCATCGCCGCTCATCGCCTGCAAATCCTTAAAAAACCGCACATTCTTGACACACTCTGGACTCATGCCGCGAAACAGCGGAATCCATGTTCTGCCCTTTTGCAACATCTGCCTGCCCACCCAGTCTCCGTTCACGGTATAACTAAACCATGGCTCGTACATGTCAAATGTGACCTCTAACTCCACCCAGAGCTCTGAGCCTGTCACATTGCACTCAAACCCGCTTGCCGTCCAAAACAGCGTCAGCGGGTCGCGGCACGCCGTCGTCCTTCCATGAATCTTCAACTCTGGAATCTCTTTGAGCAATGTCTCTCTCAGCATCGCAATCCCTCCTCATTTATACTATCATGTGTATGAAAAGAACGCCGCGAATCCGACGTTCTTTTCCTCACATATAAATCCTATATTCCTGATATGTGACTTTCTCACACTATCTTCTGCCAATCTCTGTATCTGATGTCGTCACTGCGCTCTTTGTCTTGATGTACTCAACGATCTCATCAATCTCAGTGAATGCAAGTCCTACATAGCTGTCTGCCGCACCATAATAAATAGCGATTCTGCCAGTCTCGGAGTCGTGGATTGTCGCACATGGGAAGCATACATTTGGCACAAAACCTCTCTCCTCATACCACTCTTCAGGTGTCAGCAGGAAGTTCTCGCAACGGTACTTCACAATCGAAGGATTGTCAATATCAAGGATTGCACCGCCAATAGAGTACACATAGCCGTTGCAGGTGCCTGTCACACCGTGGTAGAACAACAGCCAGCCCTCACTTGTCTCAATCGGTGCTGCGCCGCCGCCAATCTTCAAGGACTGCCACCACTCGTTTCCTTTGCCCATCACATGTCTGTGCTTGCCCCAGTATACCAAATCTGGGCTCTCGCTCACGAAGATATCGCCAAATGGTGTGTGGCCAGAATCCGAAGGACGGCTCAGCATCACGAAATTGCCGTTGATCTTTCTTGGAAACAGCACTGCATTTCTGTTGAACGGAAGGAACGGGTTCTCGATGCGCGTAAATGTCTTGAAATCCGTCGTCTTTGCCATGCCGATCGCCGCACCGTAGAAATCCTGACACCAGATAATATAGTACACATCCTCAACCTTCACGAGACGGGGATCGTATGCATACACTGGCATGAACGGATTTCCAGCCTCATCGACAAAGTTAATCTTGTTTGCATCAAAATCCCAATGGATTGCATCTTGGCTGCGTCCCAGATAAATATATGGCACACCGTTGGTCTGCTCACCGCGGAACACGCCGATAAACGCGCCCTCATACGGAATCACTGCACTGTTGAAGATTCTCGCAACACCCTTTACAGGATTTCTCCCGATGATCGGATTTTCATTGTATCGCCAGATGGGCGCATCGGCAACGCCTGAGGTCTTGCCGTCTGCCCTGTCCTGCCAAGGCATGTTTGGAACTGCCGGACTCATCATTTTTACTTTACTCATTTTTTAATCCTCCTGTTTTCAATTTTTACTATATTTATAATCCTGAACCGATCACCGACACAAGATAGAATGGCACCTTGTCGTCCTCATGCGTCTCAATCAGCTCAATATCCACATGATGCTTGCCATAGGGCAGATGCTCTGCAATTGTGTCCAGATGCAGGCTGTCCCCCCATGTCTCCTCGAAATTCCCGTCGAGGACCACTGCTTTGTCCATATCGCCGTCCACCACAGCCCGCGCCACACAGGTAGGCTTTGCCACCGACTTGCGGTACTGTACGCCGATACAGCTTCCCTCTATATCAAAACCAATATGTGCACCCTTTTTGTCCGCTGTCCAGCCACGCCGAAATATTTCCCGAATATCATGCTGCGGCTGTCCATCTGCCGTAAACCCCTCATTTTCCGTCAAGACGGTCTCGCTGTTATCGTTCTGGTATCTGACAGAATTTTCATAGGCATTTAGGGTCACTGGTGTCATTTTCTGTACATCCAAATGGTTGTCCGCCGCCTCGTCTCCTGACTGTAATTCCTCATAAACCATCTCCAAAAAGCTGATGATCACCTCCGCCATCAAGCCATGCCCTTCATCGTTTGGGTGCAGATCATCTTCGGTCACATCACGGCTTGTATATGTACCATCCTGCACCTTCTCATACAAAGTCGGCTTCATGCTGACACAAGGCAGATCGTATGCCTTGCCAATCCTGACGTGCTGCGCCTGTGCATTCTCCCCGTCACTGTAGTATACACTGTTCACAATCAGCACTGCCGGCTCGGTACGGTAACTGTAAATCTTGCGTATCAGACCCTCGTAGGTCTCCAGAAAATGTTCATTATCCTTATCGTTCACACTGAACTCGACAATCGTAAAATCTATCTCTTTTGACAGCAGGTCGCTGTCTGCCCTCGCCACGCCAAACTGTGAGGTCGTGCCGCCAATTCCCGCATTGACATACGTGATCGCTGACGCTGGAAATTTGTCGCACCACCATCTGTACACCAGATATGCGTAGCAGGTCTCAGGAGTCGAGGACAAACAGCCCTGCGTGATGGAGCCGCCCAAAAATCCCACGGTGACTGCCTCACCGCGCATCGCTTTCTTCATCGCTCTCTCAATTCGATAAAGATTTCCTTTATTCAAAACGCCCTTCCTACAATCGATTCCATACTTTTGTGTACGCATCTGTTTATCCTCCTGCTCCTAATAACGATTATTTCATATATTCCAAATTTTTCTTGATAAATGCACACCGCTGTGCCACACAGTCCACAGAGCGAAGTGGGTCCTCCGGTGTGTTGAACACGTAGTCCACAAGCTTGTCGATTGTGGTCGTCGCCACATGCAGCCTCGTATCGCTCGACGCATAGTAAATATATACATCTCCGTTCTCTCTTGCGATTGCTCCGTTTGTGAACACCACATTCGACACATCGCCAACCCGCTCAGCCCCAAGCGGTGCGATCAAAAATCCGCCCGGCTCCGCGATCACCTTTGTCGGGTCCTCCAGCGCCGTAGCAAATGCATACACTACATAGCGAAGCCCTGCCGCGGTGTTGCGCACACCGTGGGCAATATGGATCCAGCCCTTGTCGGTCTTGATCGGAACTGCACCAGCGCCGTTCTTTGCCTCCGTGATCGTGTGATATTTTCGCTTGCTCGTGATGATCTCCTCATCAATGACCGCATGCGTGATATCATCACAGAGTCCGAAACCGACACCGCCGCCGCTTCCTGTATCAATGAAGTCGTCCATCGGTCTCGTGTAAAACGCATACTTGCCGTCTACAAACTCCGGGTGCAGCACCACATTGCGCTGCTGAGGGGAACGCAGCGTCTTTAGGTTCTCCAGCCGCTCCCATGTCTTTAAATCCTTTGTCCGCACAATTCCTGCTGCCGCCACTGCCGCAGACAGGTCATTGACCTTGGTATCCTTGCTCTCAGAGCAGAACACCCCATAGATATAGCCGTCCTCATGCTTCGTCAGGCGCATGTCATATACATTTGTCTCCTCCGGGCACACATCGTCAAGCAGAATCGGATAATCCCAGAATCGAAATCCGTCAATCCCGTTGTCGCTCTCTGCCACCGCGAAGAAAGACTTTCTGTCATTTCCCTCGACCCTCGCCACAAGGTAAAACTTTCCGTCCAGCTCTATCGCGCCGGAATTAAAGGCACAATTCACACCGAGCCGCTCCATGAAATACGGATTGGTCTCGGGATTCATGTCAAATTTCCAGAATGGCGGGATATGATCGCGTGTCAGTACCGGGTACTCATAACGGTCATAAATGCCATTGTAGAAATCGCTCTTCACATTTTTACGGTTTACGATCTCCTCGTACCGTTTCATTATCATTTCCTTGTTTTGCTCAAATACATTTCCCATGTCAACCTCCAATTCGAAATAGCGCGCTGAGCCTGCCCTATCTCCTGATAACCTCAAAACACATTCTGCCATTGTGATACGGGCACTTCCACGGTTCTGCGATAGGCTGGGTCTCATCCGGCGTACCGTCTGCCTGTACGCGCCAGTACCACTCTCTGCCTGCCGCATAGCCGTCACGCTTGTCGATCAAATGGTCTTTGATAAACTGCCATACCTTCTTCGCTGCTTCGAGATATTCCAAGCGCCCTGTCTTTTCATAGCCGTTTAAGAATCCCACGACAGTCTCTGCCTGCACCCACCAGATACGCCATTCATTGACAACGCCCTTCTCGCACTCGTTCGCAAGAGACGCACCGTCAAATGCCACTTTGTAGATCTGATTGGTCAAATCCTGCGTGATGGGCGACATCTTTTTCTCGTATGCCTCGTCATTTAACACTGCGACACTTCTGTCTATAAGCCATGCGGTCTCAATATCGTGTCCATAGGAGTGCAAATCTATGATGGGATGCCAGCACTCGTCAAAGAATACCTCCTGCCGGTGCAGCTTTGGATTGTATACCTTCTCCGCCACAATGTCCATCATCCATTTGATCTGATCAGCAACCTTCTCGTTGTGATCTACCCTGTACAATTCTGTGTACGCCTCAAATACATGGAGGAGGGTGTTCATTGTCTTTGACGCGATCACGCCATTTTCAGAGAGCTTCTCGTTGTCAATCTCGTTGAAGGCCTCATCAAAGGCTTCCTTGTAGCCCAGCTCGTCGCGCATCTTTCCCTCGATCAAATCATAGAGCTGATACGCCATATCCAATGCTTCCCGGTCGCCGCTCGCCTCATAGTAGGAGGACAGGGCATAGATGGAGAACGCCTGATTGTAGGTATGCTTCAATGTCTCAGCCGGTGTGCCGTCATAGTTGACAGACCAGTATACCCCGCCGTTTTTCTTGTCCCAACAAGCATTTTTGAGAAACTCAAAGCCATGCTCTGCCTCCTTCAAGAGACTTTCATCCCGCAGAAGTGTGTACGCATTGGCAAAGAACCATGTGATGCGGCTGTTGAGAATGCAGCCCTTGACTGCCTTCTTGTCCGCCTTTAAGTCATATCCGAGATATCCTGTATATCCGCCGTTCTCATCATCTCTCAGACTTTTCCAGAACGGTATGATATCTGTTGTGAGGTGCTTCATCACCTCCGATCTCATTTCTGAATTTGCCATAGTAAACCTCCTAATTACTAACCTTTTACCGCACCTGCTGTCAGTCCAGAATAAATCTGGTTCTGGAATGCGATAAAGATAATCAGCGCCGGAAGCAGTGTCATAATAACACCTGCACAGATGAGGTTATACTGATTTCCGAACGGTCCTGTAAAGGTATAGAGCGCCAATGAAACTGTCTTTAAATCTGGTTTTGTCAGATACAGCATCGCATTGTAGTACTCGTTGTAGATGCCCACCCCCTTTAAGATCGCACAGGTAACAATCGCCGGCTTTAACAGCGGGAACAAAATTCTGTAGAAAATTGTAAAGTAGCTTGCGCCGTCCATATATGCCGACTCGTCAAGCGATACAGAGATATTCTCAAAAAACTGAATGAATACATAGATGGAGATTACGTCTGTACCCATGCTGAGAATGATATATCCATATAATGTATCAATGAATTTGAGCTGGAACATCAACTGGTATGTAGCGACCTGCATCGCGATACCCGGAAGGAGTGTCGCAAAGAGGAACAGACTGCGGATCAGTCCGTTGCCCGGGAACTTAAAACGGTTTAACACATAGGCGATCATCGAACCGATGAGCACAGAACCAACCACAACACAGATTACAATGAGTGATGAGTTCAAGAACGCCTTGCCCATACCGCCATCGCGGAATGCCGTGACAAAGTTCTCGAAGTTAAACCAGTTTTGCGGCGGTGTCATTACATTTGTGTTCTCATATTCTGTCTTGGTTTTCAGCGCAGTGATCACACAGGAAACGATCGGAAGCAATGCGACGAATGAGAAAAATATGACTGAAAAATATTTGATAAATATCCATAAATATTTCTTAAAAGCCTGTACCGCTGTCATGCTTATGCCCCCTTCCTTGCATTCAACTTTGCAATCTGTCTCTCGCGTCTTACCGCTGCACCCTTATCCTCATCTTCTCCGCTCTTAAATACATATTTAAAGAAGAGCTTCTGTAGGATTGTCGCTGCGAAGATAATCAGTAACAGCACAACTGCCATCGCGGACGCCTGACCAATTTTCTGACTCGTGTGAGCTACCTCATGCATCTTTACGAAGTAAGTCGCTGTGCCGTTCGCACCCTTTGACGCAATGACGTATGCAGGCTCAAACGCACTGAGCGAACCGGTGATGGACATGATCAGGTTGAGCATCACGATGGTCTTGATACTTGGAAGCATGATATATTTAAACTGCTGCCACTTGTTCGCGCCGTCTAAGTCTGCCGCCTCATAGAGTGATGCATCCACAGACATCATCGCGCCGATGAACAGTACCATATTCTGACCAAAATATTTCCACACACTTGTGGCAACCAGTGACCAGTTGTTGATACTCTGATCTCTCAGCCAATACGGAAGGCTTTCCATATCAACGCCCAGCCAGCCAAGTACTGTATCCAGTACAAATCCTCTGGTGTAGAAGAACTTGAAAATAAATCCGATTGCGATACCATTGATTAGAAACGGGAAGAACATACAGCCCTTAAAGAAGTTTCCTCCTTTGATCTTAAAGCAGAATATTGTCGCCAGATAAAGTGCCAATGCCAGCTGGAACACTGCACCAGCCATATAGTAGACTGACAGGAACAATGAACGGAACAAATCTTTTTTCTTAAATACGTCCACGTAGTTGTCTAACCCCACAAAGCCCTTAACGCGCGTGTAGCTTCTGTCATAAAAGCTGAACTTAAACATTTCAGCAAACGGATAGTATGTAAAAACAAACAACAGTGCTAACGGAATGATAGAAAACAAGACAATGATGATTGTCTGCTGACCTTGCCGGCTTTTGAGCCATCTCTGGAAATTAAATGGTTTCTTTGTCTGAGTCTTAGTCACTACAATCCCCTCCTTCTCTCATAAAAATTCCCTCTCAACCTCTTTGGGATTTGTGGCTTGCAAGCCCAATGCTCGCAAGCCACTTCATATAAAGTATAATGATTGATTCGATAAACGCTATTGAATTATTCTGTGACATCGACCCCCAGTGATGACTGTGCATCGTTCCACAACTCTGTCCAGTTTGCCATAATCTCATCATATGTCATAGAGCCTGTCGCTGCTGCCTCCACGATCTCCTGAACCTTGCGGTCGCCGCCGTTGTTGAAGTTCAGCTCACACTCTGCATTCATCTGGTTCATCAGATCTGCCTCATCATCTGGTGCAGAATCGTTGTTTACAACCTCTACGCCCTCAAATACGAAAGAGGTAGGCGCTGTCTTGGAGATTGGATATCCGCCCTCGTTGTCACACCAGCCAGACTTCTCAACCATCCACTTCACAAATACCATCGCTGCTGCCTGATTATCTGCTGAACTCTCTTTGTTGATACCATAGCAGTAGTCAGGACCTGCTGTAGCGTACTGCTTGCCGCCTACAGAGATTGGGAACGGCATATATCCGATATCGCCGCCGTTTGCGTCAGCTTCCTTCATCTGAGCCACTGCCCATGAGCCAAGTACCATTGTACCGATCTCGCCTCTGTTGATCATGCCCTTGCAGCCTTCCCAGTCTGTTGTTGTGTAGTCATCCTCTGTGAGTCCGTTCGCCACAGCGTCATAGAGAATCTTGTACAGTGCATATGCGCCAGTCTCATCTCCATTGTCCTTGAATGGCTCTGCTGTGTGTGCAAATTTCTGGTTCAGCCAAGTCGTGTCGCCTGTTGTGATGGCGCCAAGATAAGCATCCCACTGTCCGCCCATTGTCCAGCCTGCTGCATAGTTTGTATAGAGAGGAATCGCATCGGTGTTGTCCTTAATCTGCTGCAAAGCTGCAATAAAATCTGTCGGTGTCTTTGGCAGCTCTGTGATGCCTGCATCTGCAAATACTTTCTTATTATAAAGAAGTCCCTGCGCATTTGCCATGTATCCTACACCGTAGCAGTTGCCCTCAAATTTCCAGTTGTCAGCAAAATTGATGTACTGTGACATCTCCTCTACGGTTCCATAGGGAATGAAGTAATCTGCAAGCTGAACCATGTCGATGGAAGGGATAAACATGACATCGCCCCATGCCTCTCCTGTAGGAAGTCTTAAAAGCGCAGTCTGCGCATAGTCTGTGATACCTTCTGTCTCAACAGTGATGTTTGGATAATCCTGATTGAATGCCTCGATGTATTTTGCCATAGAGCCATCCTGCTCGCGGTCTGTCTTATGATGGATAAACTTGATGGAAGCTGTGAGATCTGTGTAATCCTCGCCAAGCGTAATGCTGCCATATGTAAGTCCGCCCTCCGCTGCGCTGTCATCTGCCGTGTTGGCATCGTCCGCTGCACTGTCATCTGCTGCATTGGCATCGTCCGCCGCTGCATCATTGTCTGCCGCTGCATTGCTGTCATTGTTATTGGATGCAGTGTTGCTGTTTGTCGATGGTGTGTCACCAGAACCGCCGCATGCTGTGAGCGACATTGTCATAACTGCTGCCATACCAAGTGCCATAAGTCTCTTTAATTTCATAGATGAAACCTCCCTTTTGAAATTTTCGTTTTTAGTTTTTTAATTTTGTTAGCCTGTCGGTTAACTTGTTTTTAGTTTAAATTAACTTTGCCTTTTAGTCACCATATATTATTGCTGCTTACATTCAATTATTGCTGTTTTTCGTCATTTCCCCTATTTAAACAATTTCCTTTTATAATTTTTATATAAAATGTCTATTTTATATTTTATTTTTACCTAATTTTACTTAAATTTTAACTTAAATATTTTTTTATTTACTTAAAATCTCGAATTATTTCGTAATCTTACAAATTTTATATCCCATTATTTCACTTAATATTCCTTTCTTGATTTTTTACTATTAAAGTTATATAATATTTATCATTCCATGCGCGCAGCTTGTCCAAAAAGCCGCTATGAAATTATATTCAAAAACAAGAAGGAGTATACTACATGCCGACAAAATTATTTTCTACCGAATTTTTCAGTTGCCTGATCTCCTCTGAGACAAGCAACCGCTTCTCCCTGTCTGACTATTTTGATACCGCCTACCGCAGAGATTATGAATTTTGCGGCAGCCTGCCCTGCGAGTACAGCCACAAGAGCGTCTCTGTCACGTCACCCTTCTCCTACGAGGCGGCAAATCTCGACGCCCTGTGTATCATACACACCACCAAGGGCGCCGGGAAGCTCTTCTGCGAAAATGCAAACGGCATCAATGCCGGCTACGATCTCACCAAAGGCAGGCTCGCGGTCTTCGACTGCCGCAAAAACCACAAGCTCGTCTGCCAGCACAATATCTGGGAATACACGATCTGTTTTGTGAGCACTGCTGTCCTAGAGTACCATCTGCAAAGAATCTGCGGCATGGGTGATTTTATCTTTAAACTTGACAACTATTCTGATGTGCTGACAGCGTGGGAGCAGGTGCTGCGCAACGATACAGATGATGAGGTTCACGGCATGATGCGCGCGCGGGACCTCGTCAGCTTCTTCACACAGCTCTATTTAGTGCGCGCCATCGAACATACAGGCTCGTATCATATTCCGTCTTACATCGCAGACATGCACCGCCGTTTTGAGACGGCATACTATGAACCATACTCTCTCGACGAGCTTGCCGTCGAATATCAGATTAACAAATACCGTCTATGCCGTGAATTTGCGAAGTATTATGAATACACCCCCATGCAGTACCTAAATAAAATCCGCATTGACAAGGCAAAGGAAATGCTGTTGCACACTGATGATAAGATTGTAGAGATCAGCCAGACGATAGGCATCGAGAACGCCAACCACTTTATCCGGCTCTTCAAAGAAAAAACTGGCGTCACCCCGCTTACATACCGCCGAGAGACACCAGTTATCCAATAATATTTAAATCACTTAATCTATTTTTTTGACCGTCGAACGCTCTATGATCCTGCCATTGACGATGTGGACACTGGCATTCATGGAAATGTTCTCGATGCGCCTGATAATACATGCGAGGGCGATCTTTGACATCTCCCCCATATCCACCAGATAGGTCGTGATCTTGGAATCACCGTATTCCGGGTAAAGATAATCATCATATCCTACGACAGAGATATCCTCTGGAACACGGTAATTCTCCCTCTCCAACTGCCGAATCAGCGCATACGCCGTCACATCATTGTTGCATACAAAAGCTGTCGGCATATCCTTTGGCAACTGTAGTGTATATTCTGGCCCGATCACGCCGTCGCTGTAATTGCGGTCCTTGATAATCCAGTCCTTGCGCGTCTCAATGCCGTTCTCCATCAATGCTTTGCAGTAGCCGAAATACCTGTCGGTAATGCTCTCCGTAAACATCAGGCTCCCGACATAGGCGATGCGCGAATGCCCGTTTTTGATGAGATATTCCGTCATGCGGTACATGCCGTTAAAACTCGCCGACACGACGCAGTCCACGACATCCTCATCATCGTAGAAATCCATAAAGACCATCGGTATCCTTTTGTTCTGATAAAGCAGCTTGAGATAGTCCTTCTTTGGTCTCCCGATCACAATGATACCATCTATCTTTTGATTCTCAAGAATCAGCCTAGGCAGCATGAGATTTTCCTCATCATAATTCGATATGACCTCCAGCATGGAAAAACAGTTTTTCTTGACTGCACGCGTGGCAAGCTCCTGATACATTTTCCAGTAAAAAGATGCAAATCTGGTAAAATATGGCTCAAAAGCTATTACTCCGATTGTGTAGGACCGCATCCTGCCCGTCTGTGCTGCATGGATTGGCGTATATCCCATCTCATCGGCAAGCTCTTTGATCCTTGCGCGCATCTCCTCGCTGACGCCTTTTTGCCCTGACAATGCTTTGGATACCGTGACGACACTGACCCCCACTTTCTCCGCAATATCTGCTAGTTTTACAGACTTAACCATCTTTATCACCCCTCATAATCTTATCTAGTATACTTCTCTCAGCGAAATAAGCTGTGCCCTGAAATCCCCCCACGGATTCGGCACGAGAAGCCCTGCCTTCATCAGCGTGTCGCCGCTGTAGGTCTGATCCTCGACCTTATCACCATGCTCAAACACCACTTGATAGGTCTTCTTTGCGTCAAGGCCCTTTAACAGAATGCGTCTTGACTTAAAGTTCGCCCTGTTTAAAACCTGTACGAAGGTGACAAGCGACGCTGATTTGTCTTCGCTCACAACCTGCCAGCAGTCGTACCTGTGATTCTGCGCATACGACGCGATGCGATAGTAGTCACCCTCCCTGACTAAATCATTGTACTTGTGATACATTGCGATCTGGTCCGGTATCATCTCCCTGTCCTCTGCGGGAATCTTCGTCACGTCAAGCTCGTAGCCAAAGGTGCCCGCAAGCGCCACGATGCCGCGCGTCTCAAAGGGTGTCACGCGGCCCACGGTATGATTCGGACAGTCTGACACATGTGCGCCCATTGTGGACAGCGGATAAATCAGCGCCGTTCCCTCCTGTATCTCAAGGCGCTCGATCGCGTCCGCGTCATCCGAACACCATATCTGCGGGCTGAAATACAGCATTCCCGGGTCAAAGCGCGCACCGCCGCCCGAACAGTTTTCTAACAAAAGATGTGGAAATTCCTTCGTCAGACGGTCCTGCATCTGATAGACGGCAAGCACATAGCGATGGTATAATTCTCCCTGCCTGTCCGCGGGCAGCCCATAACTGCCAATGTCTGTGAGCTGGCGGTTCATATCCCACTTCACATACTCAATATTGGCGCTTCGCAGCACCTTTGCCACCTGCTCATAGATACAGTCCACGACCTCCTGTCTGGACAGATCGAGCACAAACTGCTGTCTGGACTGCGTGCCGGGTCTGCCCGGAATCGCGATCGCCCAGTCTGGATGCGCTCTGTACAGATCAGAATCCGGGGAGATCATCTCCGGCTCAAACCAGATGCCAAACTTCATGCCAAGCTTGTTGACCTCGTCCACCAGATATTTCAGACCGCCTTGAAGCTTCTCCTCATTGACTGTCCAGTCGCCAAGCGCGCAGTCATCACAGTTGCGTCTGCCAAACCAGCCGTCATCCATGACAAGCATCTCTATGCCAAGTTTCGATGCCTCCTGCGCAATGGACAACAGTTTGTCGGTGTTGAACTCAAAATACGTCGCCTCCCAGTTATTGATGAGAATCGGACGCTTTTTATCCTTATATTCACCACGGATTAAATGCTTTTTATATAATTTATGGTACGCGGCTGTCATGCCGTCAAAGCCTCTGTCCGTGTAGACCATGACCACCTCCGGCGCCTGAAAGTGCGCGCCGCTCTCTAGCTTCCAGCAGAAGTTCTCAGGATGAATCCCCATTGTCATGCGTACATAGTCAAACTGCGTCACCTCCGCCTGCGCGCGGAAATTACCGGAATAGACAAAATTCATCGCATAGACTTCGCCGTACTCCTGTGTCGTATGTTTGTCCACAAGTGCGAGAAACGGATGGTCCTGATGGCTGGATTCCCCGCGGAATGAGCTGACATTCTGGATACCATACCCCAGCGTCTTTCTTTGAATATGGCGCTCTCTCGCCCAGCTTCCGTGAAGGGATACCATGTCATAATCCCTGTTGTCCATGTCGATGCAGGCAGAGTACACCTTGGTCAGATCAAAGGCTTCTGTCCCGGTGTTTGTCACCTTCACACTTCTTGTGATGGCATCTGTGTCATGAAATACTGTATAGAGCAGCTCCACCTGCATTCCGACATAGGAATCTTCACAGACGATTCTTAAAGTCGCACAGTCCTCCTGCGTCCCAAAAGTTGCAGGCAGTCCCTCCAGTGCAGGCTTGCCTGCCATAATCTCATGAGACACATAGGACAGCATACTCCCCACATTCCCTGAAGCTGTCCTGATGCCAAGACAGCTCTCCCGGAAGTCTCCGACACCGCCTGTCGGATACTCAAACGGAAAACAGTCATAAAATGAGCATCTTTCTCGGTTATTCTGGCTTGGAACAAACGGCGCTTCCCCTGTCCGCATCAGATAGGAGGCGTCTGTATCCTCCAGCCGCCTGCCGTAATAGATGTGCCCGACAAAATTTTCCTCGTCCACAATGCCAATCATATAAGTGGTATTTGGTGTGTCTAATTTAAATACGCGTTCCTTCTCGTTATAAGTTATCATCCATGCGCTCCCTTCAATTTCATTCTTTTATGGATTATTTTCATGCATATCTAACATAACACCATTTTATAAATTAATCAATTTTTAAAGTAATTTTAGTTATAATTTTTACCTATTGCACATATTTTTTGTGAAAATTTTGGTAATATCGAGTATTAATATATTAATTTATTGTTTCCAGCTTGTGTCTACACTAGGAAAAATAGCTATGAGAAAAATAAAATCTGAAAAACAGAAATAGGGTTGAAGTCTTTTATTCATTGTGGTATATTATACATAAAGAAAAACACCTGCGTCAACAGGTGCCTTTCAAGGAACCTCACTCCAAAGGTGGAGTTTCCCGAGCATGTGGCTTACCTCTCAGCGAGAGGCGCCCATCCTGCGGCTAACAGGGTGGGCATTATTTTTTTGTCTTTTTATCCTTTTCTCGTGTGATAAAGGAAAGACACGTAACAATCAAGCTGCCAAAGGTAAATAACAACGTTAAGATACCTATGAATATTGAAATAATTTCATATGCTGTCATGTTTACGCACCTCCCTTCCTATGTATTCCGGCAAACCGTTTTTTTGGCTCGGGAGGCTGCCACCCCTGTCATGGGTTCCGTAATAAGAAGCTTAACACATTCCGACATTAATTTCAATTATTTCACGTCATTAAAAAAGCAAGCAGGAAGAATGATTCCCCCTTGCTTGCTGTGTTAATTTTTTATCCTAGCTTAAAAAATGTCATATCCTGCTCTAGCTGAGAGGAGATGGTCAAAAGCTTCTGTGACTCCTGCAATAATTCTGAGATGGTAGTATTTAGCTTCTGCATCGCCGTGGCGGTCTCTGTGGCAGATGCCGCATTCTCCTCCGAGATCGCAGACAGGTTCAGCATGATTTCAGACACTGTATTGCGCACCCGATTGCACTCGCTGATTGCGCCCTTGATCACCGCAGTCTTGTCCCTTGACTGCGCGATGCCTTCATTTACAATCTCAAACTGCTTTTGAGTATCTGTCAGCTTCTGGTTCTGGTCGTTTGTGGCAGTCTCAACTTCCGCCATCGTATCCAGCGTCTCTTTGAACTCATTGATGAGGTTCGTGATAATGCCAAAGATGCTGTCTGCCGACTTGTTGGACTGCTCTGCCAACTGTTGTATCTCAGAAGCCACGACCGCGAAGCCTCTTCCTGCCTCACCTGCCCTAGCCGCCTCAATGCTGGCATTCAATGACAGCAGATTGGTCTGGTCTGCGATGGAAGAAATCAGAGATGCCGCCTCCTCGATCTCTTTCACAGAATCGTTTGTCCGCGTGATCTGCTGGGCAATGCGGTGGATTCCCTCCGTCATGTTGCTGTTGGAACGGCTCAGCGCACTCAGAATTGTTACCGCCTCATCACTTGCCTGCTTCATGTTGATGGAGGTCTCGTCAAGCTCTGCGATGTCTGCATCCATGCTGTCCATCAGCTCGCCCAGATTGACAATCTCGCTTGTGGAGGTCTCCACGTCCCGCGCCTGATTCGTGGCGCCGAGCGCAATCTCTGAGATAGCCGCATCAATATGCTCTGAGGTCTGTTCTGAACCCTGCGAGATCGACTCAAGCTCTGCACCGCTGTTTTTTAACTCCATTTCGCACTGTTTTACATTTGTAATCACATCTGACAGCTTGTCAGTCATTCTGTTGAGGGAGCGCCCAAAGGTGTCAAACTCGTCCCCGTTTCCTGTCTCTGCCTTGATTGTAATCTCACCCTCTGAAATGTGCGTCAACGTCCCTTTAAACTTTTTGATACTCTTCTGTACCGAAGTAATTACAAAGATCGTGAGCAGCACCACGAGCACGGAGCCCACGATGAACACGGCATAGATTAACGTGGACATTGTCATCTTCTGTGTGCTGGTCAACTCCTCAATCTTGCTGCGCACCGCTGAGGTCTCGTTGGTGAGCGTCGTATTCAGGGTGTTGTTCTCTGCCTTCAATGCCAGAATATCCTTGTCGTACTCGACAATGCTCTCCACCGCCGAAAGTTTTGTTGCAAAATTCGATGCCAGCGTCTCCGCGATCTCTGCGTCTTTTGTGTACAGCGGTGCATTTGTGACCAGCTCATTTAAGAGTGCTATAATCTCTGTTGGATAACTTCCTGTATCACTGCCCTCCGCCACAAGTTTATTGTATGTATCAAACAGATCGTTTGCATTTTTGAGTTCTCCCTCAAAGTCATACTTTCCATCATATGCCGTCGCGATACTGATCTCTGGCGTTTCCTTCTCCTCGAAATACAAGTCAAAGGACACATTTTTGTAATCCGCAATATTGATGCCCTTAACATCAACTTTTGCCGTCACCTCCTGCCAGTTTCCGTTGACATTGGCAAATTGTGTTTGGATATGCAGCGCATCCATGCCGTCAAAGGCTGAGACCTCCACCCCTGCCAGTCCATCTCCATAAGAAGCTGCCAGCACTTCCAAGTCAATCTCTGCCAGCGGAAGCACTGTGCTGTCCAGCTTAATGTTCGTGACATACACATCCCCTGTATACTCGATGCCATTTCCGCCCATGCGGACCAGCAGCATATCACGCTTGCTGATTTCAGGAAGCTTGTGGGCGTATGTTGTCTTTCTATAATTTTTGCCTCCGATAGGCTGTGATGCAACATTTCCCAGCAGCACACTGTCCCAGACGCCGTCCACCCAGCCAGACTCCCCTGACATTCTGCTAATGGCATCCGCCAGCGCTTCATCTCCGCCGACGTAGTTTGCATACATGCCGCTGCCGCTCTGAAAACCGCGCTCGCCAAGCAGCTTATTCAGCTCTGAAGTGTTGCCGCTCACTGTGGTGATCGTCGCTGCCACACTCTGTAAGTCTGCGTCATACGGTTCACCCTTACTGTACGTCAATGCGCCTGCTGCCGCTTCCTCCATAAAGGCGAGGTTTGACTGAATCGTCTGATAATGATTCAAGTCCAGATCATACAGAAACGAGGTTTCCTGTGTCGTGTTCTCGTTCTGTTTGAGGTTGATGTTGTTGATGTCATTCAACACCTGATTGTTTGCGTTGTTGCTGTTCATGATATAGATGCCGACCAATCCGAGTATCACCGTACACACGATGGACACGGCACCTAACATGATGAGTTTTGCCTTGATGCTTCTCATTTTTCGCCCTCCTTATTCTCTCTCTCAATTCATATGGTTGTCATACGACATCTGTTATTCTACCATAATTTTTGTACTATACAGAATAAGGGATTTCAATTTCAGCATTTCGACGAAAAAATTTGGCAATCATGTGCATTTCGCATCTCGATTCTTCTATATTATTACTGAATACTCCGCAGAAAACACCTCGCCCGCCGCAAGCGTATTGCCCCACTCGCGCTCAGACAAGTCGCCGCGAAACGCCTCCCGGTCACATCTGCCATACCACGGCTCGATGCAGATAAACGGTGCATTGATTTTAGCGGGCGACCAGATGCCAAACAGCGGCGCATCAAAGCGCACTGTTAAATAAGGCTGCCCCTCGCTGTCACACAGCGCTACGCTGTGCGCCTGATCGTGCTCGATGATCAGCGCATCCTCATCAAATAAATCCGCTGTAATATCCATCATGCCATCCTGCAAGATAAAGTCCTTGGTGCGCGCTGAGAGCGTGCCGCCGTCTCCAATAATACCAGATGTTATCTTATCTTTTGCATCAAATAACAGCTTATATTCTGTCTGCACACCCCTGTTATTGATTGGACACAGAAACGCCGGATGTCCGCCGATGCTGAAATGCATCTCTTTCTCACCGCAGTTTGTCACCTTCCACGATAAGATAACATGATTTTCCTCCAGACGATAGCCAAGCTCTAACGCAAAATCAAACGGATACTTTGTCTTGGTCTCATCTGTAGACTTCAACACAAATACCAGTGTATCCTCTGTCTGGCGCAGAAGTTCAAACTCCATATCCCGCGCAAAGCCGTGCTGGGACATGGGATATTCTTTCCCCTCATATCTATAACTACCGTTATTTAATCTGCCTACTAAGGGAAACAGTACGGGTGATGTCCGCTTCCAGTATTCGGGTTTTGCATCCCACATATATTCCGTTCCGGTTGTTATTTTTTTAAGTGACTTTAACTCAGCACCCAGTGTGTCCACCTCAATGCTGATCTGTGTGTTCTTTAGTGTATATCTTGCCATATGTTTCATTCTCCTTTCCTGTTTCCATATCACATGCTTTTTTTAATCACACCAAATCCCAGCGGATAGGGTCCTGTGTGCACGCTGATCGTCGCGCCGATCTGATACTTTTGCAGCTCAGCATCAGTAATGGCATAGCCCTTTGCATTGAGGTAGCTGACTGCCCCCTTGCGGAACTCCTCCGCCTCCTCGAGATCATAGCCATAGCCCACACAGATATGATATTCTCCTGATACTGCATGAACTTCCTGAAGATACTGCCACAAAAGTTCATACACCTTCTCAAGCGATTTCTTGCGGCTGCGCGCCAGACCTGACGGAAAGATTTCTCCTTCTTTTAAGGTGATCAGCGGTCTGATGCCCAGCATAGACCCTGCGATACCAGCCAGTTTGCCAATGCGCCCGCCATGTTTGAGATAGTCAATATTGCCGACAGTAAAGAAAATCCGCCCGGTGCTCTTGATAGCCTCAAGCCGCTCTAACACGGTATCATATGGAAGCCCTGCCTCCTGCATTCTGACCGCCTCAATCACAAAGATTCCCTGCAATACCGTGTTAATCGTGGAGTCCATCACGGTGATTCTGGCATCTGGAAAGCTCTCAAGCACCATTTCCTTTGCATTCATCGCAGACTGGTAAGAGCCGCTGAATTTGGTGGTGATGCAGATACAAATGACTGCCTTTCCTTCTCTCACAATTGGCAGAAAAACATCCACATAGTCCTGCACAGAGGGCATAGAGGATTTTGGGAACGTGGTGGGGTCTGACACCATCTGCTCATAAAAGTCGCGAATTGGCATCTCAGCGATTTCTTTTTGGTATGTCTCACTGTCAAAGGATACATAAAAGGGAACTACGTCAACATCTTTTTCCTGACAGAAGGCTGGCGGCAAATCACAAGAACCGTCTGTTACTATTTTGTAATCCATTGCTTCAAACCTCTCTTACAATCTATATATTTAACGCCGGAACTTTTCATCATACAAGATGACGTTTTTATTACCACGTTATGTAGATATTGGAATTATATCACGTATTTCCCTTATTGTCACCGGATATCTTCTATTTTCATTCTTATTTCATCTATGTTTTCTCTATGATTTTTACATATTTTTCATTCAGATTTTTGGATAGGTCGCGATGGTCGTGAACGCTACGTCCATTGTCGGACATTTTACCTTGTCGATCACGGATTTTACCAGCCGTCTGCCCATCTCCTCGATGCGCACGTCCACCGTGAGAATGTCACTCTTGAAGAAATCAGTTTCCAGCGTGTTATTAAACCCTGTGATCACCATCTTTTTCACCGCCTTCGAATCCCGCTGTAGCAGGGCGAGCGACACATTCTTCGCCACATCGTCATCCTCACAAATAATCGCGTCTGGTATATAGGGCATGTCCTTGACAACCTCCTCCACCATCGCATAGCTGAAACTGAGGTTGTTTGCCGGCCGCGTGAACTGCATCTGCTCATCTAACTGAATATGATTCTGCGTGCACGCATTCAAAAATCCCAGATACCGCGCCTGTATCATTCGTGACCCTTCTGCAAAGCCAATATAGGCAAACCGCGTACAGCCTTTTTGCTTGATCACATACTCGGTGAGCGTACTCATGGAATAAAAGCCCTCGACATTGATCACATCGCCAAGCTTGATGTACTCCTTCGCATTGACAGGGCTGTTGAAAAATGTCATCGGCAGTTTTTTTCGCCCGATCGCCTTGACAAATTTGACCGAAAAGACACTTAAAAAGATGATGCCCTTCACGTCGTCCGCAATCAGCCTGCCTGTGCTCTCCCCATCTTTGTCCTTCTCGTCCACCACATGAAGCTGCATACGGTAGCCCTCGTCGTTGACTGCATTGCTGATGCCTGCCAGCGCCCTTGTCCAAAAGGCAGACTCCATATGATTAAATAACACCAGTATTGTTCCTGTGTTCGCCCTTCGGTATGTCGATTTGACCTCCTCCACCAGCTTGTCATCGAGTTTGTTATACCCCATCTGCCATGCCTTCTGCACGACCGCATGTCTTGTCTGCGGAGAGACAAGCCCTCCGTTGAGTGCTTTTGCCACGGTATTGCGGCTAAGCCCCATCTCCGCCGCAATATCCTGTATTGTTACCTTTTTCATCTGTTCCCCCTGCCCCTTTCTTTCATCATTTCGGCTTTTTCCTCTGCGCGGGTCTGTGCATAATAAGATAACCGCTACGGAGAATCCCATCTCCATAACGGTTATTATTACAGCGCACTCTTTTGCTCAACCTCTCTGCCCTTATTCAAATAAAGGAATCTTTCCCTCATAGGAATTGTTAATCACATAATATGCCGTATAATCAGTAGGCTTTAAGTACACCTGAATCAACCCGATCTTGGATGCGTCATTTCTTCCTGAAGGCCAGCGCGCTCAAAGCCGGAAACGCTTTACCTCCACTTTCATATGTATACATCTGAACAAATACTTATCCTTCTTCTTGTCTATCATATCACATATTTTAAAAAATGAACACACTTTTTTGGTTTTTCACTATAATTTTCAAAACGAATCCAGAAAACCAAACGGCGCCTCTCTGGAGGCATTTAAAAAGCTCATGAGCAGATATGCCGCCCTGATGGAAACCTTCTCCTCACGGAGAATGCGGCGCACCTCGTCCTTGTCGGCAACCAGCACTTGAATAGATTCGGTGTCCTCCTGCTCCCTGCGGCTGATGGTACCGCTGGCATAGCCAAAGATGGCATTGCAGCTCTCGTCCGTAAAGCCAGCCCCCATAAAAAATGGCCTGCGGTACGCTGCATCTCCGCCTGTATACACTTCAAATGAAAGCCCTGTCTCCTCCTTCATCTCCCGTATGGCGGCGCACTCCGGCGTCTCCCCCGCGTCGATTAAGCCGGCGGGAAGCTCATACAGCACATCATCTAAAGGATATCTATACTGCCGGAGCAGCACGACCTTTTCCGGGTCCTCCCTCCACACTGGAAAAATAACAACGCCCTCCGCTGCGCTGTCCTTGGTCAGCAGCTTGATTTGGTCTGCCTTTCTTCTGGATACAAAGTAATAATCAAACGGGTGCCCGCTGTCTGTCAGCGCGTCCAGATGAAACAGATTTAAAAATCTGTTGTCAGACAATTTGTGAATATTTGTGTATTTTCTCATAGAATTACCTCCTTTTGTTTGACATTTAAGGTTAAAACCGCTACAATGAGAGTATACTTTTTACCCTATTATAACTTACTAGAAAAAGAGAGGAATGGGCTTATGAGAAAAATTCCCATCACAGCGCTTACACCGGGTATGGTAACTGCCGAAGCCATCTTGTCTTATGACCACAAACCCGTCGTTCCCAAAGGCATCATCCTCACTGAGAATATTATAGCACGATTAGAAGGATATTCCATCTATTATGCACATATTGAGGACAATCTTGTCGTTGACATGTCCATGCCGATGACCAGCGCGGCAGTTGACCAGCACCAAGACGCGTCCATCACAAATTTATACAGCAATGCCGGGGTACATTCCAGCACGGAAGAAAATATTTTTTCCCATCAGTTTGCACGGTGCGCAGAGCATTACCAGAACAATCTCATGAATTCACTATACCGCAATGAACCGTTCCGCGCAAATGAATTGTTAAAAGAAACGCTGGCACTGCTGTCACAGAACCGGCAGAGCATCAGCGTCTTTGACATGCTGTTGAGTGTGCGCAGCATGGAGGATTCCGTCTATAACCACTGCATTGATGTGGCGCTCATCTCCAATGTGCTCGCGCGCTGGCTTCACTTCTCAGAGGCAGATCAGATGATGGCGACTGCCTGCGGGTTATTTCATGATGTGGGCAAGTTTATGCTGCCTGCGGGTATCCTGCGAAAACCCGGCAAGCTGACCCCGGACGAGTTTGAGATTGTCAAGACCCACACGACAGAAGGGTTTCATCTGCTCGGGCGCTACAGCAGTATCCCGGACCCTGTCAAGAATACTGCGCTGATGCACCATGAGAAATGTGACGGCAGCGGCTATCCCTATGGGCTGTCAGGCAGCGAGATTGATAAATTTTCCAAGATTGTCACCATCGCGGATATCTTTGACGCCATGACAAGCGAGCGCGTGTACCGTTCGGCAATGTGTCCCTTCTCTGTCATTAAATATTTTGAAGATGACGGTATCCATAAATATGAAATAAAATATATTCTTACCTTCCTCGAGAATGTGGCAAATTCTTATCTCAACCACCATGTTACCCTCAGCAACGGCATGGAGGGAAATGTTATTTTTATCAATCCAAATAATTTCTCCAAACCCGTAATCCGTACTGAGAACAATGAGATTATCGACTTGCAGGAGAACTATTATCAAAGCATTCTGAAATTGTCCACCATGAAAAATTTATCCATTGAGTCTATTATCTAAATATAACCAAATGTAAAAACCCGAAGTTTTACCCTCGGGTTCTTATTTTATTCAACATCTGCAAGCGCCGCCAAATCCTCCTCCCCTGTGCGAATCTTGACTACCTTATCCACATTGTATACAAAAATCTTTCCATCACCGATGTGCCCTGTATAGAGTGCCTTCTTGGCAGACGCTATCACTTTTTCCACAGGAATTGCGGACACCACTACCTCGACTTTCACCTTTGGGAGCAGGGTCGCGTCAATCTCAGCACCGCGGTATTTCTCGCCGGCGCCCTTCTGAATGCCGCACCCCATAACCTGTGTCACGGTCATGCCCGTCACGCCGATTGCGTTCATCGCCTTGCGCAGCACATCATATCTTGCAAGTTTTGCAATGATGACAACTTTGTAAATCCCTGTCGCTGACGCCGTCGGAAGCTGTGAAACCTTGACCGCAGCATTTTTCTGCACCTCAGACGCCTCCTCATAGCAGTCTGAACCAAGCTGCGTATTCTCATTTTCTTCCATAATCATACTGTTTGAAATATCCATCATGGAGAAGCCTGCATATGCCGACGGAAGTCCATGCTCTGTGGCATCCAGCCCGACAATTTCCTCCTCCTCTGTGACACGCAGCCCAAAGATGGCTTTGATCGCCAAAAAGGTGATTGTGATCGTCACTACTGTCCACAAAATCACACACGCCATTCCCGCAAGCTGGATTCCAAGCAGCTTGAAGCCGCCCCCGTAAAAAAGCCCCGTCCCGCAAATCTGGTTCGCACCAAATGTCACACCGTCGCCGTAGCCTCTCGCGTAGGCAGGCGCTGTGTCCGTCGCAAAGAAGCCGACTGCAACAGTCCCCCAAATCCCATTCAGACAGTGCACCGCCACAGCGCCCACCGGGTCATCAATATGAAGCTTATAATCCAAAAGCCAGACGCCAAATACCACCAGCAAACCGGCAACCGCGCCAATCACGATCGCGCCAAGGGCATCTGTCACATCACACCCTGCGGTAATTGCCACCAGCCCGGCAAGCGACGCATTCAGGCACATGGACACATCAGGCTTGCCGTATTTTACCCAAGTGAAAATCATGCAGACCACGGTCGCAATTGCCGGGGAGATCGTTGTCGTCACAAAGACTGAGCCAAGCTCTGACAAGCTCGTTGCCGCCGCGCCGTTAAACCCATACCAGCCAAGCCACAGGATAAACACGCCGAGTGCGCCAATTGTGAGATTATGCCCGGGAAATGCGTTCACCTTGGTAATCCTGCCCTGCTTATCCTCCGTAAATTTCCCGATGCGCGGTCCGAGGATTTTCGCGCCAATCAGCGCGCTGATTCCGCCCACCATATGTATCGCACAGGAGCCAGCAAAATCATGAAAGCCCCTCTGCGCAAGCCAGCCGCCGCCCCAGATCCAGTGTGCCTCGATCGGATAAATCAGTGCGGAAATCACCCCGGAGTACACACAGTAAGATAAAAACTTTGTCCGCTCTGCCATCGCACCCGAAACAATCGTCGCTGTCGTCGCACAAAACACCAAGTTAAACACAAAGTTTGACCAGTCAAAATCCGCATAGCTTGTGAAAATATCAAAGCCGGGCTTACCGATCAATCCCATCAAATCCTCTCCAAGCAGCAGCCCGAACCCGATTATAATAAACGTACATGTACCAATGCAGAAATCCATTAGATTTTTCATGATAATGTTTCCTGTATTTTTTGCTCTGGTAAAGCCTGCCTCCACCATCGCAAAGCCTGCCTGCATCCAAAATACCAATGCAGCGCCGATCAAAAACCATACCCCATAGATCTCACCGTTGACGGCGTCGAGTAATTCCTGTAATTCTGTCATCATAATCTCCTCCTTTATTTTTAAGTACACTTTATGCGCATAAAGGACGAAAAAAGGTGCTATGGGATTCTGTCCCGCAGCACCTTTGCTTCATGTGACTTATCATACCACCACATTTTTCCAATGTCAAGCTCTTTCTTTTTTATTTTTACTCAGATTTTTGTTTGATCTATTTTCGTGAATATTATTTTTCAAAAACATACTGAATGTATTCAGAATTGAGTGTACTACAGCCTCGGATTCCCTGCTTTTCAAATCCCAGACGTTCACACAAACGGATGGATGGGTAGTTCTTTTCATTGATATAACAACAGTACCGCTGCTGTCCCAGCTCTTGAAGCCCGTATGTGAGAATTGCGCTGCACGCCTCATATGCATAGCCTTGGTGCTGATATGCCACGCCCAGCATAAAGCCCAGCTCCAGCCCCTCAAACCCCTCATGGTTTTCCAGCCCAGCTCTTCCGATCACCTGACCGCTGTTTTTCTCCTCAAGCACCCACATGCCATATCCGTAAAAACCGTACACATTTTCTATATACTCCTTCGTGTAGGCGATCTCCTGCTCCGGGTCCGCAAACAGCGGCTCCATAAATGCGGTGATGCTCGCATCGCGGTACAATTCATACAACTGCGGTACATCTTTCACGGTAATCTCCCGAATCCGCACTCTGGGCGTCTCGGCAATCTCCCATGGAAGATTATGAAAACGCCGGTAAACCCTGTCAAGATACTGCGCATCAATATCACTCAGCCGTTCTACGCAATAAGCGCCGCTCGGAAAGCACGCCTCCTTATTCCGGTCATTTAGCCAGACAATATACGGCGTCCTGCTGGCGGCAAGATGCGCCGCCTCCGCGGGATCCTCCGTAATCCGAACCTCATTCATTTTTTTCATCTGCGCTGATTCCCTCAAAATAAGCCCACATTCTGACATCAAATTTCATGTTACATGCCTCCTGCAAAATCCAAGCCTGATTCTGCATCGGAACGATCAAATCATCTACGGTCAATCGAAGCAGTCTGCTCAGCATGTACAGATTGTCAATCGAAGGCAGTGTCCGTCCCTGAAGCCAGCGGTAAATGGGCTGCGGGCAGGACAGTCCTAGTTTCTTTTGAAGCTCACGGACGGTATAGCCCTTCTTCTTAATCTCTCTCTTCATGACCTGCCCTGTCATCATCAGGTCGATACTTGATTCTTTGGTCTTGATCTTTTCATTTGTCATGCTGCTGTTGCCCTCCTGTACCTTCTCACACCCTCCCGCAACACTTTAAGCACTTCTTAAATGCCGTGGGCAGTGCAAACTCATGTGTTAGCTGTTCCTCTGTGACCCATGTCAGTTCATTGTCCGTTCCCACAGTGCTGCAAACTGCAACCCAGCAGGCCATATGCCATTCCATGTGTGTAAAAATATGCTTTAACGGCGGTTTGCCGCCAGAAACCTCCCTCAATTCGCTAAGCGCTATGTTTTTTTCTGCAAGCTCTTGTCTGATCTGGCTGGCAGTCTGTATGCCTTCTATATTGGGCAGCTCCCACATTCCTGACAAAATGCCCTGCGCACCGCGCTTTCTAATTGCAATTTTATTCTCATTTATTAGAATAAAAACGGTTTTGTACTCCGTTTTTCGTTCCGGCTTTTTCTTTTTGACAGGATACTGCATCTGTGTACTCTGTTCCTGCGCACCACACAGCGTTTTTAGCGGACAACGCCCGCACAGCGGTTCACCGTTTGGCACACAGACCACCGCCCCCAGCTCCATCAGGCTCTGCGTGAAATCTCCCCGCCGCGCAGATGGATAGACGTTTTCAAGCGCCTCTGTGACCTGTCTGCGGAACTTATTCTCCATAATGTCGCGGCTGTCCTGCGTGAGCCTTGTCACCACGCGCAGCACATTCCCGTCCACCGCTGCCCGCGCCTGCTCCAAGGCGATCGACGATATGGCGCCCGCTGTGTAGTCCCCGATGCCCGGCAGCGCGCGGATTGCCTCATACGCCTCTGGAAACCTTCCATCATAGGAGGCACAAATCACCTGCGCTGCTTTCTTGAGGTTTCTTGCGCGCGAATAATACCCAAGCCCCTCCCACAGCTTCAATAACGCTTCGTCCTCACACGACGCAAGCGCTGCAACGGTGGGGCACCGTTCCATAAAACGCTCAAAATATGGAATGACGGTTTCCACCCGCGTCTGCTGCAACATAATCTCCGACACCCACACTTTGTAGGGGTCTTTGGTCCTGCGCCACGGAAGCTGCCTGTGCTCTGCCTCATACCACGCTAACAGCGGCGCAACAATCTGTTCCAGTTGGCTGTACTCCATCTATTTGTCCCCTGCTTCCTAAGTTTTTTATGCAGCCGCAAAGCGGCATATCTATTATTATACATTCATTAGACTTTGATAACAACTCCCAGTTTTTCGTTTTGAACAGGAATTTTTTTGATAATAAGAAATATCTTTAAATAAGAATGAATCGAAACAGGAAGCGAAAAGATGAAAAATTTTAAAAAACTGGCGCTGCTGGCCCTTCTCCTCTCCGCCGCCTTTCTGGCTGGCAGAGGCGCCGCTTATGTCAAGTACGAAAAATTAGACGAGTGGATTGTCCCCGCAAGCGGAAGCGCCGGCGCCGAAAACTGGGGGCTTGGCTTCGGGCAGGAGGGCACCCAGCCGACCGGAAATGCGTCCGTGGAGGAACTCCAAAAATACGATGCCCACTATGTCGGAAACAGTCAGGAGAAAGTTATCTATCTGACTTTTGACGCCGGATTTGAGAACGGAAACACACAGCCGATTCTCGATGCACTGAAAAAGCATCAAGTGCCAGCGACCTTTTTCGTGGTGGGACATTATCTCGAATCCGCACCGGAGCTGGTAAAACAGATGGTGGCGGACGGGCATTTTGTAGGCAACCATACCTATCATCATCTGGATATGTCCTCCATCTCCTCAAAGGAATCCTTCGAGAAGGAAATGCGGGACGTCGAAACGAAATTCAAAGAAATCACCGGAACGGAACTGGCGCGGTTCTACCGCCCGCCGCAGGGCAAATACAGCACCAAAAATCTCGCGATGGCAAAGGAGCTTGGCTATGACACCTTTTTCTGGAGCCTTGCCTATGTGGACTGGTATCAGGATAAACAGCCAACAAAGGAGGAAGCCTTCAAAAAACTGCTCGGACGCATCCATCCCGGTGCGATCGTCCTGCTGCACAGCACTTCCAAGACAAACGGTGAGATTCTGGATGAACTGCTGACCAAGTGGGAAGAGATGGGGTATACGTTCCGTACACTGGAGGATTTCTGACTGCCCCGGCGCAGTCAGAAGTCTCCTTCAAGCAGCTCAAGATAATTCCCCTTGTCGATATGCATCATGGAGATGCGGTTCTGGTATCTTCTGAAGCCATAGACACAATCCACATTCTGAATCAGGGACTGAAGGCGCTCGTCCGGGACACAGACAATCAGTTGTAAGTCCATCTTCCGCGCGTATTTCAGACAGACGGCGCTCCTCTCCTGGTCCATCTTGGAAAATGCCTCGTCGAGCAGCACCAGCTTAATCTTGGAGTCGCGGCTGCTCTGTGAATTGTAGAGCATGGCAAAGCCTGCAAGCAGCGCCACATACTTTGGATTCTGCCCCTCGCCGCCGGAGTCCCGCCCTGCCATCTCGTCCACAAAATTCTCCCGGATCACAGTCCCGTTCTCATCTGTCACCTGCTCATACATGCTAAAAGACAGGTAATTTCTGTAATCGGCATACGCCTCCATATCCCGCAGACGCTGTTCGCGCACTCTGCCGTCCTCCTCGCGTACCGGCATGAATTTATCTGTCAGAAGCTGGAGCTTCTGTTCGTATTTCTGGTAAAATTCATCCTCCCCGAGACTAAGCTGCCCCTCCGTCATGTGTGAGCCTGTATTTTTGCTGTCAAGCTCCGGCGCTGTCAGGAGCTCATAAAACTGTCCCCGCTCGTCCTTGGCAGGCTCAACCTTAATCTGATAGGTGCTGTCTGCAAAATTCGTCTTGCGGAGAAGTCTGTTAATGTCACAGGTGTGGCGTTTGGCAGCATTGATATCGCCGTGCAGCGTCGCAATCACATTCTCACGCAGACTTTTGTAAATCTGCTTACACTGTTTCTCAAACTCTTGTTCGTATTTCGGCTCATAATCGCTCTGATAATCCTGCAATAGGCGCTCATAACAAGTATTGTCCTTCTCCATACCGTTAAAACCGACCGAAGGATACTCTCTGTTAAAGCGGTTTCTTGCATTTTGAAGGACTTCTGCCTCCGCCTGCTCTTTCTCTTCCAGTGTACTGATCTGCGCAAAAAGGCGGTTTCGCACCGTCTGTGCCGAGCGTGTCTGTAGCTGATTTGCTGCCTCCTCCTCCATCTGCGCGTCCGCATGATAGCCGGCACGCTTCTCGTCAAGCTCGGCTCGAAGCCTGCCCGCCTCTCCCTCCTTCTGGCTCTTTATCCGGGTGTACTCATTGGTCAGCCGCTGGTTTTGCTTCTGCTCAATCCGCTTCTCGTCCCTGCGCGCCTCGAGTCTCTCCTTCTCCTCCTGAAGCGCTCTGTACTCGCCCTCTCTGAGCCGTGTGATGTCCTGCCTGAGCGCCGCGATATTCCCTGTGACCTTCCCAAGCTCTTTTCCAGCCTTTGACAGACGCACAAAATATTCCATGTCGTTGTCCAGCTTCTCAAATCCCTCGGACGCCTTTAGGCGCTCAATCGTATGTTTTAATTCCCTGTGCGCCGCCTCCTGCTTTGCAAGTGTCTCCTGATACGATGCAAGTTTTGTCTTGGACACCCTTGTGCCGATACAGGCATACTTTTCATAGTCATTCCTGCGAAGGTGGCGGAAGCTGTAATTGCTGTAGGAATAGCAGTCGGGCGTGACACCGTCGCGTACCTGCTCTAGCGCCTCGATGGTGGCGCATTTTTGAATATGTCCCAGATACCGCCTCAGACACGCATCAACATATGGCGTGTCGGTAAAGACTGCCTCATACAGCGAATTGCCATTGGCAGCGGCGTTGGCTTTGACGAGGGCGTCTGTGTCGAGCAGCTCGACCTCCTCATACTTTTTCATCTCACGAAACAGCGCTGCCGCGTCGCGCGCATACTTGGGTTCTGTCACCAGCGAGAGCTTGAGCCTGCCCATTCTGCCCTCGACAGCATTTTTCCAGACGGCGTCCTCCACATTAAACAAATCAGCAAGAATCTGTACCTTAACTGTGCGCCCGTAACGGTCTGTCAGCTTCCGCTCGAGTGCCGCCCTCGCCTCCTTGAGCACTGCGGGGTATGGTTTTCTGTCATTCTGCATATCCTCGACCAGATGCCCAATCTCTTTCATCTCCCGCTCAAGCTCGCGCCGCTGGCTGCTGTACTCCTCTAGCAGCTCATCAATGGCCGCCTTTGCCGCCTTGATATTTTTCCGCAGTGATTCGCACAGTTCTTGGTCTATTTTTCCCTTGCAGAAGTCGGAGATTCTGTTGAGCATGGGATTGCTCACATAGTCTGTGACGGTCTCATCTTCCTCCCAGCGCCTAAGCCCTGTCGTGACCTTGCGCCACTGCTCGCTGTCCGCCGCGTACATTTCCTGTAATTTCACAAGCTCTTCTAACTGGATTTCCTTTGCGCCCAGATCACTTGCCTTCAAGTCCGCAGACACCTGTATCAGCGCCGCATCAAGCGCTTCTAGTTCGGCATCAAGCTTTTTTTGGCGCTCCTCTAGCCGAAGCAGCTCGTCCGCCGCTTTTTGGCTTCCCTCCTCATCTGCCGCAAGCTTCTCTTGCAGCTCCATCATATCCACACACCGCACCATTGCCCTTGTGCGGTAAAGTTCTGCGCTGACTCCCGCCTTGCGCCCGCCGGCTTCCTGCACCTCATTCAACAGCTCGATACGGCGGCGCATATCCTGAATTTTTTCCTGAATATCGCGGTAAGAGCCTAACTGCTCGCTGATTTTGCTGATGATATCCCCGTCATTTTTGGGAAACATATAGTCCTTGATAAACTGCCCTGTCCCGTCCGTCATCTTGAGTGCAATCGCGCTCTTTTCCATCACATGAAAGCGTTTTCCGTCAATGTAGCCAAGCAGGCTGTCATAGAGTGCATTGGTGTACGCCTCCTTGGACGGGTAGATGCGGTTCACGTCACTGCGCTCCCTGTATGTACTGTTTACCGCGCGCTCCTCCACCAGCCTGCGTATCTCCTGATTGGTATAAGGACAGCCCGCGCTGGTCAGATAACCCTGCGCAGGCATCTTGCCAGAATGACTGAAATAAATCATTTTCCGAAGTTCGGTGTCATTCCTGCGCACTTCAAACGACAGCCCTACACAGTTTGAGATATGGCTTCCTGTATCCTCAATCTCTAGCACAATCGTTGAACAGAAATCACTCCCCGCGCGGTTTGCCGTTCCATCTTTTTGCTCTCCTCTCAGATAACTTAGCACACTCCGCTTATTCTTGGCATCGTCTGCCGCCTTGTTGAGAAAGCTCGACGAGACACTGCCGTACAGTATGACCTGTATCGCGTCCATCACTGTCGATTTTCCCGAGCCGCTCATGCCGCTGAACAGGTTGACATACTCGTGCAACTCAAGGATTTGGTGCGTGATTCCGCCCCAGTTATTGAGGCACATTCTCTTAAATATCTTCTTCGCGTTCTTCACCTGTAGACTCCTCATACATTTTTATCAGCTCATTGATCTCCACCGACGAACAGAAAATATTGATGGTACTGTAGATGTAAATCGGTGTGTCATCTTCAAGATTTCCAATTGCGCCGGGCAGCTCTATGATCTGGTGCACCTTGAGCATGGACAGCGCGTCCTGCCATTCCTGTGCGGTGAGCTTGCGCGTGAGCAGGTTTGTATTGCTGCCAGTCTCCCGGATTTCCCTAAGGCATGTGACTGTCGCGTTCAGTCCCTCCCCCATAATTCTGTCCCGGTAAATCACCTTTAGAATCAGCAGAAGGCGTGTCCCGGTGAGTGTCAGCCGGTCAACTGGCATACTTTCTCCCTTAATGCGGAAGATATGTTCCTGCGGGTCATGCACCAGCTCGCAGTCAAGCACCGACAGATAATCCGCGATAAATTCTCTGTGGTTTGCACAGATGCGGTATCTGGGATTGTCCCGCTGCACCAGCGTCACAGGGTCACATTTTACCTGCAAAATACAGGTCTGGCGAAACAAATCCTGTATCGTTTTCTTGATTCCTGCCGCCTCACTCTGCGACAATTCCTCTATGTACTTCATCGCCGAACTCCTCCTCCATCGTCATGCATAGCGCTGAAAAGGTAAATCCCTCCTCGTTCTGGATTTCGCCTCCAAGCTGTACGAGATCCTGCTTTGTCTGTTTTCCTGTGACTTCCTGCCATAAGAACAACAGTTTTTCCAAATCCTCTACTGACTGGACTGTCTCCGCCGTCGCGCGAAACACGCCGTCCTTTATATTCCGGTCGCAAAACGCCTTTAACTCCTTTCTCGTGTAGCGCGGCTTGGGCACAAAGTCCGTGATCTGTGCCGCTTCCTCCTGTGCACGCTCCACCGCCAAGGGCTGAAACGGCGTCTCACTGCTGTCATGGCGTTTGTAGATACTGTTGTCGTCAAAGCGCTTAAACGGCGCTGTCAGGCAAATCTTGGTGCCCAGCGCCCCAAGTATCCTTTCCGGCTCGGGACTCTTTTCTATCAAATGAAGCAGCCGAATGACGCTGTCCTCCTCCGATGCCCCCTCCTGAAAAATATAGTGGATTCTTGCGAGGGCGCGCTTGGCAAAGACTGCCTTCTGCTCGACAAGTTTGTTGTACTTGCGCTCAATTAAGTCAAACTGACGTTCAATCTTGTAAATCAGCCCGACCGCCTCGTCGCTGTAGCGCAGCGCAGTCTCCGCGCGGGTGTATTCTGGCGTGTTGGCTGTACACTGGCGCAATGTCCGCGAAAGTTCTGTTTTCATAAGATCATGCTGGCTCAAGATCTGGCTGATCAACTCCTTTACAGACTCCTTATAGCGGTAAAAACTGTCTGTCGTCGTGAGAATCGCATATTTCTGGCTGTCGCTGTTGTTAATCTCGTCCACCAACACCTGCTGGATTTGTATGAAATTCCTGCTGGCAGAAAGCACGTCAAAATACGTGCGCATTCCATTTTGCATATTGGAGAGCAGCGTCTCGAGATTTTTCGAGGTTGCCAGCGCACTTCTCAATATTCCATTATTCTTTTCAGGTTCCGCCTGATAGGTAAACAGTGCACTATATATAGAAAGAATACTCTCGCGCTCCCTGCTGTCGTCCTCGCTTTGCAGCTTCTTAAACAGCTCTACATAGAGCTGGCTGTACTCTGGAAAAGATAAAATATATGTGTTTAACTGTTCGTCGTAATCGCTCTTAATCCATCCCCAACGAATCAGGGTATTCAGAATCGCGGAGGGTGTGCCCGGCGCCGAATCGGGCGCCTCCTCGCTGTCCTCCATCCACTCAATCTGCATTTTGCTGCACACCTCGCCGATGATTGCCTGCCCATCTTCTATGGTGAGTCCAAGCGCCGTATAGACCTCATTGTTCTCATCATAGATGGAGACCAAAAACATCATATAGGCCTCCATATTCCGCGTTCGGAATAGTTTATAAAAATCTTTCGGTATTGTCTTTTTTAATATCATTTGTCCCAGTCACCTGTCTGCATCACCTTCATGTACGCCTCCGTCTTATCCCGCATGAGCAGCAGTCCCTGCTCCAGTGCACCGGGCACAAACTGGTGTGTGATACACTGCTGCGGCTGGATACGCCCGCGCTGTAATCTGTCAAGCACGTACTGCCAGTCGTCCTCCGCATCATGCGTAAACGACGAGTTCCAGCTCCCCTTCACTGTCAACTGGCTGCGAAGGATTTTCCAGTAGGTATTCTGGTCCAGCCCAATATCTGACGCCGGATTTCCCACAAGCTGCACTATGCCGTTTGGCGCCGTACACAAAAGTGCGTCGGAAATCGTCTCCGTTTTGCCGACACACTCAAAAAATACATCGGCGCCTGCGCCTTTTGTCTGCGCCATCAGCCAGTCCCTTGCACAAATATTCCTGTCCTGATAAATATTTTCCAGCGGCACGCCGGCTGCCGCTGCCATGCTGCGCTGAGACGCCTTATTGCCCATCACATAAATCTTGGTATAGCCTGCCTCGATCAAAAACAAGACCAGCAGCATGCCGATGGTGCCAAGGCCACAGACCGCAATAGACTTTGACCTGTCGGCATCGCCGGCGAGCGCGCTCCGCATCGCGTGAACCGCCACCGCCATAGGCTCCATCATCGCCGCCTGCTCATAGGAAACCGCATCAGGAAGTGCGATCAGATTCCACGCAGGCACTGTCACATACTCTGCAAAACCGCCGTTTCTGCGCGAGCCGAGATAGCTGTAACTGCGGCACAGCTCATAGTGCTGCTTCTGGCAGGAAACACAATTTTTGCACGGAATCAGCGGAAAAATACCCACGCGCCGGTTCTGCCAGTCCGCACTGACATCTCTGCCCGTCCGAACCACCTGCCCCGCAAACTCATGTCCCGGAATCAGCGGCTGCACATGTGCGCCCGTCTGGTAAATGCGCGGAATATCCGAGCCGCAGATACCTGCCGCCCTCACGGCTACAAGCACCTCCCCGTCCGCCGGTTGCGGCGTCTCCACCTCCTCAAAGCGAATGTCACCCACGCCATGCAAAACCCATGCCTTCATTCAAGTTCCTCCTTATTGCTTTCGAAGCCTACACGACTGCCTCGACAATCGTTTTATCACCAATTTGAAGCTCTTTCACGCCTGTTACTTTATTTTTATTAAAATTAAAGCTGAGCAGATACCCTTTTTTCTTATTGTAGTAATCCAGATACGACGAAAGCTGTTCCTCGCCTCTTTCGTTGTATTCAGTCCCATGCCAGATTTTGAGTTCGACGATAAACTGCTCTCCTAGATAATCTACGATGACATCTGTGCGCCGCTCGTCCCTTGTCTGCGCCTCAATATAATAGTTGCCTGTCCCATTGATTATGGGCTTTAAATACAGCAGAAAAAATTTGCGCCCGTACTTTTCCACAAATTTCGTATCTTTTTCATGGTAAATTTCTGTAAAGTACTCGACAAACTTTTTGAGTACCAAATCCATATTTAACTGATTGTTTTTGATAAATCCAATTCTGTCAATTCCGCCCTGTGTATAGACATCACTGTCTATCGCTTCCCTTGCCATAAACAAGTTCAGCAGACACATCTCAAACATGCGGTTTGCGATTGCCACATGTCCGTTCTCTTCTTTGATAAAGCCGAACATAACCCCCAGATTAATCGCATTCTCCTCCATGCTAAACGGAATGCGCTTTCCACAATAAAGAATATCCTCCACAATTTTATAAAGAGCTTTGTACGTGTCAAGCTGTTTCGCCATGCTCTCAAACAGGAGTGTACTCTCTTTGAGGATCATACCAACTGCCCGCTCAATCCCTTCTTTCGACCATGCCCTCTCTGGCTCTGTAAAATACGACCTTTCCGCAGCCATCTTGGCAAGATGCTTACAAATCAGCGAGACAAGCACCGGATACCCTGAGGTGTAGGCATAGATTTCTTTCGCAACGGCCTGCAATTCCATGCCTGTATGATAATCCTGCTCATACTCCGCTAACATGCCCTCAATCTGAACTGGTGAAAAACTAAAATCCATGTTAAAATCTGCCGCAATATTCCACGGGCTGTTGTACTGATGCTCAGATTCAGGACGCAGTTTTAACTTTAGATTTTTAATACTGTACACTCCCGCAAGTATTACGGAGTGAAACGCCGCCCGCTCCTCACGTTTTAGATAATACGCCCTAAGCAGGGCAAGAAAGTCAATAAAAACCTGATTGTTTGATGCACTGTCCACCTCGTCAATCATCAGCACGACCGGGCGCGGGCTGTCTTTGCACATCATGCTCAGTTTTGCGAACAAATCCTTGAGACGGTTCTGGCTTTTTTGAAGCAGCTCCTCGAGCGGCCCTGTCAATTCTTTTATACCGCAAAATCCACTGATTTCAAGTGTTTCCATAAGCACTTCCGCAAACGCCCGGACAAACGACTGCGCATCTGCAAAATCCTCTGTGGCAATCTGCTGAAAATCCAGCGACAAAACGATATAGTCCTCCTGCAAATAAGTTTTCAGCGCATCAAGCGTTGTCGTCTTGCCATACTGTCTGCCGCGGTTGATGACAAAATAGCTGCCAGTATCCACAAACTCTTCTTTGATCTTCCGTAGCCGTTCCTCCAGCCTTACCATATAATGCCGCTCAGGAATACAAGAACCTGTTACATTAAAACGCCGTTTCATGACCATGCCCTCCGTTCATGCCGTAGTCTCTCAGACCATTTTAGCATCTTATCCGAAATCTGTAAACAAAGGATTTGTCACACAAGCCACTGCCGCAGTGTCTCCCCCAGCCGGTCAATCAGCCAGACCATGAGCACCAGCACCATTCCCGGAAAGACTGCCATCCACCACATTCCCGAGGAGAGATACGTCATGCTCTCTGCCAGTATGATGCCAACCGCAGGCTGTTCCGGCGGCAGCCCGTACCCGAGAAAAGAAATGGCTGCCTCATGCAGTATGGCATGGGGAAACATCAAAACCAGCCCCGCCAGAAACTGCGGCGCAAGCTGCGGCAGGAAATGATGCAGCATAATCCAACTGCCTGATTTCCCCATGCGCCGCGACACTGCAATATAGTGCTGGCTCCGAAGCTGCATCACCTCCCCGCGGATTAGCCGCGCAAGGCTTGTCCAGTGGGTTGCCGTGATTCCCGCAAGCAGCCCGCGCAGTCCCCTTCCCAGCGCAAAAGAAATCAAGATAATCAGCACGGTGTGCGGAATCCCCATCATCAAATCTATCACCCAGCTAATCACGCTATCCAAAAAACGGGAGCCAGCCGCTGCCGCAATGCCGATCAAAACACCAATCAATGCGCTGATGCACGATGCCACAATGCCGACCGTCACACTGACAGACATTCCCTTTAAGGTGCGCATCAAAAGATCGCGTCCCAGATTGTCCGTACCGAACAAATGCTGCCATGACGGAGGCTGCTTGGCATGGATAAAATCTGTCGATACAGCCTCCTGCGGTATCAGCAGGCCAGCCCCATAGAATCCAAGAATCACAAGAACGAAAACCCCTGTCAGCATCAGGGCGCTTGCCCGCGTATTCATATGATACCAGCGAATATGATACCAGCGGTTTTGTTTAAACTGTCCCATTCCTCCTACTCCTCACCATTTCGCATTTTAGGGTCAATGACACCATACAGCAGATTCGCAATCATATTGCCCACACAGACAAACAGGGTCGAAAAGAGCGTGATGCCAAGCAGCAGCGGTACATCTGAATTCAGCCCCGCCGCCGAGACCGCCGAGCCGAGACCTGGATAAGAAAACACATTCTCTGCCAGCACAGAACCGCCAAACAGCTCTGCAAACGAGGCAAACTGCAAGGTCAGCGCCGGCAGAATCGTATTGCGCAGCCCGTGCCGTACAAACAGCGTCCAGCCGCTCTCCCCGCGTGCGCGTGCAAACAAGATATACGGGCTGTTCATCACGTCAATCATTTTCTGCCTTGTGTGAAGGGCAATATTAGAAAAGGACATCATGCTCAGCGTCAGCGCCGGCAGCGCCAGATGATGCAGCCGCTGCCAGCCGCTCACCTCGCTGTCCAGCATGCCGATCGGCGTCGAGAAACCAACCGGAAACCAGCCAAGCTTCACCGAAAACACCAGCAGCAAAACAAGCCCCAGCCAGAACGCCGGCATACTGCTCAAAAGATAGCACAGCCGCCGGAGAAGCTTGTCCTGCCAGTGGTCACGGTATATGCCCATCACGCAGCCGAGCAAAAATCCAATACCTCCCGAAAACACCCACGCACACAGCATGAGGGCAAGCGAATTTTGAAAACGCTCTGCGATAACAGCAATGACGGGTCTGCGGTACAGAAGCGACATGCCAAAGTCCCCGCGAAGCAGCGCGCAAAGCCAGCTAACATAACGCGCCGCAGCCGGCTTGTCAGCCCCCCAGTATGCCGCAATCTCAGCGCGCTGCGCCTCCGACACAGGTCCGATTCCCATAATATACTGCTGCACTGGGTCTATTGGCGACGCACTCACCAAGGCAAAAGACAGTATACTGACTGCCAAGAGCAGCGAAACGATTCGTATGCAGTTTTTGAAAAATAGCAGCACAAGCCGCCCAGCCGTATTTTTCATTATAGTCCCCCATGCCGCCCCTCGCGGCTCCAATAGATTTCTGACACACGTGTCATGTCCACTGCCACCTGTGCAAATTCTGCAAAAGCGGCATGGAGGCACCGTGCGGATGGCGCTGCTGCCTGCCAATGTCAAGCCCGTCGCGCACATAATACAGATGGTCCACATTGACAATCCACACCCACGGACAGATCCCCTTCATGCACGTGCCCGTCGCGCCGTCCCACTGCGCAAGCCGCCAGTTCTCATACGCTTCTTCTGTGGTCAGCGCCTCCATCGCCGCAGACAGATACGCGTCTGTTTTCTCGGATTGGTACCCCTCAGGATTATAAAAATCGTCCCGGAATGCACCTTTGCTGTAATACAGACAGTAGCTCTCATAAGGATTTGCCGCGCCCCAGCCCATCATGACACCATCAGAAAACATACGCTTCGCCAAATCGTCCCAGCTGGTGCCCTCCACTGTGATGCGGATACCGATTTGCTTCACCTGCTCTGCCGCCGCAAGCGCAACTGCCTGCCGCACGGAATCCCCGCTGGGATATAAAACGGTAAACGCTGCCGCAAGCCCGTCTTTCTCCACAATGCCATCTCCATTTTCGTCCGACCAGCCTGCATCTGCAAGGAGTTTTTTTGCATATGCTACGTCTGTCTCAATCACCACCTCCGAATGATTCCACGGCATTTTGTCATTCTCGGAATAACAGGGCGTTGCAAATCCATTGAGCGCTGCCGCCGCAACCAATTCACGGTCAACCGCATAGGCAATTGCCTGCCGGATTTCCACATGGCAGGTCACATCATTTCCAATCGGATAGCCGCTCTCGGTCACTTCCCCCTCGTTGGGCAGTAACGGCAGCGTGAAACCACGGTTGTCCACGGAGGTGACGCGCGCCAGATGATAGCCGTCAATCTCCTTGTCCGCAAGTGTCGCTGCGGTCAGCGCCACATCGACCTGCCCTGCCTGCACTGCCGCAAAAGCGGCATCTTCCGTCATAAAGACAATTGTCACCTTCTTTATAGAAGGAACTTCTCCATAATAGTCCTCGTTCGCTGCCAAAATCAACTGCTCCTGCGGATTCCACTGCACAAATTTCCACGGTCCTGAACCGACTGGCTTCCTCCCATACTCCGCGTCATAAGCATGTTCTGGAATAATACCCACGGACGCAATTGTATTCAGAAAGACAGACGTAGGTCTGGACAATGAGAAAATGACAGTCGTGTCATCTACTGCCTCCACCTTCTCCAGAAAAGTCAAATCAATGGACGCCTGCGCTGCCTTGGCTGTCTCAAAGGTGAACGCCACATCTTCCGCGGTGACTGCCTCCCCGTCTGTAAACTTCGCATCGCCGCGCAGATGAAACGTCCATGTGCACCCTGTCCCGTCCAGACTGTAGTCTGACGCCAAGTCGTTTTCAAACTGCATTTCTTCATTGTATTTGATCAGTGTGCTCTGAATCAGCGGAGTATTTCCATGCCCCCAGCCCTGACACGGGTCTAGCGTGGAGGGCTCTGTCGAAATAGCAACCACCACCTGCTCACGCAGAGCAGTGCCGCCGTCAGTTTCTGTTTCCATCAAGGCTGCGCTATGCTGCGAGGCACAGCCAGAAAACATACTCATTATGACGACGCCAGCCAGCAGCCCGCGAAGCAATCGCTTTATTTTAAAACTATGTAAAATTTTCTGCATTGATCTATCCCCCTTGCTGCACTTCTTTTGCAAACTTTTTATGCGCACAAATACTGTCTATGCATACAAAAACTGTCTATGCGTACAAAGACTATCTATGCGCACAAAAAAATTCCAGCACGGTACTCTGCCCAAATACCGTACTGAAATTCATTATATCCCATACCGTTCTTTTTTGTAAGCGGGGGGAGGGGTTCTTTTTATGCACAGCCCAGTGCTTTCAACGCCTTGAGCGTCCCTTTTAGATTATTCTTGTGCCAGTTGTTTGTGCCGGACCAGTCCTCCAGACTGTACATTCCCGAATTGCGGAGTGCAGACAGCTCTGCCTGCTGCGCGGACAGCGCAATCACTTCATCCTCAAGCTTGATGTCGATGCGGTAGTTGATTCCTGTCTCCCGCACCTCCACGCCGACGATAGAAGAGTACGGCAGCTCGAGCGTTACCTCCTTCTTCACATCTGCCCAGAAATGTCTATACGGAATCAGAACGAGCTGCTCCTTACAGAAAGAGAGTGCGTAGAAGTTATTCAAGATAAAGATTTTCCTGATCGCATCGCTTAGATTTTCTGGTGCGTAGGAGACAACGATCGTCTTTCCCTCCTGCGGCTCATAGCCAATCTGCTGTAACACCTCTGTGATTCTTCTTGTATTTGCCATAATATTCACACTCCTTTGTTTGATTGATGTATTATACTGGCGGTCGAAAAGACTGACCGCTCACTATAAAGTTATGCACACAACCACATAAGGAAATATGCCGCTTCGCGGCTGCGGCTGGCGCGATACTCACGGCAGATTTCATCTGTCGTGAGTATCATTATAGCAGCACACGCCCGCCGCTGCACAGTTCTTTCGCAGACTGCCGCTTTGGTATCGCGAACGGTCAACTTCCTGTTAACCGCAGTCCCAGCAGTACAGTACCTTGCTAAAATCCCGCTGCGCCAGCGCTTCGCTGTTGATAAAGAAATTGGCTACGCCACCGTCCCCCCAGCATATCTCATCGTCCTGCGCGCCCAACTCAGAGTGAATCTGTAATAGCACCGTATCATAATACTTCGGATTTTTCCGCAGATCATACTGCACAAAATACGGAGCCCCCAGCATATTATGCCCATAGTAAGACAATTCGTGATCCAGATACTCGAAATCCTCCCTTGTCAAAATATCATACGCCAACTGCTTCCCCAGCTTTTTTCCTGTCAGCGTCCGCACCGCATCGCGAAACAGCTTGTCAAAGCGCCTGTCAGCAGTATTGATATAAAGCGCCCGCGGTGCAATGTCAACGCGAAACGGTTTCCAGACTGGCGTCAAATCCTCGAGGGCAGGGTCGGATGAAACCGGAACCTCCATCTTCAAAATCTCCTCCTGTGTGACAGCGTAGTCCACCGTCTCATGATATATCACGCGAAACATTTCTTGGCTGTCCGGCGCTGCATCATCATAACCGTAGGTGCCGTCCACTTCATCCAGCGCGATAAAAAATTGCAGCATCCCTTGCTGCGGCAGACGTTCGTCCACTGTTGCACGGTCAAAATTAATCTGCGCAAGCAGCAGCATCTTTCGCCCTGTTCTGTCTACAGGATACTGCATGTCTGGCTTCCAGTAGGGCAGACCGCCAAATTTGCTGTCAAATAAATCGGGTTCCGTCCCCTTCTGCAACGTCAGCGCATACGCTGCCTTGCGGGTCTGCTGTTTGATGAAGCTGGCAATCTCCTCAATCGGATAGTCATAGGTCGTGGTCTCTGCAAACTCAACCTTCGCGCGAAGCGAAGCCAGAACCTGCGCATTGACAAGGCGGCTCTGTCCGGGAAGGCGGACAAAGGTCAGCGCAGGAAGCTGTGTTAAGTATGCGCAGTCCGTAAAGTTTGTCTGTACCAAATCAAGCTTTTTTAGATTTTTGCACTTTTCCAGAAATGAAAAATCGTCCACCGTCAATGGATTTCGTGTGTTCATGATCAGTGTATGCAGACTTTCCATCTCTCCGAGCACAGAGAAATCATGGTCCTTACGCTGTAAAAAGTTCAACCTGCTGCACGGTTTTGTCCGCTCATCTAACTTTAAAGTCTTGATTTTCCTTAAATCATACAAGACCGCTGGAACTCTGTCACTGCCTTCAATGGCACCGATCAGATAGGGGTCCGCCGTTCTCATTTCCTGCTTCATATCCATTCTCCCTTCCTTATGTGTAAAAATTCCACAAACCTCCATAATTCAATGTGACTTTGTCACTGAACCTGCAATCCGAATTGCTGTATACTATAAAAAAATCATAACCAAGGAGAATCATCATGTCAACAAAAAAAATGCCAGCCAAAAAAGCTGTTGTAGACTCCAATACCTGCGTCGCCTGCGGGTGCTGTATGAAGGTCTGCCCCAGAAATGCCATCACAATCCCTAAGGGAATCTGCGCCATCGTCGATCAGAATCTGTGCGTCGGCTGCGGAAAATGCGCGAAAGAATGCCCCGCGAGTGTCATTACATTGGAGGTGTATGAAGCATGAAACAAAAAGGAACTCCAAACAAGAAATGGTACGATTATCTCTGGATTGTCTCACTGACTTATCTGATTCTGGGATTTCTAAATATCCTGTTTGCGTGGCTTGGGCTGCTGTGCTTCTTTATCCCGCTCATCATCTCTATCACAACGGGCAGCAAAGCCTACTACAACAAATACTGCGGCAGAGGACAGTTGTTTGCCCTTGTCGGCGGCAGATTCGGCCTGTCCCGTAAAAAAGACGTCCCCACATGGCTGAAATCCCGCTATTTCAGATATGGCTTCCTGATATTCTTTTTCTTAATGTTCTTTCTCATGCTGTGGAACACCTATCTCGTGTTTGCAGGCACAAAGGATTTGAGCACTGTAGTGACACTGCTGTGGACCTTTAAACTTCCGTGGCACTGGGCATACCACGGCACACTTTTTTCAGACGGCACAGCGCAGTTTGCCTTCGGATTTTACAGCGTGATGCTCACCTCCACGGTGCTAGGCTTTGTCACCATGCTTTTGTTCAAGCCGCGCTCATGGTGTGTGTACTGCCCAATGGGCACCATGACGCAGCTAATCTGTAAAGCGCGCAATGGCGCCTCCTCACACCGCGCATAGCCTTGCCGCTATAATGCGAGCTGGCGCAGGCGCGCTTTGTCGAGGATTTTGATTCCCTTGCGGGATACTTCCACAATTCCCTCGTTTGCAAAATATTTCAGCATTCTTGACACCACTTCACGGGCAGAACCCATATAGCGGGCAATCTGCTCGTGCGTCAGCGCTATGGTATCCGCACCGGTGCGCGCCGACTCGTCCGCTAGAAAGATGGCAAGTCTCTTGTCCATGCTCATAAAAAGAATCTGTTGCATCACCCACATCACATCTGAAAATCGGCTGACCACGGTTTCCAGCGCAAATATTTTCATGTCTGGACTGCGCTCTGCGATTGCCGCAAAGACGGCGCCATTTATCACATAACAGATACTCTCCTCCTCGGCGTCCACAAACACCTCAAAGGTAATGGCCTCGCCCAAAAGGCAGGAGGCAGACAGCATACAGAGCTCTCCCCCTTGCAGGCGGTACAGCGTAATGTCTTTTCCCTCCTCTGACATCATGTATAACCGAAGACTTCCCGACCGCACCAGAATCACGCCAGAGCACTCGCCCCCGCGGTGGATCGTCCTTCCCTTATCATAAGATACGATCTGTGTATTTTGGCAGAGCGCCCTTCGGTCCTCCTCCGATATCGTATTCCAGAACGGAAATATCTCGCTGTAAATATGTGCAAGCTCTGATGATGCCATTGTGTCACTGCCCTTTCTATGTATTGCATATCATGAATGATTCCTCAATATTGATATCAAATAGTATAGCACATCTTTTTGGGATACCACTTCCGTTAACTGTAACCTGTGCCGTTCCAATTTTCTTATTTTTGAGTCCTCTTTAACTGCTGAAGTTCTGCCTGAAGCTTTGCCAGTTCAGCATCTTTTTCTGCCTGAAGCTTTGCCAGTTCAGCGTCTTTTTCTGCGCGGAGCTTCGCCAGCGCCTCAAGATCTTTCTCGTGAATGTGCTGCCATGTCCGCTCTATGCGCAGTCCCTCCTCACGCATTTCGCACCACTCACGCGCAACATCATCCTGATTCAGTTTCAATATCGTTTCACAGGTTTCCTCAAAAACATCATTCTTCTGAGCCAGCATGTATAATTCCTCCCATGTCCCTGCCTTGAAAAGACGAGCCCAGTCGTCAATTTGCCACTGCTTATCCTCATCTGTCGCCAATGCTATCTGAGTTAAGTCTAACACATTCATCGTGAATTTGTCATTATAAATATAGTGTTTTTTAACATTTAGCAGTTTATTGGTTGCATAAAACTCAGGATAATCTGGAAACAAAGTGAAATTCAGGATTCCAACATGATATGATGGCTTAACACTGTAATAGGGATCTCCCTTGTCAATGTTATTAAAAATTCGTGCAAGATATACTACGGAACGGTCGTCCCAGAAATTCTGTTTCTCCACTTGTATTTCAAGATTAATAATCATCGCATTGTTCAGCAATACTTTTACGTCGAGAATTACAAACTTATCTGTAATCTTCTCTCCGAGTGCAATTGGATTGAGCATCGTGACACATTGCACGCTCTCTGGGTTCAAATGCAGGAGTGAACAAATAAATCCCTTTAATCCTTTTTCACACTCCTGCATAACCCTGTGGAACATATAGTCGTTCATCAGTGTGTAATCAATTCTTCCTGTGGCATTTTTCAAAGCAGTTATCGGCTTCGTGTACATCTCAGCTTCCCTTCCTAATTATATAAAATATACGTATGACACCATTATATAACTTTCTTCAAAAAGATGCATTGGACAGATAGTCCACACTTTTCCCCTTCTACTGTATTTGTCCCAAAATTTTCGTATCTTTTATCTTGCTATCCTCTGCAAACAGCAAAATCTTTGACATAATTTCCGCCGTCTTGGGGTCGTCGTCTATAAACGGCAAAAAGACCCGCCCGCGCTGCTGCGCGTGAACAGGGACGACAAACAGCATCGCATTGCCAAGCTGGTGCACGACGCCGCTTCCAAGATGCACTGTATACTGGCCAAGTTTTCCGTCAATGACCGCATGGCTGCCCTCGAAATGGACATTCTTTATCTGGAACAGGGCAAGATTGCACTCGGCAATTGCACGGCGCATCTCGATTGTCGAGTGGCTTGTCTCCGGGTCAACACCGCCTGCGTGGGCAACGCTGACAGCCAGATCGGTATCGCGCATCACCTCGCTGTAAACGATATCAGGAATCTCTTTGATTTTCAGGGATTTACCCGTTCTGCGGTCGTAAAATACCACATATTCCAGCGTCGGTGCCTCCGCGTCACTCGGGGAGAACCAATCTGTCATGGCATAAATACTTGCAACAATATCTTCCTTATAATATATCTTTTGTAGCCCAACTTTATAATCTGCCACCCAGCGCCTCCCGCGCAGCGCAGCAACTGTTTTGTGCGGCTGTATCTGGTTGCCGGAAAACAGCATGGAATGATATTTGTCCAACTCCTCGTCCAGCTTCACATAAAGTTCGCGGAACACCTGTTTAAAGGGCTGCCTGATCTGCTTTTCAAACAAAAGTTTCTGGTATTTGTGCCAGTGCCCGCTGCTATATAAATCAAATGGATGTGCAATATAAATCTGCTCCTCCATCTTCACCGGAAAAACAGCGCCATCGCAGTCCACAATCCCGTCCTTTGTCAGAAATCCAAGCTTCACCTCCTGATCTTTCACAGTGCGCACCACAAGCATCTCCGTGACAGGACGTACCACCGGATTTTCACATAATTGCAGAAATTCCCAGACTTCAAACGCAGTTCGGTCCTCCATCGCCTGCTCCATCATCTGCTTTGTCCGGCTGTGCTGCTCTTTTAATGCTTTGACCACCTCCTGATAATGCAGCACCGTCTCGTCCTTCTTGTATTTTGCCGGAATGGATTTGAGCAGTTTGCCGTCTTTTCTGCATAGCAGGACACTTTTTCCGCTCTCCTCCACCTGCACCTTGAGTTCGAGTCCGCCTGCGCTCTGCCACGCAAAGTATTCTGCCGACTGCTCCGCCAACACACCCTCCATACGGAGAATCAGGCGCGTCACGTCCGTAAATCCAGCATTGACGCTCAGATTTCGCAGCGCAAGCTCAGCCGCACGCCCCTCACTTGCACGCCGCTGCGCACCGAACTGCTTGCTTTCTTTCTTATACTTTTGTATGAACTGGTAACGTTCTAATAGCTCCTCCTCCCGCGCCTTCAAAGATTGGGGAAGCGGCAAAAGCCCAATACTCATCAGCAAATCCTTGTTGCGTTTTGCGCTGATTTCTGACTGCAATGCCTCTTTGTCCACCTTTCCGAGCGCGGCATCCGCATATTTCCGGGCGCGCCCATGCGCCGTTCCGTTGGACGAGTATTTTGCCGCATCATACAGCATCATAAAATTTTTCTCACCAAGCTTCTCATACGCCTCGAAAAACCAGTGAATATCAAAAGCACCGCCGCACAGCTCCTTCGATGAAAGCGGTGTGTACTTTGCAATCACAGATATCACCTTCTCATCAAACCCCTCGCTGGTATGTGCAATAAAATAATAACAAGCGCTCGCAAAACCGGGCATTTCCAAGTATTCCTCAATCATCGGAATCCACTGCTGCGCGTACATCGCAAGCTCTGCTAAGCGTTTCTGCGTGATGTCTGTTCCCTTTAATGCCTGTTTCAAATCCTGCACAGTCTCCTCCGGCTTTGGCATTGAAACTTTCAAGAGATGGCTGAGCACATGGCGCTTGTCCTCATTAGCGCAACCATAATAGCTGTTGCGCTGCAACGGGTCTTTTCCTAGCGCTGTCAAAATCTGTATCATATAGTCAATGCCATAGACCACATGGATACAATGGATATCCTTTGAAAAAGGAGTCGGCTGTTCACCGCGCTTTAGCTCTATTTTTAAGATGAGCGGAATCAATTCGCAGTACAGCATCCAGTCAAACGTCATTTCCTCTATTTCGTCCCCAACCGTATCAAAATGATACTTTTCGTCCACAGACGGAAGCACATCATAACCAAAAAAGTTATTCACGCCGTGATGTCCATCCTGCGAAGAAACCGCCCCCTTCTGCACGACAGTGCTGACTGATTCCAGCAAGCTTCCAACAGCACCGTATGTAAATATGGCTTTGTAAAATAAATCCTTGTCCCAGATGCCGCGCATATAGCACTCCTCATAATCCCAAAGACTCAGATAATTCGGCTCTGCCTGCTGATATGCATACGGGAATTCCACCTTCCTTGCACACTGCTTCAGATAATACTGCTGTAACCGGAAACGCAGTGCAAAGGCACGCTCCCATCCATCTTCTATGTGATAAAACAGTTCTCGAAACATCTCGTCAAAAACCGGCAAATCCAATGAACGTTTAGTATAATTATACTTTTGTCCGTTCCAGTGTTCCTCCTCTACGGTAAACAAATCATTCGAGCTGTCCAATACGGAGAGCAGCTTTGCTGTCACACACAAGCCAAAATCCTGCCGAAGCCACCACGGCACATATTGTTTGAACAATGTAGAAACAACACAATCCACCTGCGCATGATAAGAAAGCGAAATCTCCAGTTTTGAAAAGGTACACCCAAAAACCTTTTGGTACAGCCCTTTATTCTGCTCGTAACTGCTTCTGTCCTTGCTGCATTGAGAGAACATTTGTACTCCAATCAGAAGCTGCGGTGTCTTAATCTCTGTCTCATAAAAGCTTTCCCAAAGTGCCCGAAACGGATAGCTGTCCAGCGGGTCTCCGTCCTGCCATTTTACAATAGTCAGGTTGTTCCCAAGCATTTCCTCCTCACCCCACGCATTTTGGTACTCGCGTTCGCGGTTTTCGTCAATCAGATTGTCGAGCTTCTTCAAGACACAGATGTACCTCTCCTCCCCATCAGCAAAAAGTTTTTCCGTCTCACTTTCATCTACATCAACCTCTGGAATAATCCATTCTTTTTCCACGTCATAAAGCCCATAGCCGGGCAGATTCAAAATATCCTGCGCCTTGCTGCCCCCGCCCAGCAGTTCTTTTAGAAGCACCTGTTCTTTCCCTGTCGGTTTTTGCAGCGCCTCAATCGCTGGAATAACTGCTGCAAAAGCCGTTTCATCCTCTTTTTTCAGCCACAGGGCCAGATCAAGTGCCCCCATATGACACTCCTCAGACTTCTGCGCAAGCAACCGTCTGATACATTCTGCAAGGCTTGTCTTGTCCTGCCTGCGCAGCAATTCCAGTGTGCCAGCGCGCCCCTTTTTATAGTTCAGATTCCGCTCAATCTGCCTGTAATCCTCCGCAGAAAGCTCCATATCTGCCGCCAGCATGTACGCCGCCTTATACGTATATTCCTCGGCGTTGTGCAGCAGATCAAACAGGACTTTTTTGCGTCTGTCTGAGGCCGGGCGGTAGAGCAGTACGCGCGCCGCAGCCGACCTGCCCGCACTGTACGCCTGTCCCTGCCCGACAAGAGGTATGAACTCCGCAGCCTCGTCCAGAAGCTCGTCCTTTTGCAGCATCCACGCGATCACACAGATGCGCCCCGCAAGGTCTGTCGGGATCATCTCCACTTCGTGCCATGGAAAAATACAGGGCGAAAGCTTCAAGCCCTTTTTCGGAAGGCGTCCTAACATCTCTTTTAAAATCCCATAAAGGGCTTCTGCTTCCGCACTGTCCTGAAACATAGTCTCGGGCGCCAAAGGCTTGGGTTTCCGCACTTCGCCAGTATCAAAACCATACCCGTATTCGTTTTCTTCCCTAAGAAGCTTATAGAAGCTCGTCACCCCATCAGGCATAAAACTAGGCAAAAAGCACGCAGCAAGCTCTAAATCCTCCGGGCAGGTGAGAAATACCTCCTTTGATACCTGCATCTGCTTTTTCTCGTCCTGCAAAGAATGACAGAAGTAAGATGCTGTCATTTTCTGCTGCTTTGTACCGTTTCTGATCAGCCCAATAACCAATTCCACCGCGTCGTCTGCATTGTAAAAACCGGTTGCCCAGAGCGCACAACTAATAGCAATGGCATCGTTTGATGCGAGTTGTTCCCTCAAAAAATCTTTGTCCCGCAGGCACTGTCCCATCAGCCGCAGCAGCTTCCCACTAACACGGTCAACACTCTTTTCATTAAAAATACCAATCCACGTACTGACTGCCCGCTTGACAGACGAATAGCGAAGCAGGTCATGCTCCTCAATCACCGAAAACAAATGTAGGAATGCCTCTGGCCTGCCTGCATCCATCGACTCACAGACTACCTGACGCGCTCCCTCCTGCAACCGCGCCGCGAGCAAAAATTTTCCAAGGTCTTGATAAAGCCCGTGACTCTTCGACATCACAATGCCAAGAACCAGTTCACTGCTCATCATCAGTGTATTGTTTTCGCCAAAAAGGATATCCCTGACTGCCTGAATAACCTTTTCCTCACCGCTGTCAATCTGTGCCGCCAAAATCCACGAATACGCAAACGTATTCCGTGCATGGTCATACAATTCCGCTGAAATCTTTCCGGTCAAAACCGCCGCAAGGTCGCCGCCATAAAATTCAAGCTGCGCATATGCCCGCAGCAACAAGATACTGTCCCCGACAAACGGAAGATAACTGTCCGAGCGCAGACTTCTGCGGTACCACCCTGCCGTCATCTGATAACAATTCATCGCGTCCAGCGCACCATAAAATTCCTCTTGGCGCGCCTGCGCCACACAGACCTCCACCACACCCTTATAGGTACTGCGGTACAAATCGCTCAGCTTCCCACTCCCGCTTTGCTGCAAAAGTTCGCGCATCTCCTTGCATACCTCTTGCGGTAAATCATAATAATACCCGTCTGGAAGCATCTTTCGCTCGCATTCGGAAAGGTGGGCGCCCTTTTTCTCAAGCGCCCTGCACATGGTCTTTGTCAGTTTCTCTCTGGACTCATAATTAAATCCTGCCATTTGCATTCTCCTCTCACTTTACAATCCCGACAGCATTGTCAGGCGTATAAACGTAAACACGAGTTCTTCCGTCCACGGAATCTCATCGGAAAGGGCAGTCATCTCCTGTGTTCCTGCAAAAACACGGTAAATACCATCCTCAAAGCATTGCAGCGTATTTTCAACGGCTTTGTCCTCCACCGCGTCCGCACCGCCGCGCAGCCCGGTACAAATCTTTCCGCGCGCCGCCTGCGCCGCAATCTCCTCCTGCGTCAGATACGACAGAAGCTGCCCCTCGTCCTTTCGCGCATTATACTGCCTGACACCAAGCCTTGTCAGGCTGGCAAGAAGCTCACGGACAGTCTGAGGTTTGCTGTCAAGTTCAAAGGAGACAGGCGCAATGGCTGTGCGGTTCTGCCTGCCGGGTTTTTTCATTTGTACGTGGATTGTAAATGACATGCGCACATTCCCCCTTTTCTGCAAGTGCTTTTCAGATACTTATTTTATTTTCCATACCAATTGACAACCCCAGTTCATACGCCTCCTCCAGCGCCGCATTTCCCTTGATATCACCCTTCTCACGCACGCCGCGCACCAGAACGCTGCCGATATCCTCCAATTGAAAATAATCCAAAATCATGCGGTACTGCATTAATATAGCATCAAACAGTTCTGGCAGCCCGGCAGCGCCCACCAGCAGCAGTCCAAGCTTTTTTATAGAAAATGTATTCCTCATTGGTGTGTGCAGTCTGTCAACGACCGCTTTTAACTGTGCACTGATGCCATAAAAATATACTGGTGACGCTGCCACCACAATATCAGCGGTTTTTAATTTTTCGTAAATCTGCACCATATCATCTTCCTGAAAACACCTGTTTCCCTCCCGCGCAAAACAGGAATTGCAGCCAATACAGGGATTGACCCTGTAGTCTGCAACAGATATAATTTCCACTGTATTGTTCCTGCGGGCACCCTCAGCAAAAGCCTGTACCAGCAAATCTGTATTGCCGCCTTTACGCACGCTGCCCATTAAAATAATCATGTTACTCATTTTTTCCTCCTCGTTGCGCCTGAACTGGCTGACGCTGTTTTATGTCTATCAACTTCTTTAGCTGCCTGCTCCCCGCCGCTATCAATTCCATTATATGCCGCTTACAGCCAGAAAACAATCCAAAATCCGCATATTCCAAACCGCCCCCTTTTAAAACTCATTAATCGTCTCCGTAATCTCCATTTCCCGAATCCGCTTTGCGGGCGCATATACTGCCGCGGCGCAGGACAGTGCAAAAATTACGGCGACAATCACAATCGGCTCGGCTGGGATTTCCCAGCTCCCGCCGAAATGTTGATAGACAAGCTTATTCATCATCATCCGGTGGACGAAAAGCCCTCCCACACACCCGATGACCAGACCGCACACCGCGTAAGACGCCGCCTCCGCCGCAATCATCTTTGTCATCTGGTGTGTGCTCATACCGACGGCGCGCATCGCGCCATACTGCCGCATTCGCGCCGACACGCTCATAGAAATACTGTTCATGATGTTAAAAAACGTAATCAGCGCGATGATTGCCAGAAAGCCATATGCCGCAGCCTGAAACACGCCAAACGAAGAAGTGTTTTCTCTATTCTCCTCGCGCCGGTCATAAAACAGATTGTCGCCTGCGATTGCGCGGAGTGTGTCCACTGTTTCCTCTGTCGCGTCTTTTGTAAGCTGTACGTTCAGACTCATGTACTTGTTCTCACCTGTGATGCGCGCAAAAGTTTCCTCTGTGCACACCAGTGCCGGACGGTCCTCCGTTCCGATTCCTGATGAGACGACACATACAATATTCAGCTCCGTGTCCCCAATCTGAATCCTATCGCCGACATCCAGACGGCTGTCTTTATTAAAGATTGTCAGCACATTGTTCGTATCTCCATCAACAGCCTGCATACTGCCGCTGGCAACTGCATTCTGAGTCCACCGAAACATGTAGTCATCATAGGAAACCAAATCAACGCTGCCCTCATTTCCGTTAATCAGCGCCGGTAGGTCAAATGCCATCGCACTCCCGAAAGCTGCTTCCACGCCGGAAAGCCTGCTCATTTCATCTTTCATGCTCTTTGGAATCGCGTTGACATTTTCCACCGGAGCAATAGAAATATCAGGATTCAATTCCCCATCTACCGGAAGAAGCCTGTTTGCAAAGTCAAGCAGCGCATAAAAGCCCAGAAACAGCACCACCGTAAAGGCAAAGGATAATGACATCAGTGTCATGTTTTTCTTTGAGGAGACCGCATGATACACGCCAAGGGCGCTCTCCACCTTGAAAAGACGGGTATTTGCCGCATGGGACACTGTTTTCCCCATCTCCATGCTGCCTGACACCGCCGCCACAGGAGAGACGTCCGCCGCGCGCCGCGCCGGAGAATGCGCTGCCATCAATACAGATATCACACCGACCAAAACGCCACTCAAAATGCCGAGCGCACTGAATCGGAACGTAAATTCACTGAACTCTCCCCCCACTATATTTTTTAGGACAACACACACAATCCATGTCACTGCAATGCTGAGTGCCAAGCCAAAAGGAATCGCTGTTTTACACCAATTCAGGGCTTCCAGCCGAACAAACTGCACAATCTGCTTCCTGCTCGCGCCAATGCAGCGCATCATGCCGAAAAACTTTGTCCGCTGCGAGACACTGCTGTTCATACAGCTTGAAATCATCAGCACGCCGGCAGTCAAAACCAAAACAGACACGACTGCCGCAAGCGGATAAAGCGCATTGACCTGCTGACTGCTGCTCCCCCCTGCCAAGGCAACCGCAGCCAGATTTTCCTCGACAGCCCCGTCAGCCAGACCATACTTTTCCTTCACGTCCGCAATCGCCTGCTTGAGTTTTGTTCGCTGCGCAAAGCGGACAACATAGAAGGACGTACACGTTTCCCCATTTGTTTGCAATACGCTGTCCAGCATTTCTGGACGAAGATAGGCACAGACCCCTTCATACTTCTTGTTATACTTCGCCATTTCATCGAGACAAAATCCTGTCACCGTAAAATCAAATGCGCCTGACGGTGTTTGAATCACGACATTGTCCCCAATCTGAATGCCAAGCTGTTCCTTTGCCGGCGTGTTCAGCATGACCTCGTTTTCTTTCTGCGGAAACACGCCTTCCATCTCATACCCCCGCAGATTATCCACATACGCCTGCTCTGTCCCGTACAAAATAACGCGCCTGCCGTCTATCTGATATCCCTCGTAGATATCCTCTCCAAACGCCCGATACCATGCTGACGCGGACACGTCACTGCCGGCTGCGAGCTGCGCTGCCTCCTCCGTCGTCAGACCGCTTATCGCAATGTGGTGGCTGCCGTGCTTTTTGAGCATCGCCTCCTCTTCGCCCTTTGCCATAATCTCCGCCATGGAAAAGACCGATGTCACCAGAAACACCGCAAGCACAATGCAAAACAGCGTCATTCGGTTCTGTTTTTTGCGCATTCTTGCCGAAATCGGTATCAGGTCAAGATAACTCTTCATCACAGCACGTTTCATTCCGAACACCTCCCCAAATCACTTAATATGCCATCCGACACCTGCAACACCCGGTCGGCAGTCTGCGCAATACTGCGGTTATGCGTAATCATAATAATTGTCTGTTCATACTTTTTTGATGTCCCTTTCAGGAGTGCAATCACTTCCCTGCTGTTTTGCGTGTCGAGATTTCCGGTCGGCTCGTCCGCGAGAATCAGCGACGGACGGGTAATCAGTGCGCGCCCGATTGCCACCCGCTGCTGCTGCCCGCCTGACAACTGGCTTGGCAGATGGTTTCGCCGCTCGTTGAGATTCAACACCGCAAGAAGCTCCTCCAAGTAATCCCAGTCAGGCTTCTGGTAGTCAAGCAGCAGTGGAAAAATAATATTCTGCTCCACCGTCAATTCAGGAATCAAATTAAAAGCCTGAAAAATAAATCCGATATTGCGCCGGCGGAAAATGGTGCGCTTTTTATCCTTCATGGAAAAAGTGTCCTTGCCGTCAATCAGCACCTTGCCCGACGTAGGTGTGTCAAGCGCCCCAATCATATTTAACAGCGTGCTCTTGCCAGAGCCGGACTCGCCGACAACCGCCACATACTCTCCCCTCTGAACGGAGAAACTGACATTTTTTAACGCCTGCACTGCTGTCTCACCACTGCCATATGTTTTGCATAATTTCTGAATTTCCAATAACTTCATCTATAAGCACCTCTCTTATCATATTCTGTACAGATTGCTCTCCTCTGTACAATGGCAGGATAACATGCAAATCCTACAGTCAGGCTTCATTATGGTTACATTTTTGTAGGAATTAAAAAACTAAGGTCAAACGCAGTCCCCTCACCAAGCCAGCTATCCACCTCAATGGTACCGTTATGCGCCTCCACCACAGATTTTGCCAGCGGCAGTCCCAAGCCGATCCCCTGCGTGTCCTTAGAATATCTGCTGCGGTAAAAGCGCTTGAAAATATGGTGCAAATCCTCTGGGCAGATTCCTTTTCCGTTGTCCTGTACCGTGATGTGCACCACCGATGCCGACTGTCCCCATATAATCCGCACAACGTCCCCGCTGTCTGTGTGATCAAGTGCATTTTTCACAATATTGCCGACTGCCTCCACAATCCAGTACCGGTCACAGAAAAAGGAGAGGGATTCACTGCCCGCAAGGGCAATCTCCTTCCCCTCCTGTGTGGCGCGGAACAAGAATCGTTTCCTCACATCCGCCATCATCTCCGCGAGATTTTCGGACTTTCTCTCAATCGCAATCGTTCCGGCATCAAACTTCGCTATTTTCAGCAAATTCTGCACCAGCGTCTCAATACGGTCAAGCTCCTGCTCGGACAGCGCGGAAAATTCCTGCACTTCCGACAGCTCTTTTGCCTCCGCTTCTGTCTGTATAATGCCATTGTAGATATTGAGTGCGGCAAGCGGCGTCTTTAGCTGGTGTGAAATGTCGGATATCGTATTTTTCAGCGCCGCGCGCGCACGTCCCTCATTCTCTGCCTTTGCATTCAATATGGCTGCGAGCACATTGATCTCGTGGAACAGTCTGTACCATTCCCCCTCCTCGCTGCACTCGATGCGGGCTTCGCGGTTGCCGGAAATGTATTCCCTGACCTTCTCGGCAGCGTCCTCAATAATCTGCTCCTGCTCCCTGAAAAATCTGTAGCAGAAAAAGGCAGTCACGGCTCCCATCAGCACTGGCAGACACAACAAATATGCTGCCGGCGCTGACCGCAGCGACAACAGCACAATCATTCCTGTCTCAAATGACAAGGTACAAAACAATATGTGAAGAAACAGTGCCTTTATTTTAGGGTTCGTCAATAGTTTTCTCATGAATACATTCCCTCACTTGGTACAATTTATTCCTCTCTGCTCTTTATATTTCATTGCAATACAAGTCTCACTGAAACCGCACTGTTTCCCAAAAGCCAATCCCCTTTTGTTCCACGGCAATACATCTAACTCTATTTCTTTTATTCCTAGATACTCTAATAGCATATGAAACGCTTGTGCATATCCGATTATCTGACTATTTTCAATGAAAAAATAAGCATTGTACTCTGTTTCTAAAAATTCTTTCATTCGTCTTTCCAAGTCCATCAAATCCATAGGATTGTCACTTTTTTCATCTTCGATAAGCTGCTTATTGAAGAGCGCAAGTTTCCCTGCATCTTGAATAGAACATTTTTGAAGCTGCATTGTATCCCTCCATAAAATTCTGATTGGCATTAGCCTCCATATTCTGTTTTTGAACCGTTCAGATCTTGCAAATACATCTTCATCACTGACTACCATTTTTCAAAATTCTCATTATTACAACTTGGTCATTATCTTGGTCACTTTGACCAAGATACGAGCCAATTGATCACTAAACATAGTATTTTTGATTTCCACTTTTTGGCTTATCTGGAATTGTCATTTTTAACTGTCCTGTTTTCATCATAGGATTAAGATAATGCCTTCTAAAAAAGCTCCTATCATTTATTTTAATATACTCCATAATTTCCTTAGCAGAATGTGGCTGTTTACAAAATGCAATGATCATCTTAGTCACATCTTGTTCATTATCTTGGTCACTTTGACCAAGACGCAAATCTTCATTCAGCAAATCCAAATACTTATCACACGCATTACACAACACCATAATTCCAGATGCACTGATATCGTATTCCGGCAGACGTCCATCGTACCTTGCACAAGCCTCCTTGATTTTGTCAAAACCTCTGCCCCATGCCTCTATCATACCGCTTTTAAAGAAAACATTTGCCAGCTTAGGATTATATGGTTTGGAGGAGTGCTTTTCGAACAGTTTCTCCGTTGAATCCAGTTCAGACGGCATCTCTCCATCATTCCAGATATATATTTTATCCTCATATACACTAATCTGAATAGGGTTGCAGGCACTATAATCCTTGTGAACCACCGCATTCAGCAATATCTCACGAAATGCTTCTTGTGGAAACATAAACTGCTCAATCCTCTGAATCCCATCATAATAAATCAAGGCTTTCAAATATTTCGTATAAACCAAATCTATCGTCTTATCAATCTGTTCAATTAGAGAACCATGTACCTCGTCTTGATATTTCAAGTCAGCATCTGATTTTCCAAAATAACCAATCTTAATATAAGAACCTGTAACCCATCTCTCTGGATCTTTATAGAAGGCAAGCATTGCTGCTCTGATCAGATAACCATCATCATCAATGAGGTGAAGATTTTCCATCAATATTGTATCATCAACCTTTGTTTCTTCCTCTGTCAGCCTTCCTCTTCTTATTGCTTTTTCTTTCAGCAAATCAATTGCTTCTCTTCTTAAATCTGTCACTTTCAGCTTCAGAATTGGCATACCATCCCATGTTCTGCCCTGTGATTTCAGAATTGCTTTGTCCAGTTCTTTTCCTGTTATTGTTCTCATCGTGCTGCCGGAACGATAAAAATATTTACCATGATAGCTAATGAGGGACGGGTACTTGTCTACAATAATCTCAATGTATTGCAAATCATTTTTGTATAGCAAATTGACATCTGCTACAATGCCCATCGTATCTGTAATTTTATTTGGAATAGACTCCAATAGTTTTTTCCTGTCTTTATTGCTAAGCCCAACAACATCTCCATTGTCATTCTTTCCAATATAAAGTGTTCCACCATAAGCATTCGCATATCCGCATATCCATTCTAAAAACTCATCATGCCACGATTCTTTGTATTCTATTGTCTGATGTTCTGGCATACTCTTCACCTACTTTCTGCTACCATTTATTATTCTTATTTCCTATTTTCTTAAAAGGCGCAAATGCCCTATGAACCAAAGAATACTTTCTTAATCCCTATTTGCCAACAATGGCAATATTATAAGGTGCCTCATTGAACCGCCTGTTATCTCGCATACTTCTTAAAATTCTCCGCTTGTTCCAGTACTTCCTTATAAACATCATCAATCGTAACTGGCGGATAACCATATTGATCAAGCAGAATAATTAAATCCACCTGCAAAGTTGCCTTAATATCTTCTCTGGTAGACCAATCTGTATATTTTGCCTTATCATCTACAACTGCCCGAATCTCTTTCGATAATGCAATCATTTTATCATTTGGATATTCAAATTCATACTTCTTCGATACTGCAAGCAGAATATCATAAAATGCTTTTTCCTCATAATCAATCCCTATATCTTGAAACGAATTTCTTTCCGCTTTCAATTCCTGTATTAAATCCGCAAGCTGATTTGCCACATCATCAAGAACCTCATTTGCAAATGCTTCGTCTTTCCTTCGATTATTATAGGTTTCTACAACTGCTTTCATTCTCTCAGAAAATTCAATACTTTTGATTTTATTTACCCGTTTAAACTCCTCAATCGCATAAGACAGCAATCTCTGCAATGCTTTAATCTTCGTATTGGGCATAGGAATCTTTTCAATCCTTGCCATATACGCATCGCTGAAAATATCAACATCTATATGTTTCCCCGTTTCAAATAGTTCCTCAATACCATCAGACTGTATTGCACTATCCAGCAATTGACGAACTTTTGCATTCATCTGGGAAACATCCGGCGCTTCTCCTTTTGTTAGTTTAAACAGTACCGAACGAACCGCCTGATAAAAATGCACTTTTTCAATATCTGCATTGGTAAACTGTTCACTGGAGCTGCACAAGTTAAATGCCTGTTTCATTTTCCTCACTGCCGCCATAAACCGAAGTTCCAAATCCTGTGTCATCTGCACATACTCTACTGCTCTGTTCAGGCAATTTAACTGTTCAACCGGACTTCCCACATAATAATCCTTTGCGTTAAAATTGTGAAACATCTGATCTAACACTTCAAGCTGATCTAAAACAATCGTCACCGCCTGACTAATGTCATTCAGTTCCTCTTTCTCAAAATTTGTATATTTGCGAAGTGCAGCATTCATGTTTTTCTTAATACCAATATAATCGACAATCAAGCCTCTATCCTTGCCCTCGTAGACACGGTTCACTCTGGAAATCGTCTGTATCAATGTATGCTGCTGAATCGGCTTATCAATATAAATGGTATCAAGACACGGCACATCAAATCCCGTCAGCCACATATCAACCACAATCGCAATTTTAAAATTGGATTTTACATTCTTAAACTGCCTGTCCAATTCCTTTCTGTCTTCTTTTGTACCCAGCATCTCATAAAGCTCTTTTTCATCATCTTTATTTCTTGTCATGACAAGGCGGACTTTTTCTATGGGTTTTAATTCCTTTTCCTCTTTCTCCGTTAATTCCACACCCTCTGGTGCTTTCCTCTTTTCTTTCCATTCAGGACGAAGCTCCATCAAATTCAGGTAAAACGCATAGGCTATCAATCTGTTTGCACATACAAACATTGCCTTGCCTGCAACTGTAGAACCTTCTTCTACCCTTTTCTCATAATGTGATATAAAGTCTTTTGCTACTGCTTTTAGTCTGTCAGGGTCGCCAATAATCGCATCCAAGTGCGCTACCGCCTTTTGGCTTTCCTCAATCTGTTCTTCAGATGCTCCAAGACTAGCACACTTGTCATAATATTCTTCAATTTCACGCAGCTTGTCCTCACGCAATGTTACCTTTGCCGCCCGTCCATCATAAACAAGATTTACCGTTATTTCATCTTTCACTGCCTCTGTCATGGTATATGGATGCCCGACAATATCTCCGAATACTTCCACTGTAGCATCAATCGGCGTCCCTGTAAAACCAATATAAGTTGCATTCGGTAAGGAATCATGCAGATACTTGGCAAAACCAAACGTTTTATTTACACCTTTTTCCGTAATTTTTACCTTCATATCAAGGTTAATCTGCGAACGGTGCGCCTCATCTGAAATGCAAATTACATTATATCTGTCTGTTAAAAGCTGTGTATCTTCCGTAAACTTCTGTATTGTAGTCAGATATACTCCGCCACTTGGTTTTCCCTGTAATTCTTCTCGCAGCTTATCCCTTGACTCTATGCTGATTATATTATTGTCGCCAATAAACTGTTTCGATGCAACAAATTGTTTGGAAAGCTGATCGTCTAAATCGGTTCTATCGGTAATAATTAAAATGGTTGGACTTTTAAAATAACTGCTTTTCATAATCATTCGGGTAAGAAAAAGCATTGTATAGCTTTTCCCGCATCCGGTCGTTCCAAAATATGTACCGCCCTTGCCATCGCCGTTCGGTTTCATATGTACTTTCACATTTTCATACAGATTATTAGTCGCAAAAAACTGCGGATATCGACACACTACTTTTGTATTTTTGTCTGTAGCGTCAGGAAAATAAATAAAGTTCTTTATTACCGCAAGAAGCCTGTCCTGTGCAAACAAGCCGTCTATCATTGTAAACAAAGAATTGATGCCGTCCATCTCCTTGTCATCATCATGAACCTTTCTCCAAGCGTAAAAAAATTCATATGGTGTAAATAAAGAACCATACTTACTGTTTGCTCCGTCACTGATAACCACAAATGCATTGTATTTGAAAATTTCTGGAATATCCCTCTGATATCTGACTGTCAACTGCGTATATGCATCCATTATGGTTGTGTTTTCTTGTATTGCAGTCTTAAACTCTAATACCACAATTGGAAGTCCATTCACATAAATAATGCCATCAGGAATACGAATCTGATAATTGTATCCTTCTATTTCTAATTGATTTACAATCTTGAAGATATTCTTTTTCGGTTCTCCATAGTTTATTAACTCAATAAATATATCTTTCTTATTCCTATCCTCACGATTAAACACAAATCCGTCTATTATCATGGAGAGAACTGCTTTGTTGGATTCATACAAAGTTCCGCCTACTGTGCGCAAAGAGAGGATAATGCTGTCAATCTCACTTTCTGACAGTTCCTCCGAAGCATATCGGGTGTGCAAATATTCTTTTAAATCGTCTATTATCAGAACTTCTGATTTTTCACGTAACAATTCACTGCCTGTTTGGTGAATGTAGCCTTTGTTTTGTAAAAGTTCTATGATAGATAATTCTAATGCGTGTTCATTGAAATTCGTCATTGTATTTCACTTCCTGTTTTTTTGTTTCTTCTTTTTACGGGATACTCTTTTCTCATCCATATGCGTTATATAATAAGCGTTATAAAGCACCTGTAGCGTTGCATAATATTTGTCTTCATAAGTTTCCACTTGCGCATCCGTATATTCTAATATTTCTCCATTTATTTTTTCAACGCCACTTCTATTATATATGATAATAGCAATATTCTGTATCAGCTCCATCATCCACATACAAACTGTTTCTTCGTTGGCATTTGCTAAATTTTGAGAATTCCACACATAATCTATTGGCGGAATCGGTTCACTTTCCTTAAAATCAATTCGCTTATCTATAAAATAGTAAAAGTATTCATCAATGTATCTTCCAATGTCTAATTTATCTATTCCAAAGGCAATCCTAGTGTGATTATTTTTACAAATCGGTTCAAAAACTCGTGGAGTATCACTCCATTCCAAATTTCGATATCGCTCATAACTCCTTTGAAAGTATTTCGCTCCTTCATATAAATAATCCCTACCAAGATTATATTGTTGAATATCCTTTTTCAACGCTTCAATGCAATCATTAAGCCATGTCTGCCCTATAATTGACTCCATTCCGATTCCTGCCTGCTTCAATATTTCATTTCGCAGTTCTTCAGGATAACGACAAAAGGAATTATAAATTTCTCTTGTATGTTTATCAAGTCGATGAATGTTTGCTGCAATGACGCACCAAGGTAAATACTCTCGTTCTGACTCATTATCTATCAAAAACAATTTTGCCTTTTCTTCTAACTCTTTATGTTCTCGCAACTTAACAATTTCCTGCATTTCTTTTTCGTGACGCAACTGTAGCCAATAAATTGCAAGTGAAACTGCTATAGTTGCTACTAATGTCATTACTCCAATAATAATTTGAATAATATCTACCATTGACATATTTCCCTCCATTAATTAAATAATAATTTAGTTGTTTAGGCAGACAGCTTTGAAAGCAGTGTATCTTGTAATTCATAGAGTCGCTGAATCTCCATAGTATTAGCTTCAATTTGCTTATTAAAGGTATTTATCCGCTTTTGGAAATCAGAAATAGCTTCTTCTGGTGGAACGAGGATTTTCATTGTCTGGATGTTGTATATTGGCAACTTTGCTTGCACAGCTCCTACCGTAAGCAACTCAATCTCTCTAATCTGCTTTTTGTAGCAGAGTGTGTAATAGAGATAATCAGAAGTTACTGTGTGAATATCAGCGAGTTTGACACAATTCTCTGTAAGGTTGGCATTGTTAAGTGAAGAATGTACCTTACCAAGCAAGCCGATTGTACCAACGATAGAAATGACAATATCTCCAGTGCTTACAGTATAGCGAGAAATAGCCGAGTGTGTTTTCTCGTCGATATATTGGAATTGGCTATTTATACAGACATAGCGACTACCTCCGACATCACGGACACGAATATACGGGTGTTCTGTTGGAGTATCAAGTAGCTCACAGTCGGCAGGTAGGCGCTTGCCGCCCTTAACTGTGCATAGATTATCTAAACTAACAGTACTATACCCTTTTGGCAGATCATCAACATCATAGTAAGGGGCAAATTTCTCTTGGAATATTGCTTGAGCTATCGCTTCTAAATTACGATTTATCTTCTGCTTAAGTTCAATTCTATCAGATATTACTTTGTATCTGTTCACAATTTCTCTCTGCTTCCTAATATCTGGGACAGGTAGTTCCACATTACACATTTCTTCCCAGTCCATCACCTCTCTTACACTTCCATGTGATTTAAATCGAGCATAGCGGTCAAACTCTGGTCTATTGAACCACAACATTAAATATTTAGGAAGCAATTCATTTTCATTAATGATTTCAAATACTGTATAAACATTACTAACCAAACCCTCTTCATATTCTTCAAGCAATGCGATACCTATTTTATCACCTCTACGAGAGGTATCAGGAATATATGTAAACTGACCTTTTTTAACAACTTTATATTTTGTGAAGTCAGTTCCTACAGTATTTGCAATAGATGGAATAAATACTTTTTGAACAGATACACCCAACAGATTCTCTTTTTTACCCTCTGCATTACGCACATCTACCTGTCGAATATATTCTCCCAATTTTCTATAATTCGATTTCATACCCCAACTCCTTAAACACCTCTAACAAATCCGCTTTCGATTTCTCCTCCTCAATCAGCAGTTCCTTTAACTCCGCTTGAAGCGTTTTCATCTTCGTATCAAAATCAATTGTTTCATCCCGATTCACAAACTCAATATATCTGCTTGGCACAAGCGTAAATCCCTTTTCCTTTACTTCGTCAAATCCAGCAGAATAACAAAATTCCGGTATATTCTCATATGTATCTTCATACCCCGCCTGCTGCCAATTATGATACGTTTCAACCACTTTTGTCCTATCCGCCTCTGTCAATTCTATGTACTTCTTTTCATATGGACTTCCTATCTGTCGCAAATCCATAAAGAGTATTTCCTTTTCCCGATTGCGATAGTGTTTCTCTACTCCATTCATATCCACTGTACGCTCTTTTTTATTCTTATTCAGTATCCAAAGTGTTACACTGATATCGGTCGTATAAAAAAGATTCCTCGGCAATATCAAAATTGCTTCCACCAAATGATTTTCAATCAATCTTTGCCTGATTTTCAACTCTGTTCCGTCATCAGACAATGCGCCATTAGCAAGCAAAAATCCTGCCACGCCGTTTTGTGACAATTTTGACACAATATTCAATATCCACCCATAATTTGCATTACTTGTCGGTGGTACTTCATATCCATTCCATCTTGCATCATCTGTCAGTTCATCAGCGGCACGCCATTCTTTTTGATTAAACGGCGGATTTGCCATAATATAGTCCGCTTTCAAGTCTTTATGCTGGTCATTTGTAAACGTATTTGCCGCCATATCTCCAAGATTCGCCGCTATTCCCCGAATTGCCAGATTCATTTTTGCCAGCTTATACGTTGTATTTGTATATTCCTGCCCATAGATGGAAACTTTCTTTTTATTCCCATGATGCGCCTCAATAAACTTTATAGACTGTACAAACATACCTCCCGAACCGCAGCATGGGTCATATAATGTTCCATCATAAGGTTCTATCAACTCTGCAATTAAATTTACAATCGTTTTCGGCGTATAAAATTCGCCTTTCCCTTTTCCCTCTGCAATCGCAAACTTACTTAGGAAATATTCATACATACGACCAATCATATCGTTCTCTTTATCCTTTGTCGTGTCAATCTTATTGATTTCGTCTAACAAAGATGCCAATTTGACTGTATCAATCTGTAAACGGGAATAATAATTATCTGGCAAAGCACCTTTTAAAATAGGATTTGTTTTCTCAATTGTAAAAAGCGCTGTATCTATCTTTAAAGCAATATCATCCTGCTTAGCATTCTCCATAATATAAGTCCATCTGCTTTCCTGCGGCAAATAGAACACATTATCTTTTGTGTAGAACGCAATATTATCCACAAATTTTTCCATACCATCTGCAATGATTCTTGCTCTTTGAGCTTCAAATTTATCACTTGCAAACTTTAAGAAAAACAAACTTAAAACGACATGCTTATATTCAGATGGTTCTACCGAACCTCTTAATTTATCCGCAGACTTCCATAGAGCCTCCTCCATAGAAACTTCTTTCGCCTTTGCTTTTGCTGCCACTCCTATATCCTCCTCAATCTTTTGAAAATTCCAAAATATCGTCAACACCGCATTCAAGCACATCACAAATTTTCGCAATCGTTTCCATAGAAACAAACTCGTCTTTATTCAGTCTTGTAATGATATTACCGCTTATCTGTGCTTTCTTTTGAAGTTCCGAATTTTTCATTTTTTTATCAATCATCAATTTCCACAAACGATTATAACTTACTTTCATTCGCCGTTTCCCTCCAAATATATTTCACATTGTATCACTATATCGTTGTATTTTCCACTATTTTTGTGTTTATTATCACTTTTTTCTTGTAATACAAGAGCACGACCAAGGGGCACTTCACTTATGAAAATGTCCCTTTCGACGTTTTAGATAATATGTGAAGTTGATTAGATATAATGAATTTGTAGAAATAATTTAATATACCGGAGGAATCTACTGTGAAATCTTTATTGAAGCAACTTGACAGTACATATCGAAAAGAAAACGACTATGCTATTCTGAATCTTGAAATGCAGATAAAGGAAATTTTGAAATTGGTAATTACGGTCAACGGTATTTATATTTTATACAGCATTATCGTAGAATTACCTACATTAATTTACTTACGAGTGGAAATCTTAATGAATATCTTGCCAAGATTGACAAGCTCATAGTTTTGTGCCTCTAACGCCTGAACTTGTCCACAAAGTTCAGGCTTGGCATCACTACCATAAACAGATATCTGCCTGAATGCAATACTGTTCTTTGCAATCACCCGTCCGTCCGCGTATTCCACTTGTACCCCATGCCGCGGACGGTCACAATCTTCTTCGGTTCGCCGGGATCGTCCTCGATTTTCATGCGCAGTCTGCGGATATAGACTGTCAGTGTCTTGTTGTCAATATATTTCTCGTCGCAGTCCCATAGACTGCCCAAAATCTGCTCCGCGGAGAGCACAAGATCCGGGTGTTCCATAAACAGGCACAGCAGCCGATACTCGCTCGAAGTCAGCTCCAGCGGCTTTCCGTTCTTGTAGCCCTCTCCCTTTGTCAGCAATAGCGTAATGCCGTTCGAAGTCCGCTCGGCATCCGGCTGGCTGAAATTGCCGCCCCTGCGCAGCATCGCATTGACACGCGCCAGAAATACCGCCAGCTTAAAAGGCTTTGTGATATAGTCATCGGCTCCAATATCAAGCCCCATGATAATGTCTGTCTCCTCGTCAGCGGCAGTCAAAAACATGACTGGCACCTTGGAAGTCTCGCGAATCCGCCTGCACAAGTCCAGCCCGGAACCGTCAGGAAGTGACACATCCAGAATCACCAAATCATAATGTCCACTTCCCCACAGCGTCTCCGCCTCAAGGCATGTGCGGGCTACATCAACCGCATACCCTTGTTTTCTGACCGCAAATGTCAATCCGTTGATCAGACTTAAATCATCCTCTACAAAAAATATTCGTTTCATTGCTGCATATTGTCCTTATCTTTTTCCACTATATCAGATACGTCATACGTATTGCTGCCAATCAGGCATTCCTTTCCCCGAAACGCAAAACCATATTTTTTAATTTGCGTTGGCAAAAAGCCTCTCGCAGCCAACTGCGCAGCATACTGCTTTTCTTCAATCTGGGCAAGCGCATTCGCGACGGTCTGCGCAAGGTCTTTTTCTTTCTGGGGCTTGTGTACCTTAAATTCGATAATATTCGCACAATCCTTTTGTTTGTCACTTGGAATCAGCATCACATCATAGCGTCCAAAACCGCTTTCCCGATTGGAGATAATCTCAAACCGACCGGCAAGCTCCACAATCAGCCCCAGCACAAATCCGTGATAAAAACGCTCTGGGGCATCGTCCTCCGCCACACTCCTTGCAATGTCAAAACGCGAAAAACTGTACAGCGCAATCTTATTCATAAACTCATTCATCGCCTCCACATCGGCTGTGAGAAGCGCCTTGATAAAGTTGTTATAGGAAAGCTTAGCATCACCGTAAAACCAGCCCCTCACCATCTTCCGAAACATTCGGCGCACTTCAAGGTTGGTCAGTGCGAGCGTGTACCAGACATCGCCTTCCTCACCATCTTCGCCATTCTCCTCTTCCACCACTGCAAGCTGTATTACCTTTAAATACCCTGTCGCAAGAAGCAGGCTCCACACGGCGTTTGCATCGCCGCTTAGCTGGTTAAAGACAATCTGCTCATCCATCTCAACCACAATCGCTTTCCCTTGCAGAAGTTCCTCCATCATCATCTTGATTTCGGTGTTTCCGCCCTGTATCAGCGAATTGACTAGCCCGTTTGAACTTGTATTTGCCCAGTAAGCGTCATATTTTCCCTCATTTCGTATAAACGATGCGATGGACCACGGATTATAAATATCTGTATATCTGCCAAATGTAAAGCCGTCATACCATTTCTTGACCTTCTGCTTTTCCGCGCCTAGTCCCGCTTCGTCCAGCGCGCGAAACACTTCTTCCTCCGTAAAGCCAAAATACGCCGCATATTTATCAGATGTCGTCGTAATCACTTCTGGATTGTTCAGTCCAGAAAAAATACTTTCTTTCGCAACTCTTGTAATTCCAGTAATCAGCCCTCGCAGCAGATATGGATTTGTCTTAAATGTGCTGTTAAAAAGACCGCTGAAAAATGAGACTGCCTTGTCCCAGTACCCACAAAGCCATGCTGCCTGAATCGGCGTGTCATATTCATCCAGCAAAATCATCACATTTGTGCCGTAATAACGCTGCAAAAATCCTGCCATCGAGTGAATTGCCCCCGCTGCCACTTCACTCCCCATTCCGGGCTGTATCTTCCTATAATAATTCTGTTCATTCTCGCTTAACAAGTCTCCTTCTAGCAGAAAACGATTCTGTTCATACAGTTGTGAGATGACCTCCGTAATCTTGTATACCATGTCTGTGTACTCTGCTGCCTCAATACTTGCAAAACTTAGAAATATCACCGGAACTGTGCCTTGCAGATGCCTGTACGGATACGCCTCAGAAGAAGAAAAATCCACTTTTTCCTCCCAGATTGAAAGCCCTTCAAAAAGGTCTCCTCGGTTCGCATACTGATTTGAGAAAAAACTCTCAAGCATTCGCAAATTAAGTGTTTTGCCAAAACGGCGCGGGCGCGTGATGAGCGTCACTGTCGAGCCGTACTCCCACCATTCCTTAATAAAACCTGTCTTGTCAATATAAAATTTGTGCTCCTCAATCATTTTATCAAATCGCTGTTCGCCGATATTCACAATCATTCTGCGTTCCAAATCCGCACCCCCATTCATGCGCTGCCCTTAAAATTCCGAAACGAACGCCCGCTCCTTTTCAATGAGCACAAATCCGTTTTCATTTTCCGCCGGAACAAGTGTCAGCCGCACGGTTCCCACATTTGACGCGCCCTCAAAGTCAATGCCATACTGCGCAACTGCATAGACACTGCCCTCCTCCTCATAGACAGTGCAGTCGTCAAAGTGAAACTGAAAATCCGGGAAATCCGATGTGCCTATATAATAACAGCCATCTGCAAAAAAGAACGATGTCTGTCTCTCCTTCATCTCCTCAAATGCAGGCTTTAAATCAGGAAGCTCCTCCCCAAAGACCAGCCTCGCATACGCCTGCGCCTCCTCGAGACGCACTTTCACCACCGGTTCATCAAATCCCAGATCCGCACGGGGAACTTTGACAATTTCCGCCTCGTCCTCCCATAAACCAGTATATGCCAAAAACAAGAAATCTCTCCAAAATGTCTCATCTTTCTCGTCAGTACACTCAAAATCATTGACCGTCTTACAAATATATTCGAGAAATTTCTTTCCGTCATCTGTCAGTTCAAAATCCGCGGTGTCACCCTTGGTCTCCGGCTGGATTCCCGCATCATGTTCTCTCAAACGCGCCTCCCGCAGCCAGTTGATATCCTCCTCCGACGGCGATTCATAAGAAGCGCAGACCTTAAAATGCGACCGCGCCTCATCGCAGACATATGCAAAGCTGATTTTCAGCGTCCATTCTCCCGGCGTGACCGCAATCTGTTCCTGTATGGAAGTATCCTGCATAATCTCGTCGTACAGCTTCTCGAAATGATAGGCTGTTTCCCCATCCGGCGACAGCACATCTACGCACACCTTCTCCCCATATGGATAAAACGTTTTGCCAGTTTTTGAAATCAAATTAGAATACGAGATTTCCAAGTTTACCACATTGTCCTCATGCACATAAAAAGGCCAGTTTCCCTCGTTCACGATCGGGCACATCGGCTTTTGAAATGCCGTGTCCACACGAAATATAATCCCCTGCCCGACATCTGCGAGCAGCTCCTCCTTCGTCAGATAATACTCATATCGTTCCTGCGTAGTATCCGCAATCGTCTCTGTCGCCGATTTTGCAGAACTTTCATTCTTTTTTGCAGCGTTTTGCAGCGAATCATGCAGTGCACTTTTTTCTTCCGGCGCTGCGATTTCTTGCATTTTGATTTGCTGCATTTCGATTTGCTGCATTTCTATCTCCTGCATTTCTATCTCCTGCATTTCGATTTCCTGCATTTTGATTTCCTGCACTTCTGTCTCCTGCGCTTGTGTCTCTTTCGCTGTACTGTTCAGCGTCACAACACTACCGCACCCCGCCAGTGAAAACATGCAGGTACTTAACACTACAAGCATGTACTGTCTCTTCATATCCGTATCCCTCCTCAATTCAGTCAAGCCTTGTCCGCAAACGCCTCGATTGCACCAACGCTTTCACAACAGCCGCAACAAGTATCAAAATCTAACATCAACACCCTGTCAACAGCCACTTCCTTCCCTTCCTGATCGCGTCTCTTTCTTATTGTTTCGACGCTCAAGCCATTTGATACCAAACCTCAATTACATTTAAGCTTCGTGATCGCGTCTCTTTCTTACTGTTTCGACACCCTCTAGCACCTCCCTGTAGCGAAAGCATTCCTCTACATGGTCATTAATCATCCCACACGCCTGTAGATGCGAATAGACGGTGACGGAGCCAAGATACTTGAAGCCCCGCTTTTTCAAATCCTTGCTGATGCTATCAGACAAGCCATTCCTCGCCGGGATACCGCCTTTCTGGTGTCCCATATACAAAATCGTCTTTCCTTGGGAAAACTGCCACAAATATGCACTAAATGAGCCAAACTCCTCCCGCACGCGCAAAAAACACTGGGCATTATGAATAACCGCCTCGATTTTTCGGCGCGACCGAATCATTCCGTCTGTTGCAAGAATCCGCTCGATCTCCGCCTCCGTGTAGACCGCCACCCGCTGATAATCAAACCCATTAAAACACGCGTCAAAGATTTCCCTCTTTTGAATCATCATATTCCAGTTCAGGCCGCACTGCATCACTTCCATCATCAGAAAAGCAAATTGCTTCCTGTCATCATGCAGCGGAACACCCCACTCTTCATCGTGATAACGGATCATCTTTTCATTGCACATGCACCATGCACATCGTTTCATACGCAGCACCCCCTGTATATTGTTTAGTTTTTTCATCTTTCTCAAATTATAATGCAATTTACTGTAATGTACAAGAGTTCAGGCAGGCTCACGAACCACACGACTGATAATTTTTTACACCAAACTGCCATACCACATAACAAATCACCAGAAAAACAAGAATGCCAAGCGGACAAAATGCAAAATACCACTCACGCGTTTTTCCCAGCAAGACCTGCAAGGGATAATATTGTATCAAGGTATACGGAATAATATAGGTACAGAACCGCATAACTCCTTTTCCATAAATATCTATAGGATACTTGCTGTGTTCCTTGGCGCCATAGGTAAGTGCATTCATCAGCGAAGTGTCCTCAATCGTAAAGAAACATAAACTTGCCTCCAGCATAAACAGACCGATAAACAAGAACATTCCCCCTATGATCATGGCAGCGATCGTCCAAACTGTCAGTAGATTCCATGTAATCTGGCTATGCCTGATTCCCAGAACCAGCGTGACCAGCGCCGTCAATAATGGTCCTGTTCTTCCGACTTCAAATCTGCTTCCTATGACTTGAAGAATCAAGCTGCATGGCCGCAGCAGCAGCCGGTCAAACTCTCCCCTTCGCACCATTCCAGAAAACACCTTGAATCCATTGCCGAACAGCTCCGCAAAGGTAAAGGACATTTGAATCATCGAAAAACACAGCAACACATCTCCATAGGTATAACCTTTGATCTGTGTAAGGTCGGAAAATAAGAACTTTATCGCGATCAGTTCGCAGAATGCAATCATAAAACGCGCAAAAACCATCAGGAAAAAGGACAGTTTATACTGCATGATACCTTGCGTACACACAGCGGCATACTTCACATACAATTTCATATTTTCTTTGAACTTCACCGTCTCAGCCCCCTTGAATCACAATTCTTTTTTCCGCCTGTTTCCACAGGACAACGCCGGCGAGCATAAGCGTCACCAGCCAGAAAATTTGTTTGATGATACATCTCGACACTTCTGCGCCAGCAAGATCACCGCTGTAAATCCGAAAAGGAACATTCTGCATATAGGCAAACGGCGTGAGCTCCAATAAAGATAAATATTTCTTGGGAAAAAACGGCAGCGGAATAATATTTCCTGACAAAAATTCAACTGCTCCTGTCAGTACCATACGCCAGCCCTGCGGCGAAATCGTAAAAAAGCTCAGCATATAAACCAGCATACAAAAGCTGACTGTAATGCCAATCGCCAACAATAAGGTACCGAGAAACAACAGAAAGGAAACACCGCTCACCGGCAACGTCATCCGATAGGCTCTTGGCATCAGAAACGCACAAAACAATACAGGAATACACCGCATCAACGCTTCGGCTATTCTCGCGCCAGTCGTTCTTGAAAACCACATGGAATAGATAGAAACCGGACGGCACAGCTCATATGCAACATCGCCGTTGGTGATCATCGCAAACAATTCATTGTCCGCTGCCCATGTGTTAAAAAGGATAAACAGCGCTTCTTTCAGCCAGATATAGGTCACAATGGAAGTGTAATCCATCGGTATCCTGCCGCCCATCGCCTCTGCGACTGCTTTGTATGCCAGACATTCCATCAATCCCCAAATAAGCTGTGTGGTCAACGCTGCGACAGATGCCATTCGATACTGCATTCCCGTGGCAAATCGAAGTTTAAAAAATGATATGTACTTTTTCATGACTTCCTCTTAACTCCTGTCACAAATCAATCCAACCAAACACAATCAACGATGTCACGGCCAACTTTCACAAATTTTTCATCTATAAATACCGCAGCCCAACCGTGGTCTTCGTCCCATGGACAATTCAGCAGCAATATAACACATACAGGAACATTTTTCGACTCATAGGGGGGATTTCCTGTTTTGCGTCTGACATAAACTGCGTCTTCCAAAGCATAAAGTATAACCTCTGTGCCCGTGTATTTGACAAGATCTGCCGGAGAGCTTATTTCTGGCCAATATTCTTTACTTTCTACCTCGTCATCAGGTCCCCAATTTCCATACATTTCATCATAATAAAGACGAATAAAGGCCTCCAGCATTTCGTTTTCCAGTTGAGGTGTCCATTTCTCTATCAGTCTTTTACAGTAAATGTCATTGTTTTCTCTGTCAATCTCGTCAATCTCGTCAATCTCATCAATTTCGTCAATTACAAACTCTTTTGGATTCAATAACAAATTGTTTAACATTTCTCTTCCTCCTCTTTTTGGTAGAATGTGCTATCCGTCAAATGCACATAAAAAATTTGATTTGTTGCCCACTTCATTATACGCTTTGCCATTCAAAAAGTATAGCTGGATTTCGGAAAACTTGTCGAACGGAAACTTATTGGGATTCTCCCAAAATTACCATTCTTTCATAACAAAAATAGGCAGCCGTTTCTCACAGCTGCCTCCCCGCCAATGGAATATTTGGATTCGGGCATTACCCATGCCTTCCTACGGTCTAAAATTAGACTAGCACATCCCCAACTAAACTTCAACTACTTTTTTCAAAAATCATTTATCAGCCTGTCTGAAAAAGCTCTACACTGTATTGGGCAGGATTCGCATTGTCGATATAAACATTCGCATATAAATTTTCTCTTTGAATAAATGGGGTCAAAACATAATAAGTACTTACTGCCTTGTATTCCTTACCCTCATAAATAAACCGGCAGACAATTCTGCAACTGATGTAGTTTCCTACTCTAATCCAAGCTGCCGGAATCATGTCCTCTATTTCGGAGTCCATACAAGTGCCTGAATGCTTTAGGTTCTTCAATTTTTTCTTGTCATATACCAGTTTCCCCATTGAAGCCAAAAACAATATTAGCCATACAGAAACATTGATTAACATGGCTTTCAGTATCGTTGAATGAAAAAAATTCCCAACAACACCAATTGCTAATTCAATCACCGCTACAAGTAAAGTGACATTCGCACAGATGGAGAAGACGTATTTTACAGGTTTAAGATTGGCAATTTGTTTTTCTTTAAAAAGTTTGGAAATATTTTCTTCCGCTTTTCCTTTGTATTCCTCCGCTGATATATGCTCTCCCGAAAAAAGTTCGTTCAAACTAATACCCAGAACTTTGCACAAAGGCTGTAAAAGTGACACCTCTGGCATTCCTCTTCCATTTTCCCATTTGGAAACTGCCTGATTGGTAATCCCTAATAGTTCGGCAAGCTGCATTTGTGTCAGATTTTTTTCTTTTCTGCACCGTGCAATAAATGCACCGATTCTTTTTTGATCCATACAATAAATCTCCTTTGCTATATTTGATCGCAGTATATCAAAAAGAAAATCTATTTAGAACATACGAAGCGTTGATTCAATACGAAACGCTTCGTTGAACATCATGTCACAATCCATTTTATCGCTTATATACCTCCCTGTTCCTGCCTTCTTTCGGCTTTCTGCATCTTTATTCAAACTCATACTCCCGAATGTCGTCAAAGGACTGATCAAGTAATTTTTTCTCAAAGATTACTCTAGCATAATCAACCAATGATGGCTGCTTTAATAAATCAGACATTGACTCATCAGTTTCATTCACAAAGACCAATGACTCAATTTCTCCATCTGTAGCAGCTTCCTTGAATCTTTGTAACAAAGTCTCCTTCGTTAATCCGATCTTTGCGATATAACAAATACCAACCGTGGATTGGTGATCTCGTATATAAAAATACTTTTTGTTATCAATAGATACGATATCTTCACTCGTAAGACCTATTTCCTCCCTGCACTCTCTCAAGAATGTATGTACTGGATCACCATCGAAAATATCTTCCTCAGATAATCCTCCGCCAATACATTGAATCACATCTGGAAAAGACGTATGCTTGGACATTTTGCCAAAAACAACATAACCATCTATCGTAACAATACTACCTCCGACTGCTACCGCCCTGCATTCTGTTATCTTCTCATTCTGATGGTTCATGACATACGTCATATGGGAATAATGTGTTTTTTCAAGCTCTACTTTGATTCCATCTGATAATTTCTCTACGGATTTGACACTTAAAACTACTCCATCAAATAAATTTGGATTTTTGTCTACTGCTTCTTTCCAATATTTGCAAATCGTATTTCTTTCTGCTTCACTGAGCGAAATCTCTGTTTCACTGAGGCAAAAAGAAACTTTATCACGGCATACAAATACTTTCGTATTATTACTGCAAACATATTGCGAACTCATTATTTTATAAACCTCCCTCTAGTTTCAGACATACTAAATCTTACTGATGTGTCTGCGCTGTTGTATTCAAAAATAACATTTTCTTCCACTGCTTTTATTATACATCGGGCAATTCTGATTGAAAACTAAATTTCTCGTAATATTTTCTCAGCAGCCGATCAAAGTCCACCGAACGAAAAGAGCATATGCAGCTCCTTTTACAGATGGGCGAATAGATAACGCCGATACAGTGGACGGAGAGCGGGCGGAAGAAATTAATTGAATTTTTGATAGAAATATGCGTGTGATTGTGCTATTCTGTTAGAGATACAAATGAAGGAAAACATTTCCTCTGTTCGACTGCACCGCAACCCATAAGAAAGGAGTATCCCTTACCATGTCAGTATATCAGATTGTATTCAGCCCCACCGGCGGCACGAAAAAAGCTGCGGACATTTTTGTGAAATCATTTTGCCCTCAGAGCACCTTGATTGATCTCACTGACCGCAGCCAAGATTATTCTATGTATTCATTTCATGCAGAGGACATCTGCATCATCGCTGTCCCCTCCTACGGCGGACGCGTTCCCGACTGCGCGGTATCGCGCCTTCGCCAGATGCAGGGAAACAGCGCACGCGCCATACTCATCGTCGTGTACGGAAACCGCGCTTACGATGATACCTTTGCAGAGCTGCAAGATACGCTGGCAGACTGCGGATTTATCTGTGCTGCTGCGGTTGCCGCCATCGCAGAACATTCCATCATGCGCCAGTATGCCGCCAGCCGCCCAGACGCGCAGGACGAAAAAGAACTCGCCTCATTTGCCCAAATTATCCGGGAACATATTGCGTCCGACGCACCATCAACTCCCCTGAACCTGCCCGGAAACCGGCCCTACCGTGAATACAACGGCGTTCCCATCAAACCTCAGGCAAGTCAGTCCTGCACCCAATGCGGTCTCTGTGCAAAAGAGTGCCCTGTAGGTGCAATTGACACGGACTCCCCCTCCAAGACCGATGCGCACCGCTGTATTTCCTGTATGCGCTGTATCGCCGTCTGCCCGCAGAAAGCCCGCAGCGTCAGCAGTATTCTCCTCGCCGCCAGCAGTATGAAGCTGAAAAAAGCTTGCAGCGGATACAAACACAATGAATTATTTCTGCCGCAGCAATAACCATATTACCCCAGAGCCACATCCAGAATCATCATCACAACAAATCCCACTGCGACACCAATCGTTCCGATGTTTGTATGTTCACCTGACTGTGACTCTGGAATCAGCTCCTCCACCACAACATAGATCATCGCACCTGCTGCAAAAGCAAGAAAATATGGGAGCATTGGCACGATCAATCCCGCAAGAACAATCGTCAGCACCGCGCCAACCGGCTCGACAAGCCCTGACAGCAAGCCGTAAGCAAACGCTCTTTTCTTGGAAGTCCCTTGACTTTTGAGCGGCATCGAGATGATCGCGCCCTCCGGGAAATTCTGTATTGCAATGCCCAGCGCCAGTGTAAACGCCCCCGCCATCGTAATCTGTGTATCTCCTAAGAGTGCTCCCGCGAAGGTCACACCGACTGCCATCCCTTCGGGTATATTGTGCAATGTGACAGCGAACACCATCATCGTTGTCTTTTTGACCTTGGTTTTCATGCCCTCTGGTTTATCTGTGTCCAGATGCAAGTGCGGTATCACACTGTCCAAAAGCAGCAAAAATGCCATTCCTAAAATAAATCCCACTGCTGCCGGTATCCATGCAACCTTTCCCTGCTCTGCCGCCATGTCGATTGCCGGAATGAGAAGCGACCATACTGAAGCCGCCACCATCACCCCCGCCGCAAATCCCATCAACAATTTCTCAATCTTTTTATTTATCTGGTTTCTCATGAAAAAAACCATAGCCGAGCCAAGCGTCGTGCCGATAAAAGGTATCATCACCCCTGCCGCTACGCTGATATCCATGCTATTTTCCCCCTTTTTCTTCATTATAGTATATGATTCGAGTTTTTAAAGGTTATAAGTTAGCTTTGCCTAACTTTTCTTATAATATAGCATAGCTCAGACAATTTTGCAACTGCTTGATATTTCCACTTTCCAGTCAGCTTTCACGGAACCTTAAACGAAGTCTCTATTTACAGCATGGAAGCCCGCAGCTCCTGCGCGCTCTTTGTGCTCAGATATGCCGGTGCGATGTCAAATACAGTCTTGCATCCGCTCTGTCCTTCCTGTGACAGACGATGTGCCGCCCGCGCGTAGGCTGCGAGCACACTCGCGGTAAATTCCGGGTTGGAATCAAGTTTGAGACGATATTCGATCAAATGCTTGTGCTCTTTCTCCCAGCCTGTCACGCCGCTTCTCAGCACAAAACCGCCGTGTGGAATCCCACTGTGATTTGCGAGCAGCTCGTCCTCACTGATAAAGTGCACCGTCGTGTCGTAGTCAGCAAAATAATTTGGCATTGTCTTGATCGTCTCCTCGACCTTTGCCGCGTCAGCGCCTTCCTCCAGCACGACAAAACATTCCCGCGTGTGCTTTTGACGCGTTGTCAGTTCTGGATTGCTGCCAGAACGCGCCGCGTCCAGCGCGGCTTCAACTGGTATGGTATACTGTTTTGCATTTTTCACACCCTCAATTCGGCGAATGGCATCCGAATGTCCCTGACTGACACCCTTCCCCCAAAATGTATAATCTCTGCCTTCTGGAAGAATCGCATTCGCATACAGGCGGTTTAATGAGAACATTCCCGGGTCCCAGCCCACCGAGATAATGCCGATATGACCGCTCTCCTTCGCAGCGGCATCCACTTTTTCAAAATGCTCTGGAATGCGCGCATGGGTGTCAAAGCTGTCAATCACATTAAAATGCTTCACATACGCCGGTGTCTGTGCCGGAAGATCTGTCGCGCTGCCGCCGCAGAGAATCATCACGTCGATCTTGTCCTTCCACGTCTCCACCTCCGAAATCCTGCACACCTTTGCAGTGTTTGTCAAAATCGAGACCGTCTCCGGGTCCCTGCGCGTAAACACTGCCGCAAGTTCGAGATCCTCATTCTGCCGCACCGCGCACTCCACGCCGCGCCCCAGATTGCCATATCCTAATATTCCTATACGTATACTCATTTTCTCTCTCCTTATTTCCACTCTTTGCCTGTACCCGTACACACAATTTTTCCAATCCGTTTCATTCCCGCTGTCTGAATGCGGATTGCCCCTCTGCGTTGTCCAATCGCACGATAGCTTCTACAACTGCTCAATCTGCTGCATGAGCGCAGGCAGCTTCGCAAATTCCTCCAATACATAATCTGGCGCCTTCGGCTCTCCAAATCCATATTTTGCAAAGATAAACGGAATCCCTGCCACGCGTGCAGACTCCTCATCGCCCGCAGTGTCGCCCACATACACGGCCTTTGTCACACCGTTTCTCTCCATGATAAGCTTGTTATTTTCTCCTTTGGGAAGCAGATTATTCCCCCAGCACTCCATGTCATCAAAACACGTTTCAAGCCGATGTGCCTTGATAAAACTCTCGATATACCCCTGCTGGCAGTTGCTCACCACAAAGAGTTTGTACCTTTTCTTCAATTCCAGCAGTGTCTCCTCTAGCTTTGGATAAAGAATGCCGCCATGTTCTGCAAGATAGGCATTCTCCACCGCACAGCACTCGTCCATCAGTGCCTGCTGCTGTTCTGGTGTCGTCCCTGAAAATAAACGCGCCGCAATCTCTGTCATCGGAAGTCCAAGACAGCCTTCCAACTCCTCAAACGAGATCGGATTCGTTCTGTACTCCGGGTGGTTTGACACCACCTGATTCCATGTCTTGTGAATCCCGTCAACTGCATTCCAAAGAGTCCCATCTAAGTCAAACAGGATTGCCTGTATAGAATTTCCTACATTTTGATTTCCATTATGTTTTTCCATAGTTCTCCTCATTCTAATATCCCTGCGCACCATGAAACTGCTCAGCACAGTTTTTTGCCCTTACATGATTTCCGCACCCGACGGCATTGTTTTCTCCGGTGTCATCAGTGCAAGATTGCCATCTGCGTCCTCAGCGCACAGAAGCATTCCCTCGGACAATACGCCGGCAAGCTTTGCCGGTTTGAGGTTCACCAGCACCATCACTTTCTTGCCAACCATCTCCTCTGGACTGTAAAAAGCTTTGATGCCGGACACAATCTGCTTTACCTGCGAGCCAATTTTTACTTGGCTGCACAGAAGTTTCTTGGACTTTGGCACTGCCTCACAGGATAGAATCTCACCCACCTGAAACTGCATCTTGGTAAAATCCTCATATGTGATTTCTGCCTTCGGCGCTGCATCAATGCAATTTGTGACATCTGTGTCATTTTCTGTCTCCTGCTGCGCCGCAAGCGCCGCCACCTTTTCATCAATTTCTTTCTGGTCGAGCCGCGCAAAGAGAATTTCTGGCGTCTCTGTCACCTTCGTGCCTGACGGATACACGCCGAACGTCTTTGTGGACTCAAAGTCACGAACTGCACTGTTGAGCTGCTTCATAATCCGCTGTGTCGTCTCTGGCATAAACGGCTCGAGCAGTCCCGCGCCAATCGAAATCCCTTCAACTAAATTATATAAAACCGTCGCAAGCCGGTCCCTTTTTGCCTCGTCCTTTGCCAACGCCCACGGCTCTGTCTCATCAATATATTTGTTGCAGCGCTTGAACAGATTAAAAATCTCTGTCAGCGCATCGGCAACGCGAAGCTCTGCCATCTTTGACTCCACCTTGTCATAAACGCCAAGGGCAACCCCTTTCAAATCCGCATCCATCTCATCGGCAACGCCTTTGTTCTCAACCACGCCGCCAAAGTACTTATTGCTCATCGAAATCGTCCTGTTCACAAGATTTCCCAGTGTATTTGCAAGGTCTGAGTTCAGCCGCTCAACCATCAAATCCCACGTGATCGACCCATCATTTTCATACGGCATCTCATGCAGCACAAAATATCGAACCGCATCTACGCCAAACAGCGAAACAAGATCGTCTGCATACATGATGTTGCCCTTCGACTTGCTCATCTTGTCATTGTTCTGCAAAAGCCACGGGTGCCCAAACACCTGATGCGGCAGCTCCTCGCCAAGCGCCATCAGAAAGATCGGCCAGTAAATCGTGTGGAAACGAATAATATCCTTTCCGATCAGATGCAGGTCCGCAGGCCATAGTTTTTGATACTGCTCCGTGCTGTTTCCATCTGCGTCATAGCCAATTCCCGTAATATAGTTCGTGAGCGCGTCCAGCCACACATAGACGACATGGCGGTCGTCAAAGTCCACGGGAATCCCCCACTTAAAAGAGGTACGCGACACACACAAGTCCTGTAGACCGGGGAGCAGGAAATTATTCATCATCTCATTTTTGCGCGAGACGGGCTGTATAAACTCCGGGTGCTGGTTGATATGCTCAATCAGCCTGTCCGCATACTTGCTCATCTTGAAAAAGTAAGCCTCCTCCTTTGCAGGCTTTACCTCGCGCCCGCAGTCAGGACACTTGCCGTCCTTTAGCTGGGATTCTGTCCAAAACGACTCGCACGGTGTACAGTACAATCCCTCATAGGCGCCCTTGTAGATGTCACCCTTCTCGTACAGCCGCTTGAAAATCTTCTGCACCTGTCTCTCATGATCTGTGTCCGTCGTGCGGATAAACTTGTCATAGGCTATGTTTAACAGATCACAAAGCCCTTGGATTGTGCCTGCCACCTTGTCCACAAACGCCTTGGGCGTCACGCCCGCCTCCGCCGCCTTCAATTCAATCTTCTGTCCATGCTCGTCTGTCCCTGTCTGGAAAAAGACTTCATAGCCGTCTTTTCTCTTGTAGCGGGCTATACTATCCGCCAGTACAATTTCATAATTATTTCCGATATGCGGCTTGCCTGAAGTGTATGCAATCGCCGTTGTGATATAATATTTCCCTTTATTCTGCATTGGTTGCCATCGCCTTTCTTCTTATTATAATACTCAATTATTTATAATTTACCATAATTGACAGACTTTGTAAACGAAAAAAGAAGGTGAAAAAAAGAACCCCTTGACGGAGTTCTATTTTTTCACTTAATCGCCAAAGCTGATGCCGAGCATCTTTGCTTCCTTGATGATGGTTGAATCCGGGTCTACCATCTTGAGCTTGCCTGCCACATCGGACAGCGGCACCTTCACAACCTCTCTGTTCTGATAGCCAACCATGTATCCATACTCACCCTTTAAGATCAGCTTAGATGCCTCCGCGCCAAGCCTGCTTGCAAATACCCTGTCATACGAATTAGGGCTTCCTCCGCGCTGTGTATGCCCGGGAACCGTGACACGCACCTCCATGCCGCTCTTTTCCTTAATTTTCTCTGCAATTTCGTAGGAGACACTCGGATACTTGTACTCTGCCATGTACTTCTTATACTCTTTCTTGGAAAGTGCAGCAATCTCCTTGGAAATCGCACCCTCTGCAACCGCAAGAATCGTGAATTTGCTGCCTCTCTCAGACCGCTTCTGGATTGCCTTAATGATCTTGTTGATGTCATACGGAATCTCTGGAATCAGGATAATGTCAGCGCCGCCCGCGATTCCTGCGTTCAGCGTCAGATAGCCAACCTTGTGTCCCATAACTTCCACGATAAAGACACGTCCGTGGGAAGCCGCCGTCGTGTGAATCTGGTCAATGCACTGCGTCGCGATATCAACTGCGCTCTGGAAGCCGAAGGTCATATCCGTTCCCCACAGGTCATTGTCGATGGTCTTTGGCAGTGTCACGACATTTAAGCCCTCCTCGCGCAGAAGGTTCGCTGTCTTATGTGTGCCGTTGCCGCCGAGGATTACCAGACAGTCAAGCGAAAGCTTATAGTAATTGTGCTTCATCGCCTCCACCTTATCCAGACCATTTTCATCCGGGTCACGCATATTCTTGAATGGCATACGTGAGCTGCCAAGGATTGTGCCGCCCTTTGTCAGGATTCCAGAGAAATCTGACGGCGAGAGCATCTTGTACTTTCCATAAATCAATCCTTTGTAGCCGTCGAGGAAGCCAAAAAGCTCTACCTCTTTGCCTGCATTGAACAACCCTTTTGCCACACCGCGCATCGCCGCGTTGAGCGCTTGGCAGTCACCGCCGCTTGTTAACATTCCGATTCTTATCATGGGAACCTCCTTCTTCGCATTCATTATCTGCGCATTAAAATATCATTTTATATGCAATGCTGCATTGCCAAGCCATACAAAACTGCTGTATGGCTGTCTTACATACCATTATAAACCTTTTTTTGAATACGAACAATGACATTCTAAAAAAAATATGAATTTTTTCTCTCCCGTCATGACCGGCACGATACCACACGCACCGCATAAACTCTGCCAAGATAATCAGACAGTTTTGTCAGGCTGTCGGCAAGCGGGTCCATACAGATATAATCCCCCGCCTCGGCGCCCACAATCAGCACATAATGAAAACTGCCCAGCCCATGCATACGCACGCGCACAATCGGAGCATGTCCCGCGGCAAGGCATGCGTCAAGCGCTGGCTGCGATACCTCTTGCCCCACATCGGCTGTAAATCCTTCCAGCGCCTCCAACGCCGCCCACTGAATATTTCCCTCACTATCATATACATGATTCTCTGAAAAAATGGCATTCAGACTGCCCGGCGTGATGGCAGTCCCCCTCTCCATGCTGACCGCAGATGCAATGCAGGTCACAAGACAGCCAGAGGACGCCATCGTATAAGAGGACTCTCCCAGCAAATCATCAGCCCACGCCGCCTCATCCTGCCTGTATGCAGTTATACTTTGCGCGGGCAGCTCGAGCTTGCTTGGCTTTAGCGCCACACTGCCGCGAAGGCGCAGAAACAACACTGCCGCAAACAAAATCAGCAGAATCCCTAAAAGAAGCAATACTATGAAAAATTGAAATCGTTTTCGTTTCCTGACTCGCATGTTTCCCCCATACCGCTCTACAGCTATGCTGCATCAATCAGAACCTATACACAACAAAAGGAATACCGGCAACCGATATTCCTCCAACAAAGACTGGGTGGAGGTGGATTCGAACCACCGAAGCATAAAGCAGCAGATTTACAGTCTGTCCCCTTTGGCCACTCGGGAATCCACCCATATGTCAGGGATTTGCCCTGACAATTATTATTAAAACATAATTTTGTCGAAAAAGCAAGTAAATTATTTGTATTCCTGAATTCCTGAATTTAAAGTTTTATTTCTCCTTTACGGTATCTGCCAAAGAAAACGCCGTCATCAACATACTTCCCTGTTTCCGATACCCACATGGGAAATTCTCCTGTTGTGACTGCGGTTTGTCCATTTAGCATACCTGTATGGAAAGATATGTGTCTAAATTGTCTTAGGACAAGCTCCATGCGTGTATACCGACACTTTTCAGGCTTTTCATATAACATTTCGTCTGTAAGCGTATCAAGATACTCAATTGTCTTTTTTTCCACACTGTCAAGATAACGAAGTAACTGTTCATCAGATAAAACACCCTTACAAGGCTTGTCAGGATTGTCCATTCCCTCTTCGTGGAATGGCGGTTCTTCATAATCAAAGGGATTAATAAACCATTTATCGGCAGAGTGGAGTGCATGGTAAACCCACCGCCAGCATGGTACTCCGCAACACAAAGCGTCCTTGTCATACGTTTTTATAGATGTTTTTAATTCGTTCATAATAATCTCCATAAAATTAGTTGCAAACCAATAAAGGTCAATGACTCATTTCGAGTTTTGCCGCTGTGATATTGTTTGTATTTCTGTGAACAAATAAACGGACATCTCCTGTTGTCAGGTTATAGACAACAGACCACTGTAATTTATCCACTTCTCCATCCTGCACACCAACCTTGGCAAGAAGCGATATAACCTGCTTTTCATTTAGTATGCCGTTGTTCTTCTGCAATTCTTTTTCTACCACATCATATCTTTCAAATTCTGTAAAACCCTCGCCAATATTCAAACCATGATACGCTATAAAATTAGTTGCGATTTGATAATCGGTTTCCGCCTCCACGAGTTGAAGTTCACCATTATAAAATTCTACAATAACAGACTGTCCGCTGGCATCTGCTATCAAATAATGGCATTCGACATCTCCTGAAAAATAAATATTATAATTGCGGAGTAGTTCAACCGCTTCTTCAACCGTTGCCGCATAATCCAGCACCAACCGGATTGCGGTGGTCGTATTTAAAGTTATTTTGTCACTGTCATAAGGCGGCTCGGCTTCAGGTACAGCCAGCAATGCGATTGCCACGCCTTTCTCGTTCATGCCGTCAAACGGCAAAAACGGTGCTGCGAGTGTCAAAAATTTATCAAATAGTGAACCATCGGGCAGAAAATTTTCTGAATATCCGGCAAAAGATAAATTTACAGTGGAAACAGACTTATATCCATTTTCCGGCTCTGTATATAATTGTAATGACGGCGCATAAAAAAAATCGAAATTCCGCCCATACAGGACTTCTCCTTTTTCATTTCTTGTTACAAAAGCAGTACAGCCATCTCCCGTAACACCAAGGTCTATAGGCATTCCTTTTAGCAGCCTTTTTGTCACAAACTTTTCAATATCCTGATCGCTCGATGCGCCGACTTTTAAAAATTCATCAAAACCATACTCCCCGTAGCAGGTCATCTGGTATGCACCGTAATCGTCAATCTTTTTTAATGAAAAGAGGGTTCGCAATTCATTCCAGAACAGCGCAGCCGCTCCTATAACAATTACAAGCAAAACTACAGCTATTGCGAGAAAAAAATATTTAACACGTATTTTAAGCTTCCCGTGCGGTTTTCTATCTGTATTATTCATAGAGTATCTTCTCAAAGTTTCTGATTTCTCTGCCTATTTCTTCATATTTATAATCATGGATATAGTGCGGGCAGTCTAATTCAATAAAACGGGCATTCTCAGAAGCTGAGATATATTCTTTGGGAATACTTCTCCATCTTTCCTCCGTAAATCCTGTTCCTCCTGAACCATTAGAGACAAACAATAACATCGGTACTTGCGGAACGCCATTTTCTTTTACCACATTCGCATTTTCTTTTACGGTTTTCATTTCATTTATCATTGTCACAGTTGCCGTTCTTTGATAGAATACAGCCCTGTAGATCTCTTTTTCCTTATCAGACAGCGTTCCGAACTTCATGGCATCGCTTTCTGCAAGGCTTGGTATCCATCTTGTAATCCCCAATGTAGCACCATATTGCCCTGCTTTCATTACAGGAATGCTGATATTCATTTCATCATAATAGCCCGGTACAGCCATATCCAAACCAATGATAGCCTCAACCTCTTCGGGATATTTCTGCGCCCAGTACAAAGCCTCCAGTCCAGACATGGAATGCGGGCAAAGTATATACGGGCCTTGTACTTCTGCTTTTTCAAGCGCCGTTCTTGTTTCACTTAATATTGTATCTATATCTCTTTTTTCATCTACGACATCACTAAAACCATAGCCAAATTTTTCCACAACGACTATTTTATATTCATCGGTTAACAGTGAATACAACGATTTAAAATCCAATATCGGCGAGCAAGTTCCGCCTCCAGACAGAAACACAAGCGTTTTATCCCCCTTGCCCTCTATGTATACACTCATATTGTGGCCGTTCACTTCTACAAGCGCACCCAAAGGAGTCCGCAAGTCCTTTTCTTTTGCACTGCATATTTTATGACGAACAAAAGATATCATGACAAATAATACAAGGATTATCATCATTGCCAATACCACGATTAAAGATTTCCTTAACACCCTTTTCATATTGTACCGCCTTGCCTAAAAAATAAAAGACATTTCTCTCAAATCCCGATTCGTTCCTTTGATTATATCACTTCCACACCTTATTTGCCACAAAAATATAGGACACAGCAAACCCCAGTGGCTCATCAATCCTCCGAACTACACTATTCGTGTATGCAGTAAAATATTTTAGCCAAAATCCGCGCGCTGTTGGATTAAAACTTTCAAAGTCCACGCCAAGTCTGGTATAGCCTTCTCTTTTCAACACAGATATGGTAAAGTTCAGTAAATTTTGATATAATCCCTTCCCCCTGTGTTCCGGCAGACAGTATGCACCTCTGATATGACGATAAGTGTCGCCCCTTGCAACAAACGTTTCGCCGGGAACCGAAATTTTTACAAACGCACATATTTTTCCGTTCTGCTTTGCCACAAAGTAACGTGCCCCTTC
>ERZ808037.65-NODE-65-length-111704-cov-16.813701_pt1 | contig 111704 bp, 107 predicted proteins | sample MGYA00380190_ERZ808037 | MGnify/ENA primary metagenome ERZ808037 (study PRJEB31490, sample SAMN06133399) | mouse gut metagenome | isolation source: J9 | host: mice | place: China: Chengdu | collected 2015-05 ...
CAGGCGTTGCTTGGTGATCCTGAAATTATGATTTTTGATGAGCCCACTGCAGGGCTTGACCCTGAGGAAAGGCTGCGCTTTAAAAACATTATTTCACGTTTGTCAAAGGAGAAAATTGTTATTATTTCAACACATATTGTTGAGGATATCGAGGCTGTATGTGATAAGATTATTGTTATGAACGAGGGCAATATTATCAAAAGCGGAAGCTGCAGTGAGATTGAGCAATGTGCAAAGGGTAAGATTTATCTTGTTCCTGTAAACGATGCGGTTAAACTGAGCGAAAAGGCAGTCATACAGAAATATTTTGAGCGTGAAGGACAGCAGCTTATGCGTGTTCTTTCCAATGAAAGCCTTGACTATGAAAAGGGCGATGCTACAATAGAGGACGGATACATATGCTTACTCAAAGGAATATAAGGCTTGTTTTTCAAAGAATGTATTTTCACCTGAAAAATCTGCACTGGAACTTTTTTATTCCGATAGTTATAGCGGACATATTTCTGCCGTTTATCTGTTTCATATCCTATATGAGTGAAAAAACGAGACCGCTTTTTGCAATGACGGTTATGCAGTTTTCGCTGATTATAATACCTGTATGCAGTATATGGTGGGTAATTTTTATTAACAGGGATTATATTGAGGGGCTTGGAAATGAGCTTTTGTTTGTGTGCAGAAATAAAATAAAGACAATGGATACGTTTATTGTGTTCATATTGTTTTTCGCAGTGTCGATTATTCAGTTTGCGTTTTACATTCAGGCGGACAGCTCTTTGAAATATGAGCCGATAAAGCTCTTTTGTATCTGTTTATTTTTGTACTGTTTTGTTCAGTTTTTAACCTATCTGACAAAGTCTATCCCCATAACCCTGCTTATGGTGCTGGTGTATATGATAGGCAATCCAATGATTGCCTATAGTATTGACGGTGTAGTTTTTCCGATATTTTATGATATTACACCGTTAACAATGGAATCAGCCAAGGCAAGCATTATACCTATGGTGCTTACGGGTGTGGTTCTGCTTCTGATTTCGGTTTATTTTAATAAACGAAGGCTCAGGTTTAATTAAAAAATTTGTTGTATTTTATGTACTTTTTTCAAATCAAAAAACTCAGGAAAATAAATTCCTGAGTTTTTCGATTTTATATTGAATTCTGTGATTTTTATACATATATTTAATATTGATAATTTTTACCATATATGATAAAATTATAATGATACTATGTTCAAAGGAGGATAGCTGTGAGAAAATATAATTATTTTGATGATGACCCCGAAGAGCTTGAAATAAAAACAAGCAGCAAAGTAAATATTGATTTTAGTTCCTTTGCCCGAAAGGCAAGGTATACTGTTGAAGATTTTATCCATAGCAATTCCTTTGATGACGCTAAAGCGCTTTTAAGGCTGCCTAATTTCAGCTCTATGCTGTTTAAGGCAGCAGCATTTGTAATTTTTGTTGTTATTATTGTGGTGTTTATTCTGATTTTCAGTCATACCATTAATTCACAGAATGATAAAATTGACAAGTTTTATAATGATGCAGGCAAGGTCTGTACAGATTATATAACCGAGTATGGTATACCTAAGTTTGACAGCCTTGACAGTGCTGATTATGGCAAGGGGATGGCTCGTCTTACAGGTCTTTGCTATGCAAGACAGATGGATTTTAACAATGATGGTGATGCTGAACTGATGCTTTGCTACAATAATAAAAATGTCTACACTCTTGAGGTATGGGGCTATAACGGAAAGGATTTTGTTAAGCTTTACAGTGATGTTGCCAACAGTACAAATGATATAAAGGATGGAAGCTGGATTTCATTTTATTATAAAAACAATAAATATTATATCTGCAAATCTACTGCCGATGACCCGTCTAAGGTCAAAATGTTAAATTTGAAGGGTGACAGCTTTAAGGAAAGTCTAAGCTGTGATTATGATTATAAGAATGATATTTATTCAATAAAGGGCAAAATTAATGCTCAGGATTTTGAAACAATAAAGCTTTCTGTTATCAAAGCATCAAAAGCAGAGAGTATTATTGATACTGTTACAGATAATATTGACAGCTTTCACACTGTTTCGCTCCCGGCAATCAATAATCAGCGCAGTGACGCAGAACGGAAGGCAGAAGCATATTATAAAATCATTGAAGCAAGGAATGAAAAATACGGCAAGGCGAAGATTGCCAAGGATAAGGGGCTGACCTACATTGAGGGTCTTGCTTATGTTGATTTGATTGATTTTGATGGTGATGATAACGAGGAGCTTGTTTTGGTTTACCGCAAAATGCTCAAGCAAAGTGCAACAAATGCCTATAACGGTCAGTTTATAATTATTGAAAATCCGACATATTGTGTTGAGGTTTATAGTTGGAACGGAACTGTTACAAAAAAGGTTTTCAACAGTGATACCGTATCAAATTATTTTGGTGACAATGATGTCAGCTATTTAATGCTCAGAATTGATGAGAAATCAGCGGCAATATGTTCAAATGTTTACAATTACAGCAGTGATTATAATTATACTGCCGCATCAAGGATTTATGAATATAAGAATGGCAGTTTTGACAGTGTGTTCTCAGCCCGATTGATTAATGATTACGGCTATAAGAATTATTATATTGATGGTGAATATACCTATAAGAGCACCTTTGAGGATAAGGCATACAGGGTGCCTAAGTTTATGAATGATGAAGGCAGTTATGATAAGGATAAATTCAGCCTTGTTTATTTTGCCGGTGAAAATGAGAGCGGATTTAATGATACCATTAACGAAACAGTTAAAACTATTGAAAGTCTGAACAAAAATTATGTTCCAAATGACTGATGCAACTGTCGGTTTACAAAAAAATTCCTTTTGTAAACTATGGTATATAGCTTTTATTTAGATAAATCTGATATAATTTGTTTAAACAGCAGAACAGTCTGCTGAAAATTAAGCAGAGGTGAATAAATTATGGATATAATGACTGCTAACAGATTACAGCAATTAAGAAAGGAAAACGGATATAGTCAGGAGGTTCTGGCTGAAAAGCTTGGTATCAGCCGTCAGTCTGTGTCAAAATGGGAGAGGGCAGAGTCCTCGCCTGAAATTGATAATCTTATGGCATTATCCAAAATATATGGCTTGACTATTGACGAGCTGCTTGATGTGAGCGGTGACAAGGTAATCGTAAAAAATACAGGTAAAAAGGAACATGATTTTAAAGGCAAAATGAAATCACTGCTTTCAAAAGCAAATGACTTTGGCATTTATCCTAATGCGGCAAAAAAGCTTTTGATTTTTCCCTTCCCGATTATAGTGGTGTTTTTATATGTTGCTTTGTCTATGGCATTTAAAATTTGGCATCCTTTATGGATAATCTTTATGACAATTCCTATTTATTACAGGTTTGCAATTGCCTGCAAAGCGAATAACAAAAAGGTATTTGCACTTCTTATACCTGTTCCGGAAATGGTGGTTACAGTATATCTTCTGCTTGGTATATCTGTCGGTGTGTGGGGATATGCAAGTCTGTTGTTTTTGATTATTCCGTTGTTTTACTGGGCGGTTCTGGTTTCTAAAAGTAAAAAAGATAGTGAAGGATAAATATGGGCAAAAGTGAAAAAAAGGTATTTACAATTATAATATTTATCGTAATGGTGTTTTCTGTGTGTATCACTGTATTATCCTTATTTAAAATACCGATGATAAGCAATGATAATTCAGCTAAAATCAGTATCGGTGAAGCAAGGTCGGAGGTGCTGAAGCTCACCTCGCTTAATGAGGGCGATGTGGTATTTACTGAGCAGGAGGCTGATATTAAAAATGGATTTCGTTACTATGATTTTTCTTTTAATGACGGAACTATGAGCTATAAGTATCGCATTGATGCACATACAGGTGATGTGGTTTTAAGCTCTTCTGAGCAGATTGATTAAAACTAAAACCCCTTGCAGTTCAATAAAGCTGCAAGGGGTTTATTTGCTAAAATAAAAAGCCGTGAACAATCACGGCTTTACTGGAGCGGATGACGAGGCTCGAACTCGCTACCTCAACCTTGGCAAGGTTGCGCTCTACCGGGTGAGCTACATCCGCAAATGCAAGAGTAATTATACATTTAAAATCTGCTTTTGTCAATAGTTTTTATAAAAATAATTTTATTATTTACATATTTCATAATTTTTGTTACAATATAAATCTAATCTAACTTTAGGAGAAGAATATGGATTACCGCATAGCCCCCTTTGACAGTATATGGACAAATGGCATTTTTAATGTGCCTGTTGATCTTGTTGACAAGTATTTAAAAATTGCAAGTGAATATCAGTTAAAAGCACTGCTTTTTATCTTAAGGAACGGGGGTCAGGCATCATCTTCACAGATTGCAAAGGCACTTGGTCAGACTGCAGGTGATATTGATGATTTGCTTGAGTTTTGGACAGAAGAGGGAATACTGTCCGTTGACGGACAGGCGGTTGTTGTTAAGGCGGAAATTAAGCCGATAGAGATAGAGTCCGTTGTGGAAAAAAAGGTTGTTAAAGAAAGTCTGTCAGCACCAAGACTGACTCCTGCAGATATTATTAATGCGCAGAGAGACAACGGTGATATTGCTTTTCTTTTAACTGAAGCTCAGGTTATTTTAGGCAGAACGATCAGCCACGCTGAACAGGAAATGCTGGTAAATATGGTGAATTACTATGGTCTTAAGGCTGAGGTAATTATGATGATTCTTGAATTTTACCGCAGTGAAAAGGAGCGTGGAAAATCAATCGGTATTTCTTATGTCAATGCAATGGCAAAGAACTGGGCAGAGGAGGGTATCGACTCAGTTGCCGACGCAGAAGCCAAGCTTCAGGATATAGCAAGGAGCGATAGGCTCTGGAATGAAATTATTGCAATAACCGGTATACGTCACAAACGACCTACTGCTAAGCAGAGGGAAATGATAAAGGATTGGTTTTCTGATTTTGATATAACGATGATAACCTTAGCTGCGGACATAATGAAGGAAAATATTCCCGAGCCCAAGCTTGCATATATGAACACGATTATAAAAAAATGGAGAAAAAGCGGAATTACTTCACCTTCTCAGGTTAAAGCCGAGCAGGAGGCATATGCTAAGAGTAAAGGCGAAAAGAATGATGACAGGCTGCAGTCGAAGCCTACATATGATTTAGATGAATATGCAAAATTTGCAATGAACAATACCGATATATAGGGAGGTGTTTTGATGTCATATTCACAGGACGTTTATAGTAAAGCAACAGAAAAGCTTGAAAGACGCAAGGAGCGTGCAAATATTGAAGCGCAGGCAAGATTTGATGAAATCAGTGCAAAAATTCCTGAGCTTGAGGATATACAAAATCAGCTTGCAAGGGTTGGTTTAAATATTTCTAAGGTGTTTTTGTACAGTAATGACAAGCAGGCAGATGTTGAAAAGCTGATGGATGAAAGTCTTAGGCTGCAGGAAAAGAAGAAAAAGCTTCTTGCTGATAATGGTTATTCAGAGGATGCACTTAATGTTAAATATCACTGTGATGCCTGCAAGGATACGGGCTTTATTCAAAGCCGCAGGTGCAAGTGTCATAATGAGCTTTTAAAGGATATTGAAAGAGAAAATCTTTTGAAAATTGCTCCCATTGATGAATGTACCTTTGATAGCTTTAAAACCGATTATTATCCTGACAAAGAGCGTGCAGAGCGTATTAAAGCAAGCTGTTTAAAGTATGCTACACAGTTTACGGCTCATTCTAAAAGTTTGATTATATACGGTGGTACAGGGCTTGGAAAAACACATCTTTCGCTGGCTATTGCCAATGGCGTGATTAACCGTGGCTTCAGTGTTGTTTACGGCACTGCACAAAATATTTTTACCGATTTACAAAATGAGGCTTTCGGCAGAACCGATAATCTCAGATATTATGAAAGAGCAGTTCTGAATTGTAATCTGCTGATAATTGATGATTTGGGTACAGAGTTTAAAAACAGTTATGTTTCAGCCTGCCTGTATAATATTATCAATTCACGTATTCTGGCAAAGCTGCCCACAATTATTTCAACTAATTTTACAACTGTTGAACTTCAGGACAAGTATGACCAGCGTGTTACATCAAGAATTATCGGAGAGTACTCACCTTTATTCTTAACAGGTAAGGATATAAGATATATTAAGAGGCAATGATATGACAGATATTTTAGTTAAAATTAAAAATCTTTCAATAATTACAATTATAGCATCACTTATTATTGGCTTGGTGCTGATAATACGACCGGGCGAAACACTGCAGATTGTCAGTCTGATTTGCGGTGTGTCAGTTATTCTGCTTGGCATTGCAGCGTGGATTATCTATTTTGTCAAGGATAATTCAATGTTTATGGCAGTTTTGGGTACGATTTCACTTATAGCGGGAATCATTGTTTGTGTTAAATATAAAAGCATAATAACAATTGTACTGGTTTTATTCGGTGCCTTTTTGATAGTAAGCGGTGTTATTGATTTGCTTTCTGCAATTAAGGCGAAAAAAATAGGCGGAGCAGGCTGGAAGGTTTCACTGGCAATGTCAGGTGCAATGATTATTGTAGGTATTGTTGTTACCGTTAACCCTTTCACCAGTATGGAAATGATTACAAGATTTTTAGGTGTTGGACTTATCTGCTATGCTGTTATGGATTTAATAGCATACTTCCAGATAAAAAGGGTTGCAGGGCTTGAAACTGTTGTAGATAAAAATATAACGGAAATCAATATTACAAAAGACGATATTGAATAAAATAAAAAACAAAAAATCCGAGGTTTAAACCTCGGATTTTTTATTACTCATATTGATTTTTATCAAAATTAACTGAATTGTGAAACTCGTTTTTTGCTGCAGTCAGTTCATCACCTGTAAGATTTTTGCAGATATATGCAAAGTCTTTGGCGTTTATATATCCATCGTTAATGTAATCACAGTTGCAGAGCTTAAAAGGAGCATCTGTGTAATCATTATCGGTATTATTTGCAGCTATTGTTATCGGTATGGTTCTGTCAATTGATGTGTCAGCAGATATTTTACAATCATAAATTCCTCCCGGAACATAGATTGAAAAGAAACCCTGTGAATTTGTATGGTATCGTGTGTTGTTGATTGTCAGAGTTGCATTTTCAATGGGCTGATCTGCAAAATCTACTATATAGCCTTTAAATTCATAACGTGCACTGCCTTTCACGGGAATATCAATTTCAGTTGATTTGTCAAGATACTCAATCGTAAGTATATTGCGGTGATCAGGATAATCACTGTTCGGAAGCCAATGATCATAATACTGATTGTCTTTGAAGGTGAATCGATTACCGTCGATAGTTTCGTTGCCCAAAGCAGATACAGATGTGCCGTCTTCATAATATACAGTGATTCTGGTATTAACTATTATTCTGTTAAGATCATAATGATAATACTGATTACCATTTGAATCCTTCTGCAGTGAACAATTAAGTCCGATTTCATATGTAACGGGGCAGGTTGCTTCAATACGTTCAATGTTGGTTTTATCTACGCTGTCGCATTCAAGCTTGACAACTATTGAATCACCCTCTCTTGAAGGCAGATACCAGCCGGCAGCATAATAGTAGGTTACACCTGCTTCAAGATGATATGTCAGGCAAAACTGTCGGTTTTTATCAGTTGTTTTTGCTGCATTATATGCAAGCTGAATCATCTTTTTCTGACCGGTTTCAGGATCACGCTCTTTGACGAATAGATAAGCCTCCGTTGCAGGCAAATTGTATGATCGTAAGGTATAGGTGCCCGATTTATCGGGTGTATAAATAAACCATGCCATATCCTCACTGCCTGACAGCTTTGCGGATGTGGTTAAATCCAATAGCAGTGTCTGAGCACTGGCAAAGGCTGTCATTGAAACAGCCAGTGATGAAATCACAATTGCCAGTACCAGAACAACGGACAAAATTTTCTTTTTCATTTTCTTCTCCCTCTGATGGGTTAGTAGACGAATTCTCCTGTTGCAACATTAATGAAATTATTAAAGTATTGTTTGTAGGATGTGTATTTCTCATCTCTATTGATCACAGCAAAATCCTTAGCATTAACATAGCCGTCATTATTAACATCATATGCCATTAATGCAATGTTTTGTGTTGAAGCATTGCTGTTTGCAGTTATCTCAACAGTTCTTGGTGTAATACCATTACCCTTAAGCATTACAGTGTTTACACTGTTTTCAGCCAGCTTGATTGTTGCCAGACCATTTCCATCAGTAGTTGCCCACAATGAGTTATTGACATAAATATCAACATCAGAAACATTGATATTACCGCTCAAATCGCCCTTCTTTTCAAGCAGTGTAGTGTTGAATTGTACTGCAACAGCATTTGGAATACCGCTTATTTCAACATTGTTAATACCGGTGTTGCCCTTTGTGGTAAGCTCTAATTCAGTACCGTCAACGCTTTCGCCGCCGTTTATGAATATTTTAATATAAAGCTTTTCCTGATTATCACAAGCAGCAGGCAATGGGAGATTGCCATATGTTTCAACAGGCTTTGTTGAGGTGTCATTGCTTATTGCTCTGACATTTGAATTGTCGACATAGGTATAGCTTGTACCATTTGTACTGTACGCAATACCCCAGTCACGCGGACCCTTATCTGAGCTGATTTGATCAAGGTTAAGTGTTAAATCATGGAAGCCATTTGTGCTTGTTTCTATCAACCAATAGCCATTTCCGCTGACCTTATCAAGGGTTTTGTTTGAAACGAATTTATTTGAATCACTCCAGGTTGCTTTAACGCCGTATTGGTTCGTATGTGAAATAAGAGAAGCATTGGTTCCGTTAGGATACATAGAGATTTTGCCTGTGTTTGCACCGCCGGTATTTCTTGCAGACAGGAAATTAGAGGATACATATGCCTCAAAAGGACGCTTTCCTGTTTCATCAGTATAGTCAAATTTGACTACAGTGCTTCCTTTATAATAATAGGTTGCAGTGTTTACCTTGCTTGTGTCATCATCCTCTTCAACCCAGATGGCAACGGTGTATGGCTCCTTAACAGCATTGTTAAAGCCTTTTACGGTTGAAAGCTGAATTCCGGTTGCAGGATATGTACCGGACTGAACAACATTGTTTTTAGAATCACTTATGAAGTATTTCATACTTAGTCCGTCCGGGCTTGTGTAGTTGATAATGCCATTATCACCAAAGTAATTTGTTGATTTGTTGGTATAAGGCATTTTGTATTCGTCGTTATTTTCACCTGAAACTGTTACATCGTTAACATAGAGATTGCCCTTTGATGCTTCATTATGAAGCTTTGTATTGCTGAAGGTAATATCCTCAGTGGTTGCAAGCCTGATGTAAAGCTTGCTGAGGTTGTTACAAGCAGCAGGAAGCTTTGTGGTCAGGAATAACTGTTCGAGGACAGCGTTTGCAGATAACTCAGCATTGGTTTTCACATTTGTAAAGTTTTCACCGTCTGTGCTGTATTGTAATGTAACACTCTTAGGTCCTTGCAGAGTTGTGTATGCTTTGCAGCTAAAGGTAATATTTTCAAAGCCTGCAGTTGATACTTCATAGGTAAAGCCTGAATTTTCGCTCCATTTTGCACCGTCATCAGGTGCAATACAGAAGGCTTTGTTGCTTTCGTTCCAGAGGGGAACATACTGCGACTTTCCGTCAGATAGAGCAGTCATACTTCCGCTCTTACCATAAGTACCGCCTGTTGATTGTACCTTGGCATTGGTAACGTCTGTTGAATATGTATCATAGTTGAAGCTGTTGATATTGATACCGCCATAGGTTACAGTAGTTGTTACCTCGTCGCTCTTAATATCGTTAAATGCAGAATAGGCTGTGATGGTTGCTGTGTCACCGATTTTAGAATTGCTGTCAAAAGGATTGATAGCCTCGGTGTACAGTGCAGGTTCGCCTGAATTTACGGAGTAGTAAACATCGGCACCGCCATTATTGTCTTTTATTACAATGCTGTTATCATCAAAAATTGTTGCTCCGCTTTCAGGCAGAACAGTTGGTGCATAAAGTGATGTTATTACACTGAGTGAAGCACCTGTTATTTTTATGTTGTTAACTGCAGCATCACCGCTTGTCTGGTTAACAATGGTGCCTGTGCCGTTAATTGCAAGGTCTTTGCATACAACCATTCTGATATAAAGCGTTTTAATATTGTTGCATTCAGCAGGTAATTGTATTTCATTGAATGCCTGCTCCATTGTTTTGTTTGCGGCAATTGAATGAACTGCGCCGCTCACATCTGTATAATTTATACCATCTGTACTGTATTGCAGCTTCCATTCCTTGGGAGCTTTTTTAGTACCGCCGAGCTTTGCACTGAATTTTATATTTTCAAATCCTGCAGTTGAAATCACGGTTTCAAAATACGGATAAGTTCCCCAGCCAAGTGCAGAGGTTTTTGATGTGCCCATAACAGGTGCTTGATCGTTGGTTACAGTGTTGCTGCTGTTGGTGTATAAATCAGCCGTGCCCGACCATTTTACCTTTGCCTGATCCTTTGCATTAACACTGGCATAAAGATTTGAGGTTGTCTGATATTCACCGCTTGTGGCAGTGTAATAAAATTCTGCACCTGTCGCATCACCGCTGATTAGCTGGGTGCTGTTTGCGGTGTAGTCATAATCCCATGCAGCAATTGTTTTTTGGTATGATTCCGGTTTTGTTCCTGTAAGAACTGTACAGGCATTGGATGTTATGCTGCCGGTGAGGTTTTTGCCGTCCCCTGTTGCTGTAACAGTAATTACAGCACCTACATCAGCAATATCAACCAAGTAGCTGCTGTCTGTTGCACCGTTGATTGCTGTGCCATTTTTAAACCATTGATATGAAGCTGCTTCTGTTAAATCATTTCCGTCAGAATCAATTAGCTTAGCATTCAGCTCTGTATTGGCATATGTTGCAGTGTCAATACTGAGTGTGCCGTTATTCAATGGGTTCGATACGATGTTGAAAGTGATATTCTTTGAGCCTGTGTAGCCGTTAATACCTGTTGCAGTTATTGCAGCAACACCTGTGTTTATATTGTTGCTGTAGCTTAAAGTGTAGTCAACACCTTCTGTAAGCTGTATCTTGCCGATTTTTGTGTCGTTATATGTAATATTTACTTTAGGAGTGATTTCACTTCCGGTATAAAGCTGGTCAGGGATACTTTCAATAATTGTTCCGCTGAAGTTTATTGGAGAAATCTGTGAATTAATCCAGGTTTTACGCTCATTGAACCAGTTAGTCATTCCGCTTACATTTGCAGCGGTGTCATATGTTCCGCTGTTTCTGTCAAGGCGGATGGCATCCATAATTCCGCTTTTAGTTACGGTATTGATGTATTCCTCAGCAGATTTCAGCTTGCCTGTGGGGTCGGTTGCTTTACCGGTGATAATATCAACGGCGGGAGCTACGATGCTGTACCAGTATTTTTCTGCCATGGACCAGAAATCATCGCAGTTTGTAGCAAGTGCACCATAGAAGTTGAGCGGTGACTGCGAATCCGTATTGTATGTTGTGGTATTATCGGTACATCTCCAGCGGTAAATTCTGGAGTTTTTTGTATACCAACCATCTGATGATGTCCATGAATAACCCCAGCGGCTTCCGTTGCCTCTGTCAAAGCCGATACAGTTATCCATATCCCACATCGGACCCGCATACAGCTTGGAGTCAACGACATCACTGTCTTTATAAAAATAGGTTGATGATGTTGATGAGTCCATATTCTTAAAGAATTCCTGTGTCCAGTAATATCTTACTGCTGAATCAGCATCAAGAATATCGCTCCATTTTTTACCCTGATACTGAACTGCGGGAGCAGGATTTGTTATTTTTTTAGAGCCGTATCGCAGAACATTTACAGCATTATGTGCAGTACAATCCGTAGTTGTTGCTGTGTTTGGCACAATTCCGTTATTATAAACTGATGAGCCAAGGGCATAGAGCAGATTGTAGCTATAGTCAACCATAGCCTCTGTTGCATAGTCAGCACTTTTGATAACCCAGCCCTGTCGGTTATATCCGCAGAAACCTGCATTTTCAGTTACCCAGCGTTCACTTATTTCAAGTTCATAGAGGTAACCGCCTGTTTGGTCAGTTATATCCTTCAATCCTGTGGAATATTTTTTTGAACCTACATTATGACCGGGAAATGTTCTGTCAAGGGTTGTTGAACCGTTTGTGTTTTGAGTATTAACAGTTGTTCCTGTTAAATCCTTAGGTATTATTGCACCTGTTACAGGATCCGCTGTTCCGTTTGCTATTTCAAGATTTTCATATGCATCACTGATATTGATTCTGTTTGATTTGATTTCAGCCTTTTCAGCAAGCTGGTATGAGCCTAAATACTGTTGGTTAACATAAAGGTCAACGGGTTTGCAGTGCGGCTGATACTTAATGCCGATATAATCTGCAAAGTCATATGTAAGCTGGTTTTTAACCAGACTCAGATCACCTGAGTTTGCAAGCAGGCACCATTTTTTTGCAGCGTTCATACCAAGCAGAGAGGTTGATTTGGCAAGCTTAATGTTATAGGGATTCTTAATGCCTCCGTTTTTGTCTACGGCAGAAGTTCCTGTCCATGTACCGTTTCCGCGTCCGCTCATCTTTTCCATAATACCCATATAGTCGATTTTGCCGTTGGGCTGAACAACCATAATTGAGCCGGGCTCACTTACTGAATGGTCACTGCTGGCTGTGATGGAATTGAGTGAGCCTGAATTTGTGTCAATATAAACTGCACCAACCTCACCGCTTTTAATTACAGTGACAGTATAGTTCGTGCTGTTAACATTTACTGTTGCAACCTTTGATATTCCGCCCTCATTTATGCTCTCAAAAACATTTGTAGGCATACCGCTTGTAAGCTGGGTTGTTATTCCGTCAAGAGTAACAGATGCTGTTGCATTGTCAGCAAACCAGATTTTCAATGCAGACAAATCAGCATTTGACGGAAAAAACCAGTAGTAATTACTTGAACTTGTGCTTCTTTTGAAAGGTGCAATACCACCCAGTGCAGCCAGCTTGTCACCCGCATTGAAATCAGTAATATCCGTCTGGGATAATACATTTTCTGCATCAGCCCAGATGGGCGCACTCTGATTTTCAAGAGTGACAGCACTTTCGGCAGCCGAAGCAGACAGCGGCGATATCGCCAATGTGGTCAATACTATTACAGCGGCTAAAAGGACTGCAAGCATTTTTTTGAATGATTTTTTCACTTCTTATTCTCCTCTGTTTACTTTAAAAATCTGCGTATCTGATATTTCCATCAGGCTCAACATTAATCGATTGACCTGATGCGTTTTTAACGACAGATGCACCTGAAGGAGAACAGATAAACGCCTTTGCTCCGCCTGACGATACATAATCGTTAACAGTGTATGTTGTTGCTTGCATACCCTTAACGGTTACGGTTGACTGACCACAGCTTGTAAGTCTTGAGTTGTTTGAGCCTGAAGCCTCAACAAGACCGCCGTTGATTTCAAATTGTCCTTTGGGATTCAGATTGATGACCTTTCTTACCTTAAGTGCATATTTGTACTCAGACAGTGCAGTAATAAATAAATCACCGCCGTTAATTATGATATAGTCATCGGTGTCAATACCATCTGCACAACCAGTGTTATAAAGGGAATTAATCGTGATTGTGCTTTTGCCGTCGGTTGTATTATAACCATTGTATAAAAATTTGTTGCAGTGGATTCCGTCACCCTTTGAATTAATATTGATTGTCGCACCGCCGTTAACGGTAACCTTTCTGTCGCAGGAGATGCCCTGCTTTGCAGCACTCGCTATATTCAGTGTAGCATTTTTAATACTCATTGATTCTGTTGAGCAGATACCGCTGAGGTTCTGACCGCCGTCAATATTGGCACTTCCGTGACCTTTAATTGCCAGCTTGCATTCGCTGTAAATTGTTCCGTTTTTACCGCTTCCGTTTGCTTTGAAGGAGTTGCTTCCGGTAAAGCTTAATTCAACTTTCGGAGCAGCAACCTCAACACCTGAGCCGATTGAACCGCCTGTGCCGATTTCCTCACCGTCATTTTCCTTATCCTTTTCTCTGTCGGCATCAGTAAATTTAAGAGCTGTTTTTTTGTCAGCATTGAGTCTTACATCGTTAAATTTAACCTCAACATCCTCGTCAATATGGAATCTGAATTCCATCTGACCATAAAAGGTATCTGTTTCGCTGGTGACATAATATTTGCTGTGTTCTCCTGCACCGTTAACGACTACTTCAACACCGCCTGTAGCAGCAGAGCCTGAAACGGTAACATTTGATGCATCACAGGCAACTTCACCGTTTTTCTTTAAAACGATTGCAGTGTAGTCAACTGTCGGTGTGGGATCCGGTGTAACAGGGGTGTCGTTACCGCCGTTTGGTTTGGCTGGATTTTCATCACTTGGTTTTTTAGTGGTTGTTTCATCCTTCTTTTTTGTAGTTGTTTCACCGGTTTTTTTCGGTGGATGAGATACAATTAAATTAGGTGCCTCTGTTGATTTGCTGACTGTCTGTTTTTTGCCGTCACTTGTTTTTACCTCAGTAACGGTTTTGCTGCCTTCTTTTCTTGTTTCAACAGTTACATTAACAAGATTGCCTTTATCGTCCTTGTCAAGTCTGATAAACAGATTGTTTGCACTGTCGGCTGTTGTGGTAGCTTTAAAATATTCTGTAACATCCTTGTCGTTATCAAGGTCAAGAGCATCTTGCAGTGCAATGACATTGCCCTTGTCATCAACCAGTGCGGTTAATGTAACAGGTTTATCGTCTGCCATTTTGATTGAAAAATTGCCTTCCTCATCTGATTCAACGGCAATAACCTGCTTTAAGTATGCATAGCTTTTTTCATCAAGTGATTTGCCGTCTTTGTCCTTAACAGCCTCAACATAACCTGCAATTATTGTTGTGCCGTCACTGTGATAAATCGGAATAAGTGTTAAAATGTTTCCGTCTTTATCGGTAACCTCAAAGGTTGTATCCTCAGTATCAACAGTTTCTTCGCTTCCGTCATCAGCATCAGTAACCTCTACAACATTTGAAGGGCTTTCTGCCGCAGGCTTGCCCTCTTGCTTTGAGCACGCCGTGAATGCTGTTGCAGTGATTACTGCCGCAAGTAATATGGATATAGTCTTTTTAAATTTCATTTAATCACCAGCTTTTATTTGTTGTTATTTTATTAATATGCACAAGATATTGTGACTTTCGTTTTTGCTTATAAAACACGTTCAGGAACGCCTTAAGCGTTCCTGATAACTTTTTATTGAAAATGGAAGCTTTTTACAGCAGGAGCCTCAGTTGAAAGCATAATTTTTAAGTTGCCGTTCATTGCTCTAAGGTCATCAAGCATTTCTCTCATCTGCTTGTCATCCTTAAGTTCAACCGTGAAGCTCAGTTCAAATAAAGCGCCGAAGTCAACTGACTTAACCCTGACCAGCTTGAAAGAATTGGTATATTTGTTAAGTGTTTCATCAAATGCACCAACGTAGTTGAGGGTTTCAGGCACTGTAATCTTAAGTGTATAAACATCACCTTTTTTGCCTGCATAGTTTGTAAGGTGAAGAATGATTATAACAAGGCAGATAACTACTGTTGCAATAGCTGCATATAACCAGTAGCCCATACCGCAGGCAAGACCCATTACAACTGAAAGGAATACAAATGCAATATCCTTAGGATCGCCGGGGGCACTGCGGAAACGGATAAGTGCAAATGCACCTGCAAGGCTGAATGCTCTTGCCACATTATTGCCGATAAGTAAAATTACAAGACCTACGATAGGTGCAAGTAAGATAAGTGCTACACAGAATGCCTGGCTGTAGCCCTCTTTCTTATGTGTGAACAGATATACAAGACTGATTACCAGACCTATGATAACCGAGCTTGCCAAAATCTCAAGCACGCTTACTATTGTAAGTGAGCTTGCAATGTCGCCTGTTGCGGCACTTGAAATCAAATCATTAAAATTCATTGTATTCTCTCCTTATAATTCAACTTTAGTTAAAATCTTCAAAGCCAAGCTCATTACCATCCTTGTCGGTCATATGGTATATAAGCTTGTGTTCGGCGGCATCACGCTTGTATTTAACACCGTATTTTGAAAAGCCGTGGCTGAATAAGCCGTTTTCACTGAGAAGCCTTGTGAGCCAAAGCGGCATTGCACCAAGGATTTTAATTTCCATTATGTACTCACCGCCGGGCAGAAGCAGCTCATCAGCATCACTTTCACCAAACACAAAATTTGACCTTCTTGTTCTGACATTTCTGTCAAAGGTCATTCTGAAATTTTTGTCCTCTTTGCCAAATAAAGCAAGCCTGTCATACTGAACGTAAAGTGCAGGGTGCACCTTATTCATTTTAAGGTAGTATTGCAGCTCCTTCGCAACCTGAGCAGACAGGTAATCCTTTGTTTTCGGCAGGATACCCTCGTTGACAAAAGGCTCAATTTCCTTAATTTTAAGTTTAATTCTTCGCTTGTTTCCCTGACCCTCACTTTTTTTCTTTATTTCCATAAAGATTTTATCTTCCGGATCCTTGCGGTCGTAATAAGAACGAATTCTCATTTTTTCCTTGTAAACAGGTCCGGAGGAATTTTGCCTAATGACATCATGATTATCTGTGTCGTAATAAATACTGTAAATTCTATATTCATTACCATTAAGACAAAATGGGTCGAGCTCCATGTACTCCAGCATAGAGGGCAAAATTCGGTCGAGCATCTCTTTGGTTATGAGATATTTTTTCTCATAACGCTTAAAGGTTGCTATTGCCAAAACCAATCCCCCTTTATATTTAATTTTAATAAATATAATACACGTGTATTATATTATGAAAGCGTCGTTTAGTCAAGAAAAACATAAAATTAATTATTTTATTTAATAATTAATATATAATAAATGCGATTTAACTCTCATTCAGAATGATTGAATTTGAAAAACGATTGTGCTATAATACAACCAGCCAAATAAAATGCATATATTAATTAATTTACATGGGGAGAGTTTATGGGCAAAAAGGACGGAACTGTAGATTTAAGAATTAAAAGAACACAGGCAGCAATAAGAGCTTCTTTTTTTGAACTGGTTGAAAAAAAGGGCTTTGAGCATATTTCTGTTAAGGATATCACAGAGGGGGCTATGATAAGCAGAAATACGTTTTATCTGCATTATGCAGATAAATATGAGCTGCTGAATAAAATTTGTGATGATCTTATGCGAACACTTTTTTTCAGGGTTGGAAAGCAACTAAGACGCGTTCAGAAAAACTATTTTACGCCTGAAAGTGTTGCAACCATAATAAGTCTTGGTATCAGTGCGGTTGACAGTGACAAGGAGGCTTACAAGGTGCTCTTCAACGGAAGCAACGGTGATGTTTTAACTGAAAAGCTGAAGCCGGTTATATCACGTATTCTTGATTTGTTTACTGACGATATCGGCGGTGTTGATGTTTTTTCACGTGAATATATTGTGTCGGGAATAATCGGTCTGATTAAATACTATGCAACCCACGAGATTGATGATATTGAGCAGAAATGTCAGTATTTTACAGGGCTTCATCTTGGCAAGATTATTGAATTTGCCAATGAGAAAAGAGAAAAATTGATATGAAAAAAAAGAGAGAAAAAAAGAAAAGAAGCTCAAGAAATCTGAAAATCAATACAAGAATTGTTCTGACCTCGGTACTTGCTATTGTAATTCCTATTATAATAATTGCCAGCTTTTCAACAGTGCTTGTTCATACAATTGCATCTTATTTCAATTTTTCAACGGTAACAACAAATACCTACAGCACCATTAATCAAATTCAGTGGTCGCAGACAATGTGGAGTATTACCAATGAGCTTACAGGCAGTGAGAGCGAGAAGGAAGTACTCGAAAATTTGTCGAATTTTGTATCACCGCTTGAAAAAATCAACTCGGTGATATATATTGAACGCAACGGAGAATTATTCTATGCCACTAATGGTGACAGCACAATAATCGAAAAAGCCAAAAGGCTTGTGGAGTTTGATAAGGATAAGAATCTGAACTATTTCGGTTATAACGGTCTTGTTATTGTTAATCATGTAAAGTCTGATTTTAACAGCTATCTCATAATGATTGTTAATGATGATTATACAGTTAATGACTTAACAAAAAGAGTGAGCATTAAGGGTTTTACGAATCTGCTTCTTGGCAGAACGGGAATAATTGTGTTAATTATAGTTGCACTTTTTGCAATTGCGATAAGCTTTATTTCCTTTATATCATCAAAAACAATTGTAAAGCCTATTAAGGAAATTGCTGATGGAGCAAATGAAATTGCCAGAGGCAATCTTGATTATAATATTGACTATGAGTCAACAAATGAGCTTGGTCAGACTGTTCATGCGTTTAACGATATGCGGATTAGATTAAAGGAATCGATTGAAAATCAGAATAAAGTGCAGGAGGAACGGCAGATTCTTGTAGCGGGAATTGCACATGATCTGAGAACGCCTTTAACCTCTGCCAAAGGATACGCTGAGGGACTTCTTGACGGTATAGCCGATACTCCTGACAAAAAGGAGCATTATATTAAAACCATCTGTCAGTCAATAAGCGAAACGGAAAGAATTCTTGATGATTTGCTTACGGTATCCCGACTTGAGCTTAAGGGTTATGAGCTTAACACGGTTGATGTTAAAATCAAAGATTTTTTTGATGATGGTGTTGAAGAAATAAAAATTATTCTTGATAAGGCTGAATTTGATTTTGAATATGAATGCAATTGCAGTGAGGATGCGGCAGTCAGTCTTGACGTTGATAAATTTGTTCGTGTGATAAGCAATATAATTTCCAACAGTATAAAATATTCAAACCCCGATGTTCGTGGAAAAATCAGGTTCTCAATCAATGAGTATGAGCGTTCGGTGATTATTGAACTTGTTGATAACGGTATCGGCGTTGACAGGGAGAGCGTTTCTAAAATCTTTGATCTTATGTATCGTGCTGATTCTGCAAGAACAAATGTTGCTGACGGTTCGGGCTTGGGCTTGTCTGTGTGCAAGCAGATTGTTGAATTGCATCGAGGGATTATCTGGGCAAGCAGCAACCTGGGAGAGGGCTTGTCGATATTTATATCATTACCAAAAGTTAGGAGAATTGAGAATAATGAGCAAAATACTGATAATTGAAGATGATGAAAATATTTTACATCTCGAAAAGGATTATCTTGAAGCCGGCGGCTTTGAGGTGGATTTTGCTGTTGATGGTGAAACGGGTCTGGGTATGGCACTGAAGAAAAACTATTCTCTCGTCTTGCTTGACATAATGCTGCCAAGGCTTGATGGTTTTGAAGTCTGCAAAAGAATAAGACAGGTGCGTGATATCCCGATTTTGCTTGTCAGCGCAAAAAAAGAGGACCTTGATAAAATCAACGGTCTTGGATTCGGTGCAGATGATTATATTGTGAAGCCGTTTTCGCCGAGTGAGCTTGTTGCAAGGGTTAAAGCTCATATAAGCAGGTATAACAGACTTACTCATATACCTGAGCCTGTTATTACCACATATGAAAGCTTAAAGCTTAATAATGATTCCGGTGAAGCTTTTTATAATGATGTTAATTTGAATTTAACTAAAAAAGAATTTGAGCTTCTTAAATTAATGATTTCAAAGCCGGACACTGTTTTTACAAAAAATGAGTTGTTTTCAAGAGTATGGGGATATGATTCGCTGGGTGATACCTCCACCTTGACCGTGCATATTAACCGCTTGCGTGATAAGCTCAAGGAAATTGCATCTGATACGGATTTTATAAAAACAATCTGGGGCAGGGGATACCGTCTGAAATAATGAAAATACACCGCAGAAATTTCTGCGGTGTTGTTTTTTTGTTATTCATCTGCTGAAAGGAGCATACGGTCATTATCCAGCTCTTCACCTGATGTTGTTTTAAATTTGGCAAGCAGGTCAGCGGTTGTAAGTGCCTTTTTCTCCTCGCCTGATACATCATAAATAATTTTGCCGTCGTTCATCATAATAAGTCTGTTGCCGATTGCAATAGCATCCTTCATATTATGCGTAATCATAATTGCGGTGAGGTTGTCACGTTCAACAATTTTTTCAGTTAAATCCAGAACCTTCTTTGCTGTTTTTGGATCAAGTGCGGCTGTGTGTTCATCGAGCAATAAAAGCTTAGGCTTTTTCATTGTTGCCATAAGCAGTGTTACAGCCTGTCTTTGACCTCCCGAAAGCAGACCAACTTTTGAGGTAAGTCTTGTTTCAAGACCTAAATCAAGTGAAGCTAAAAGCTCAGTAAATTCAGCTCTTTCCTTGCGTGATACGCCGAACCTGAGACCTCTTCTTTTTCCTCTCCTTGCTGCAAGTGCAAGGTTTTCATCAATCTGCATATCTGCGGCAGTTCCGTTCATAGGGTCCTGGAAAACACGTCCGATGTATGCGGCACGCTTATGCTCGGGAAGCTTTGTTACATCAATTCCGTCAATAACAATTGAGCCGCAGTCAACCGGATAAACACCTGCAATCATATTGAGCATAGTCGATTTGCCGGCACCGTTACCACCGATAACCGTTACGAAATCACCCTCGTTGAGAACAAGGTCGATGCCCTTTAATGCTTTTTTTTCATTAATGGTATTGGGGTTAAAGGTTTTGTGAACATTTTTAATTTCAAGCATTATTCCTTAACCTCCTTGAGTTTAATGTGCTTGCTCTGAAACTGTGATTTCCAGAACGGAATACCAAGGAACAGAGCAACTACAAGTGCAGAGAACAGTTTAAGGTCATTTGCGTTAAGACCTAACTTGAGTACAATGGCGATTACTATGTAATAAATGATACTGCCGAATACTGCAGATAAAAGCTTGAGTGCGAAGTTTTTGAATATTTTTCCGAAGATAACTTCGCCGATAATAACGGCAGCCAGACCAATAACAATTGCACCTCTGCCCATATTGATATCGGCGCTTCCGCTGAACTGCGCAAGCAATCCGCCGGCAATGGCAACAAGACCGTTTGATATTACAAGACCTATAATTTTTCTTGAATCGGTGTTAATACCATTGGCACGTGCCATATTCTGATTTGAGCCTGTTGCACGGATTGAGTGACCTATTTCAGTTCCGAAGAACCAGTAAAGTACAGCAATAATTACTGCTACAAAAAGTGCAGCAACAAGAATTGTTCTGCCAATCTGCAGCATATTTGAAGAAACGATAAGGTCATGATTTCTCCAGCTTATTGTGGTGTTTGCTTTACCCATCATTATTCTCAGGTTTATTGAGTAAAGGGCAAGCTGCGTCAGGATACCTGCGAGGATAGCCGGTATTCCGAATTTTGTGTGTAAAATGCCGGTTGCAAGTCCTGCAAGACAGCCTGCGAGGAAAGCAATGAAAAGTGCAAGGTATATGTTCATACCGTTAACTGTGGTAAGAATTACAAGTACAGCACCGCCTGTTCCCAGAGTGCCGTCAACAGTGAGGTCAGCAAGATCAAGTATTTTATATGTAATATAAACACCGATTGCCATTATACCCCAAATCATACCCTGAGCAATGGGTGATGGTAATGACTGTAAAAAATTTAACATTTTTGACTCCTTAAACTAACTAAAAAAGCGATAAAATAATCTACCGCTTTTTTAATAAAGTTTTATTTGTTTTTGTATTTGTTTATTCTGTTATGATTGCTTCGTATCCGTCAGGGATTGTTACGCCGACAGCGTCAGCTCTTTCAGGCATATATTTCTTTGTAAGCTCAGTAGCGTACTGAATTTCCATATCACCGGGATTCTGACTGTTTACAAGAATGTCATAAGCCATCTGACCGGCAGCCTGACCGATTGAATAGTAGCTGATTGAAAGAGTAGCAATACCGCAGCCCTTGCAGATGCCCTCTTCACCTGCAATTACAGGGATTTTAGCAGGTTCTAAAACATTGTTGATTGCTTCTGTATTTGATGCTGCAGTATTATCTGTAGGAGCAAATACTACATCACATTTATCACTTACAATCTGCTGAGTAACTGCTGTTACATCATTTGTATCAACAAATGTATATTCCTTGCAGGTCATACCAAGCTTTGTAAGTTCCTGCTGCATAACATCTGACTGATACTTTGAATTCTTTTCTGCTGAGCAGTAGAGAATGCCTACTGTTTTTGCGTCAGGGCAAAGCTCTTTAATCATAGCAGCCTGATCTGCAAGAGGAGCAAGGTCGGATGAACCTGTTACGTTAAAGCCTGTTTTACCGGTCCAGTTGTCAATACCAAGACCTGTTGCATAGTCAGTGATGGAGGTTGCAACAATAGGAATATCTGCTGTAGCCTGTGATGCAGCAGCCATTGCATCTGTTGCGTTTGCCATAATCAGGTCAACCTGATTTGAAACAAAGTTTGAAACGATTGTGGTGCAGTTTGTAGCCTCACCCGATGCATTCTGTGAGTCAAACTCAAATGTAATGTTGTTAGCTGCACCAAGCTCATTAAGCTTATCCATAAAGCCCTTTGTTGCAGCATCAAGTGCATCGTGCTGAACTAACTGGCAGATACCGATTTTGTAGCTTGTTTTAGCGGGTTCATTACCATTTTTTTCACCTTCTGTTTTTGAACAGCCTGCAAATGCGGTTGCGGTAAGAACACCTGCAAGAGCAACTGCAGCTACCTTTTTGAATATTTTGTTCATAAAAAATACCCTTTCTTCAATAATTTTAGTTATTATAACAACCTCATTTTAACACCTAAAAGTGCTAAAGTCAATAGTGAGTATCAAATTTTATGAACATTATCATTAAATTTTCTTATAACTGTTCTGCAATGGTAAAAATCATATCCTTTGTTTTGTCCCAGCCAAGGCATGGGTCTGTGATTGATTTTCCATAAATTCCGTCCTCAACCTTCTGACAGCCGTCTTCTATATAAGACTCAACCATAAAGCCCTTTACCATTGATTTTACATCATTGCTGTGGCGCATTGAATGTAAAACCTCGTTGGCAATTCTTACCTGTTCCAGGTACTTTTTGCCGGAATTTGAATGGTTTGTGTCAACAATAACGGCAGGATTTTGGAAACCGCCGCAGCAGTACATATCATAAAGCTGTCTTAAATCCTCATAATGATAGTTTGAATGATTGTTGCCGTGCTTGCTTACGCTGCCTCTGAGAATAGCATGTGCAAGCGGATTGCCCTTTGACTCAACCTCCCAGCCTCTGTAAAGGAATACATGATCACCCTGAGCAGCCTTGATGGCGTTGAGCATAATGGACAGGTCACCGCTTGTTGGGTTTTTCATTCCGATAGGGATATCAATGCCTGATGATACCAGTCTGTGCTCCTGATTTTCTACCGATCTTGCACCGATTGCAATGTAGCTCAGCAAATCAGAAAGGTATCTGTAATTTTCAGGATAAAGCATTTCATCGGCACAGGTTAAGCCGGTTTCCTCAATTGCGGTTTTGTGCAGAGAACGGATAGCCTTGATACCCTCAAGCATATCGGGATTTTTATCAGGGTCAGGCTGATGGAGCATACCTTTGTAGCCTGCACCTGTTGTTCGGGGCTTTCCTGTGTAAATTCTGGGGATAATAATGATTTTATCTTCTACTTCTTTCTGCACTTCTGCAAGTCTGTGAATATAGTCAAGAACAGAGTCAGCCCTGTCGGCTGAGCAGGGTCCGATAATAAGTAAAAACTTATTGCTTTCACCTGTGAAAACCTTTGCTATATCTTCATCTCTTTTTGTTTTGATTGCTTCTGCTTCAGCGGAAAGCGGCATTTCCTTTTTTATTTCCTGCGGAACAGGGAGCTTTCTTTTGAACTGTGTATTCGTCATATTGTCCATACATTTTCACCTCTGATAGTTGTTTATATTATTATAAAACATTATTTTTATATGTCAATAAAATCTTAAGCTGTGCAGGGTTTGTTTTACGTGCTGAAAATTTTTACCCATTTTGTAAACATTGGCGGTTTATTGTGGATTTTTGCATACTTTTATGTTAATATAATCAACTGCGAGGTATGATGAATGAAAAATATTAAGGATAAATCAAAATTGAATATTCCTGCACTGGCAGTGATTGGCATTATTATTCTTGCAGTGATTATTTCGGTAATTGCCGTTGCAGCATCAAAAGGGAGCAGACCAGACGGTCTGTATCAGTTCAATCAGTCAGTTGCAAATGGCATTGATGTTTCTGAGCATAACGGCGAAATTGACTGGGAAAAGGTTAAGGAAACACAGGATTTTGCTTTTATACGTGTGGGCTATCGTGGTTACGGAAATGGTGAAATATACGAGGACAAATATGCTGCCGATAATCTGAAAAATGCAAATAAGGCAAAAATCCCTGTCGGTGTTTATTTTTATACGCAGGCTGTTACTGCCGAGGAGGCAGAGGATGAGGCGGATTTTGTATATGATATTATAAAAAAGTATAATATAGATTTGCCTGTTATGATTGATTTTGAGTATCCCATTGACAGTGATGGCAATGCTGTCGGCAGACTTGTGGAAAGTGATAATGATTTAAATAAAAATGCCGAAATAATAAATTCCTTTGTTGAAAAGCTCGAGAAGAAGGGCTACACCGCAGGTGTCTATGCATCCTCGAGCGTGCTGCATAATAAAATCAGTATGAAAAAACTGAAAAAGTCAGCCGTTGCATGGGTTGCTGATTATAATGATAAGGTTACATATGATGTTGATTATACCATTTGGCAGTACAGCGAAACAGGAAGTGTTGATGGTGTAAGCAGTAAATATGTTGATTTGAATTATTGGTATGAATAATTATATAATAAATTGAGGGTGTCAGATATAATCTGCCCGAAAAAACGGACTGATAGTAATTATCAGTCCGTTTTAATTGTTGGAAGTATTTTAATTAAGCTCTTTTCCGTTTTTGAATTTATATGAAATATCTTTTCCGCCGTAGCCGTTCAGTCCTTTTATTTCACCGCTCCAGCTATCAGGCAGTGCCCTGTTTTTAAACATTTCTGCAATACCTGCACAAACGCCGAAGTTGCCGTCAATCTGGAACGGCGGATGTGCATCAAACAAATTCGGATATGAACCACCGCCCCACACAAGTGTGATTTTGAAAGGTGACGGTTTAATGTATGTAAGCTGCTGTTTAATGAGCCTCAATGCATTTTTGCCGTTTCCCAGCCTTGCCCACAGGCAGACCTTCCAGCCCAATGACCAGCCTGTACCTCCAAAGCCGCGTACATTAAGTGATTTTTCTGCCGCCTTGTTAAGCTCATCATTCTGAATAAAGCGTGACGGATAAATGCAGTATAAATGACTTACATGTCTGTGCTCAACCTCGGTTTCTTCAAATTCCTCAATCCATTCAGGAATTCTGCCGTCGCTTGCAGGCTTAACCTGCTGAATTTCAGGAGCCTCAAATCCAAGTTCTCTGCAGTTTTCAAAGAAATCAAAAAGAATTTCTCTGTCCATTGATGGCATATATGTCGGTGCAAGGCATACACCGTTATCCTTATAATTATTTTCAGGACTGATTGACGGACATGTGACAAGCTCGCCATTGTGTTCAACTAAATAGTCGTTGTAAAATTCAAGACAGCTTTTAAACATCGGAATTAATTTTTCTTTATATTCCTCATCATTTATGTATAGATAATGCTCATAAAGCTGATTGAGTATCCACGGCAGGCTCATACTCCAAGGTGCATACTGGCATGAATCACCGTCACCGTCAGGATAGCCTGCAGGGTATGATGCTCCCCATATATCCGTGTTGTGGTGCGAGCAGGCACCGCCGCAGTTATAATAATCCTTTGCAGTTACAGAGCCGTTATAAATTAGCTTTTCGGCTAATTCTGTTAATGGCTCAAAGCATTCGCTCAGATTGGCAATATCTGTGCACCAGTAATTCATTTCGGTATTTATATTTGTTGTGTAGCTTGATGACCAGGGTGCTCTCAGATGTGTATTCCATATTCCCTGCAGAGTCATTGCTTTTGTGCCTTTTCGTGATGCCGATATTGTCAAATATCTTCCGTACTGGAATAATAACGCAATAAGCCCGTTGTCATCATTGTGCTTTTTCATTCTTTTTATTCTTTTATCAGTTGTTAAATCATCACGGCTGCCTTCGAGTGTAATGCTGACCCTGTTGAATAAGGATGAAAAATCCTTGCGGTGCTCATCGAGCAGAAGCTTGTAAGTTTTGATGCTTTCAAAATAATTCAGTGCATTTTTATACGCATCGCCTGTGGGCATGGATTTGAAGTCAATAAAGCTTGTGGCAAGTGAAATAAGCAGGGTAGTGTCCTTTTGATTTGTTACCTCAATGCAGTCACCATTAAAAACAGCATTGCCCTGTACCTTGACAATACCGCAGAAATCCATACCCTTGTCGCCCCAAACAATGGTTTCACCCTGATTATAATACGGTGGCATACAGACCTCCGGTGCTTTGCCTTTGATTACAAGACTGTCTTCAACGGTTTCGACCTTATGGTGAAGCTGGCTGTTTAAGCGTACCTTAAAGCTTATGCCACGGTCACTATGTATGTTAACAACCATTAGCTGTGCCGGATGTGAAACAAAAACCGTCTGACAAAAGCCGTTTGCTTTAACCTCTGCAACACCTGTTTCCAGATCAAGAGTCCGTTCATAGTTCTTTTTTGGCGAATTTTTATATTCAATTATCAGATCACCGAAAGGAAGATAAGCCTCACTCCAATGACCGTGCATATCTTTATTGAGAATATCCTTTGCCTTTTCGTAATTCTTATTGAAAATCGCATCTCTTACAGCATCAAGATGCTTGCCTGCATCCTTTTTGTTCAAATCCTTCGGATAACCGGACCAAAGGCTGTCCTCGTTTAATGCAATTCTCTCCTTTTTCAGATTGCCGAATACAAGTCCGCCTATTCTTCCGTTACCGATAGGTAGTGCCTCTTCAAAATATTTTGCTTTTTTTGTATAATATAATTTATTTTCCATATTTTGATTGTACTAAATGTTATTATAAATTGCAAGTTGTTTTATTTTGTGTTATTATAAAAATATAAATAGGGAGGTATTCTTATGAAAAATTTTGTAATTACTATCGGAAGACAGTTTGGATGCGGTGCACATGAAATCGGAACAAAACTGGCAGAAAAGCTCTGTGTTCCTTATTATGATAAAGAAATTATTAAAAGAGCATCAAAAGAAAGCGGCTTTGACGAAAATCTATTCCATTTTTATGATGAAAAACCAACAAGGAGTTTTTTGTTCAATGTTTCTACCGATGGGCTGGTTCCTATGGGGAATAGTGGTTTAAGCCTTGAGGATCAGATTATTCAGTATCAGTTTGATACGATTAAAAAGGTTGCATCTGAGGGCAATTGTATAATCGTCGGAAGATGTGCTGAGTATATTTTAAGAGAAAGAAAAGACGTAGTGTCCGTATTCCTTCATGCTGATGATGAATACAGAATGAACAGAGTAATTAATGATTACGGCATTGTTCCGAAAAATGCTGCAAAGGAAATCAAGGCAATGGATAAAAAACGTGCAAAGTTCCATAATTTTTACAGCGATGACAGATGGGGCGATGCATCAACCTATGACTTATCAATAAATGTGGCAAAGCTCGGCATTGATGAAACTGTTGAGCTTATTGCAAATTATATAAGTGTTAAATTTTAGTTTGTATTTTATTATCTGAATTTGCAGAAAGCTGTTATATTTTCTTGCATTTATCAAATTGATAATATATAATACGTACAAACTGTTTTTTAGGAGAAATTTGATGGATAAAATTCTTGTTCTTGACTTTGGCGGACAATATAATCAGTTAATTGCCCGCCGTGTGCGCGACCACAGCGTTTATGCAGAAATTCTGCCATATACCACACCGATTGATGTTATTAAAAATAATAACTATAAGGGTATTATTTTTACAGGCGGTCCTAATTCTGTTTATGATATGAGTTCGCCTCATTATGATAAAGCAATACTTGACCTTGGTATTCCTGTGCTCGGAATCTGCTATGGCTGTCAGCTTGTTGCCTGGATGGGTGACGGCGAGGTTAAAACTGCACCTGTCAGTGAGTACGGTAAAATCGAACTTACTGCTGACAAAAGCTCAAAGCTTTTTAAGAATGTGGATGAAAAATCCGTTGTGTGGATGAGTCATACTGATTATATTGCTGTTCCTCCTAAAGGCTTTGAAATCGTAGGAGCTACCAATGACTGCCCTTGTGCTGCTATGCAGAATACAGAAAAGAATATTTATGCCGTTCAGTTTCATCCTGAGGTTACTCATTCACAGTTCGGTTCACAGATACTATATAATTTCCTTTATGAGGTTTGTGCGTGTGCAGGCGATTGGGTAATGGATAATTTCATAGATAATACTGTTGAAAGGCTCAGAGAGCAGATTGGTGATAAAAAGGTTATACTCGGTTTATCAGGCGGTGTTGACAGTTCTGTTGCAGCAGGTTTGCTGTCACGTGCGGTAGGTAAGCAGCTCACCTGCGTTTTTGTTGACCAGGGACTGATGCGTAAGAACGAGGGCGATTTTGTAGAAAGCACCTTTACCACACTGTTTGATATGAATTTTGTAAGAGTAAATTGCGGTGAACATTTTCTTTCAAAATTAAAAGGTGTTACTGACCCTGAGGAAAAAAGAAAGATAATCGGTACAGAATTTTTCAATGTGTTCTGGAATGAAATCAGAAAGCAGAATGAGCTTGGCTTTTTCGCACAGGGTACAATCTATCCTGATTGTATTGAATCGGGCAAGGGTGATGCCGATGTTATTAAAACACACCATAACAGAGTGAATACGCCTGAGGATGTGGAATTCTTGGGCATCATTGAGCCGCTTGCCGATTTGTTTAAGGACGAGGTAAGAAGAGTCGGCGAAAAGCTCGGTATTCCTAAAGAGCTTGTCTGGCGTCAGCCGTTCCCGGGTCCGGGACTTGGTGTTCGTATAATCGGTGAAATTACAGCAGAGAAAATCAAGGTGCTTCAGGATGCTGACTGGGTGCTCCGTGACGAAATGGCAAAGAACGGCTATGAAAAAAATCTTGCACAGTTTTTCTGTGTCCTGCCGGGTGTTAATACCGTTGGTGTAATGGGTGACCATAGAACATATGATAACCTTGTAGCAATTCGTGCAGTAACAACAGATGATTTTATGACAGCCGATTGGGCAAGAATACCTTACGATATTCTTGCAACGGTTTCTAACCGCATAACAAATGAGGTTGCCCATGTCAACCGTGTTGTCTACGACATAACCTCCAAACCCCCCGGCACCGTCGAGTGGGAATGATACAACAAAATCCCGAAACCCTTTATTTACAAGGGCTTCGGGATTTTTCTTTTTGTCCGTGACTATGTTTTGACTATATTCTGATTATATTATATAGATAATATAATCAGAATTCTACACGATATTACTAAAATTTTAAATCGACTTTTAAATGAAAATAAGTCAATTTAAAATTTTAGTTAATAATTATTCTATTTGAGAAAGATATTCAAGTCTATTCTTTAATTTATCTATTTTTTCTGTTGCTTCTTGTAAATTAATTTGATTATGTTGTAGAGCTATAACTTCATCCAAGGTCAAATCAACTTTTTGTGCCTTTTTTGTTAGCGAAGCAATATTGTTTTCTCTTTTCTTATTTTTTCTTTCAAGATTTGTAATTTTAAAGCGAATTTTTGCTGCCTCAATTTCATGCTGGTCTTCTAAAGATTCATAGTAATTTTTTAATTCTTGGCGAGCAATTTTTTTCCTTAAAACAGAAGAAAACAACTCAACTTCATCTATAGTTGTTTTATCTATATTTTTGCCTTTGTTTTCTATAAAGTAAGATAGAAATGCCGTCATTGAGTACATATGAAATTTTTGTCCTGTTTTTTCATAAAATTCTTTTCTTAATTCTGTTCTTGGTCCAATCGTTTTACCACTACTAATATTCCACCAATCTTCTTTTTGATCGTGCGTTACATAAATAATATCTACCTTTTGCATTTTAGCATGATTAAGTATTTCTGTCCAAATTAACAAATCACCATATTTATTTTTTTGCTTTTTATCATCTTTATAGCCAGGAGGTGTTTTATCTGTATATCGTTTTTGACCTGCCAATTCTATTTTTGATTTATCTTCATTACTAAAAGGAGTGCCAACTTTCCCCTCAAATAATTCAAGTATTTTTTCAAAAATGATATCGTCAGTAACGTTAGTAAAAAGAAAATTTCTTTCTTTTTTGTTCGTAATCCATTTATTCAAATGCGTTTTTAATTCTTTGATGTCTGAATCATTAGTATCAAGACGGAGTTCAGTTTGCCAATTATTTATTAGATTAGCGGCTTCCTTTTCTAATTTTTCAAAACGTTTATTAGATTCGTCTATAACTTTATATCTATCTTTACAAAATTCTAAAGCAACTTGGTAGGGCATCCAGATTCTGTTCTTTAGCCATTCGAGCGATTCAATTAATTGGTTCCTGGTATTATTGCTATACCGATATAAGTTTAGAAATACATTTGTATCAAAAACAAATATTGCTTTATTCCACAAAATGTCTTTTTCCTGTTTGTTTAATTCTATGTATTCTCTAATAGAATTTCTCATAATTGTTCCTCAGATGTTTTTATATTATTTTTTAGTGACAAAAAAGCATAATTGCTTTTCCAATGTATATGTAATATAACTCAAATATTTGAGTTAACACAAAATCTCTTATGATAGTTTTGAAATCTGTTTTGTCTATATTTATTGCAAATCCTTCAAGAACTCAGTAGATTGCTGTAATTCTAATTCGTATCTCTCAATTTGGTTCTTTAAATAATTTAATGTATCAATAGTGTTTGAAGTGCTGTCATCTATTAGGCTATTTTTAAATCTATTTAGACTATAATTTCGCTTTTCCCACTTTAATATGTCATACAATATATCGTTGTCATTGAAAAAATAAGCTATGTTAGAAGCATTTAAATTATTGTTATCATTTTTTACTTTAAAAAATTGGGTTATAATTGGATTTATTTTAATTACAGCAGTATCAGGACTAATCATATCGTCTGAAATACTGCGTTCACCTTTTATACTAATAAGATTATTTTTACAAAGCAGTATTATCAGACCGATTAAATCACCCTTTGTTTTTAATCTAATATATCCAGAAAAATCTCCAATAGCAAAATAACCAACATTTAATGCTCGGGCAAGTTTTTCTATTTGTTGAGGTTTTGGAATAGTTTTATCCTTTTCATATCTTGCTATTGAAATCATATTTATTCCAGATAATTCTCCTAATTTTTCTTGAGTTATTTCTTGTTGATTTCTTAGATATTTGATTTTTTCTCCAATAGTCATATTTTTCACCTTTTATCTTTATAGATATTATTTTAGCATAGGTTGATAGAAAAATCCATAATATAAGTAAAATAATCTAAATTTATAAAATATATAATTTCTTGACAAATTCTAACTATAGTGTTAGAATAACAAACAATAAGGTTAGGAGGTAAAAAATGAAAACTCAAAACAAAATTTACTATGATGTGAATGATATAACAACTATGTTAGGTATATCAACAGGTATGGCGTATAAGCTGATAAGAACTTTAAATAAAGAATTATCAGATAAGGGATATGTCGTTATTGCTGGGAAAATTTCGTCTAAGTATTTTCAAGAAAAGTTTTATGGTTTGAATGATTAAAGAGGTGGTTACTTGAAAGCAAAGAAAAATCAGAAAACAGGAAAATGGGATATTCAATATTCCTATTATGATTGGACAGGGGCGAGAAAACAAAGTACAAAGAGAGGATTTCCAAATCGGCGACAGGCTGAGGAATGGGCGTATAACTTTTCCTTATCTCAAAAAGGAAATCTGAATATGACCTTTGAAGCATTCGTGGAAATCTATAAAAACGATTTGCGTAACAGACTTCGTGAGAATACTTGGCGTTCAAAAGAATATATGATTGACAATGAGATACTGCCATATTTCAAAGGCAAGAAGATGAATGAGATACAAGCTAAAGATATAATTGTGTGGCACAATGCAATTATGGAGCATAAAAGCCGATATGGTAAACCCTATGCACCTACATATCTTCGTTCTTTACATTCCCAGTTGTCAGCGATACTAAATCACGCAGTAAAATTCTATGGACTTCGGTCTAACCCTGCATCTGTAGTTGGTAGTATAGGAAGCAAAAAATCAGATGAAATTGATTTTTGGACAAAAGAGGAATACCTACAATTTGCAGAAGCAATAATGGACAAGCCGTTGTCTTTCTATGCCTTCGAAGTCCTCTACTGGTGTGGGCTGAGAGAAGGTGAACTTCTTGCTCTAACAAGAGCAGATATTGATTTATCAAATGCCATTATTGATGTTAATAAATCATATCAAAGAATTAATAAGAAAGATGTAGTAACTCCACCAAAGACAAAAAAGAGTATCAGAAAAGTAAAAATACCGAAGTTTTTGTGTGAAGAATTACAGGATTATTTCAAATCAATTTATGGATTGAAAGATAATATGCGGATATTCCCTATTAGCAAAAGTTATTTGCATCACGAAATGAAACGAGGGTGTAAAGAAAGCGGTGTTAAGAAAATTCGTATACACGACATAAGGCACTCACATTGTTCGTTTCTTATAGACAGAGGATTTAATGCTGTTGCTATTGCTGACAGACTCGGTCACGAGTCGTATAAGGTCACTCTTGATATATATTCCCACCTGTTTCCAGAAAGACAAGCTGAAATAGCCGATAAATTGGATATGGAGAGGAAGATGTGATGTCCCATAAAAATGTTGATACCAAAAACAGATTGCGAAGTGTTGTAGTAGGTTTTAGAATGTCGCCAGAAGAAGCAGAATTGCTTAATAGCTTGGTTAAGATATCAGGACTAAATAAACAGGATTACCTTATTAACAGAGCCTTACAGAGTGATGTAATTATAAATGGCAATCCGAGAGTGTTTATTGGATTAAAAAAAGAACTCATTGCATTATACAACGAGTTCCAAAGATTAAATGATTGTTCTCAAATTGCAGACGAGCAATTAATATTATTAAATCAAATTGTGGAAATTTTAAATGAAATGAGGTTTGAAAATGATTGAAAAACAAAAAATGACTGTCTATAACTCATCTGCTGGCACAGATGAAAGACAGCCACAACAAAAACTTGTTAATGGTATTATAGCAAAAGGTAATACAAAAATCAACCCGGATAATCAACTTGAAACGATTTCAATGACAGAGTTATATGATACCGCTTATTTGCCGAAGAAACCTTTAATTGAAGGATTACTGTACAATGGTATTTACATATTTGTAGGTGCTCCGAAAACAGGTAAGTCATTTGCAATGGAGCAGATGGGCTATCATATCAGTAAAGGGATGGATATTTGGGATAGAAAGGTGTCGCAAGGAACAGTATTGTATCTTGCTCTTGAAGATGATTATTCAAGATTACAAAGCCGTTTGTATAAAATGTTTGGTGCTGACGATACACCTAATTATTATTTTTCAGTTAAGTCAAAAATGGTTGCTAATGGTCTTGAAAATCAATTAAAGGAATTTATTGATGAACATAAAGATACTTCATTAATAATTATTGATACACTCCAAAAAGTTCGTGAATTAAGCGGTGATAGTTTTAGCTATGCAAAAGATTATGATGTTATTACATCATTAAAGAATTTTGCTGATGAAAATAATATTTGCATTGTTTTAGTTCATCATACAAGAAAGCAGGAAGCAACAGACGCTTTTGATGCTATATCTGGCACAAATGGATTATTCGGTGCGGCAGATGGAGCTTTTGTACTTCATAAAGACAAACGGACAAATAGTGATGCAATATTAGATATATCGGGCAGAGATATACAGGAACAGAGACTACATTTACATAGGAGCGAAAATTGTATATGGGAATTAGTTAAATCTGAAATTGATACTTTTGAAGAGCCGAAAGATGAGATTGTCGAAGAAATTTCTTTACTTATTAATAAGCAAAATCCTATTTGGCAAGGTACTGCAAAACAGCTTGCAGAACACATTTCTATTAATATCAAAGCTAATCAATTAACAAGAAAACTTAATTGCAATCTATCTGTTTTGTGTAATGATTATCATATTGAATATAAAAATGTTAGGAAGAAAGACGGTGTATATATTTCATTAAAACTGATTGATTAACTGTCTTGGATGAAGATGATGAAGATGATTACACCGTTATATAAATATCTTCATCATCTTCACCCTTTGTATTAATAGCTCTCTGCAAGAGCCTTCGGAGAACGCAAGACTTATGATATGTAATGTCATAAGTTCACTTGCGTTACTTTTAACAAAAGTAACAAAACTATTCTATGCTGTCGCATAGACAAGATAATTATTAATAGGAAGTGATTATTTTATGAAAGCAAGTATGAGTATAACGAAGGGTGCAGGCTCATTAAATCATAATCGAAGAAAGTTTATAGCAGAAAATGTTGATGAGAAACGAGTTGAAAATGATATTATTTTAATAGACCGAGATATTAAAATGGTTTATGAAGAAGTGTTTGGTGAAGCATTGAAAAAATATAATGCTAAACAAAAAAGAAAAGATAGAATTATTAAATCATATTATGATAAAATTTTTCGTTCCAAACAGGAAAAGCCTTTTTATGAATTGATAATTCAACTTGGAAATAAATATAATTCAAAAGAACTCAATGAAATTGCTCCAGATATTTTGATTGATTTGGTTAATTTAATTATGAATAAATATCCTAATATCATCATAATCGGAGCGTATATCCATAATGATGAAGCAACACCACACCTTCACCTTGACTATATTCCGATAGCACATAGCAGAAACAGAGGATTGGAATTAAAGAATAGCCATAATCTTGCAATGAAAGAAATGGGCTATTCTTGTTATTCTGATTGGCGTGAAGATTTAATGAGTGACTTGATTTCAATTTCTAAAACCTATGGGATTGAAAGAGAGATTATGAATAATGAAAATAAGCATTTGAGTGTTAAAGAATATAAAGAGGTTATGCTCGAAATTGATGTTGCACAAAATTATCTTCAAAGTCTTGAGAATGAAATAAACGAGAGATATGAAGATATTGCCGAGTTGGATTATAAAATTCATAAAGAGGAAAGTTATGAGCCTTATTGGCAGCGAATAGTCAGCAAAATTATATATTGGATTGAAAATGTTTTAAAAATCAAAATACCGTTTATTAAGTATAACAGTGATAATACTTACGAAATTAATGAAAATGTGCTTGATGATGAATTAAATATCTTATCAAAACAATCAGATGATTATGATTTTGAAAAATGACATTTGTCCTGCTTTATGCAGGGCATTTTTTGTTGCCTTAAAATAAAATTTGTGATATACTAACATCGTCACACAAATTAAATATTAAGACTTTATCGAAGTGTGTATTTTTATTTTGGTAAAAATACAGGCTCTACTTTCGCATACTTCTTTAAAGTCGGTGAATTAATTTGTGTGACAACAATCGGAGCTGTGTGTTTTTCGTGTGCAACTTCGGTTGCACACTTTTTTATTTTGAGGAGATATGTATTATGAAAAAATTAGTTAGTATTTTATTAGTTGCTTTAATGTTTACAACTGTATTTTGCAGTTGTACTAATACGAGTAACGAAAGTGAAAATACAACAAAAAACAATGAAGTAACTCAACAAGAAACAGAAATTTTAGAAAAAGATTTTCATTCAATAATGGAACTTTCTGAGGTGGATTATCCAACATCAAATGAAGATTGGGAATATACTATATACAAAGACCTTATGGGCTTTTATGAAAAATTTGTTGTAATAACAAAGTACATAGGGAAAGAAACTTCTATTATAATCCCAAAAGAATTAGATGGTTATCCAGTTTTATCTATTGAAAACTTATCAACAAGAACAGAATCTATAATTAATTCTGTAGAAACACAGGAAGGACTATTATGTATTGGTAATTCTGCCTTTTATGGTTCTGATATTAGTAATATTAAAATTTCTAATACAGTTCAATATATAGAAGCTGGGGCATTTAGCTTTTGTCAAGAATTAAATGAAATAGAAATTCCAAATTCCGTAAAATGTATTGATATGGATGCAATAAACGGTTGTAACAACTTAGAAAAGGTAATAATTCCAGTAAACGTTGAAGAAATTAATGGGTTTGTAAGTTATCGCTCTTCAAATTTAGTAGTATTCGGCGAGAGTGGTAGTAAAGCTGCTCAATGGTGTGCTGAAAGCAATGTAAAATTTGAGGTAATGAAATAATATGAATAAGTATTTTTATCTAATAATTATATTGATATTAGCAATGTGTCTATGTAGTTGTTCAAAGGGCGTTGAGGAGGTTGCAGATGATACTACAGTATCAGTAACTGAAACTACTGAAAATACAACTAAAAGCTCTACAGAGTCTACTACACAGTTGACTACTGAAACGACATCAAAGCAAGATACTACTACCAATAATCATCATACAACAGCAAAGGAAGCAACTACAACACAGAAACCTACTACAACTCAATCAACCACAAAAAAGGATACCACCACTGAAAACATCTGTGCAAACGGCAATCATAGTATGCCAACAGGTAATATGGGAAGATGGTTTAATAGCCGAAGCGAATTAGAAAATTATGTTAGCAGTGTAATTGAAAGTTGGAATAGCAAGTTTAGTAATGGCGAAATAACTCGGAAAGAATATGTTAAGAGTTGTCCACAAGGCTATAAAAGTTGGTCTTGTTCATACTGTGGAAAATGGACTGGAAATTTTAAATATGATGAGCGAAAATGGTGTACCGAAGGTGGAAATAATCATTGGCTTTATAATTATGAAATAGGCTGGTATTCTTCATATTCTGACGCCGAAAAAGCGGCTGGAGAATATCTGAAAAGTCATAGTGAAGTTGGGGGCTATTTAATAGCACAATGTGACTGTGGTTTATATACAGCAACTTTTTATCAGAAATAATGGAGTTAAAAATATGGGTTAACCAATTAAATTATAGTTCTTATACCATATTTATATATTGGAGTTGATAAAATGAATGAATATTGCGTTGGTAAAGGCTGGTGGTCTTTACTTGATGAAGCACAGGAAAAGTTAAAAAGACAAGGTGCGAAAATAATTGACTATAAAGAAAAATATGGAGTTTTAAAAATATATACTGATATCACTAATGATGAAATTCATAAAATAACAGATGATATTGAAACGCGAAGTTCTCATATCTGTGAATTCTGCGGTAAAGAAGGTCATACCGTTGAAATGAAAAACGGTCTTGGCGGTTGGCTGAAAACTGTTTGTTCGGATTGTTCTGAAAAAGATGTATTTGAATTAGTAAGAAGTGAGAATAATAATTAGTTACATAAAGATTGGAAATGATATAATATGGAATATGAATGGGAAAAGGCAGGCGAAGAATTCTGGACAAGTGATTGTGCTTGGTGTTTAGGAATAGATTTAATTCATCATCACAGAGAAGAAATAGGAAAGGTCAGCCTGATTTGCCGACCGAAACGAGTGCTTTACGATTTACCTGATACGGAAATTGAATGCACAATATATAAATATTCATCTGAATCCAATGGTATAGATGAATTGTATGTGGCAATCGGAAAGTTTAGAAATTATTGGGTTGTATTTAATGATAAATTATCTGCCAATCAAACTTTAAAGAAAAAATCAGAAAATAGCTTGCAATAGTATGCTTAATATGGTAAATTTAAATTGTAAAAGCGGTCAACCGCATAGACCGTAATAAAAGTGCTAATCTCTAACCTGCTAAACGAGTTAATAAATAGCAGCGTGTTTCCCCTGCACCAAAAGGGTTTTAAAAGCGAAAAATGGGAAAGAATGGAAATTGTTATTCCTTTCTTTCCCATTTTTTACTATAAACAAATTATTAATTAACATTGAAATTAATCTAGAGTTATGCTATATTCAAAATATAAAATTTAAAAATTGATTCTAAAAAATCTAATTTTACGTTAATATATGGAGATTAATTATGGCTAATTCAACTGAACATTTCTTTACCAAAAGAAATTTAGTGAATGTTTTGGATGAATGTCTCAATAAGACCTTAGGAGAAGTGGATATTAATCATGTATTTGATAAAACTATCTCTAATCCGAAAATTACAGGTATTGCTGGAGATGTTATTGAACAATCTGTATTAGGGTATCCTGCAGATAATAGACAAGAACCTGATTTGAATATTGATGGTGTTAAAACTGAATTAAAAACAACGGGAATCCGCTATTCTAAAAAAGAAAAGCAGAAAAAATATGAAGCAAAAGAACCCATGTCTATTACTGCTGTTTCACCAGATAAAATCGTTACAGAATTATTTAATAATTCTAGATTTTGGCACAAATTAGAACACCTTCTTTTTGTTTATTATTTATATGATTCAGCTACAACAGTTACTGCGTCAGGATATGCAAATTTCTTTATTAAAGGATATGAATTTTTTGAGTTTGATGAGTCTGACAAAAACATATTAGAAAAAGACTGGACTACTGTTCGTGATTTTATTGCAGAATTGCAAAATAACTATGCTGATTATGAAAGTCAGTATCCTAGACTTTCATCAGAATTAAGAAACAAGTTACTTTATATTGATACTGCACCTAAATGGCCAAATAAACCTAGATTTCGTTTAAAAAGGTCTGTTATAACTGCTATCGTTCAGGAACACTTTGGTGATAAATTAGAACAACTACCAGGAAGGTATAATAGTTATTCAGATATTGAAAGAAAATGTCATGAATTAACTTTACTGAATAGCGGTAAAACTATTAAACAATTAATTCAATTTTACAATATTCCTGATAAGTCTATTTGTAAGAATATTGGTGAAAAGATAGTAGTGCGAATGTTTGATGGAACAGCAAATAAAATGCAGAAGATTAAACTTTTTAGTAAAATTGGTATGTATGGAAAGACTATTGTTGTAACACAAAAAGGCTTACGAACAGAAGATATGAAACTCTTTTGTATTGATTTTGAGGAAATTACAAATCCTGATATTACTTTTGAAGATTCTTCATTTAGAGATTTCTTTTTAAATAATCAAATGTTATGTATAGTATTTGAAGAACCAAGTGCTGATGCAGTTTTTGAAGATAATAAATTTTTGGGTTTTAAACAACTTATATTTGATGATGATTTTATTGAAAAACATGTTAAAACAGTATGGGATAAAATCCGTATACTTATATTTAATAATGAATTAAAGGATGTTGTGTCAATCGATAAGAAAACAGGAAAACCAAGAATAAATAAAAAGACTGGAACTGTTAAATCAGCTCCTAACTTTCCTAAGTCATCGGAAGGTTTAATATTTGTTAGAGGTGGTGGTATTGATTCTACTCAAAAAACAGAAATAGTTAACAACATAAAAATGTATAAACAATTTGTATGGATTAAAGGTTCTTATATTGCTGATAAACTAACAAAGATAGAGTTTTTATAAAAATAACATATATATAATTTTAAGATTAAACATAAAATAATAGAAGCAGAGATTTATTTCTCTGCTTCTATTATTTTATTAAGAGTTTTTGCCATTCTTGTTATCATAGGAACAACTAACGCATTTCCCATGCAAAAATATCTAAATTTGTGAGGCATACCAGTATTAGTCCAATTATCATCAAATCCTTGAATTCTTTCAGTCTCTACAGGAGTAAGAAATCTATATTTTTGTGTTTCCGGATCTTCAATAATATGGGTTGATCTACTTTTGCCTGTTTCTGATGTCAAAATTGTTCGTGCGGGAGAATCCAATTTATCAGGAAATGGAATAGCGCCCTCACTAAATGTATATTGATGTCCGCTTTTACTTATTCTATTGATTTTTTTTGATCCTTTGAGTCTTTCCCAATCCTCAACATTTTCTCCAAGATAATATTGAGTGTCAACATTATGTTCAAGAATATCTTTAAGATTTGTTGGTGATTCTTTAATGCTAATCGTTTTAGATGTAGAGAAAATTCCATCTTTCATATACCCAGAATTATAAAATTCAAATTTGAAACTTTTCGAAATTTCATAAATATCATTATTTTCAAAATTTCCATTAAAAGTATTTTTAATTTTTTCTATGGGAAATGTTTTCGCAAAAAATCCATACTCGTTTATTGTATCTAATGGATTGATTTTATCATGTGTTTTCGCATATTCTGTACTTTTATGATATGCAAAAATAAAAACCCTTCTTCTTTTTTGTGCGGATCCATATTCCGCCGCATTAACAACACGCCATTCAACTCTATAGTCAAGTGCATTAAAGCAAGCTAACATGATACCAAAATCTCGACCTCTTTGGTTAGCTGGAGATTTGATTAAACGATCAACATTTTCTAGAAGAACAAATGGTGGTTTTTTTTCTACTAATATATCTCTGATTTGCCACCATAAAACACCTTTTTTTCCTTCTATTCCAGATGAGCCAGATAATGGCCTAGCAACAGAATAATCTTGACATGGGAAACCGCCTACTAACAGCGAATGATTAGGAATACTTTTTTTATTCACTTCAGCTATATCAATACCAGTAAACTCATTTATATCGCCGAAATGAGAAACATAACAATCATGAGCCCATTGATTTTTCTTTCCTGGTTCCCATTGTGAAAACCATACTGTTTTCCAATTTTTAGAATTCCGCTCAAAACCTAGCCTAAATCCGCCAACACCAGCAAACAATTCACATATCGTTTTATCCATATAATCACCACCTTGTTGATTATACCACATCTTTTTAAATTGATCAAGAGTTAATTTTATTTTTAATATAAATTGTTAATTAATATTTTCAGAAAAAATTTTGTTACTTTTTACATTTTTCGACACTTATATATTGTAAGTGAAAATAATATCATTAATTTTGTATTTTCAATTTTCTTGATGAGATATAAACATTTTTGTCGAAAAAATGTATAGATTTGCATTTGCGCTTGACAATAATTAAAAAATTGTTTTAATAAAAAACAATTAATACAGTCTATATTAGTTTAAGAAAGTAATTAATCAGATTCCTGGAGTTACTGGTCCTACCTTTTTTATAAATCATGAAGGTATAGGTTATGTTTTTTATGTAAATAACAATGATATAAAATATTCTTTCGAAATACAAAGAAATAATGAAGATGAGAAGAAAAGCATTTTTAATCAAATGGTTTTAGAAAATAAACATTGTATTATTGCGGCAAACTTAACAGAAATCTTTAATATTTGCAGAGAAAAAATTGGAAATTATGTTGTTACAGTTTTTGCATATAGTCAAATAAGTGCAGAGGAATATAAAAATAAATCAAAAGAGGAACCGGTTATTGCTAAAACAAATACTTTTAGTAAAGATTTAGAACGAAATTCTGAGTACATTGAATATTTTAATCATGTATCAATATATGCAAAATCAGTATTAGGAGAGAACAGAGGAAGTGTTGAGGAAGAACTTATTAATCAGATTTTTAGGCTGTTTTGTGAATATAATTAAAAATATTTATTATCATCTTAAAATCTTCATGTGTATTATCTTATTATTATGTATTCTGTTAATTAAGGAGTGAATGTTTATGCGTAAAGCTTTATGTGTTGGAATAAACTATTATGATTTTGCATGTAGTTTAGAGGGATGCGTTAATGATGCTAGTGATGTAGCAAATGTATTAGAAAGAAATTATGATGGTTCTAAAAATTTTGATATCAGTATGATTACTGCAATTGATGAGAATAGTAAAGTCTCAAGAAAAAATTTGAAATATGCAATAGACGACCTGTTTTCTGATAATCCTGAAATAGCTTTATTTTATTTTTCAGGACATGGATATATTGAATCAACAGGTGGATATTTAATAACATCAGAATGTAATGACGGTGATGATGGTCTACCGTTATCAGATTTACTTACTATCGCATCTCAATCAAAGGCAAAAAATAAAATTATTATTCTTGATAGTTGTCATTCAGGAGCTACTGGTAATTTAAATCAATTTGAGGAGTTTTCACTTATATGTGAAGGAATGACAATATTAACAGCATGCGAGAAAAATCAATATTCAATAGAGCGTGAAAAACATGGTGTGTTTACATCATTGTTAGTTGGTGCATTGTTAGGTGGTGCTATGAATTTGCTCGGTGAAGTAACACCTGGCAGTGTTTATGCTTACATAGATCAATCTTTAGGTGCTTTTCAGCAAAGACCATTATTTAAAACAAACATAAAGAACTTTGTTTCTTTAAGGAAATGTAAACCACCAATAGAATTACAAGAATTACATAAGTTAACATCTTTGTTCTTGAATCGTGATGAAGAATTCAAATTAGATTCTAGTTATGAACCAACTAGTTTAGCCCCTAATGATGAGCATTGTGAAAAATTTGCTGTTTTACAGCATTTTAATCATGTTAATTTAGTTGTTCCTGTAGGAGCAGAGCACATGTATTATGCTGCGATTGAAAATAAATCCTGCAAACTTACACCACTTGGAAAACATTATTGGAATCTTGTAAAGAATACAAGAATTTAGGAGGAGAAATTATGAACAAACAATATAATTTATTTATTAGTCATTCCTGGACTTATTCAAACGCATATGAAAAACTCATTAATATTTTGAATAATGCGGATGATTTTGACTATAAAAATTATTCTGTACCTAAAGAAAATCCTATCCATAATACACAATATGATTATCAGTTAAAAGAAGCAATAAAAAATCAAATGAAATATGCAAGTTGTGTCTTGATACTTGCTGGAGTGTATTCATCATATAGCAAATGGATAAACATTGAAATTGAATTAGCCCATGAATTAGGTAAAAAAATTATTGCAATAGAACCATGGGGTTCTGAAAGAACTTCTTTGTTAGTTAAAAATAACGCAAGCAAAATTGTTAAATGGCAAGCATCATCTATTATTAATGCAATAAAAAACATTTATATAAATAATTATTAGATTTTTAATCCGAAATATAAGTTTGATATATAATAAAAGTTAATTAAAATGATTATTTCATACGATGATTTTATAAATAGAAGAATGAGAATTTTCATATCATCTACATTTGATGATATGTATAAGGAAAGAGAAGTATTAGTTCATAGTGTATTTCCTCGTCTTAGAGCAGATTTCAATGATGAAATATTAGATATTATGGAAGTCGATTTGCGGTGGGGTATAACTGATGAAGATATTTATGATTTAAGAATACTTGAAACATGTATTCGCGAAGTATTACGCTGTAAACCTTTCTTTATAGGAATTATTGGAAAATGTTATGGATCTATAGCCACAGAGAACGAAATTAATAATTTGCCGCCAGCATATCTTGAAGCAATTGGACATGAAGATTTAGTTGGAAAGAGTATGACGGAATTAGAAATCAGAGCAGGTGTTTTTGTTCCCAATAACAAACTTTATTCAGGTTTTTTTATAAAAAATTTCAATGGGGATACTCAAATCTATGGCGAAAAAATGAATGAATTAATAACAAAAATTCGTTCTGATTATTCTTGGGTTTATTATTCAAATTTAGATGAATTTGACGAATATACATATACAAAACTTAAAGAATTTATTGAGGTTATTATTCCTAAAAAGAAACAAAATCCATATAATGACCCTCATTATTATGCCCATTTAAATATTTTAAAAGAAAATGAAAGTTGTTATATTCCAAATGAATCATATATTTCAATTATTGAGCAGCATATCTCTAAAAATAGAAAAATTTATTTATATGGAGAAAAAGGAACTGGTAAAACTGCATGTATAAGTTGGTTGATAAAAAGGGAGGGAATTGATAGAAACGGGGATGTATTCTTTCACTATGCAACAGCAGGAAATGATAGTCTAAGTATTGATAATATTTTTTGGAGGTTAAAGCAATACTTGGTTACATTAACTAAGTATATAACCAAAGAAAGTGATTGTCATAGTGCAATTATTGATATATTAGAGCACGTAAAACTCAATAAGCGACTTGTTCTTTTTTTTGATGCAGTTGAACAATACAGCGATAAGACTGCCATATATAAATTATTTGCTCTTGGAGAGATTAATTCTTCTATTCATGTTGTGTGTTCAGGTACAACACGCTATTCTCACTTGACGGAAGAAGAAATGGTTAATATTGATAAACTTTCTAATGAGCAAATTCGTCAAATTGTTATTGGAGTATTAGATAAGTATGGTAAACAATTAGATAATATTCATATGAATAAAATTATTAATAAAAAGGAATGTTCAAATCCACTTTTTTTAAAAACTTTTATTAATCAACTTAGGTTTTATGGACATTACAAAACTTTTAATTCGTTTTTTAATGAATTATTATTTGCAACTACTTTTGGAGATTTGTTTTTTGTAATGTTAAATCAATTAAAACAATACTATGTTGATAGAAATTTTGATGAAAGAAATATTTATCAAGCACTTGCCTTAATTGTATATTCTAATAATGGGGTAACAGAATTCGAATTGCAAGAAATTATTAAATTCATTCCTATGGCGAGAAGTGTTTTTTTATCCACTATTGAACTTTTTGTAATAGAGAATAATGGACTAATAAGATTTAATCATGATTTAATAAATGAATTTATTAAAAAAAAATTAGAAAGTACCAACTATAATTATCATGTTTTTTCTTCAAAAGCATTTCTTGATTTTTTTCAAAATAATCAAAAAACAATAAGACGGTATAGTGAAGTACCATTTCAACTATTTGAATTGAAGCACTTTAAGGAATTAAAAGATATTTTATCTGATTCCGAATATTTTTTATATCTTAATAAATATGAATATTATACTTTAGTAAGATATTTATCAGCTTTAATAGAGTATCAATATGAGATTTTGGATGGGATATTGTCTGCTATTGATAATAATGAAATAATTAGCGTTGCTAGGGCCTTTTGCGATTCAGGTTGTCACCGCGCAGTTGTTAAACTTGTTGATAATTTTATTGGATTTTTTTGTGAATACGAACAAATTTTATTGAAAGATATACTTTCATGGTCTAAGTATGAGTTGGCGTTAAATCATTATAAAGAAGCAATAGATTCGTATAAAGATTTACTGGTATGCTACAAATCTGTCTATCCTGAAGATGATATAGGCTTTGCTGCTAGAACTTCACTATTAGGTAGTGTATATAAATCCGCAGGAAAGTTCAAAATGGCGTTTGAACTTTACGAGAAAAGTGTTGACATTTTTTTAAAAAATAATGTGAATACTCAATCAGTAGTTCTTGCATTAGATGTATTTGGAAATTCTTGCTATAGCAAAGGCGAATTAAAAAAAGCAAAAAAAATATTTGAAAAAGCAATTGATATGTGCAAATATCTGAATGGAGAAATATCATCTGATTTAGGGTGGACATATTCTTATGCTTGGGCAACATTTTTTTATTTAGGAGAATTAAATTATGCGATAGAGCTTACGGATAAAGCATACTTTGTTTATGATACTATTTTTAAAGGTCATGGGGCTAAACTTGCCTGGGCAGCGCAAAATAAGGGTATCGCTTCATTAATAAAAAAAGAATATGCTGAAGCGTTAAAATATTTTGAGTTTTGTATAAAGGAAAACGATTTGCTAATTCCAGAACAATTTCGACCACATACATATTCAATAACCTCTTATTGTAATATTGCTAATATGCTTGAAGTAGAAGAACAACACGAACGTGCTATTGAAATAATTCAATATACGTTAAATGAGGCACAGAAAAAGCATGGAAAAAATCATGTTTATACAGCAAATATATTGCTTAGTGCAGGTATTATTAAACACAATATTGAGAATATTAAAACCGCAATAGAGATATATGAAAATTATGAGGACGTTGTTCCAGATATTTTCTATGCAGAGGTTTGTTTGTCAAGAATATATTATTATACTAAACATAAAGAAGATGCTATCGAGACTATAATAAATTGTGCGAATAGATATTTTAAAAAGACCAGGGAAACAAAACTTATTACTTATTTAATTGAAGAAACACTTGAAAAGTTTATAGGAACAACTTATGATGGAATTGAATCTTTATACAGATATAAAGATTATAGATTTTATCTTACTCACAATAATTCTTCTAATATTATTTTAATTCCATTGATATGATTGTTCCAGAATTTTGTCCATATAACTTTGTTTAAATTTAGTTATTAATAAATTTAAATTTTTTAAACATTAAAAAGAAGTACATAGAAAAACAAGAGCAGATGATTTTGGTCATCTACTCTTGTTTTTCTATGTACTATAATATTAAGTATTTGAATTGTTATGAGGTGATTGCACACTAGAACCTACATTTGGAGGTTGGGCAGATTTAAACTTATCTGTTGCTTGATAGCCTTCGTTTATAGTTTTTAGGGGCTGATATCCACGATTACCATGATTTGGTTGATAACCAAAATTTGTATTTGTTTTAATTTTTTTGTTATTCATATTTAACTCTCCTTTTATGAAAAAAATTCAATAGTTTCAATTTCATCTTTCGTTATTAATATTCCCTTGTTTCTTTCAACCTCTTCCCATGCTTCTCCTTCTTTGAAACTATAAACTTTTTCGATATATAAATCTCGTTCGTCTGCATCAGAGGAAGAAAATGATTTATTAGAATACTGACCATATATTGTTTTTCCGTTTTTTAAGGTGACTATTATCCAAGCTGAATCTTGTTTTGAGAAATAATAATCCCATGCAGTTGGAATAGGATGAATTTTTTTGATTCCTAATTTACGGAATAATCGTTCTGTTATTTCTTTTTGTTTAATATATCCAATAATTATCGCTATTATAATTGCGCCTAAAATCGTTAATATTAACATTAAAATCCAATATAAGATAATATGATTTGCTATTAATTTAGATAATAATATGTATCCCCAACTCCAAGCTGCACAATTTATTATACTGTATAATAAACATACAAAAAAGTATTTTGATTCATTATATTTCGTAGGTGGACTAAGAGTATCAATTATACTTTTCACAATAAAACCAGGTAGTAAAAAAATACAAGTATAGAAAACAACATCAAAATTTTCAATTGTCATATAGTGTCTCCTTTATCATTCATTTAATTATATTCTTCATTAATTTAATATAAAAATAGTAGATATATTAATAAGTTTAAATTATAAATACATTTTGTCAAGCTAGAATACAAAAAACATATTTTTGATACTAAAATATTATAATATAAGCACTAATTATTAAACTGAATTTGTGCTTATATTAATATAGTTCTACCATATATAAAAAGTAACAAAAATTATTTTTAAAATAATAGTATAACATTTTCATACTATGTTGTTGCCCTCCAAAAGAAATAAGTTTATTGTTCTTTTTACAAAGAACCTATCGAAACATCACAAAAACATTTAATTTGTGACTATGTTTTGACTATATTTATTTTTTAAACGATATTCACTTGAAATAAAAACAGAAAAAACATATAATAAAAACACTATATATAGTATCAAACACTCATAATAAATTATATTTGAGTGGAGTGGGAATAATAAAAAATCAAAGCTGATTGACATTTAGTCAATCAGCTTTTTGTTTGGAATGTGCTTAATTGTTTTCGGTATCGTTGATGATTTCATCAAACATTGCAAAAAGTTTGTCCTTATCGACATTACAGTTATTGACATAATTTATCAATGAAACTGCTGAACAGAAGCTGTTGCCGTGCTCCAATTCCGAATAAGAACGCAGTGATATATCCAAGCGTTCTGCCATTTTCTCCTGTGACAATTCAAGCTCTGCTCGTTTTGTTATAAGCTCATTTTTCAAACTGTTTTTCAATCGGTCAAGTGTTGACATTCTCAACACCTGCCCGGATGTGCTAACAGTGCTGCTTTGTTTCTGCATCCATTATATTAGTTACTGAACAAATTGAATATAACACAAAATTCACAATTATATTACAATCATAATGGGAAATTGTGATATAATAAATTTGATAAAATATATTGATGATGTATCATACATTGATGGAGGCGCTTATGAAAAAAACGATTTTGATGGTTTTATTATGCGGATTTATTTTTTCAGGAATGCTCGGATGTAATAAATCTGAGCCAATAAAAAAAGCATCATCGTATACTGTGACTGATGTTGAACATGTCCATGCCGATATATACAATATTTCACCCGTTGGTGCTACCGTAATTATTAGAGATACCAATGAAAATCCATACACCTATGGAGATTGGTATAAAATTGAAAAGGAAGAAAACGGCAAATGGTATGATGTTGAAACTGTTATTGAGAATTATGGTTTCAATGATATCGGTTATTTAGTGAATGAAAATAATGAAGTGAAGTTTGATATGAACTGGGAGTGGCTGTATGGGGAATTAATGCCGGGAAGCTATAGGATTTTAAAAGAAGCTTATAATCAATATATATCAGTTGAGTTTACTTTAGACGCAAAGGCATAACTATATATTAAATATATCGGAACACCCAAGAGCTTCTGCTCTTGGGTGTTCGTTTTATATAAATGCAGTGCTTATTTGGAGCTTACAATCTGATAATACGCTTTTGATGTGATAACATAAACAATTACATAAAGCAATGCAAATACAGCAAAGCAGGCAAGTGTTGTTAAAATGAGCGTTATTGTTGTAGTGCCTGAAAGCATAATCAGTATTTGATATATTAAAGGCATAGCGAATATAAGATGTATTGCTGACATTGCCAGCGGAATAAAGAAAACGGTAAGCACCTGCGAATTAATGCTTTTTTTAATTTCTGTTTTGTTCATTCCGACCTTCTGCATGATTTCAAATCTTGACTGATCCTCATATCCCTCAGACACCTGCTTGTAATAGATAATCAGAACTGCCGCGAATATGAATACAATTCCAAGCAGTATTCCCAGAAAAAACAGTCCTCCGAAGAGCTCTATAAATTCAGTGCGTTCAATTGATGAGCATTCAAAGAAGCAATTTATCAACTCCTTGTTATATTTTACATTTAATAAGTTGTCAATATATACTTCGGCTATTTTTTCCTGTTCCTCATAGTCACAGGGAATGTCATATCCATACACTCTGCTGAAGGTAACAAGCTTATCACCCTGAAAATCTGCAAGGTCTGAATATGCCGCTGCTGCTTTTTCAATATCAGGCACAACAATATACAGTATAGGGTTAATTTGTTTAAAGGCATCCCCGTTATCAACAAATTCCTTCAGCTTTTTTGTTATGGTGTATTCGTTGTTATCTCCAAGCTGCAGGGTAGGGCTTTTATAGTTGAATCGTATTGGGCAAATCATTGCTTGGTTTTCTGTCAGTGTTTCATTTTCACCTGTAATTTTGTTGTATTCATCAACCGATACCATGTACACTTTTATTATGTTCTGAACAGTTGTTGTGGTGGTTACAAGAGGCATTACCTTGATATCCTCTAATGCTGCATCAAAGCTGGCATAGTTGTAATCAAGGATGTTTTCAGGTGTGTAACCATTATCTGCTGCAGTATTATTGGCTGTTTCTTTGAGCAATTCTGTATCGGAAGAATAAAGATTATCCAATTGAGTTGAGCTTAAGGTGATGAGAAAGTTTCGAGGATAGCGTTTTTGCATAGAATCCTCGCCACCGAAATAAAGGCAGACAGTTGTTGAAATCATAACCAGCACCATAGTGCAGATGATACATATTGATGCCAGTCCGGCACCATTTCGCTTCATTCTGTAAATCATGGATGACACGGATACAAAATGATTTGTTTTATAATAATAGTTTTTGTTTTTTTGCAGGATTTTACAGAAGGTAACAGAGCCTGCAATAAACAAAAGATATGTTGCAATGATAACCATAACAACTGCAACAAAAAACCAGAGCAATGCCTCAATTGAAGTCTGAACGGATACAGCTATAGCATAAGCTGTTATCAGAAGAACAATACCTACTATTGCGAAAAGATGGTTTGCCTTCGGCGGCTTTTCACCTGTGTTTTCACTTCTTAAAAGCTCAATGGGCTGTGAGCTTTTAATTTGTTTTAAAGTGTTTATAAGCAGCAGAAGGAATATAACGGCAAATAGGATTACAGTATATTTGATTACGGTAAAATCTATTTTGAAGTCAAAGGTGATTTCACCGCCGAGTATGTTGACAAAAAGGAGCTCTGCCAGCTTTGAAAACAGAACGCCTGAAAACAATCCGCATAAAATTGAGATTGTGCCAACGGTCAGACTTTCACAAATCAGCACCTTTGAAAGATTGGCTTTACCCATTCCTAAAATATTATAGAGTCCGAATTCCTTTTTTCTTCGCTTAATCAAAAATGAGTTTGTATAAAAAAGAAATACCATTGAAAAAACGGCCATTACGATGCTGCCAAGCACCATGATAAGCTTAACGGCTGAAGCACCCATAAGTGTGCCTGTAATTTCTGAATTGGCAAGAAAACAAACGATGTAAAACATCATTATCATACCGATACAGGTAAGAATATAAGGTGTGTAAAGCTTTTTGTTCTTCTGTATAGAATTAAATGCAAGGCGTGGATAAATACCGAGCTTCATATTACCTCACCACCTGTTGCAAGTAATGTCAGGGTGTCGGAAATCTTTTGATAAAATTGCTCCTTTGTATTATCACCCTTGTAAATCTGGTGATAAACCTCACCATCTTTAATAAACAGTACACGCTTGGCATGGCTCGCTGCTTTTACGGAATGAGTAACCATCAGAAGTGTCTGCCCGGCATCGTTAATATTGCCGAAAAGATGCAGCAGCTCGTCTGTCGCTTTTGAGTCGAGCGCACCCGTTGGCTCATCTGCCAGAATTAATTTAGGGTTTGTAATCAAGGCTCTTGCAACAGCGGCACGCTGCTTTTGTCCGCCGGAAACCTCATATGGGAATTTTTTCAGTATTTCCTCAATTCCCAGCACCTTTGCAATGGGTTCAAGCTTTTGCTTCATTTCACTGTGCTTTTTGCCTGCGAGCACAAGCGGAAGGTAAATATTATCTTCAATTGAAAAGGTGTCAAGCAAATTAAAATCCTGAAAAACAAATCCGAGATTATCGCGTCGGAAAGAAGCAATTTCCTTTTCCTTAACCTGTGAAAGCTCCTGCCCTGTAAGTCGTACACTGCCTGCAGTTGCCTTGTCGAGTGCGGCAAGGATGTTAAGCAGAGTCGTTTTACCGCTGCCGGATTCGCCCATAATTGCAACATATTCGCCTTCGTCAACACTGAAATTTACATTTTTCAGTGCCTCTACAGTGTTGCTTCCAAATCGGGTGGTGTATATTTTTTTTAATGAATTTACTTCAAGTATTGTCATAGCAAATCCTCCTTATCTGATAGCTCTATTGTACCAGAAAGGGGAAATGAAGCTCCATAGCTTTTGCTTACATTTCCCCTCAAACTTCTTACATTATTGTAAGAAGAGCAATATTTTATTCAACTTCAAGGTCACTGCTGTCAAGACCTATTTCAATTACTGTTCCTTTACCCTGTACTGAGCTTGCGGAGATTGTGTGATTTAAATTTTTGCATATCATTCTGCATAGATGCAGTCCGATGCCGCTTGCTTTTTTATCAGTGCGTCCGTTGTAGCCAGTAAAGCCTCTGTCAAATATTCTCGGCAAATCCTCGGGAGCAATACCGATTCCTGTGTCCTCAATACAAAGCGTTTTGGGCTTTTTCAGGTATATTGAAATTGTGCCGCTGTCAGTATACTTTAGTGCATTTGAAAGAACCTGTTCAATTACAAATGACAGCCATTTTTCATCTGTTAAAACAGTTTCCTCCTGAAGTCGGTAATCAAGCCTGATTTTTCGCCTTATGAATTGCTTTGAAAATTTTTTCACGCAGGCTTTAACGATTTGGTCAAGCTCGTATTCCTTGATTATATAATCAGTATAATCTGACTCCAGTCTGAGAAACATAAGCACCATTTCAACATATTGCTCAATTTTTACTAAATCCTCTGTTAAATCGTTTGAAAAATCAGAGTCATCATTCTGCAGCTTAAGGCTCATTGATGCAATCGGTGTTTTAATCTGATGCACCCAGGCTGTGTAATAATCAGTCATATTTGACAGGTGTACATTCATTTGTGTGGTTCTCATTGCCTGTTCTTCTTTAATAAGTCCGATTATTTTTTGATAGTCCTTGTCCTCAATTGTTGCTGCTTTTGGGAAATAATCCATAAGCTCAATGCTTAGCTGCTGAATTCTGATAAGCTCAAGGTGTTTTTTGTGAGCTCTTTTGTAATCGGCAACCAATATAACCGTACCGAAAAAAGCACTGACCGCCATAGGGTAAAGTACTGCACCAAGCGGCAGATGATAAAGAGAATAGCTGACTGCGAATATGGATGCAGTTAATATAAAAATGATTATTCCTGCTTTTTTCTGATTAATATAAGATAAAAAGAATTTCATATAGTTTTCCTTATTCCACAATGTAACCCATTTTAAATTTAGTGATTATAAAGCCGTCAAGCCCTGCATCCTCAAGCTTTTTTCTCAGTCTGCTCACATTGACCGTCAGGGTGTTTTCATCAACAAAGCTGTCGGTTTTCCAAAGCTTTTCCATAAGGCTTTCACGGCTGATTATTTTTCCCTTGTTTTTCATAAGCGTTAACAGGATGATATACTCATTTTTGGTCAGTGGTATGCTTTCACCGTTGTAAATAAGTGTGCTGTCGCCGGTGTTGAGCAGTGCACCGCGATGCTCTATTATTGCTACAGACTCTGCAAAATCATATGTTCTTCTCAGCATTGCCTGAATTTTTGCAATAAGAACGCTTTGCTCAAAGGGCTTTGCAATAAAGTCGTCACCGCCCATGTTCATTGCCATAATAATATTCATATTGTCGGATGCGGAGGATATAAAAATGACGGGAACCTTTGATACCTTTCTGATTTCACTGCACCAGTGGTAACCGTTATAGAAGGGCAGAGATATATCCATTAATACCAGATGCGGGTCATATTCGGCAAATTCTGCCATAATGCTGCTGAAGCTCTGTGCACACCTTGCTTCCATATTCCACAGCTCTGCCTGCTTTTTTATGGCTTGTGCTATCCCTCTGTCATCCTCAACTATAAAAATACGGTACATAGCTAACTTCCTCATTGTGTTTTTATTTATTTTATCACGGTGCAAATTGTTTGTAAATGCCATAAAGCTTAATGTTTTTTTAATATTGCATTTATCTGCTGTATATAGTATAATTACAGAAAAATAAATATTGTTTACCGCCGGGTGATTTCAGTGCTGAAATTCGTATCGTTAGGCCATAGAAGATACGAGCTTCGGCACTTTTATTTTTGCCTGTAAAAGGAGATTGTCAATGCGTAACAAAAACTTGCTTAAGGAATTTATAAAGTATATTTCATTTAATATTATGGGTCAGCTTGCGTATTCGTGTTATACGCTTGCAGATACCTTTTTTGTTTCATCTGCTTTGGGTTCAAACGGTCTTGCTGCGTTAAACCTTGCTTTTCCGGTGCTTTGCTTTATTAATGGTATTGGGCTGATGATTGGAATAGGCGGCGGAACAAAATTTACTGTCAGCAGGATAAGAGGAGAAAAGGACAAAGCAGACAAAGTGTTTACAAATTCGGTGTATCTTGTAATACTGTTCTCATTCTTGTTTGTTTTAACGGGTATGCTCTTGTCGGGGAAGATTGTACATCTGCTGGGTGCAGATGACAGTATTTTCACAATGACAAATACATATTTGCGAACAATGCTGTTTTTTGCACCTGCATTTTTAACAAACAAGGGTGACGTCAAAGCAATACTCAGATATTCATTTATAACAGTAGTGCTCCTTTCGGCTGCTATTTATTCAGTTATATTTTTCGGAGCACAGCTTATTGCGGCGGTATTTAACAGTGAGCATAATGAGGTGCTGCAGCAGATTGCGGTTACAGGTTTGAAAATCTATTTTATATCCTGTCCTTTCGTGGGCTTTAATGTTATTGCCTCAACCTGTTTTGCTTCAACAGAAAATCCAAAGCCTGCAAATATCATTTCAATTTTAAGGGGCTTCATCATTATTATTCCTATGGCGTTTCTGATGTCAGCCTTGTTGAAAATGCTTGGTGTCTGGCTTGCCTTTCCTTTAACCGAGTTTGTTGCTGCAGTGACAGGTATTGGGCTGTTTAAATATGGCAGTAATAAACAGATATAAAATAAAAGAGCAATGTGTTTTTACATTGCTCTTTCAGATTGATAATTGTTTTTATTTAAGCACCTTGAAATCAACCTTGCCGATTTTTGTTCTTGGCAGCTCGTCGATAAATTCTATCTGCTTTGGTACCGACCATTTTGAGAGGTTCTGCATACCGAAGTCAATAATTTTCTTTTTCAGTGCTTCTTCATCGTCAGATGCATATTTCTTGTTTTTAACAACAAACAGCTTTAATTTTGTATTGCCTTCCTCGCCTGTACCGATTGCACAGCAGTCATAAATTTCTGCCATAGCACGATATGACTCCTCGATAAATGAAGGATAAACAAGGTAGCCGCTGATTTTGTAAACTCTCTTTAATCTCTGACGGTAATAGATGTCGTTTGTGCCATCCTCAATAAAGCACATATCACCGGTGTGAAGCCATACTCTGCCGTCGTCGTGCTTAACAAGCATTTTTGCAGTTTCCTCAGGGTCGTTCCAGTAGCCCTGCATAAGTGTAGGACCGTAAACGCAAAGCTCACCATCCTCGCCTTTAACCTCCTCGGTGGTACCCGGCTTAACCGTCATAACCTCAATGTTATATGTAGGCAAACCGATACAGCCTTGAGGTGCTTCTCTTCTCATATCGGTAAATGAGCAGACAGTTACACATTCAGTTAAGCCATAGCCTGTTGCAAAATGGAATTTAGAGCCGTTTTCTTTAAGCATTCTGTCCATTTTTTCAGTCAGTGAATAAGGTACAACGTCACCGCCTGAGCCGATAAGTTTCATTGAACTCATATCAACACCCTTAAGGTAACCTGCTTTGTAAACCTTTTCAAAAAAGTCAGGTACGCCGAATACATAGTTGATGTGATATTTTTTGATTGCATCAGAGCACATTTTTGCATCAAACTGCGGGAACAGTGACTGAGCCTGACCCACAATAATTGAGTAATGCATACACATACCGAAGCCGAAGCCGTGGAAAACAGGGAGTGCTGTAAGCATAACGTCGTTGTCAGGATCAATCTTCTTTTCGATAACCGTGTCAACAACATCCCATACCTCATAAGAAAGATTGTTGATATTGTAGTTTGAAAGCATAACTGCTTTTGGATTGCCTGTTGTGCCGCCCGTCATCATTGTAACAGCGGTTGCGTTATAATCAGTTTCAATTTCAACTGTATGATTTTCAAGATATTTCTTGCCCTCTGCAAGAAAATCTGTCCATTCAATGAGTTTTCTGACGCCGGTTGCTTTAGCAGTTTTACCCTTGATTTTTTTCTTGTAGAGCATATTTGCAATAAAGCCGTAAGGTGTTTTAGGGAAGTACTGTGCAGTTCTGCATTTTACAAGCGTTAAATCGTTCATTCCTGCAAATGCCTTTTCACTTACATCAAAGCAAAAAGCAAACTTTGCACCGACAAGATTTTTTGCATACTGTGCTTCACTTGCAACCGAAAGCGGATGAAGCATTGACGCAATTGCACCGATTTTATTAATAGCATAAATTGCTGCGATGCACTGCGGCATATTCGGTGCACAGACAATGACTCTGTCACCCTTTCTTACCCCGTTTGCAAGAAGTGCTGCCGCACAGTCGTTAACCATTTCATCTGCCTGATTCCAGCTTATGGTATTGTTGTAATAATAAAAGCACGGTTTGTTACCTCTTGCGGCAACAGAATCCATGAATTTTTCATACATAGTCTTTTTCACATCATATTTGCTGGTGAATTCTGCCATATGTCTGCCTCCATTATCTTGAACACATTGCGTGTTTATGTTCATTTTCTGCTGATGATTATATCAATCTAAAATACATTTGTCTACTATTTTTACCAATAGTTTATATTTGTTTAATAATTGACAAGCTGTTTGTTAACATTATATTTGACATTTTTTTTATATGTGTTAAAATGAAACATATTTTATATTTGAGGTGCACTTGTGGCTTATAAAATAAAAAAAGACCCTATAAATAAAATACCTAAACTACAGCTTATATTTTGGCTGATTGTCAGAGTGTCAATGCTCATATGTGCCGCATATTCATTTATTCATGGTGATGTGGTGATGGGCTTTGAGAGTGTGTTCTGCTTCATTTTTACGCATTTGTGGGATATGTTTCAGGTGTTCGGAAACGGCAGCTTTATTGAGGAGGTGCCACCTCTCAGTCAGACAATGCTGAATATCATCATTTTTGTGGGCATTGTAATAGGCTCCTATTTTGGCTTTTTTGACAGCATTTCATGGTTTGATAATATGATGCATATTCTGTCAGGTTTTGTCTGTGCCGTGTTCGGCTACGATTTTGCCGTTATTATTCAGCGTAAAAAGGGGCAGTGTGCTGCAACCCTTGCTGCAATTTTTTCAATAATGTTTGCACTTTCAATTGCAGTGGGTTGGGAATTCTACGAGTTTTTGATGGACTATCTTCACGGGACAAACCTTCAGCTTTCAAAGGCAGGACCGGAAACAGCAATGTTTGACCTTTCAAAGTATAATAATGAATATGGGTATCTCGGTCTTGTTGATACTATGACCGATATGATGATGAATGCCTGCGGCGGTTTGGTCGGTATGGTGTTTATGATAGTGCTCAGAAACAGAAAAAAGAAAAAGAATAAATAACATTAAATAACAGAGTGCCCGAAGGTAAATCCTTCGGGTATTGTTTATAATTTTATCTTGAATATATGGTTTTATAACTGTTTTGCTTAAAACTGTTTTAAAAATGCATAAATCACCTGTTACTGCAAAAAATGCTAAAGGTGATTTTTTATGATTATGATGTTGATAAAAGCATTTGTTGTGGGCGGTCTTATTTGTGTAGTCGGTCAGCTTCTGATTGATTTGACAAAGCTTACACCTGCAAAAATTCTTGTTTTATTTGTATGCCTTGGTGTGCTTCTTGGCGGTATCGGTTTATATCCGAAGCTTGTGGAATTTGCAGGGGCAGGTGCAACGATTCCTCTGACAGGTTTTGGTAATGCACTTGCCAAGGGTGTTAAAGAAGCTGTTCAGCGAGATGGCTTTTTAGGAATAATTACAGGCGGTTTTCAGGCGTGTGCAGCAGGTGTAACAACAGCAATGCTCAGTGGTCTTATTGTTGCAATGATTGCCAGACCGAAGGATAAGTAAAAATAATTCACAAATTCAGTGCTTAGTTATAAATGTTTGACTTGATAAATTATCATTGTTGTGGTATAATTTACCTGATGAATAAATAAATTTATTTGGGGGTTATTTATATGGCTATGACATATGAATCAGTTGTTCTTGCAACCAGAAAGAAATTTATGGATACTGATGTTTCGTCAGTTCCGGGCACTCTTGCTTTTCAGATTAACTTAGTTGGCAAGGTTGAGGGTATTTTCTATATAGAAATTAAGGACGGCAGAGTTAATGTTGAGCCTTATGAGTATTATGACAGAAATGCCATTTTAACTATGAATGCAACGAATTTCACAAAGCTTATCAATGGTAAGCTTGATCCTGTTATTGCTTTCACAACAGGCAAGCTCAAGGTTGATGGTGATGTAAGCGCAGCATTGGAGCTTGTTAAGTTCATTAAATAATCTTTGATGGTTAAAAGGCGGGTTTGATACTCGCCTTTAGATTATATTTTTGAGGTGATACATATATGTTTAAAAAATCTGAATTTACTCAAATCGGTGACAATGCAGTTGACCTTTTCAAAAACAGATGGGCACTTGTGACTGCAGGCACTGATGAAAAATTCAATACAATGACTGTATCCTGGGGTGCAGTCGGTGAGCTTTGGGGCAAGGATATGGCAACAATTTATATCCGCCCACAGAGGTACACTGAGGAATTTTTAAATGTAAATGACTATTTTACTGTCAGTTTTTATCCTATGGATATGAAACAGCAGATTCACAGTATATGCGGCTCAAAGAGCGGCAGGGATATTGACAAGGTCGAGGCGTGCGGTCTGACTCCGGTTTTTGATGATAAAGCACCTTATTTTGCTGAGGCAGAGATTGTTTTGATTTGCAAAAAAGCAGCTAAGTCCAAGTTTGAGCCTGCAGAATTTATTGATGAAACGATTGACGGCACATGGTATCCTGATAAGGATTATCATTTTATTTACTATGGTGAGATAGAAAAGGTCTTGATTTCTAAATAATAATATAGTATAATATTTGCGAAAAGAGTGCTTTTGCGCCTTTTATGTAGCGTATGGGCCCTGTGCGACGGGATGCTACGAACCTTGTCAGGCGGGGAACCGAGCAGCAATAAGTGGATTATTCTGTGTGCCTCAGACAAGTCTGTACGTTACATAAAGGGTGCGGGGGCATTTTTTATTAGGGGAGGGTAAGATATGTATCAGGCTTTATACCGTAAGTACAGACCTAAAAGCTTTTTTGATGTTTACGGGCAGGATCACGTTATTTCTACCCTTAAAAATGAAATAAAAGAAAACAGAGTTTCACATGCGTATCTTTTTACAGGCTCAAGAGGAACAGGCAAAACAACCTGTTCAAAGATTTTAGCCAAGGCAGTCAATTGCTTAAATCCTGTTGACGGTGAGCCCTGTAATGCGTGCGAGCTTTGTAAAGGGCTTGACAGCGGTGCTATTTATGATGTTGTTGAAATAGATGCCGCATCAAATAACGGTGTTGATAATATCCGTGATTTGCGTGAAGAGGCTAATTATACTCCTTCACGGGGAAAATACAGAGTGTATATTATTGATGAGGTGCATATGCTCTCAGCAGGTGCATTCAATGCACTGCTTAAAACACTGGAGGAACCGCCTGCTCATGTAATATTCATTCTTGCAACAACCGAGGTTCACAAGCTTCCGGCTACAATTCTTTCACGCTGTCAGCGTTTTGATTTCAAGCGTATTCAGCCTGAAACCATGGCAGTCAGATTAAAGCAGGTTGCCGAGCTTGAAAATATGACTATTGATGATGATGCAGCTGTGCTTGTAGCACGTATTGCCGATGGTGCTTTGCGTGACGGCTTGTCCATTCTTGACCAGTGTGCAGGCAGAAGCAGGCACATTGATTCTGCACTTGTCAGTGAGGTTGCAGGTCTTGCAGGCAGAGAGGTTTTGCATAAATTTACTGCTTGTATCGCAAACAGTGACAGCTCAACGGCAATTGATATTTTAGCAGGGCTTTATCAGAACAGCTATGATATGGAGCGTCTTTGTGTTGAAATGATTAATCATTTCAGAAATTATCTTATGGTTAAAACCGTTAAAAAAAGCAGGGAGCTGATTATCTGCACTGATGACGAATATAATTCAATCTTATCAGGTGCAGAGAATTTCACACTTGAAAATATAATTTTCGGTCTGGATTTATTTCAGGATACCCTGACAAGAATAAAGGCAGGCTCCAATTCCCGGATTGAAATGGAAATGGCATTTATCAAGCTTTGTGAGCCTAAGCTTGATGAGTCGAATGCTGCAGTGCTTGACAGAATTGCGAAGCTTGAAAGAGCGGTCAGAAATGGTGTTTCTGCTGTTCCTAAGGCTGCGGTTGAAATTCCTAAAGCACCTGTTCACGAGGAAAAGCCTGTTGTCCGAGAAACGATAGCTCCCACAGAGGAAAAGGTACAGACTGAGCAGGAAGAAATGCCTGTGCAGGAAAACACGGCACCGACAATTCCGCCTGAGCCTGTACAGCCTGCTCTTCCGAAACAGGAGGTACAGGAGCCGGTTATCAGTCAGTCGGTTGATTTTGACCAGTGGGAGGAGCTTATGGATATTCTCCATAAAACCGATATTGCTCTGTTCGGTGTGCTCAATGGTGCCAATGGAAGTATTGTGGGAGAGCATTTTGTTATTGACAGTCCTAATCCCACAATCAAGGAATTTATAAAAATTCCTACGCATTCAAAGGCGATTAAGCAGGCTGTATTTGAACTTACAGGCAGAAACCTAAGGTTAGCTATTGCCAAGAAAAAGGCGGCAGTTCAGCAAAAGAGAGATTTGCTTGAGGATTTAATCAATCAGGCTCAGAATAATATAAACATTAAATTTGAATAATATACAGGAGAAAAATGTTATGAAAGCAAGATTACCAAAGGGAATGGGCGGCGGTCCTCAGAATATGCAGAGTATGATTCGTCAGGCTCAGAAAATGCAGGAGGATATCGAGGCAAAAAAAGCCGAGCTTGAGGAAAAGGAATATGTTGTCACCTCAGGCGGCGGTATGGTTGAAATCACATTAAAGGGCAATCATGAGGTTAAGTCAATCGGCTTGAATCCCGAGGTTGTTGACCCTGATGATGTTGAAATGCTTGAGGATATGCTTGTTGCAGCTTTTAATGAGGCTGTTCGTCAGATTGATGAAGAATCAGAGCGTGAGCTTGAAAGGGTAACGGGCGGACTGAACATCCCCGGACTTTAAAATGCAGTCTTTTTGCCTGAAATTCTATTTTTTTACCTTGAAATACCTTTGTATGTCTGCGGTGAAAAAAATAGAATTTCAAACAAAAATCTTTGCATTTTCATATGTTCAAAAGTTTTTGTCAGCAGGATTTTTCCAAAGCCTTGTCTAACGAAAAAATCCACTGATTTTCTATAATTGTATTTATACTATATTAGATTATTTAATCAATATATAATTTAGAGGTTGTTATGGGCTTTAATCTTGCACCGCTTCAAAATTTAATAGATCAGTTTGAGCGTATGCAGGGCATTGGTCATAAAACAGCACAGCGTATGGCGTTTTACGTGCTTGGGCTAAGTGATGCTGAAGCTAACGAGTTCGCCAAAGCCATTACCGATGCACATACTAAAATCAGGCAGTGCCAGGTTTGTTGTGACCTTGCCGATGATGATTTGTGCCCCATATGCAAAAGCAAAAACAGGGACAAGAGCGTTATTTGTGTGGTAGAGGATCCACGTGATGTTGCGGCGATTGAGCGTACACATGAGTATAAGGGAACATACCATGTGCTTCATGGAGCAATCTCACCTATGGATAATATCGGTCCCGATCAGATTCGTATTAAAGAGCTTGTTGCAAGGCTTGGTGATGATACTGTGGAGGAGGTTATTATGGCAACCAATCCTACGGTGGAGGGCGAGGCAACTGCAATGTATATCAGCCGTCTTCTGAAGCCTATGGGCATTACTGTTTCAAGGCTTGCCTATGGTGTGCCGGTGGGTGCTGATTTGGAGTATGCCGATGAGGTTACACTGTCCCGTGCACTGGAGGGCAGAAGCTTAATATAAATTTAAAGTAAGGAGTGACAGACTTGAATAAGAATGACAAGCAAGTAATTGCAAATAATAAAAAAGCCTATCACGACTACTTTGTTCTTGATACCTATGAGGCAGGCATTGAGCTTTTCGGTACTGAAATCAAGTCAATCCGAAACGGCAGGGTTAATCTTAAGGATAGCTTTTGTTCTGTGGACGACGGCGAAATGTTTGTAATAGGTATGCATATTTCTCCCTATGAAATGGGGAACAGATTTAATCGTGACCCTATGCGTAAAAAAAGACTGCTCCTTCATAAAAAGGAAATTATGAAACTTTTTGGTCAGTCACAGCAGCAGGGGCTGTCGATTATTCCGCTTTCGCTTTATCTGAATAAGGGCAGAGCAAAGCTGGAAATAGGACTTTGTAAAGGCAAAAAGCTCTATGACAAGCGTGCGGTTGAGGCAAAGAAAACTGCAAACCGTACAATTGAAAGAGAGTTTAAGGAAAGATATTAAAATTATAAATACGGGGGCGAAAGGCTTTCGACAGGGTTGTCAAACCTTGGTCAGCGAGTAGTGGAGTTGCACCACTTTAAAAGTAACAGCTTAAAATGAACTGACAAAACAAAATCAGTTGCTCTTGCTGCTTAATTAGCAGCTTGTGTCCTATCACGGAATGCCACGGCTGTGAATAGGGCATCGACTTAGTGGCGAACATGAATGATTGAGCTCCTCGGCTTTCATCAGGTAATAGAGGATACCGTAGGCTAAAGGCTGTTTGCCGCCGTTAGCTGAGGGGAAGCTTAAATGACAAACTACACTCGTAGAGCCCTTGGCAAGGCGATTTTGGACATGGGTTCGACTCCCATCGCCTCCACCAAATCTGCGGTAAGTATAGTATTGCTTACTGCAGGTTATTTTTTTCATAATAAGACAAATGAAGATAAAAGAAATTAAAGAGAACAAGAAAAAATATCTGCCGCTTCTTTTGCTGGCAGATGAGCAGGAGAATATGATTGACCGTTATCTTGAAAAAGGTACTATGTTTGTGCTTGATGATAACGGAGTTAAAGCGGAATGTGTTGTTACCGATGAGGGAAATGGTGTTCTTGAAATAAAGAATATTGCTGTCGACCCTTGTTGTCAGAAAATGGGCTGCGGCAAAAAGCTGATTGAATTTGTAGAAAATAAGTATTCTGAAGCGTTTACTGTTTTGCAGGTGGGTACAGGTGACAGCCCGTTAACTGTGCCTTTTTATGAAAAGTGCGGTTTTGTGCGTTCTCATATCGTTGAAAATTTTTTTGCTGATTATTATGACCATCCTATCTTTGAAAACGGAGTGCTGCTGAAGGATATGGTTTATTTTAAGAAAATACTGTAAGGAGCAGATAAAATGAAAAAGTTAAAAATTGCATTGCTGCAGATTAGTCCTTGCGGTTCTCTTGAGGAAAACCTGAATAAGGGGATTGAGTTCTGCAAAAAGGCAAAGGAAAGTGGTGCAGATATCGCATTGTTTCCTGAAATGTGGAGTAATGGATATAATATTTATGACCGGCCTGCTGATGCGTGGCTTGCAGAAGCGATAGATGCTGATAGTGATTTTGTCACTACTTTCGGAAAGCTTGCTAAAGAGCTTGATATGGCTGTCGCAATAACATTTCTTGAAAAGCATTCGGGCAGTGCACGCAACACACTTACCCTTTTTGACAGATTCGGAAATAACAAATTAACTTATGCTAAGGTGCATACCTGTGACTTCAGCGTTGAGAGTAATCTTGTGCCAGGAGAGGAATTTTATGTTGCTGAACTGAATACGCATTGCGGTGAAGTTAAAATAGGAGCAATGATTTGCTTTGACCGTGAATTCCCTGAAAGTGCAAGAATTCTTATGCTGCAGGGTGCAGAACTTATTCTTGTACCGAATGCCTGCCCTATGGAGATAAACAGACTTTCTCAGCTAAGAGGAAGGGCATATGAGAATATGACAGCGATTGCTACCTGCAACTATCCTGCCGGTGTTCCTGACTGCAATGGTGCATCAAGTGTTTTTGATGGTGTTGCATATTTGCCCGAAACAGACGGTTCACGTGATACCTGTATTTTGCAGGCAGACGGCAGCGAAGGGATTTTTGTGGCAGAGCTTGATTTGGAGCAGCTTCGTCGTTACCGCAGCAGTGAGGTGCATGGGAATGCTTTTCGTCGTCCTGAAAAGTATTCTGCTTTGACAGAAACAAAAATAGATGAACCGTTTATTAGATATGAAAGACGAAAATCAAACAATATGTGATTAAATTTTGCAAATATTTTTGAATTATTGCAAATAATACACACAATTCGACAAATTTTGCTTAAAAAATATGTATAATGAATTATAGCAATATAATATCTGTTCATATTGGAAGGGGAATTTGTAATGAGAATTGATAATGCTAAGGATATTTTTGAAAACGAAAATATGGTTATTTCATTGATGAATAAGAATGTAAACGGCTATGAATTTTCCACACTTGATATTGGGGAGAAAGACAGCTTTGGTGATGTAATCAGCTTTGAAACGGTTTATTGCTTTAAGGATTTGATAAAACTATAAAAATAAAAGCAGTTCAATATTGAACTGCTTTTACTGTTTATTCTGCTTTGCCCATTACGTCAATCGGATTAACGTATTTGCCTTCAAGCTTTGTTTCAAAATGAAGGTGGCTTTCTGCTTTCGACTCAAAGGGAACTGTGCCGAGAGTACCCAGTGACTGACCGATTGTTACATAGTCGCCTGCTGAAACATTGACGGAATCAAGTCCGCAATACCTTGCAACAAGCTTTCCGCCATGATCGATTTCAATAACTGTGCCAAGAAGATTGTCTTTGTTGACCGATAATACAAGTCCGTCATTAACAGCAACGACCTTGCTTCCTGCCGAGCCTTTAAAATCAACAGCGGTGTGTGCACGATAGTCGCCCATAGTTTCATTTTTTATCAGTTCCTCAGTATAACCAAGGATTGATGCTTCCTCGCAAGGGTATTTATAAAATGATTTGTAAGGGGTATTGGTGTCACCAAGCTGCATAGTCGGGGCTTCGGTTGTTGTTTCTTTAGCCTTTGTTGTTGATTGTTTTTCGTTGACAGTTGTTTGGGTTGTAGTGGTTTCCTTAACGGTAACACGGCGCTGAACCTCGGTTGTCTGCTCCTGCTTTACGGTTGTAGCCTCATTAACAAGCTCGTCATTATTGCTTTGGGTTGAGAAATATACGATTAAGCCTAAGGCAATAATGCACAGGCAGATTACTGAAAATAACGCCCTTAAATTTTTATTGTTTGGTTTGTCCTTTGTTGCCATAATAATTTCCATAGCCTTTCTGACTACAATAGTTTATTCAAAATCAATAATACGTCTTGTTGTAGTCGGACAAGGCGTATAATGGAAATTTAGTCATCTCAAAATTATGCCATCGGCGAATTTTGAGGGTCCGTTTGCAACCGCCGCAGTGTGCGGAAAGGAAGCAAAAAGAACTGACAGTGATCAAAATTCATATGTGTCAGCATAAATGAATTTTGGGTACCGCAATCGGATATACCATTGATTCGTGTGAACTTTCACACGAATACCTCAAAAGAATTATTGCCTTGATAAATTGATTTTATTCATGATTTGCTTGAAAAAATAATTTTTATTTGATATGATACACCTATGAAAAATTTGAATTATAAATCAACAATACTTGCCTGCTTTATTGCCTATATGGTGCAGGCGGTTGTATGCAACTTTGCTCCTCTGCTTTTTGTAAGCTGGGAGCAGGAATTTAACATTTCAATTGCACAGCTTACTACGATTGTAACAGTAACCTTCTTCACCCAGATTGTGGTCGATTTGCTGTCGGCTAAATTTGCCGATAAAATCGGGTATAAAAGATGTCTGGTGCTGTCGCATATCTGCTCCTTTGCGGGCTTTTTGATGCTTGGTATTTTACCTTATGTGATGTCAAATAAGTATCTTGGAATAATGCTTTCCATTGTGCTTTACTCAATCGGCAGCGGTCTGCTTGAGGTTTTGGTTTCACCTGTTGTTGAGTCGTGCCCGACAGATAATAAAACAGGTGCAATGAGCCTGCTTCATTCCTTCTACTGCTGGGGAACGGTTGCTGTTATTGCGCTTTCAACCGCTTTCTTTGTTGCTTTCGGAAGAGAGAACTGGAGAATGCTTGCCTTTTTATGGGCTGTATTTGCATTATTAAACGGTGTGTTTTTCTGTTTTGTTCCTGTTCCTGAGCCTGAGGAGCAGAACGAGGAAAAGGGCAGCTCACCATTCAAATCAAAGTTTTTTTATGCGGCAATGCTGCTTATGATTTGCTCGGGTGCTGCTGAGCTTGCAATGAGCCAGTGGGCATCAACCTTTGCCGAAACAGGTCTTGGTGTTTCAAAAACGATCGGGGATCTGGCAGGACCTATGGCGTTTGCAGTCTTAATGGGTATGGGCAGAGTTTTATTCAGTAAGCTGAGTGATAAAATCAAGGTTGAAAATTATCTGATTTTTTCTGCCGTTGTCTGCGTGATTTCATACTTAATGGCAAGTCTGTCAGCGAATCCGATTGTTTCACTTGTGGGCTGTGCACTCTGCGGATTTTCTGTGTCGGCTATGTGGCCGGGTACCATCAGCCTGAGTACAAAGAATATAACAGGCATTTCGACAGCGATGTTCGCTTTTCTTGCAATGGCAGGTGATGTAGGCTGTACTACAGGGCCGACATTAATCGGCTTTATCACAGATGCACTGGGCAATGATTTGAAAAAAGGCCTGCTTTTTTCAATAGCCTTCCCGATAATCATTCTGATAACACTTATAATTTTAAAATTGAATAAGAAAACACAAAAGACGGATAATTAAATTATCCGTCTTTTGTGTTTAGCTGTTAATCAGCTTTTCATATTCAATACAGTGTTCGTTCAGCTGTGTAATGGTTTTAAAAATACAGCGCAGTATATTATCCGTGTTATAGGAATCATTAGCAAGTGCTTCAAGCAATATCAGCAATTCTGTTGCAAAGTTATTGATGCTGTCAAATTGCTCAGCAGCGTGCAGTCTGAGCCTTTTAAGCTGCATATATCTTTCGTATTCTTTTTTTTGAATGGTTACGGTATCAGTTATAATCAAACTCAAATTGTCCGTAACGGTTGTATCAAAATACTCATATAGGCTTGCGTGAACGCCGTTTCTGTCCATAAGGTTTTGCATTGTTTTTTCAAAATCAGTTTTATCTATTCTGTTTTCGCCGCAGAAAGCGAGCATAAATTCAAAATAAGTCATATATATTCTCCTTTTTCTATTGCATTTCACTAGCAATGCAATTATATATAATAAAGTAATACGATTGCGGTGCATACAAAAAGCAAAAAATGCTGTATAATAATTATGGTGATTATATGAAAGAATTTAAAATACCGTCAAATCCTCCGACAATCAATAAAACAATTAGATTTCCTGGTGATGTTATTGATGGAGTGAATAAAGCAATAAAAGGAAAGCACTGTACTTTTACGGCTTTTGTTGTGGAAGCAGTAAGGGTTGCCCTTGAAAATCTCAGCGAAAGCGAAGAATAAAGACTTGCTTTAGTGCAAGCCTTTTTCTTTTTGCTTGAGCATAAAGTTAAAATATTCTCTCGGGGTCATATATATTCCGAGCTTATAGAGCTTAACCTGTATTGCATGTTCGGTTCGCTCTTTTGTAAAACCAAACATTTTACTGAGTATTTCAATAATTTCATCATAATCTGCATTTGAAGCATCCATATTAATCTCCTTTAAAATATATTAATTATTATATCTTATGTGTTGTATTACGTATGCATTGCATTTGTATTGTTTTGAGCAATAAAAAAGTACTAACCTTCACCGGTTAGTACTTTTTTGTATAGGTTAGAGTTAAATTCTTGCTACGCCGTTTTTTTTTGCGGCATCTGCCACTGCAAAGCCTACTTGCTACGAAACAGTCCACCGGACTGTTTCTCCCAAATCAAAGATTTGGAGCCACGTGTTGCAAAAGCAGATAAAGAATTCAGTGAACAGATAAAACTATATTCTTGCTACGCCGTCTTTTTTTGCAGCGTCAGCAACTGCTTTTGCAACAGTATCCTTAATTCTTTCATCAAAAGCATATGGGAGGATGTAGTCCTCTGTCAGCTTATCATCATCAACAAGTGATGCGATTGCGTAGGCTGCTGCTATTTTCATATTCTCTGTAATATCGCTTGCTCTTACGTCAAGTGCACCGCGGAAGATACCCGGGAATGCAACAACATTATTAATCTGGTTAGGGAAGTCGGAACGTCCTGTGCCGACAATCTTAGCGCCTGCAGCCTTAGCCTCATCAGGCATAATTTCGGGCGTTGGGTTAGCCATTGCAAGCACAATCGGGTCAGTGTTCATTGTCTTAATCATATCCTGTGTAAGAACACCGGGAGCAGAAACACCGATAAAGATATCTGTACCCTTAACAGCCTCAACAAGACTGCCCTTGGTCATTTCTCTGTTGGTTACCTTTGCAATAGCGGCCTTAGATGCGTTGAGCTTTTCTCTGCCCTCATAGATAGCACCTGTTCTGTCACAGAGAATTACATCCCTAAGACCGAGAGTCATAAGCAGCTTGGCAATAGCAATACCTGCAGCACCTGAGCCGTTAATAACAGCCTTGCAGTCAGACAGAGCCTTGCCTGTCAGCTTTGTTGCGTTGATGAGTGCAGCAGAAACAACAACTGCTGTGCCGTGCTGGTCATCATGGAAAATCGGAATATCACACTTCGCCTTAAGCTTTTCTTCAATTTCAAAGCATCTTGGTGCAGCAATATCCTCAAGGTTGATACCGCCGAATGAGCCGCTGATGTTATAAACTGTTTCAACAAACTCATCAACATCCTTTGTACGTACACAAAGAGGGAATGCGTCAACATCACCGAATTCCTTGAATAATACGCACTTGCCCTCCATAACAGGCATACCTGCCTCAGGACCAATGTCACCAAGACCGAGAACGGCGGTACCGTCTGTGATAACAGCAACTAAGTTCCAGCGTCTTGTAAGCTCCCAGCTTTTTTTGTAATCTGCCTGAATAGCCACACAGGGTTCAGCAACACCCGGTGTATATGCAAGTGAAAGGCTGTCCTTGTCGTTAACCTTTGCTCTTGCTGTTACCTCAAGCTTGCCCTGCCATTCGCCATGCAGCTTTAATGATTCTTTACGATAATCCATTTTCGTTTTCTCCTTAATCTATATATGTATATCATAAATCAAGGGCATTGCACTTGCGGGTGCAGTGCCCTTTTATTTTAATATCTTTCAATATGTGATTTAATATCCTTTTCAGGATAAGGGGTATAGTTTTCCTCCCAAGGGAAGGTGTAGTCAAGACCAAGCTCGTCACGTACCTCAAGAATTTCTTTCTGTACAGATTCGTTAATCGGCACACCGCTGTCCTTTCTGCTCTGCCAGATATCATATTCCTTTTCACCGGCGGTGAAAATTCTGTCAGCATCAGGTGCTTTCTTTGAAGCACGCATTGAGCGAAGAATTTCGCCTGCCTTGCTTCTTACAAGCTCTTCACCGAGGAAGTGGTTTGTGTCAATTGCAATAAAGAAGTGACCGAGATGATAGGGTCTGATATTGCCGTTTTCATCCTTGCCGTCAAGGTCTTTGCCGTAGCTGCCGTCCTGAAGAATAGCTGAAAGCAGCTCAATAATCATTGCATAGCCGTAGCCCTTATAACCGCCAAGCGCCTCACCGATACCGCCGAGAGCAGTAAGTGCGGCAGAGCCCTCACGGATTCTTTTTAGAGCAACACCTGCATCACCCTCAACAGATTCACCGTCGGAGCCGATGATTGTGCCCGGATGAACATCTTCATTAATTCTTGCGTAATATTCAATTTTACCGTTTTGTGTAATTGATGTTGCACAGTCAAGTACAAAGTCAAATTTTTCATCACTCGGAATACCAACTGTAAGCGGATTTGTACCGAACATACCCTCAACACCAAATGTCGGAGCTACTGAAGGTCTTGCATTTGTACCTGTGATGCAGATACAGCCCTGCTCTGTTGCCTGTGTTGCATAGTAGCCTGCAATACCATAGTGGCAGGAGTTACGCACTGCAACCATACCAAGCCCGTACTTTTTAGCCTTGTCAATTGCCATCTGCATTGACTTGTAGCTGATAACCTGACCCATACCGTTGTGACCGTCAACAACAGCAGTTGTTTCGGTTTCCTTAAGAATTTCAAATTCTGTTACAGGATTCTGAATACCTGCCTTGATTCTGTCAAGATAAATCGGCTTAAATCTGTTGCAGCCGTGGCTTTCAATACCACGCTTGTCAGACTCAAGCAGAACATCAGTACAAATTTCTGCATCCTCTCTGGGGATACCGTAGCCGACAAAAGCGTCAGTTACAAAATCTGTGATTAATCCCCAGGGACATACTACCTTACCCATAATGAAAATCTCCTTAATCTAATTATCTTTCCCAGTTGCGTGAGCGTTCAACAGCACGCTTCCAGTCTGAATATTTTTTGTTTCTTGCTGATGCCTCCATAGAAGGGATAAAGATTTTATCAACCTCTCTGTTAGCCTCAATTTCGTTTGTGCTTTCCCATACACCTGTTGCAAGACCTGCACAGTATGCCGCACCTAACGCTGTTGTTTCAACATTTTTAGGTCTGTTAACCTTAACACCTGTCATATCAGCCTGAATCTGCATCATAATGTTTGATACGGATGCACCGCCGTCAACTCTGAGGTCTTTAATCAGAATGTCTGAATCGCTCATCATAGACTCAAGCAAATCTGTCATCTGATAGGTTATGCTTTCAAGAACAGCACGGCAGATGTGTTTTCTGTTGATACCGCGTGTAAGACCAATCATAATGCCCCTTGCATACATATCCCAGTATGGTGCGCCAAGACCTGTAAAAGCAGGCACAAAGTATAAGCCGTTTGAATCCTCAACCTCAGATGCCAGCTCGTCGCACTCAGGTGCTGAGTGAATAAGTTCAACCTCATCTCTCAGCCATTTTATAACAGAGCCTGCATTGAAAGCAGAGCCTTCAAGCGAGTAGGTGATTTTGTCGCCAATACCCCAGGCAATGCCTGACAGCAGGTTGGAACGGCTGTTAACTCGTTTTTCACCTGTGTTCATCAGCAAAAAGCAGCCGGTGCCATAAGTGTTTTTCGCCTGACCTACCTCAAAGCAGCCCTGACCGAATAAAGCACCCGGCTGGTCACCGATAGCACCTGCAATCGGCACACCGGCAATATCTTCAATACCCGTAATTTTTGCAACCTCGCCGTAAATACAGCTTGAGGGCTTGACCTCAGGCAGCATACTCATAGGTATACCGAGCTTTTCGCAAAGGAAAGGGTCCCACTGCAGCTTGTCAACGTCAAAAAGCATTGTTCTGCAGGCATTGGAATAATCGGTAACATGAACCTTGCCGTTTGTTAAATTCCATATAAGCCAGGTGTCCACCGTACCGAAAAGAAGCTCGCCGTTTTCAGCCTTTTCACGTGCACCCTCAACATTGTCAAGAATCCATTTGATTTTTGTTGCACTGAAATAAGCATCAATCAAAAGACCCGTAGTTTCCTTGATATAGTCGCTTAGTCCTTCGGCTTTAAGCTCCTCACAGTATGCAGCAGTTCTTCTGCACTGCCAGACGATAGCGTTGCAAACCGGCTTGCCTGTTTCCTTTTCCCATACTATTGTTGTCTCTCTTTGATTGGTTATACCGATACCTGCAATATCTTTCGGATTAACCTTTTCAAGTCGCAGACAAGCAAGTATTGCACTGATCTGTGAAAAAAGAATTTCCATAGGATCATGCTCAACCCATCCGTTTTGCGGATAGTATTGCGGAAACTCGTTCTGAGCCTTGGCAACAATCTCGCCCTTTTTGTTAAAAATAATTGCTCGTGAGGAGGTTGTACCCTGGTCAAGTGCCATAATATATTTTTCTGCCATAATGATACCCCTCTCGTTATTATAGGTATGCCCGTTTTTTGTTTACTGCAAAGCAAAAAGCAGGCATTTATGCCTGCTTTTATTGTACTTTATTTGGAAATTAAAGTCAATGAAATATGGATATTATTACTATAATTTAATTATAATTTATGCAAAATTTGTTGAATGTATAAAACATTAATAAATTAAATGCAGAAGCTTAAGCATTGTTTTCAACAAATGTGATAATATCACTTACACTTTCAATTTTTTCAATTATTTCATCAGGAACCTCAATGCCGAATTCATCTTCAACTGACATTACAATATCTATTGCATCAAGACTGTCTGCTCCCAAATCCTCAACAAGCAGGCTGTCGGGAGTTATGGCATTCTCTTCAATATCAAGCTGATCGGCAAGTATTTCCTTAATCTTATCAAATATCATACTAATGTCACCTCAAAAAATTGTTGTTAATATTGATTGGTTATGTTATTATCATATTATATAATTATCCTTAAATTGTCAACAAATAAATTACAAAAGAGGTAAAAAAATGAAAAAATTTGCTCTTATCGGCTATCCTCTCGGTCATTCAATGTCACCGCTGATTCATAGGGAGCTTTTTAAACTAAATGATATTTATGCAGGCTATGAACTGATTGAAATAAATCCGGAATATTTTGAAACCCAATTTGATGCAATGAAAAGCTTTGACGGTTTTAATGTTACTATACCGCATAAAATCAGTGTTATTCCTCACCTTAAAGAATTGTCGGAAAAGGCGGCGCTTTTCGGTGCGGTCAATACGGTTAAAAATGATGACGGGAATCTGACAGGCTATAATACGGATTGCATCGGATTTCTAAGGGCTCTTGATATGGCAGATATTACTCTCAGCGGCAAAGTTTTGGTTTGTGGCTGCGGCGGCGTTTCAAGGATGTTTGCTTTTGAAACTGTTCTTGCCGGTGCTGATTTAACAATAGCAGTGCGTGACGGCAGCCTTGAAGGCGGCAGAAGGCTTGTTCATGAGATTGAGAGCAAGCTCGGCAAAACGGCACAGCTTATAACTCTTGATAAGGCTGATGGTGAGTTTGACCTTATTATTAACGGAACTCCTGTCGGTATGCATCCTGATACAAATAACTGTGTTTTGTCTAAAGAAAAGGTGCAGAAGACCAAGGCCGTGTTTGATGCTGTTTACAATCCTCTTGAAACAAAGCTTATAAGATATGCGAAGGAGGGCGGAATAAAATATTCCAATGGTCTTTCTATGCTTGTCTGGCAGGCGGCAGCAGCGCAGGAAATATGGTTGGGTGTCAAATTCAATAATGAGCAGATACGGACTGTTTTAAAAATTACCGAGGAGGAGTTAAAAAAATAATGAATATTGTTTTATGCGGATTTATGGGCAGCGGCAAAACTGTTGTCGGTAATGAGCTTTCAAAAATAATGGGGCGAAAATTTGTTGATACGGACGAGCTTATTGAGCAGGAGCAGGGTGTGGCAGTCAAAGCAATTTTTGCAGCTCACGGTGAGGATTATTTCCGTGATTTGGAGTTTGAATGCTGTAGAAAGGTTTCTGAAATGAAAAACTGTGTTGTATCCACCGGAGGCGGTGCATTAACTTTTGCAAGAAATGCTGAAGTATTGAAAAAAAGCGGAAAAATTGTTTTTCTTGATGCAAGCTTTGATGTTATCTGCGACAGAATAGGCAATTCAAATAACCGTCCGCTCTTCCGTGACAGGGAAAAGGCATATGAGCTTTATACAGAAAGAAAGTCCAAATACCTCAGTGCTGCTGATTATGTGGTTGACGGCGATATGTCTGCAAGGAAAACGGCTATGAGCATTGCCGAAATATTCAAATAAAAACACTCTATTGAAAAATAAAACAACTTATGCTATAATGTGTGAGTTATATGTGTTAGATAAGAGGTGTTTCTTATAAGTATAAAGAAATCTGAGCTTGACCACGATGTGGAAATGTTCAAAAAATACAGGAATTTACTTCAGGAGCTTACACTGAAAAACATCCGTCTTAAATACCGTCATTCCTGGCTTGGCGTTTTTTGGAGTTTTTTGCAGCCCCTTTTAAATATGATTGTTCTTTCGGTAGTATTCAGCGGAATCTTTGGCAGACAGGATAAGAGTATTATATGTTACCCTATATATCTTTTTACAGGAAGATTGCTGTTCAGCTTTTTTACTACATCGACAAAGCAGGCAATGACCTCATTCAGGCGAAATCAGTCGATTATCAAGAAGGTATATGTGCCTAAATATATGTATCCTCTGTCATCTATATTTTCAAATTTTGTGACCTTTGCAATATCACTTGTATGTCTTATATGTGTTTGGATTTTTTTCAAGCTGACAGGTATCAGTGGAGGTTCCGGATTATTCATTACAGGCTATCTGCCCCTTTGTATTGTGCCGATGATACTGCTTCTTCTATTCAGCACAGGAGTAGGCTTGATTTTATCAATCGTTTGTGTTTACTTCAGGGATGTTGAGTATATATGGGAGGTTGTGTCGCAGCTTTTGTTTTATATGGTGCCGATTATTTATCCGCTCAGCAGAATCACATCGCACTGGACTCTCACTTTAATTAAAATTAATCCGCTCTACTCAATGATTGAGCTGTTCAGACAGTGTGTGCTCTATGGTAAGATAATGGACTGGAAAATGCTTGTTTATGCAACAGTTATTTCGGTTGTTACACTTATTGTCGGAATTTTATTCTTTAATAAAAAGAGCGATGATATTATATTCCATTTATAATTAGTATCAAAACAGATGTTAAATATTGACATCTGTTTTTTTATTATATTGAAATCATTAACAATATATGGTATTATTTTGCCTATGGAATATAAATATGAATTACATTGCCACACAGGATGCGTATCCCGGTGCGGCAGGGTTGAACCCGAAGAAATTGTTAAACTTTATAAAAATGAGGGCTATAACGGTATTGTGGTAACAGATCATTACAGTCCGATGACATTTAAGCCAAATTGGTGCCCTCAGAAGCAGATTGATTTTTATCTCAGCGGATACAGAAGGATGAAGGCGGCAGCAGGCAATGATTTCACTGTTCTGCTTGGAATTGAGCTGAGGCATTACGGAACCGCAAATGATTATCTTATTTATGGTATTGATGAGGATTTTCTCTATAATGCAGGAAATCTTATGACTGTAATGGAAAAACACGTTTATCAGCTTGCACATAGCAGGGGATATTTAGTTTATCAGGCACATCCTTTCAGAGTGGGTATGCGCCGTTGTAATCCGGATTATATTGACGGTGTCGAGGTATATAACGGCAAAACTGATTTGAAAGCAAATACAAAGGCATTAGAATGGGCAAAGGCTAATAATAAGCTGATGGTGTCAGGCTCTGATTTTCATGTTGTAAAAAATCTTGCACGCGGAGGAATTATAACTGATAAACCAATCAATAATAATTCTGAGCTGCTTGAAGTGTTAAAAAAGCAGAATTTTAGGAGGCTTGAAAGATATTAATGAATTTTGTTAAAAAGAATGGTATTGGAATTATCGTCTGTGCGGTTGTTGCAGGGATATCAACATTGCTTGCAGGACTGAATATCGGCGGATTTTCATTTGAGGTTATCGGTGCTCCTGTATTTGCAATTATTATCGGAATGGTTATAACTTCAATATTTAAAAATTTTGCCGGTGATGAAAAAATAAAAGAAGGAATAACCTTTACCTCAAAAAAGATTTTGCAATGGGCAGTAATCATTTTAGGATTTACCCTTAATATAAAAACAGTTCTTGCAGTAGGCGGTCAAAGCTTGCCTGTTATTATTTCAACAATTGCAGTTTCGCTTATTGCCGCTGCAATAATGTACAGGGTTTTAAAGGTAGATAAAAAGGTTTCTATTTTAGTCGGTGTGGGTTCATCAATCTGCGGTGGTTCTGCAATTGCTGCCACTGCTCCTGTTATAGATGCAGATGATGAGGAAATTGCGCAGTCTATTTCCGTAATATTTTTGTTTAATGTAATTGCCGCTTTGATTTTTCCTACATTTGGTAATGCAATAGGTTTGACAAATGACGGTTTTGCACTTTTTGCAGGTACAGCCGTTAATGATACTTCCTCTGTTACTGCCGCAGCATCTGCATGGGACAGTATGAAGGAAACAAACGGTATAGTGCTTGCACAGGCGACAACAGTTAAGCTTACACGTACGCTTGCAATTATACCGATAACGCTGGTGCTTGCTTTTATGAGAACACGTGAGGCTAAAAAAGCAGGCGGCGAGGGTGCCAAAATTTCAATGAAAAAGATTTTCCCGTGGTTTATTCTTTATTTTGTTATGGCATCACTTATTACAACATTGGTTGCAGTTATGCCGTCAGGCGGATTTACAGATTTTTATAATGACTATTTTGTTAAGGGTGCCAAGTGGCTTGCTAAATTCTTTATTGCAATGGCGATGTGTGCTATCGGTCTGAATACAAATATCGTTACTCTTGTAAAAAAAGGCGGCAAACCGATTGCAATGGGCTTTGTTTGCTGGGCAGCAATAACAGCAGTCAGCCTCATTATGCAGCACGTTTTAGGATATTGGTAAAAAATAAAAGAGCAAAATCAGCTATCAATTGATTTTGCTCTTTGTTTTTTTGTGTAATTTTTGAATGACGATATAAAATACCGCACCTATAAGCCCGCCCAGTGTATTGTAAAACAGGTCACTGAACTGGAATGTTCCGATTGAAAAAATGCCCTGACAAAGCTCGATAAATAATGATATTAAAAAAGGAAAGAGTATGCCGGCAGTCATCATTAATTTTGTTGACAAAGCTTTGCTTTTTGAGCATTTGATGAATAGGAATACTGATGGCATGAGCATAAGGAATAAGGCGATGTTGCGCATCTGGGGACTTGATAATAAATATTGATTTTCAAATATATTCCAGTCGCCGTTAAGTACTGACCATCCGTCATAGTGTCTGCCGATTCTTCCGATAATTGTAATCTGAAAAATTAATGAAAGATTAAAGGAAAAAAACAATAAAGATAATGCTTTTTTCAGTTTAACTGCCGATTTTCCGCTTTTTATTACAGTGAAAAGCAGATAAATCAGTGTAATGGCGAATGCTATGAGTATTGCATTATATGTTCCGAATTCCTTAAGATACATATGCAGATTATAAAAAAATATATAATATTTAGTCATATATCACATACCTGATTTCAGCTTGAGGTTTGTTACGAACAGTACAGAACGCCATAACCCTTTGTCAATTAATGTATAAAGAATTCTCTTTTTTGGCGGCTGATGTTTATAAGCATAATCCTTAAGAATGCTTTTTACATATTTGTCTTTAACAATCTGCTTTACCTTCAGCTTATCATTTTTATTGCCTGTTTTTTTATAGTTAATTGCCTCCAGCTTAAGGGCGGCAATTACATTAATTAAAAATGTACCTATTATTCTTTCTTTAAGCATATCGTTATCCGCAAGTGACAGCTCATAGTCACAAAGCTTTTTAATCTGCTCAAAGCGGTTTGGGATATATTTATGGGTCAGAGATGCTTCATTGTAGCAATAATAGTAGCCTGCAGTGTCAATGATAACGGCTGATTTTATATGTTTGAAAATTTCAATATCAAAAATTGCGTCCTCACTTATGTATTCACGCTCAGACACAAAGCGGATATTGTTATCATTAACCAACGACAGCTTGTAAATGCCTATACAGGTAGACATATCACTGCTGTTGCTGTCATATGTATCAGGTCCGAGGACACTTGGAAAAAGAATATTTTTTACACCCTCCGCATCAAAGCATTGTCCTGCGTAGGGATGATGTTTTTTTTCGATTCTGTCACCGTGTTTTTTTGATATTCCGCCCTGAGCAAGGTCGTAGTCGCCGTTTTTTGCAGCAGTGTATAATTTTTCATAAAAATCCAAATCAACATAATCGTCACTGTCAACGAAGGCAAAGTATTCACCTGCGGCAATGTCAAGACCGCTGTTGCGTGCAAATCCCAGACCGCCGTTTTTTTTGTGGATAACTTTAATTCTGCTGTCTTTTTCAGCATATTTATCACACATTTCAGGGCAGTTGTCAGGGGATTCATCATCAACCAGAATAATTTCAATTTCCCTGAGTGTTTGATTGATTAATGAATTTATGCACCTGTCAAAATAGTTTTCAACATTATAAACAGGTACGATTATACTGACTTTTGGTATCATAAAATCTCCTTATTTTTCTATGAACATTTCTGCAATATGTTTTGCGTTGTTTCCGTTTTGGAAATCATTAACAGCATCCAGTACTTTTTTTCTGTCATTTGAATACTTATCCGTATTTTCATTCAGGGAGGAAATAAATCCTTCCAGTTCCTTATAGGAGCGGATTAATTCGCCAGGCATATAATCCGTAATATTATCAAATGCAAAGCCTAATTTATATTCATTCATATCATCAATAATATAACCAATTGGCTTGCCTGTATTTAAGTAGTCAAATGTGACAGAGGAATAATCACTGATTAAAGCATCTGTTTCATTCAGCAGTGAATACAGATTTATATTACGGCAGTCTAATTCCTTTTGATCCATTAAAACTATATTACTGTATTTTAAATCAGAGAATTCTTCTGTAAATGCACCAAAGTGAAATTTTATTAAAAGAAGAGTATCCTGCTTTTTCAATAGATTATTTAATGTGTCAAGCTTAGCTTTATTGTCAATTGTCGGCAGTCCGAGAAAATATTCTTTATCGGAATCATTTCTGCTTGTGCCGCTATTTGGTATGCTCAGCTTACGGAAGGTAGGCATCCAGATAACCGCTTTGCTGTATGGACTGGATGTTATTTTTTTTATTTCATTTGTTTTTTTATCGGAATAGAAAATGTCATTTCTCGGCAGACCTGATAAAAAAATTTTTTCTTTTTTTATATTATACTGCTCTGAAATTAAGTCAATCAGATTTGAGCTTGTACAAAGTGCTGCGGTAGAAAGTCTGCCTGCATTTATTTTGCCCCTGCAGTTTTTTAAAGGCGGACATCCGTGTGTTAAATAAACGGAACATACATTTTTTTTCAGCTTAGCAATCGGCGGCATATTATCGTAAAAAATATACTTTGCTCTGTTTTCATAGTATAAATTCTTTATGCTGTGACCAAGATAGGGAATAACATCACAGCAGCCGTCTTTTTTAAAGGCTGATTTGTTTTTTGACACCCATACAAGCTTGTATTTTTTGCTGTATTCATGATTTTTCAGATAGCTGTAAACAGCACCGGCATTTCCGCCGTAATCATACGATGCTTCAAAAAGAATTACATTCCCCACAGGAATTAATGATGCGAGCTGTCTTAAGGCTCCGTAAATAAACTTTAAAAATTTTTTTATCATATCTTTTTTCTTGTAAATTTAGCTTTCAGATTGGTTATTATTTTATTGACCATATCTTTATTTAGGAATATGGTTAGCAGTGCCGTTGCGGCAATTGCGGCAATAGTCAACAGTGTGTTGTTAACGGCAAAAGAAATTGATGAGATAATAATTGAAAGGATTGAAAGGATAACAGTTTTAAACTGATATTTTATTTTTATTACCTTGCAGATTTCTTTATGACGCATTACGGCAATCAATAAATATGCAACCATTGTTGAAATGGATGCTGCATACAGTCCGATAAAATGAATTAGCGATAAATTGATAACTAAATTGGCAATTGCAGAAAAAACAGTTGTTTTTGCAATATATTTTGTATGCTTCAATGCACCGAACAGTGAGCCGTAAAGATTTCCGACAGTATGAAAAAGAGCGGAAATCAATAGTATCAGAATATGGTAATAGGCATCATTATAGCTTTCATTAACAAGTATTTTAAATGCAAGAGGAAGTGCAGCAATAATAACTGCACAGCAGCAACTGAAAAGACCGATGCTTTGATTCATTATTTTTGAATAGTATTGATCCCTGTCCTCACTGTTCATAGTTTCTGCAGCATTTTCAGACCATGAAATCTGAAATACATTTGTCAAGGTTATAAATAAGCTGGGGAATTTATTTGCTAAAGCATAGATACCGTTAAATGAATAGCCTAAAAAATAGGTAACAATTAATCTGTCGGATACATTAACCAGCCACCAGCATAGTGTATTCGGCACCATTGGCAGGGAGTATTTCAGCAATTCATTAAGATTTTCTTTATCAAAATGCTTTAAGCTGATATATTTGTACAATCTGCAGGAGAAAAAGCCCACTGCTGTCGCAATAACATTACCTATTATTGTAGCGGTGAGCATACCCTCAATATGCCAGTTAAAGCCCGCAATAAATATAACATTAAATGCAATCTGGCTGCTTGCAGCAAGGAAGCTGATTAAGGTGTAAATGCCTATATTTCCCAGTCCGCGTACAATCTGACAGATTATTGAGCCATACAGCGTCGCAATTATATTGAAAATCAGGTACTTTGTATAACCAAAATGTGCAATATGCGTGATTGGAATTGTTATTGCAATTCCTGCGACAAGTGTTACAGTGACAGTTAACAAGGCGGTGCTGATATATTTTTTCTTTTTAATCTCATCCGTTCTGCAGTCTATTAAAAATCTGAATATACCCTGTTCAAACTGTATTGAGAGTGTATATGTAATTAGTGTAATAATTGTGTTGACTAAATCAACCGTTCCGTATTCTTCCGTGCTTAAAATTGAAGTGTACAACGGCAGAAGCAGAAAGCTGATTCCCTTTGTACACATCGTTCCGAATCCTATAATGGCAGTGTTTTTTAATAGCTTTGATTCCCTCGTCATTATGCGTTAGCTCCAAATAAATATTTTTTTATTTTTCTGATTGTTCGTCCGGGGAAACCCAATATTACAACCAATTTATACGCAGTTTTTTCGCCGAAAAGTTTAGTGAATTTTTGCTGACGTAATATCCATTTCTTGTCAAAATCAGTAAGCCACGACATATTGTACCAATGAATACTGAAGGTTTTGTCCGTGCATTTCAATTCACCGGTTGCCGAGTCAAGGGGACAGAAATATTCAGTAGGGTAAAGTGTTATGCCGTGTACAATCTGTTCTTTATCATTCATTACTGCTCCGTGTTCGATAAGGATGTTTGAGTTTATTATGGGGCAGTTTATGTCCTTATTGCTCTTTTGCTTTCCGTTACTGTCAACAAATTCAAGATTGTCATAGGAGTCACGCAGTAATTTAATACCTTTTTGATGCGGGATCGCTCCGAAACCCAGACCTGTTGCAACAACACGTCCTTTTTCAAAGCCCATAAAGGCTTCATTTTCCAGTAGTATATCAAGACTTTTCACAAGCTCAACATCTGTATCAAGGTATATACCGCCGTTGTTGTAAATGATGTCGAGTCTTGCGTAATCAGATACAAATGCCCATTTTTTCATATCATAGGCTTGTGAAATGAATTTGTTTTTTCTGATATCGTAATTAGATTCATCCCACCTGATTATTTCATAATCAGGGCAGAATTTTTTCCAGCTCTCAATGCATTTTTTATCCTTTTCAGGTATGGGATTACCGCCGAACCAGCAGTAATGAATTTTTTTAGGTATCATAGCTGCACCTGAGTTTTCTTTCGTTTTTTAATTAATCTAAATCTTTTATTCTTTGAGCCGGTGCTCCTGCATATAAGCCGTTAGGGTATGTGCTTTTTGTAACTATACTGCCGGCTGCTATAACGCAACCGTCTTCAATGGTTACGCCGGGTAAAATCGTACTGTCTATACAAATCCAACATCCTTTTTTTATAACAATAGGAGCAAGAAATGTTTTTCCTGCACGACAGGCTTTTGACCCGATATTATGAGAAACTGTACAAAAATGCACATTTGGTCCAATCATAACATTATCTTCTATGGTAACGCTGCCGCCGTGAAATCCATCTTCAAATTGACAGTATTTATTAATGAAAACATTTTCACCTATAGTTATGTTATTAAGGGTGGATTTGATACCTTCATTTATATTTGATGTTTTTGGAAGCGTTATGCCGGATAGTTTTAATGTGAGCCTTCTAAGATTCATCGGCATTTTAAATCTTGAAATACGTAAAAATAAATACTGTATTTTATTCATTTATTTACCCTCGCATTTGCTTAATGGATTTAAGCCACATTTTAAGCTTTGTATAATCGTTTCTCAGCTTGAATTCAAGCTCCTCTCGGAAGGTGCCGACCTTCCAGATTTTGTCCTTTTCAGCTCTCAGCTTTGCGGCATTTGCTTCAACAGTATCCCAATAGGGATAAAAATAAAGCTCTGTTATTCTGCGGAGTACTTTTTTATCTTTGTCAAAGCGTTCCTTTTCAAGCAGGTTAAACCGTTCCTGAGGGTCCCAGTTAAGGTCATAGAATTCCTCACTGTCTGTACGTTTGTTATAGATATATTTATATCTGTCACTGATAACAGCGAACTTTCTGTCAGGCTGTGCATAATACTGAGAGTCAACAAAAACATAATCCCTTTTTACAATCTCGTCATTCAGGAGAAGTCTGATTAAATCCACGTGTGATGTAATATGGTCAACTCTTTCAATATCATTAATTCTCGGAGCAATCAGCGGAACACGGCAGGTAGGCTCATAAACGTGAAAGCCATAGCCCGGTATATCCTTGTGCATATTCATATGACCGTGATCGGCAGTTACATAAATATTTTCGTCGCCGTATTTTTTTCGGATAAAGCCTAATATGCTGTCAAACACATCAATGTCATCGCCATAGCAGCAGCGTCCTCTGATAACGTGGGGGAGGTGCAGCCAGATAAAAAGCTTTTCACTGTCCTCAATTGAATTAAGCTCAGTGTATATTTTGTTTATTGTTAATTTCAGCAGGTCATCATTTCTTTTCAGTGTCACATTTTTCGGGCGGTGAACACCTGACTGCTGCTGCATTTCAACAATATGTATTTTTGTTTTGCTTTCGTCACCGAATTCCCTTACATATGGATAAGCACCTCTCATATAGTCAGGGGACCAGATTATGTGGCATTTGTAGCCTTCCTTCTGAAGAATAGAAAAAATGCTTTCCTTTTCATTTGGTTCAACACTTGTATAGCGTTTTCTTTTTTCAAAGGTATGGCAGTATTCACCTGTGAGCATACTGCTGAATACCATAGATGTTGATGCTGCTGAGGTGTGGTGGTTATAAAATACTGTTCCCTTTTCTGCAAGCTCGTCAAGATTTGGTGTTTTCCAGTACTGATTGCCGAAAAGAGGAAGGTTTTCAATACTCATTGCATCCTTTGAATACAAAAAGATTATTTTTTTCATACTGCTGCCTTCTTAGTTTGTGTGGTTTTATTTTTTGCATTTTCTGCTCGGTATTCCCGTATTTTGATAAACAGCAATGAAAGTGTAAAGAAAACCAAAAATGATATTTCACGTCTGAGTGAGCTGTTATAGACAATATTCATCATTGCCATAACGGACATGATAAGCGTGAAAATTGAATAGCTGTTCAGCTCTTTGACCCTTCTGTATTTAATTGCAAGTGCCATGATGAAAACAAAAATTCCAAAGAACATAAGCAGTCCTGCGAAGCCTGTTTCAAGATAGAGCATAGAGGTAGAGATGTTACGGTATCCGATTCGCTCATACATTGTTGCAAAGGAGCTGTGGCACCATTTAAAGGTTTCGGATGATTCGCAGGCTCCCAATCCATATCCGATAAGCTTATTCAGAAGATTATCGTGGAAGAAGTAATCGTTCACCTGTGAAATTGCCGTTAGTCTTGAAATACGCAGATCGTTTTTACCGAAGTCGGTACGAGTATTATAATCAATAATACTTTGCAGTGATGTCATATTATCAATAGAATCACTGTTAACAAGTGCAAAAATTCTGAAACCGACATAAATTCCTGCTATGCCGAGTGCTACTGCAAGCAGTTTTTTGATAACAGAGCCTTTGTTACTGAATATGGTAGGGATAACAAATAACACTGCCAGCTCAAAGAAAAAGAATTTAAGCTCACTTATTGCTGCCATTATAATACTGCTGACTATAACGGCTGCAAGCGTGTAGGCGTTAATGTTTTTATGAATAAATCTGATAAAGCAGTAAGCGCAAATAACAACAAGATAAATATTCAGATATGCATTTGCACCCTGTTCAGTGCCGAACATACCGCTCAGAAAGTCATTTCTTTTATGCAGAACAAAAAATTCCACAAGACCGCAGAATACATTATATATCTGCAGTCTTACAACGTTTTTCATGATTCTGTCGACATCTTTTGTTTTTAAATTATCAATACAGATGAAGAAAAAGAAAATAAAGAAGAAGTTATTTCTTATACCCCATAGTATCTGACCTGTAGGAACTAATCTTATAAAAGCCATAGCAGTGACCGAAATCATATAAAATAAGATGTAGACGGTCAGCTTGTTATAGTCCCTGTGTTTAAATAAAAAGGGTATTTTCTGCATTGAAAGTGCAGCCATTAAAATCAGATTGACATCAAGCAGATATCTTGTAATACTTGGTATACCTACTATACTTATAAGTGATTCAATCACTAATAAATAGTAAATCTGAAATTCAATCAGCTTTGATAAACGGAGTTTCATATTTAACCTCGAAAGTTATTTGCCGGCGGCAATTCTTCTTTTTGCCAAATCATCGGTTGTACCGATTTTTACGGCAGGGACACCGCCCCATATTTCCCCTGCGGGAACATCCTTTGTAACAACGGCACCTGCAGCAATTATTGCATTTGGTCCGATTGTAGTGTCATACATAAGTGTGGCGTCTGCGCCGATAACGCAGTTGTCAAGTATTTTGATTTCGCCAACATAATTTCTTGCCCGAATATTCCTGTATTCAGGACAGTTAACAAGCATATAGTTAATTACATCGTGTGTGATAAATCTCACGTTTGCACATATGTGAACATTATTGCCTATTGAAACAAGCTCAGGCTCAGATGGTATTTTATGTGAATAGTAAAGACTTTTTTCGCCGAATTGCTTGAATAATTTTGTTTTTCGCAAATAATCGCTTTTTTTGAATACTGATTTTGTTAAAAACATTTTCAGCATTATTTTATATCTTCTCAGTGCCGGATTGGACATATTTATCTGATTGCCTTTCGGATTGATTTTAAGTGGAGTAATTATCTCTTTAGCTGCTCTGCAATATCACTGTCAACAATTTCCTCACCGGATTTTGTTTTTAGCTGTTCACGGGAAAGCTCTGACAAGCCGTCATTTATTACAGCATTCATATCGCAGGTCGAAAGCTTGTCTAAATCCTCTTTGCTGATTTTGCCGTCCCTTAAATCACGGCAGATTTTATTCTCATACATTGAATATTTTTTCTCTTTAAAATATTTAAGAAATTTGTGCTTTATTACCCACATTGCAGGCTTCTGAATATATTTGTGCATAGCAGGGGATACGGAGCCGATCATCCAGCACTGCCTGTCACAATTACGCACCTTATTTCTTACCCTGTCGGCCTGCTCGCTGTTCCACAGTGTGTCCCAGTCTGTTTCATTAAGATTGCCCATAACCTCTTTTTCCTTAGTTCCGTTGCAGGGCATAACATCACCATAAGGGTCAATGAAGAATGTGTCAAATGCCATATCACAGGGCAGTAAACGCTCCTGACCATATATGTAATTTATTAAGCCGTGGTTGAAATAAGCACGGAACCATTTTTTCGGTGAATTTGATTTTAACAGCTCGTTAATAAGCTTTTCAAATTCCTTGGCAACCATCGGTCTGTCGTTAATGATGTTTTTTGCCTCAACAAAATAAAAGGAGTTATGGAGTGATGCTGTGGCAAATTCCATATTCATTTTATCGCTTAATTTGTAAAGCTCAACTAAATCCTTGGCATTTGCATCCTGAACAGTCATACCAAAGCCAACGTCCTTCATACCCATTTCAACAAGTTTTTTGAGTGTAGTGTATCCGCGGTTAAAGCCGTCATCAAGTCCTCGTATTTTATTGTTTGTCTGTTCCAGACCCTCAATGGAAATTCTGATTCCTATATTCGGAAATTCTTTACACAAGTCGATGATTCGGTCCGTGAAAAATCCGTTGGTTGAAATAACAATTCTGTCGCTTTTTTTATAAAGCTCACGCACTAAATCCTTTAAATCCTCACGTATAAAAGGCTCGCCGCCTGTTATATTTGTAAAGTACATAGGGGGCAGCTTTTTTATTGTTTCAAGCGAAATTTCCTCCTCAGGCTTTGAAGGTTTTTTATATCTGTTGCACATATTGCATCGTGCATTACAGCGGTATGTAACGATGACTGTTCCGTTTAATTTTTTCATTTGCTCTCCTAAGAATTATATATTGCCGTTAATTTGGTACAGTAGGCTTCAACAGTGTCAAAATTTTTATCAAGACAGTGCTGACTCATTAGCTTGCTGTCAATGCGGTTTATTGCTTCTGTCATTTTTTCCGTGTTGCCTGCTTCAAACAGGAAACCTGTTTTTCCGTCGTCAATCAGCTCCGGTATTCCCCCAATATCCGATGCGACAACAGGTGTGCCGTACATAATGCTTTCCATAATGGAAAACGGACAGTTTTCATACCATATACTTGGATAGACGGTGCATTTTGCCCCGCGTATAAGCTGTTCAAGCTCAGCACCTGTTTTAAAGCCGATGTTCGTAAGGTTTGGTGCAGCATTAACCTCTTCCTCCATAGGACCTGAGCCTGCACATATAAAGTTTATCTCTTTCGCATTTATAAGAGTTTCAATGCCTTTTTCTTTAGCAAATCTTCCGAAATAGAGTATGTAATCCTTTTTTTCTGTCTGTTTTTTATCAACACTGTCAATAAAGTTATGAAGTGTAACTGTTTTATTTTTAAACAGGGGATTCGTATCTAATTTTGTTTTCATAAATTCACTGCAGCAAATAATATTGTCAATTCTGTCATATGTATTTTTGCTGTTGTATAGCTTTGCTTCTATCGTGCCAAGCAGACTTTTCAGTGTCGAGTCGTGAATGCATTTGTTTTTAGTACAGTTTGAAAAATTACCGCCGATGCATTTTTCACATATTTCATCATTGGTATACATCATATGATTTGGGCAAATCAATTGATAATCGTGTGCTGTATATACAAGCTTTGTTCTTCTGCCTGTGCGTTTGTCAAAGTCCTCAACAGCATAAATGATTGAGGGAGTCAGTTGAAAATTAAAGTTGTTCAGATGAACAACATCAGGCTGAAAATTATCAAGAACTATGTTCAGCTTTTCTCTTGCCTCGTTAGAATAAACCGTTTTCAGTGAATATTTGATTTTATCAAGTGCATTTGCCGTATGAAAATCCATACAGGATGTATATTGCTCAGCGTTGTTGCTGACGCATCTGTTCTTGTGCTCCATACCGAAGTATTCAACCTGATGACCGAGTGATGACAGATATTCACCAAGCTTGAACATATATGTTTCCGACCCGCCGTTGGGATAGAGAAACTTGTTAACCATTAAAATTTTCATTTACTCACCTTTGTATAATCTGAGTGTCCGGTCGACAACGGATGACCAGCTATATTTGCTGCATATAAAGCTGCTTGCATTTAACTTATAGCCGTCAACAAGCTGAGGGTTTTCAAGAAGTATTTGAAGCTGTTTTTGCAGTTCATCCTCATTGCCTTTTTCAAAATAGACTGCCTTGTCACAGCAAACCTCCGTGCATTCAGGTATATCTGAGGTTAAGCAGCAGTTGCCGTAGCTCATTGCTTCAAGCAGACTGAGCGGCATACCCTCCAAATCACTTGGCAGACAATATATGAAGGCATTTGAATAAAGCTCTTCCAGCAGCTCACCATCTACAAAGTCAGTCAGAATAATATTATCATTATCTTTTGAAAGATATTTAATATCCTCCATATATCTGTCGGTATGGCTTGAGCCGCCTGCAATGACAAGCTTTTTATCTGTTGACAGCTTAGAATATGCTTTTATAAGAGAATGAACTCTTTTTTCAGGCACAATCCTGCCTAAAAATAAAATATACTCGTTTTTAGAAATATTATATTTTTCTTTGATTAAGCTGTCATCTTTAATTTCCGGTTTGGTAACTCCGTTGGGTATAAAAACGGTTGGTCTGTTATAGGTGTCCAGAAAATACTGCTGAACATTTTTTGAAAGAACTATAACCTCATCAGCATGCTTAGCAGCCATTTTTTCGCCGAATTTCAAAAACTTGGTGGCAAAGCCGCCCCATTTTGAGCGCTGCCAGTCAAGACCGTGTATTGTAACAATAACACGTTTCCCGAAAAGCTTTGGCAGCCAGCACATTGATGACGGACCTTCTGCGTGAAAATGAACCACCTTTGCTTTGCTGAAGGCTGCACAGATTGAAGCAAGAATACTGTAAACGATTGCGTTGAGCTTGCTGCTTTCAAAGGTGAAAACATTTTTCAGCGTTACCCCCTTGTAGGATTTCAGCTTCTGTGTTTCAAATTCCTTGCCTGAAACGTGATGACCCTTGCGGTTATAAGCAGTTACTTTGTGCCCCTGCTGTGCAAGACGTACGGAAAGCTCCTCAACAACAATTTCAATTCCGCCCTCACGGGATGGTATTCTTTTGTGACCAATCATTGCTATGTTCATTTATTCGGCACCTTTGTGTGTTAAAACAACATTAACTGTTTTAAATAATATTTTTATGTCAAGAGCCGGTGACCAGGTGTCAATATATTCACAGTCAAGTTTTACGACCTCTTCAAAGTCCTGAATATTTGACCTTCCGGAAACCTGCCACAAGCCTGTAATTCCCGGCTTCATTGAAAGCCTTCTTTTATGATGGCTTTCATATTGCTCAAATTCTTCAACGGTAGGCGGTCTTGTTCCGATAAGGCTCATATCTCCTTTGAGCACATTCCAGAACTGAGGCAGCTCATCAATACTGTATTTTCTGATGAATTTGCCGACTTTTGTAATTCTCGGGTCATTATCCATTTTAAACATATGCCCGTCCATTTTATTCTGAGCCATTAATGCCTGTTTTCTTTTTTCGGCATCTGCGTACATTGAGCGAAGCTTATAAATATTAAATATGCGCCCGTTTTTTCCTACTCTTGCCTGCTTGAAAATAAGAGGACCGGGGGATTCAATCAGCAACGGGATTGCGGTTATAAGAATAATTGGCAGTGACAGAACAGTGCCAAGCAATCCGCCGATGAAATCAGTTGTTTTTTTCAGTATGATTTCACGGTCATTATGAACAGCAGGTGCAAATATTGCAACAGGATGACCTGCGACCATACTGCAGTTTATATTATCAAATTTGCTGTTTTGAAGAATTTTTTCAAGAATAGGGATATTAACGTGAACGGTAATACCCATATCTTCAAGCTCCTCAATGAGTATGGTAATATAGCTCTCATTTCCTGCGGGAAGATTTATATATACCTCATCAAGAGCAGCAGTTCTTATCCATCCCATTAAATTTTCTTTGTTCGCAACAACAGGAATATTATAAATTTCATCTGTTCTCGTTTTAATCGGGGCTGATTCTTCGTAACTTGTTATACAATAATAGCCATTATTTTCATATTCTGCATCAAGCAGAGCAACAGCTTTTATATTTTTAGTCCAGTCAAGCTGTAAATCGGTAATGTATTTGTCTGCCTTGCTATAAATGGTGATAATACCTGTTTGTGTAGCGTGTCTGCTGTTTGTAATTTTTTTGAGCATTGATTTTTTAGTGATGTACCTGAGCATCAGGTCAATAACAAAGAATACAATGAAACTGCTGATAAATAAATAACGTGAGTCAATTATTTCATTTTTTGTAAGAAGCAGAACAACAGCGAGCAGTGCATAAGTAACAACGCAGTTGCGCAGTGTTGATAAAAATTCCCTTGGTCTGCTTCTCATAAGCAAATTGAGCGGGGAGGAAAAAAACACAAACACAATTGTATACACGACAAAAAGAGTCATTACATAATTGCACCAGCTGCTTTGCGGATATTCAAGAATTTTAGGTATTACGGCTGTAAAAGTTATGTAGCAGACAATATTTGCAAATAGTAGTGCAGCAAGTCCGCTGGCGAATTCCAAGGCATACTGGATTCGGCTTCTTCTGCTCATTAATCTCACCTGTTATTTGTAGTTATAAGAATAGTTGTAATTGTAATAACCGTATTTTGAACGGTATCCTTTTTTGTAATATAGTGAATAACGCTTGTTTTTTGCGTTGACATCATTAAGGACAAATCCGACAATGTTTGCATTAATATGCTGTAATGTGCTGACAGTAACCTTAACCTCCTGAATATCGGTTGTCACGGATTTGATAACCAGAATATATCCTGTAGCCTTGGAAGAAAATGATGTTGAATCTGTAACCAGATTTACAGGTGGCGTGTCAATGAATACGCAGTCATAGTGTGCTTTGACGAAGTCCAAGAGCTTATCCATTCTTGATGAGGAAAGAAGCTCTGTAGGGTTTGGCGGAATTTTACCTGCTGTGAGAACCGAAAGATTTTCCACATCTGTTTTGGATACTGTTATATTGTCAGTCAGTCCTGCCAGAATTTCAGACAATCCGTTTTTAACAGGAATTGAAAACATACGGTGAATTGTTGGATTTCTCATATCAGCATCAATAAGGAGTGTTCTTTTGCCCATCTGAGCTAAGGATATCGCCATATTGATTGCGTTGATTGATTTACCGTTATTAGCGGTAGGGCTTGTTATAACGAATATGGGGCATTTCTCCCCCTGCTGTGAAAACAAAAGGTTTGTTCTGATTGCATTGTATGCCTCTTTAACAATAAAGGGGGAATCTGCACAAAGCATTTTCTTTTGATCATCTTTAGAAAAGCCTGCTTTGGCATTGCGTTTTTTGCCTCTTTTTTTGAAATCTGCCATTTTAGTTTTCCTCCTTTTCTGTGATAGTGTGGTCAATAACCGAAGGCTGAGGCGGTATTAAAAAGTCCGATTCAGCATTGGTTCTGCTTTTTTCGGTAACAGGAAGAAGCTTTGGTATTGTACCGATAATCGGAATATCAAATTCTCTCTTCAAATCATCTTCATCGTTAATGCTGGTGTCAAACAAATCTTTGAGGAAGAAGAATGCAAAGCTGAGAATAAAGCCTGCGGCAGCACCGATTAAAATGTTTTTCTTTGTGTTTGGAGATGAAGGCTTTGTCGGTTCTTTAGCATAGTCAACAATTTCAACACCGCCAACTTTTAATATTCTTACAAGCTCATCAGGACATACATCGGCAATGATATTTGCAATTTCCTCTGCCTGCTTAGGATCGGCGCTTGTTATGGAAACTCTGAAAATATTGGTTTCATCAATAGCCGAACAGCTAAGCATTTTCTTTATTTGATTAACAGATACATTTCCGCTCACCTGATCAGCGACCTTTTCAAGAAAGGTGTCACTCTGAATGGTAACAAGGTATGAATTAATAAGCATCTGAGATGCTTCAATTTCATTTGTCGTTATATTGTTGCCGGGGGTAGAGAGGATATGCTCACTGTTGCTCCACGCATAGAGCTTTACACTGGCGGTGTACTGGGGGGTGATAAAAAAGTTTGTAACACAGCCTGAAACGATAGCTCCGATAACTGTTATCAGAATGATATATACAAGCTTTTGCTTTATCATTTCAAATATTTTTTTAAAATCAATTTCAATTTCTTTATTCTCGTCCATAATTCCCTCCGCTGAAGTTATAATTATACGACATTATTATACCAATATAGCGTTTTTATGTCAATAATATATATAATATTAATATATTTAATTATATTTGGAAAACATAAAAATTTTTGTCAGAAAATGTAGTAAAATTTTAAAAATATGCAAAATTAAAACTCCCCGGTAAATTAAAACCGAGGAGTTTTAATGAATTTAAAGTACATAATCGACCGCTACAGAGCTTTCCATAACTGCATGCATATGCTTTTTTACTATGTTGCAGTGATAGGTGTCATTCTGATATTCGTCAAGCTTATCAGCACTATCAAGAGTTACCTGAAGTATGATATCATAAGAACGCTGAGAATGAAGAAAATCAACACCAACCTCAAGGTCAAGCAGGGTGGGAACATTACCTTTCATTGATTTCAAAATTTCAGCAGTTTCTGCACAATTTTTTGCGCTGTTGTCTTTTAACTTGAAGCATACAATGTGTTTAATCATAAAATTTTAACCTCACTAAATAATAAAAGCTGTTAAAAAAAGCCGACTTTTGTCGGCTTTTTTGTTTATTTTGCGATGTCGCTTGCTCTTGATTCACGGATAATGTTAACCTTAATCTGTCCCGGGTATTCCATTTCGCTTTCAATTTTTTTAGCAATCATATGTGCAACATACGGCATTCTTGAATCATCAATAACATTAGGCTTAACCATAACTCTGACCTCACGTCCTGCCTGAATTGCGTATGCTCTTTCAACACCTTCAAAGCTTGTTGATATTTCCTCAAGCTGCTGCAGACGCTTAATATAATTTTCAATATTTTCACGTCTTGCTCCGGGTCTTGAAGCGGAAACAGCGTCAGCGGCCTGAACAAGACAGGCAACAACGGTTTTGCATTCGATTTCACCATGGTGAGCTGCAATAGCATGGACAACATTTTCGTTTTCCTTATACTTTCTTGCAAACTCAACACCGAGAGCGATATGTGAGCCCTCCATCTCGTGGTCAAGCGCCTTACCGATATCGTGAAGAAGACCTGCTCTTCTTGCAAGCCTTTCATCAGCACCGATTTCAGCAGCCATAAGTCCTGCGATATATGATACCTCAAGGCTGTGCTTAAGTACACTCTGACCATAAGAGGTGCGGTATTTTAATTTACCGATAAGCTTAACAAGCTCAGGATGAATCTGACCGCAGTTGGCTGAAAGTACTGCCTTTTCGCCCTCCTGCTTAATGACTGCATTAACCTCTCTTGTGCTCTTTTCAAAGCATTCCTCAATCTTGGTCGGGTGAATACGTCCGTCCTGTATAAGTCTTTCAACAGTGAGTCTTGCAATCTCACGTCTTACAGGGTCGAATGAGCTGATTGTAATAGCTTCAGGTGTATCGTCAATGATTAATTCAACACCTGTAATTGTTTCAATAGAGCGGATATTTCTGCCCTCTCTGCCGATAATTCTGCCCTTCATTTCGTCATTAGGCAGAGCTACGACTGAAACAGTGGTTTCAGCAGTGTGGTCTGCTGCACAGCGCTGGATTGCAGTGCCGATGATTTCACGGGCCAGAACCTCGCTCTGATCCTTAACCATTTGCTCATATTCCATAATGCGCTTGCTTTTTTCAGTATCAAGCTGTTCTTCAAGGGTAGCAAGTAAATACTTCTTTGCCTCCTCCTGAGTCAGCCCTGAGATACGCTCAAGCATATCAAACTGGCTTTTCTTAATGCCGTCAATTTCAAGTAGTTTTTCATCAAGCTGCTTTTGCTTTTCGCTTAACGCTTCTGTTTTTCTTTCCAGCGAATCAGCACGCTTGTCAAGGTATTCCTCACGCTGATTTAAGCGGGCTTCCTGTTTCTGAACCTCGCCTCTTCTTTCGCGTATATCCTTATCAGCCTCTGAACGAAGCTTATGAATTTCATCCTTTGCCTCAACAAGTCTTGCCTTTTTGGTGGACTCAGCCTCAGACAAAGCATTATTAATTATTTTTGTTGCCTCCTGTGTAGCAGAGCCAATTTCCTTTTCACTTGTTTTTCTGCGGTATTCGCCGCCGAGAACAAAACCGATTATGCCAAAAATAACGGCGCAAACAACGCCAATAATAATGGGAATGATAATACTACTCATAGTTAACAGCACCTCCTTCTGTTTTGAATTCTTGAAATTTTTCATCAGAAAAGGTACAGTTTAAATGCGAATTTAGAAATATCTTACATATTTCGTAATAAAATGGTACAACAATATGTAAAAGATATATAATAATATACACCTATATCTTGTATATGTCAAGTTCCAAATTACAGATTAATCTTTTGACTTTGCAAAAATAAGCACATACGGCTGATTTAAAAACAGTCATATGTGCTTATTCAATGGCACTAAATGTAGTATTGAGCCTGTGCATTCCAAAGCTCAGAATATTTTCCTTTATTTTCCAGAAGCTGTGAATGTGTGCCTGTTTCAGCTAACCGTGCATTGTCAAATACAGCAATTCGGCTGCAGAATACACAGCTTGAAAGTCGGTGTGAAATATAGATTGCCGTTTTGTTTTCAACAAAAGAGTTGAAACGATTGTATATTTCGTTTTCTGCCACAGGATCAAGGGCGGCAGTAGGCTCGTCAAGAATTACGACAGGACTGTTCTTATAAAGAGCTCTTGCAAGTGCAAGCTTCTGTGCCTCTCCTCCTGATATTTCAACGCCTGTTTTGTCAATATCTTTGTACAGATAACTGTTTTCCTTGTTCGGCATATTAAGAATACGGTCTTTGATATTAGCCTGTTCAAGACAGTCAAGCATTCTCTCCCTGTCATACTTCTTGTCAGCACTTATGTTGTCCGAAACAGGAAGGGAAAACATCTGAAAATCCTGAAACACAACGGAATAAAGTCTGTTAATGCTTTCTTCTGTGTAATCTTTAATGTTAACTCCGTTTATAAGTATTTCACCCTCGGTAACATCATAAAGTCTGCACATCAGCTTAATAAAGGTGGTTTTGCCGCTGCCGTTTCTGCCTACGACTGCAAGGTGCTCACCATTATTAATTTTGAGGTTTATGTTCTTTAGCGAATAATTATTACTGCCGGGATATCTGAATGAAACATTTTTGAATTCAATTTCAAATTTATCCGTTAAATCAAGCTCTTTGCCGCCGTAGGTCATTTCGTTCTCTGTTTTCATAATGTCAAAGTAGTAATTGACAAGGGGCACCATTTCTTCTGTTTTGCCAAAGGTTGCAGCCATTTTCATAATTCCGTTTATAATCTGCATAAATGATCCGCAGTAAAGCACCAGTGAACCAATGCCAAACAAGCCGTAAAGCCCCTTAACACCGATAAACAGATAAATTCCAAACCCGACTACAGCACCGAGAATAGCTATAAATGAGCTTGATTTAGCACTGTTCAGAGATACTTTTTTCAGCAACTTCTCTCCGTCTGTCAATAATATATCCGTTGCCGCATGCTCAATTAAATTCTGCTCCTTATACAGTCTGATTTCCTTGCCTGTATTGTAGTTTGAAAACATGTTAAGGAAATAGTAAAACATACGGTCAAGCTGTGAATACTCATCAGATGCTTTGAACCAGGCTTTATTCATTTTTAATGCAACAATAAGAATTATAACAACCATTATTGCGATTGAACCGAAAATTGTGAGCAGGAAGGCAGGTCTTTCAAAATATGTGTTACCTGTTTTTGTAAAACCGATTTTGAACAGAGGGATAATGATGATAACGGATATAATCAAAGTTATCATACCTGACAAAAAATCGCGAAGCATCCATGAAAATTGAACAAATGACGAAAACACTCTGTCCTGTGCTTCGGAATGCTTGTGCACCAATTCTTTGAAACTGCTGTTTTCAAGCTTATGATATTCAATTTTGTACAGCTTTGATGATATGTTCTGCAGCTCTTTATTATACATCAGAGAGCGATACATATAATACATATCACCTAAGAAATAGTTAAAGAAGAACAGAACAAGGTTTATGCCAACCGCTAAAGCAATATAAAGTATCAGCTCATTTATCTGAGCACCCATATCAAGCAAATCAATGATTTTGGAAGTAAACCATATATTTACAAAGGGCATAACCGCCATAACGATTGCCACAACAACAGAAATGGGCACAAGCCGTTTTTCAAGGCGGTGCATTTCTTTAAATGCTGAAAATACCGATTTCATCTTTTTCATACTGCATCGCCTCCCATCTCTTTATAGTAGTAGCTTTGGATTTGATACATTCTGTAATAAGCACCCTTTTGTGCCATAAGTTCCTCGTGCGTTCCGCTTTCGGCAATTCTGCCGTCTTTGATAAATAAAATTTTATCGCAGAAACGTGTTGAGGAAAGCCTGTGGGAAATGAAGAAAGATATTTTATTATCCGTCATTTCGTTATACTTGAGGTAAAGTTCATTTTCTGCGATTGGATCAAGTGCCGCTGTTGGTTCATCAAGAATAAGCACAGAAGCATTTTTATAAATGGCTTTTGCAAGCAACAGTTTTTGTTTTTCACCGCCTGAAAAATCAGCAGCCTCCTTATAAACATCCTTTACCATAAGGGTGTTTTCTTTTTTATCAAGGTTTTTGATTTTGTCTATTATTCCTGATTTCTCAAAGGCAGAATAAAGCTTTTCTTTGTCGTAATCAGAGGTTGTGCATATGTTCTCTGCAATGGTCATCGGCAAAAAGTTATAATCCTGAAATACAACGGAAAACAAATCAAAATAACTGTCTGATGAAAAGTCACGGCTGCTTTTACCATTAATCAGAATATCGCCCTGTATAGGATAATAAAGACCGCAGAGCAGCTTGATGGCAGTGGTTTTGCCTGCTCCGTTTTCACCGACTATCGCAATATTTTCGCCCTTGTTTATTTTAAAAGACATATTGCTGATTGTACTCTTTTCGGCCGATGGATATGTAAACGAAACATTTTTAAATTCGATTGAGTCAACATCGTTAAAATCAATATCAGGCTTGTCTTTATTTTCTTCATTGCTTTCTGCAAATTTTCGGAAAGCAGCACAGTCATTGCAGCAACGTTCCATATTGGAATACAAATATACAAAATTCATAATCCAGTTTGAAAATCCTGTTATAATTCCGAAATAGAAAATAAAATCAGAAACAGAAAGTCTGTTTTTACAAACTAAGTATGTAAGATAAGCATAGGCAACCAGCTCTCGCACAAGATTAAGCAATGCTCTTGTACCGCCAACCTTAACGCTTTGATGCATATATTTTGCAGTTATCTCTTCCAGTCCTGTGATAAGCTTTGCTATAGATAGCAGAAAATAATCCGTAAAGCCGTATAATCGGATGTCCTTTGCAGCACTTAAATCTTTGCTCAGAGAGTAGTAATAATCAAATTTCACAAAAATATTGCTTCTTGAATCCTTCACACTCTTTTCTTTTTGGTTCAGATATTTCAGTAAAAAGAACTCGGCAATACAGGTCGCAAGGATAATCAGTATCATAACAATATTGATTTTATAAATGAGTGCAAGGGATGTTATCACACCTACAAGGCAAACCAAAAGCTGATTGCAAGTTTCAATAAAATCAGAGGAAGAGGAATAATAGCTTCTGTAAAATTCCATTGCTCTTTTATTTTTTTCTCTTCCCTCAAGACTTTCTATATTCACATAGTCTGTATTCAGATTTTTTTTAAAAGCCATAACAGCATAGCGCATTCGGATTATTCTTGCACTGCCATTTAAAAGCTCTTGCATAAAGGGTGTGAGCCAGGTCGTCAGTGCTACAAGAATACTGAGCAGTGCAACCACAAGGGTCAGCCTGCCGACTGTTACACCCTGTTCAATGCAATCAATCATTGCTTTTGGTATATATGCTGTTATAATGGGCTGCAAAACCATTGCAGGCACACGGATAATAAAATAAGCCAGACTTTTTCTGTCCCATGCTATCCAATTCTTCAGCATATATTTTAGATTTTCCTTCATCGTTCCTCTCCTTTTGTTTTTATTTACAATCAATTATAACATTATATAATTATTTTTATTTGATTTTTTGTGCTGAATATTGGACTTTGCTGTAAAATTTTATGCTTTTAGTTCACTTACAGTGTAGTTGCATTGTTGATTATCGTTAAGATATTTTGTCAATTCATCAATATTGTCAACATATGAGTATATCTCTCTGCAGGTATGGCGGACGAAGCCCTCATCAATTGATGTGTTGAGCATAGCCTCCATTTTGTCATAATATCCTCTGCAGTTATATATTGCTATTGGCTTACTGTGTCTGCCGAGCTGTTTTAAGGTTAATACTTCAAAGAGCTCCTCGAATGTTCCGATACCTCCGGGAACGATAACGAAGGCATCTGCATTGTCCTCCATTATTGCTTTTCGCTCTCTCATAGTATCGGTGTAAATAAGTTCATCGCATTCCTCATAAATTGCTTCAACCTGTGCTTCTTTAAAAAAGGTCGGTATAACTCCCGTAATTTTTGCACCGCCTTTTTTAAATCCTCTGGCAGCAGCTCCCATAAGACCCTGTCCGCCGGCACCAAACACAAGGCTGTGACCGTTTTTAGCAAGCGTTTCCGCCATCAGTTCAACATCTTCAATATATTTTTGATCAATTTCGCTGCTTGCAGCACCGAATACGCAAATGTTCATTTTGTATCACCTTTCAAAAATCTTATAATGTTATTATAGCAGTTAAATAAGATTTAGATACAACAATTTTAACACAGTGTTAATAATTGTGTCAATTCCTTGTTTTTGAAGTCTGTTTATAGTATAATGGCTTAAATATAGTTATAGAAACTGGTGCAACATTGAAAATTTTAACTATCGGTGATATCGTATCAAAGCAGGGCTGTGATTATTTAAGACAGGAGCTGCCGAAAATAAAACGTGAGCTTGGTGTTGATCTTGTAATTGTCAACGGTGAAAATTCCGCTGTCGGCAATGGTGTCATACCGCAGAGTGCAAAGCATATTCTTGACAGCGGAGCAGATGTTATTACGCTTGGCAATCATAGTCTGAAAAGAAAAGAAATTTATGATTATCTTGACGGTGACAATCCAATAGTAAGACCTGCTAATTATCATATCAGTGCGCCCGGCAGGGGCTATATGATTGTTGATAAGGGCTACTGCAGAATAGCGGTTGTGAATTTGCAGGGTTCTGTTTATATGGATGTAATCGAAAATCCATTTTCGGTTATCGACAAAATAATTGATGAAATCAATGCACAGGGTGTTAAGATAATAATTGTTGATTTTCACGCAGAAGCAACAAGTGAAAAAAGAGCCATGGGCTTTTACCTTGATGGCAGAGTGTCAGCACTTTACGGTACACATACCCATACGCAGACAAGCGACAATCAGATTTTACCGAATGGAACAGGATATGTTACAGATTTAGGAATGACAGGCACATATTACAGTGTGCTTGGTGTCAGCCCGCTGTGTATAATAGAAAAGCTTAAAACAGGTCTGCCTGTTAAATTTGTTAATGATGACGGACCGTGTGTTATGGAGGGCTGCTTGTTTGAGGTCGATAATAAAACAGGAAAAACCGTGAATACGGTTTTAATCAGGAGGTAGCAATGCAAAAAAGAATAATTGCTTTTGTTACGGCAATAGTGTTGCTTGTTACCTGTTTAGCCGGCTGCAGCAGCAATAACGAGGATGATGTGCCGAATGCGGCAGAAACCACTGCGGCAAAAAAAACAGATGACGGTACATTCAAGCTCAGTTACACGCAGGCAGACAGTCTTGACCCTTTTAAGGCGGCAACGCAGAATAATCAGATACTTGCTGACCTTGTTTTTGAAAGTCTGTTCGATTTGACTGAGGGCTATGAGGCAACAACAAATATAGCAACAGGATATGCCTTTACAGACAGCAGGACGCTGAGGGTTGATCTTAATCCGCAGCTTGAGTTTTCAAATGGCGAAAAGATTACAGCCGCTGATGTGCTTTATTCCACAAATGCTGCTATGAAATCAGATGCCTATGGGGATTCTCTTGAGCCTGTAAGCTATGCGGAAATAAGTGGAAATTCAATTGTTTTTCATCTTAAGTATGCAGATCCGTATGCCATTAATCTTTTAACATATCCCATAGCTTCAACCAAGGATGATGAGGATGGATTTCCCATAGGAAGCGGAAGGTATGTCTATAAGAACAGTGATGACGGAGTCGTGCTTAAAGCCAATATAAGCGAAGATTTTAATCCATATATTACAACTATACATCTTGTCAATATTGCTGCGGCGGATTCAATTGACAATGCTGTGAATATAGGCAATATATCCTATGCTTTCAGGGATCTGAGTGCTGATATTTCAAAAAGATTGTCCTGTGCAAAAAAGACGGTTTCTATGAATAATCTTATTTATCTCGGCATAAATTCATATTCAGGTATAACATCTGATGCAGGGATAAGGCGTGCAGTCAGTCTTGCAGTTGACAGAACGGTGCTTGCGGAAAGTGCTTATTCGGGTTATGCAGTGCCTGCTCAGTCACCATTCAATCCTGATTTTAAAAGCATTGAAAACATTAAGCTGTTTGAAGCAAAGGCTGATACGGCGACTGCCAGACAGACGGTTAATCAGAGCGGCTATGGCAGTGATAAGCTGAAGCTGAGATTACTGGTTAATCTTAATGAAAACAGAGGAATTGCTGCCAATCTTATTAAATCACAGCTTGAGGCTGTAGGTTTCAGTGTTACTGTTGAAAAGGTTAATTATACCGAATATATTAGAAAAATTGAAAATACGGAGTTTGATTTATATATCGGTGAAATCAAGCTTGGTGATGATATGAATTTATATCCGTTTTTTGATTCATCGGGTGCAGCAAGATATGGTTTTGATGATAAAGAGCTGCAAAGCGATGACCTGTATACAAAATATCTTGACGGCGAAGAGGAGCTTGGTAAGTTTATTCTTGCTTTTAACGAGGAAATGCCTTATATTCCTCTTATTTACAAAAAGGGTATGATATGTTATTCTAAAGCGATGAATGGTGATATGCAGGGTTATTACGGCAATTATTTTTCCAACATAGACAGCTGGAATTTTATTGTTGATGATGAAACAGATAATAATTGATAAATTATAATTGGGGGTCAAACAATGATTAAGATTGAAAATCCTAACGGATACATTGAAATCACGAACAATTATTTTGCCAATCTTGTTGGCAGAACGGCACAGAGCTGTTTTGGTGTAACCGGAATGGTTGATTCAAATGCACTGAGAACAATTAAAAATGCAATCAAAAGCAAAATAACCAACGATAATTCAGATCAGGGTGTTATTGTTAAAAGTATGAATGGTGAACTGATTATTGAGCTTCACATTTCAGTTTCATACGGTGTTAATATAAACACCATTGTTGAAAGTATTGTGAATAAGGTAAGATACACTGTTGAGGAAGCAACAGACCTTAAGGTTTCAAAGGTCAATGTTTATATTGACGCATTAAGTAAGTAATGGAGATAGTATAGATGATAACTGGATTGATGTTTAGAGATTCTATAATCTCTGCTGCGAATAATATTGCAAACAGCAGACAGGCTGTTGATGCATTGAATGTTTTTCCTGTTCCTGATGGCGATACAGGTACAAATATGAGTATGACCATTGGTGCTGCTGCCAAGGAAATGGCAGCACTGCCTGATAACTGCACAATTGAGGAGGCATCTGCCCGCTGTGCATCTGCACTTCTGCGTGGTGCAAGAGGTAATTCAGGTGTAATTCTTTCACTGATTTTCAGGGGCTTTTCAAAGGGCTTCAAGGGTATTGAAGAAGCCGGAGCAAATGATATAGCCAACGCTTTCAAGGAAGGTGTTGATGCTGCATATAAAGCTGTAATGAAACCCACAGAGGGCACTATTTTAACCGTTGTTCGTGAAGCAAAGGATGCCGCTGTTGAAATGGCAAAAATTCAGGATGACCCGCTTGAGGTTGCTTTTGCAGCATTGCAGGCAGCTAAAGAAGCACTTGCAAAAACCCCCGAGCTGTTGCCTGTTCTCAAAAAAGCAGGTGTTGTTGACGCAGGCGGTCAGGGCTTAATTCTTGTTTTTGAGGGTATGGAAAGTGTATGGCATAATGGTGTGATTGTTCAGCCGATTGACGGCTCCGGTGTTGCGCCTGTTTCAACCCCTTCAAAAAAGACTGTTGCAGATGCAAGTGATGACATTGAGTTTGGCTATTGCTCCGAATTTCTTATTGAAAAATCAAGCACTGCAAAGGAAAAGGATCCGTTAAAGCTCAGAGCATTTTTAGAGTCAATCGGTGATTGTGTTGTAGTGGTTGATGACAGTGACATTATCAAGGTACATGTTCATTCAAATGAGCCGGGCAATGTTATTCAGGCTGCATTGAAATACGGACAGCTTATCAATATAAAAATTGACAATATGCGTTATCAGCATGCGAATGCGGATGTAGGTGTCAAGGACGGCGAAAAGGTTATTGAGCCTGTGGTTACCAAGCCTGAAAATGAATACGGCTTTGTTACTGTTTGTGCCGGTGACGGGCTTGCCGAGCTTTTCACTGACATTGGTGCAGATGTTGTTGTAAGCGGCGGTCAGACAATGAATCCTTCGACTGACGATATTCTCAATGCTGTAATGAGTACGCCTGCAAAGACAGTGTTTGTTTTGCCTAACAATAAAAATATTATTATGGCAGCGGAGCAGGCTATACCTCTTGCTTCTGACAGAACGGTTAAGGTGTTGCAGACCAAAACAATTCCGCAGGGTATTTCAGCAATGCTGATGTTTGATGAAACACTTGATGCTGATGAAAATATGATGAATATGATGGAGGCAGCAGGTGCTGTGCAGACGGCACAGGTCACCTTTGCCGCACGTGACAGTGAGGTTGAGGGACAGGCAGTTCACGAGGGACAGATGATGGGTCTTTGCAACGGCAAAATCAAATTCCTTGGTGAGGATAAGGTTGATATTGCTGTTAAATCTGCCGAAAAACTGTTTAAAAAGAGTGAGCATTCACTCATTACCGTGATTTATGGTGATGGTGTGAGCAGTGATGAGGCTTCACAGGTTGAGGCTGCACTGGCTAAAAAATGCGGTGCAGATGTTGAAATCAGTGTGGTTGACGGCGGTCAGCCGATTTATTACTTTATTATTTCAGTGGAGTAAATACTGATGCTTAATTTAAGTAGTAACATAAAATATATTAAGGGCGTTGGTGAAAAAAGAGCGGGGCTGTTCGGCAGCCTCGCAATCTTTGATGTTGACGCCCTTATTCATTTTTTCCCCAGAAAGTATGAGGACTGGACCAAGACAAAAACAGTCCGTGAGCTTGAAAACGGTGATGTTGTTTCAATCAAGGCAACAATGATTACTCCCGTTAAGGAGCATATGATAAGAAGAGGGATGACCCTTTATAAATGCCGTTTCAGTGACGGGGAAAGTATAATCAATGTAACAATATTCAATAATAAATATCAGGCACAGGCTTTAAGGGTCTATGAAGATTATGTATTGTTTGGTAAAATTGAAAAGAATTTAACCTCGGCATCAATGTCTTCACCAAAAATTGAAAGACTTGACACAGGAGTAAGAGTGCATCCTGTTTATCCTGCCACAGGCAAGCTGACGTCAAATGCTATTGCCAAGGTAGTAAAAACTGCACTTGAGTCATTGGAGGAAATTCCGGAAACGCTGGATAAATCTGTCAGAGATAAATATAATCTCATAAGCCTTGACAGAGCAATCAGGCAGATTCATTTTCCTGACAGCGAAGAGGATATGCAGCAGGCTCGTCACAGACTTATTTTTGAGGAACTGCTCACATTGCAGCTTGGTTTGTTGAAATTAAAGGGCAGAAACAAAACAAAAACCAATCTGAGAATGACTGCGGATTTTACTGAAGAATTTAAAAGCCTTTTGCCTTTTGAAATGACGAATGCCCAGAAAAGAGCAATTAAGGATTGTCTTGTTGATATGGCAGGGGATTACCCTATGAACAGACTTTTGCAGGGTGATGTGGGTTCAGGTAAAACCGCAGTTGCAGCAGGACTTTGCTTTACCGTTATCAGAAACGGATATCAGTGTGCGCTTATGGCACCGACTGAAATATTGGCTGTTCAGCATTATGAGGGCTTGTCAAAAATGCTTTTATCCACAGGGATTAATGTCAGGCTTTTGACAGGCTCAACAAAAGCAAAGGAAAAACGAGAAATAAAGGCAGCCCTGATAGAGGGTGAGATTGATTTGTTAATCGGTACACACGCTATCATTCAGAATGATGTTGAATTTAAGTCAATAGGCTTGGTGATTACGGATGAACAGCATCGCTTTGGTGTTAAACAAAGGGCGGCTCTGGCAGAAAAGGGCGAGGGGATTCATACCCTTGTTATGAGTGCAACACCAATACCGAGAACACTGGGGCTTATATTATATGGCGATCTTGATATAAGCATGCTTGACGAGCTTCCGCCGGGCAGACAGGAAATAAGAACAGACGTAGTGGATTCACGTTATCATCAAAGACTGTATAAATTTATAAAGGATGCGGCTGACAGGGGAGAACAGGCATATATCATTTGCCCTGCTATTGAAGAGAGCGAGGAAAGTATAGCTTTAAAGTATGCCGAGCAATATGCACAGGAGCTTTCCGAGAGTGTGTTTTGCGGTTATAATATAGGACTTCTTCACGGGAAAATGAAGCCTAAGGAAAAGGATAATGTTATGAAAGCCTTTTCGTCAGGCGATGTGCAGATTTTGGTTGCAACGACTGTTGTGGAGGTTGGCGTCGATGTTCCCAATGCTACGATTATGGTGATTGAAAATGCCGAGCGTTTCGGACTTTCACAGCTTCATCAGCTTCGCGGAAGAATAGGCAGAGGCAGTAAAAAAAGCTTTTGTGTGCTTGTTTCTGACAGTAAGAGTGAGAGTTCACGCAACAGGCTTGAGGTTATGAAAAAAAACAGCAACGGCTTTAAAATTGCAGATGAGGATTTGAAAGCAAGAGGTCCGGGCGATTTCTTTGGTGAAAGACAGCACGGTCTGCCTGCTCTTAAAATTGCAGATATGCTTCAGGATATGGAAACTCTGCACCTTGCTCAAAAATGTGCAGGTGAAATTCTTGCAGAGGATAGCAATCTTGATTTGCAAAAGAATAAGCTGCTGTGTGATAATATCAATAAAATGTTCAGCGAGATTAGTTTATAGGGACGATAACGTGTGCAACTATGAGGATTTTATAAAATACAAATAGCTTAATATCAATATAAAATTTGCATTATTATTATATTTGTGCTAAACTATGTGGGATATATTTGTGTGAGGTGATTTTATGTCAAAGTTATATACAGAAATGACTAAGGAAGAATTATTGAATGAACAGGCTGCTCTGCTTGAAAGGTATAACGCGTTCAAGGAAAAGAATCTGCAGCTTGATATGAGCCGTGGTAAGCCCGGTAAGGATCAGCTTGATTTATCAGACAGTCTTAATGCCTGCAGCAATTATGTATCAGACGGTGTTGATGTGAGAAATTATGGTATTCTTGACGGTATCCCAAGCTGCAAAAAGCTTTTTGCCGATTTAATGCAGGTTGAACCGAAGAATGTTATTATCGGTCCAAGCTCAAGCCTTAACCTTATGTTTGACTACATTGGTCAATGCTTTATTGAGGGTGCAGGTGATAAGCCATGGAGTCAGCTTGATGAGGTTAAGTTCCTTTGCCCTGTTCCGGGTTATGACAGACATTTCACAATTTGTGAATATTATAATATCAAAATGATTAATGTTCCTATGAAGGATGACGGTCCGGATATGGATGTAATTGAGGAGCTTATCAAGGACGAGTCTGTTAAGGGAATGTTCTGTGTTCCTAAGTATTCAAACCCGACAGGCATTACATTCAGTGATGAGGTTGTTGACCGTATTGCTAAAATGAAGCCTGCAGCAAAGGATTTCAGAATTATCTGGGATAATGCTTATTGCGTTCACGATATTGTCGAGGACGGCGATGAGCTTGTGAATATTTTTGATATACTGCCTGAATACGGCAATGAGGATATGGTGATTGAGGTTTGCTCAACAGCTAAAATTACATTCCCCGGTGCAGGTGTTTCTGCTCTTGTGGCATCTGATAATAATATTGCAGCAATCAAGAAAAGACTTAACTGTCAGGTAATCAGCTATGATAAAATGAATCAGCATCGCCATGTTGAATTTTTCAAGGATGCAAACGGTGTTCTTGAGCATATGAAAAAGCATGCGGCTATTCTTAAGCCAAAGTTTGACATAGTGCTTAAGCATCTTAACAATGAACTTGCAGGAAAAGGTATTGCAAGCTGGTTTGACCCGAAGGGCGGTTATTTTATCAGTCTTGATGTTATGAACGGCTGTGCAAAAAGAGTTGGCGAGCTTTGTAAAGAGGCCGGTGTTGTGCTTACAACAGTCGGTGCAACATATCCATATGGCATTGATGCAAATGACAGCAATATCCGTATTGCTCCTACACTTCCGCCTGTTGCTGAGCTTGATATGGCTGCAGAGCTTCTTTGTATCTGTGTTCAGCTTGCATGTGCAGAAAAGTTGATTGGCTAATGAAAATTGGTGCATCTACTGCCTGTTTCTATCCGCTTGAAACAGAAAAGGCATTAAAAAAAGTTACAGACCTTGGCTTTGAAAAAGCCGAGGTTTTTGTAAATGCGCCCTGTGAGTATGAGGAAAAGTTTGTTAACGAGCTTTGCGCGATTACGAAAGATTCAAACACCGAGATTATATCCGTTCATCCATTTTCAAGTTTCCTTGAAAGCTCCTGTATTTTCGGTGATTATCAAAGACGCTTTGAGGATTATATCGGTCTTTATCAGAAAACCTGTCATGCAGCGGCAATGCTTGGTGCAAAGTTTGTTGTCATTCACGGAGCTGTTGCAATACCTAAAATTCCGATACCGGATGACAGATATTTTGAGCGTTTCGGAAAATTGATTGAAATCGGTAAGCGTGAGGGTGTAATGGTCTGCCAGGAAAATGTCAATCGTTTTAAAAGCCAGACTATTGATTTTTGCAAAAAAATGAGATCGGAGCTTGGAAGTGATTACCATATGGTGTTTGATATCAAGCAGACTGTCAGAGCAGGGCAGAATACATTTGAATTTTTGGAAGAGTTTAAAAATGAAATCGTTCATTTGCATATCAGCGATAACGGAAATCAGGGCGATTGTCTGCCGATAGGTTATGGCAGCTTCGATTTTAATAGAATGAAGAGCATTATGGACAGTGCAGATTACAAAGGTGACTGCGTGATTGAAATATATTCGGGCAGCTATGATGTTGAACAGGTTTTGAAAGAAAGTAAGGTTTATTTGGAAAGGCTATGGCAAGGTTAAGTAACAGAACAAAGGGAATCATTTGTATTCTGCTGTCAGCACTCAGCTTCAGCGGAATGAGCAGCTTTATAAATCTTTCAGGCGATGTTCCTGTTGCACAAAAGGTCTTTTTCAGAAATTTTGTTGCACTGTTTATAGCAGTGATTACTTTGCTGAAGAATAAAGAAAAATTTCTTCCTCATAAGGGCTGTTTAAAATATCATATTATAAGGTCAAGTGCAGGGCTTTTAGGTGTATTCGGCAATTTCTACGCCACCACTAAAATGGCATCAACTGCCGATGCGGCTATACTTAATAAGATGAGTCCGTTTTTTACTTTGGTTTTTTCTGCAATCTTCCTTAAAGAAAAGGTTAAACCGAAGCAGGCGGTTGCAATTGGTGCCGCATTTATCGGTGCAATGTTTGTAATCAAGCCTACTATGGGTAATTCCGAACTGTTTCCGTCAGTATGCGGTTTTATCGGCGGACTCTGTGCAGGCGGTGCTTATACCTGCGTTCGGCATATGGGCAACAAGGGCGAAAACGGCAGATTTACTGTTTTCTTTTTCTCGCTCTTTTCCTGTCTTGTCACGGCACCGTATCTGATTTTTAATTTTCACCCTATGACTGCGAAGCAGTGGGTGTATCTGTTAATGGTTGGTGTCTGTGCAGCAGGCGGTCAGTTTGCAATAACAGCCGCTTATACCTTTGCCCCCAGCAGAGAAATTTCGGTTTATGATTATTCAAATGTTATCTTCACTGCCATCAGCGGATACTTTTTCCTTGGCGGTCAGATACCTGACTTGTGGTCATTTGTCGGTTACTTTATAATCTGTGCAATGGCTGTATGGATGTTTATATACAATAACAAGGAGCATAGGCTTGAAAAGCAGTAATTTCATCAATATATTGCTGTAAAGGGAAAATACTTGCAATTTTCTATATATTGTGTTACAATACGTTTAATTGGTAAAGGGGGAATTTTCCAATGAAATGTCCGTTTTGTGGTTTTGATGAAAGTAAGGTAATTGATTCTCGTCCTACTGATGAGAATGAACGCATCCGCCGCCGCCGTGAGTGTTTACAGTGCGGCAAAAGATTTACTACCTATGAAATTATCGAGGATGTGCCGATTATTGTTATCAAAAAGGACAAGAGCCGTGAGGTTTTTGACCGCAACAAAATTTTAAAAGGTATGCTCAGAGCCTGCGAAAAAAGGTCTGTTACCATTTCTGAGCTTGAAACTGCCATCAGTGAAATTGAAGCTACTTTGCAGTCTGCTATTGACCGTGAGGTCACATCTGCAAATATCGGCGAGCTTATTATGGAGAAGCTTAAGGCTATTGATGAGGTAGCCTATGTTCGCTTTGCATCTGTTTATAAGGAATTTAATTCTGCCGAAGCATTTAAGGAATATATTTCAAGAATGTAAATAAAATATTTTAATTCATTTACAGGTATGCTGTCAGTCAGCATACCTGTTTTTTGTTGATATACTACTGATACTGTAATTTTGTCTATTTAATTATAAACAAATTGTAAACAATGCATTTTTCTGCAACATCTTTTTTCATTTCCGACACTTATATATTTAGAAAGAAAAATTAATATATTTATAAATGAAAATGAAGGTGATAAAAACGATTTGACAAATTTGTGAAAATAATATACTATATAAAGAGGGAAAGTATGGAAAAGAAGAAAGTAAAAAGCAAACTGACATCAATGCTTTTAGCGGCGGTCATCCTTTTTGTCAATTTTAATTTTCTGCCGGTTCAAAGCATGATTAATCAATCAATATCCACAGGTACAATTGTTGCCTATGCAGCTACAACAAAACCGGGCAAGTGGATTAAGGAAAGCAACGGAAAGTGGCGGTATAAGCATACTGACGGCACATATACAAAAAACAACTGGGAATATATCGACGGCTATTGGTATCACTTTGATGTAAACGGCTATATGCAAACAGGCTGGCTGAAGGTTGACGGCAAGTGGTATCACCTCAACAGCGAAGGAAAAATGCATATAGGCTGGGTAAAGATAGGTAATTACTGGTACCATTTTGACAGCAACGGGGTAAGACAAACAGGCTGGCAAAAGCTCAACGGAAATTGGTATTATTTCAACAGTGACGGCATCCGTCAGGTCGGTTGGCAGAAAATAGGTAACTATTGGTACCATTTTGACAGCAATGGAATAAGACAAACAGGCTGGCAGCAGCTTAATGGCGAATGGTACTACTTCAACAGTGACGGTATCCGTCAGGTTGGCTGGCAGCAGGTGGACGGTAAATGGTACCACCTCAACAGTGACGGCATAATGGAAACTGGTTGGGTGAAAATAGGTAACTATTGGTATCACTTTGACAGTACCGGAGTAAGACAAACAGGCTGGCAGCAGCTTAATGGCGAATGGTACTACTTCAACAGTGACGGTATCCGTCAGGTTGGTTGGCAGCAGGTTGACGGCAAATGGTATCATCTTGACAGCAACGGCATAATGGAAACAGGCTGGGTCAAGATCGGAACGGACTGGTATTATTTCAATAGCAATGGAATAAGGCAGACGGGTTGGATAACTCTTAATAATAAGGTTTATTATCTTGATAGTGACGGGATTATGCAAATAGGTTGGAAAACTCTAAACAGTCGTAAATACTTCTTTAATTCTGATGGTTCAATGCAAACTGGATGGAAAAAGATTAGTGGTGATTGGTACTGTTTTACCTCTGAAGGAATAATGAGAGTGAATCCGTTTTTTGAAAATCAACGAAGATATGAATTTAACGATTCAGGTAAACTTATAATTACTGATATTTTAATAACAAGACAACAACAGGAAATGTCAAATTGGTGTTGGGCTGCTTGTTCTGTTATGGTTGGAAAATATAATACAAAAAGTACCATAACACAAAGTGATGTTGTAGAAGAAATCAAAGAGGAATTAATAAATAGAGGCGGTTCTCTTGATGAAACTGTAGCAGCTGTAAATTATGCTTCCAATTATACTAAATCAAGTAGAGCAATAACAAATACTTTATCATTTAATGATATTGTTTCTAAAATTGATGATAACAAACCTTTAATTATTGGATTGATTTGGGAAAATGGTGGCAGACATATGGTGGTTTGTGCAGGATATAGAAAAACAAAAAATTACGTTCGTATTATTGATCCTTGGGAAGATGTTGATATTAAATATTATAGTTATGAAGACTTAATTAATGGAGCAGATTTCGGTGAACATACTGGAACTTATGTAGAAACTGTTGCATATTAATGGAGGAAAAAATGAAAAACAAAATGCTTGCAATACTAATAGCTTGTTTGTTATTAATAAACAGTACACCAGTATTTGCCAATACTAATTATTTAGTTGATTCGGAAAATTTAGAAGAAATAAAGGCACGGGAAGAGTACATTGTTGATGATTTTAATAATGCATTACCTACTGGTGAAATAAAATCTGTAGAAAGTAAAGATATAGACTATGAAAAGATTATAAAAGTTTATCCAAATATGAGAAAAATACTGGAAGATAACGATTTGGATAATGAGAAAATGCAGAAGTATATAAAAGATGCTAAATACTCATATTATATTCCTATTTATGATAATGGTAAAACAGCTTTAGCAACAGTATCAGAAAGAACTGAGCTGACCAATGAAGCAAGAGAAAAATTCACTCAAGAAGAAATCGACAATTATGAATTATTAGTAGGTAAATTGGTTGTCAAATCTGTAGGGGTTTACTCTGAAATTGTTGATTATAAAGGTGAAATTGAAAAAACACTCATTGATAATAATATAGAAAATGCCACTGTTTACTTTGTAGGTGCACTTAGTAATCGTATTGGATTAGCTGCTGTAATATGTACTGACAATCCAGCAGATACTCAGATAAAAATTTTAAAACAATTTGAAAGTAAAGTTGAAGAGAATGATAGCGTTACTTTTGATGATAATAAATTGTATACCTTTTATGAATTAAAAACCATAACAGAACGAGAAAAAAAGGATATTCTAAACAGTTCAGAAGAATATATTGGATATGGTGATTCTGCTCCAACCTCATTAACATCAGCAACTGACAACAACAAAATTATCATAGCTTCTTCCGTATTAGGTGTTGCTGTTTTAGCAATTGTGGTTGCAGCAATCTGCATTGTTAAGAAAAAGAAAGCTGCAAAAGTTCTTGGCGAAAATGATATAAAAGGCTGTTAACAGACAGTGTACTAAAAGGGTGGTGTTTTGCCACTCTTTTTTTATTGACAATTTGGTATCAATTCAGTATATTATAGTTAGGAGGAGATATTATGAATATGTTTTCAGAGCTTATGCAAAATATGATGTGGTTTTATCTTACATTAATTGTCAGTATGATTTTGATTTACGGTTTTCAGATTTGCCTGATGCTTGCTGTTGGATTTGACTGCAAGGAAAAGGGTATTAAAAGGCGTGCAATGTGGATGATTCTTACATTGCTTTTCCCTGTACCTGCTGCAATTATTTATGCCTGTGTGAGAAATGGTGAGGAAAAAGAAAATTATAAAAAGTGTGATAGCTGCGGTGCAACTCTTTCGGATGTGGTTGATTATTGTGCAGGCTGCGGCGGTAATACGTTCACGCCCTGTGAGATTGAGAAAAAACAGAAATATTCAAAGAACAGCAAAACCTGTCTTATTGTTTCTATAGTTTCATATGTTGTTTCTATTGCTTGCATAGTTGGATTTGCTTTCAATGCTGTTTCTATAGTAGATAATACCCTTGATGGTGCAATTGATGGTATTAAGAGCAGTGTTATCGGCGGTGCTGATGATTTTGACTATGATGAAAGCTTCCATTATGGCTATGATGTAGATGGTAAAACCGTTTATTATGACCGTGAGGGCAAAAGCTATACCGAAGATTTGGCAGTAGTTTATTATGACAAGCAGAATAATACATATACCTTTAATAATGAGAATTATGAGTTTGTCGGCAGTGACGGAAAGACCTATATGTCGAGCTATTCATATGTTGACACAAATGGATATTTCTATTTTGATGCTGCCGGATATGAAAACGAAGCGAACAGCACGATTTATTACAGTGCAATGTCAGGCGGTAATGTTGACAAGGATGGCAATTTATATTTCGATGCTACCGGTGTAAGCTGGGATAAGGACGGAAATCTTGTTGATTCCTATACCGGTGAATCTTTATTGGATTTGAGGTAAAAGCAACAAAATAAATTAAAAACTCCCGTACACATTTGTGAACTGCCCCAGATTGTGCAGACAGTACAAAAAGACCCTAGTTGATGTAGAAAATAAAATTGTTAAGCAACAAACTGATTTCG